>Ga0224510_10000259_pt1 | contig 44320 bp, 38 predicted proteins | sample SF_May12_sed_USG_FD_170161 | JGI IMG/M metagenome (GOLD analysis project Ga0224510, IMG submission 170161) | Sediment microbial communities from San Francisco Bay, California, United States - SF_May12_sed_USGS_4_1 | ecosystem: Environmental > Aquatic > Marine > Sediment | place: USA: California... | reverse complement strand
CCACGTCGCAGCGTTCAGGGGCTGGTTGCTGCACCAGTCGGCCAGCGATCCCCCGATGTTAGTGGCGGTGCTCAGCCCCAGAGCGCGGGATCCGGCACTTGCATGACGCCGCGCTCGAAACGGATCGGGTGGTGCCGATCCAGTCGCTGCAGCAACGGGCCATCCAGGTCCGTGACGGCGCACGCCTGGGCGACCAGGAATCCCGGCGCCATGGCGAGCGACGTACCGCACATGTTGCCGACCATCAGGCCAAGACCGAGGCGCCTCGCCTCCGCGCACATCGCGAGGGCCTCCGTCAGTCCGCCGCACTTGTCCAGCTTGATGTTGACGGACTGGTAGCGTCCAGCCAGCCCGGCGAGCGAGCGACGATCGGTGCAGGACTCGTCCGCCGCGACCGGAACGGGACTGCGCAGGCCATCGAGCGTTGCGTCGTCGCCGCGGCGAACGGGTTGCTCGACCAGTTCGACGCCCAGCTCATGCAGTTGCGGGAGCAGTTGCTCGAGCAACGCACGCGTCCAGCTCTGATTGGCGTCGACGATGACGCGGGCGGCAGGGTGCACCTCCCGCACGATGCGCACGAGATCGACGTGGCGTTCAGTGTCGACCTTGAGTTTCAGCAACGGATAGTCCCGGGCCTGCCGCGCCTTCCGCCGCACCTCCGGCTCGTCGCCCAGGCCGATCGTGAATGCCGTGGTCACCGGACGCGGTGCGGGCAGTCCGGCGAGCTGCCAGACGGGGCTGCCGGTTTCCTTCGCACGCAGGTCCCACAACGCGCAATCGAGGGCGTTGCGTGCGCCACCGGCAGGCAGGAGGTCGAGCAGTTCCGGGCCCGTCAGCCGGGCGTGCAGCGCGCCACGCACGACTTCGATCTGCGCCGCCATCGATGCAGGAGTCTCCCCGTCGTAATCGACGCCTGCGGCCTCCGCCCATCCCCGCTGCCCGCCGGGACCGGTCAGCCGCACGACGAGCACCGGCACGTGCGTGTACGAATCGCGCGCCGTCACGAACGGCTCGACCAGCTCCCAGCGTTCGATGTCGGTCGCGACCTCGATCATCCGTTGAGCAGCGCATTGGCGATGGCATCCACTCCGCCGCGCATCGGGTCGCAGACCGGCAACCGCAGCTCCCGCTCGAGCTGCTCCCGATAGTGTCGCCACCCGCCATCGTCGAGGGTGGAGGAGTTGATGCTTACGCCGACGCAGCGAATGTGGCGGCTTGTCAGCCGGCCGGCGCGGAGATAATCGTCGATCACCTGCGGCAGCGGGGGTATCGGATAGTCCGGGTATTCCTCGATCGTGACGCGGTCGGGGGCGTGGCACAGCACGATCGCGTCCGGCTGGGAGCCGTGCAGCAGGCCCAGCGTCACGGCCGCGTACGCGGGATGCAGCAACGAACCCTGGCCTTCGATCACGTCCCAGTGCTCAGGATCGTTGTCCGGCGAGAGCGCTTCCGCGGCGCCCGCGAGAAAGTCCGCGACCAGCGCATCCATCGGGATGCCGCTGCCCGCGATCATGATGCCGGTCTGGCCCGTGGCGCGGAACGTCGCTGCCGCTCCTTTCGCTTGCAGCGCGCGCGTGAGCGCCAGTGCCGTGTACTTCTTGCCGAGCGCGCAGTCGGTGCCGACCGTCAGCACGCGCCGGCCGGGGCGCTTGCGCCCGCTGCCGACCGGATACGCGCGTGGCGGGTTGCGCACATCCACCAGGTGCGTCCCGGCGCGCGCCGCGGCGCGCGCAAGCCGCGGGAGCGACGTCAATCGTGTGTGCAGGCCGCTCACGGCGTCGAGGCCGGCAGCGAGTGCCGCTTCGAGATCGTCCTGCCAGTGCTCCGGCAGCAAACCTCCGGTCGGCGCAACGCCCACGACGATCGAACCCGCGCCCTGGCGCGCGGCCTCCGCCGGGGAAAGACGCGGCAGGTCGAGGGTGACCTTCGCGGCAGGATGCGACCACTCCCCGATCACGTCCTGGCCGCACCAGTCGCGCAGACCGAAGGCTGTCTTGCAGTCCGACTTCAGGACGGCATCGCCGAGGTAGAGCAGGTAGGGTTTGCGCAGGACGAGCATGTGCGTCAGAGCCTGAAGTTCGTGGGAACGTCGACGGCCAGGCCGTTCAAGGCTTGAACGCCGCGCTGCGCAGGACGCGGCCGGGACGCTTGCCGGTCACGGCACCGTCGCGCACGACCCATTCGCCGCTCACCATCACGGCCGGAATGCCGAGCGGTGGCGCCACTGGATTCTCGACCGTGGAGCGGTCGATCACCGTGGCCGGATCGAACACGACGAGATCGGCGACGTAGCCAGGCGCGATGCGGCCACGATCCGCGAGGCCCAGTTGCGCGGCCGGGAGACCGGTCATCTTGTGGATCGCCAGTGCCAGCGGCAGCAGCTTCTCCTCGCGCACGTAGTGCCCGAGGATCCTCGGAAAGGAGCCCGCGCCGCGCGGGTGCGCGCCGTGCAGCTCGCCGTCGGTGCAGAACATGATCTGCGGATGCGCGATGAACCAGCGCACGTCATCCTCGCTCATCGAGGTGCCGAGCACGTTCACGTCCTGCTCGTTGGGTCCGTCCGCGCCGCCCGTGGTCCTGATGATGCGCATGTAGGCCTCGACCGGCGTCACGCGCCAGTGCGAGGCGATCCCGGCGAGCGTCTTGCCGGCGAGCGCTGGCTCGGGTGCGTAGTTCACGATGCGGATGTTCTGCGCACCGCCATTCTCCGCCAGCGCCTGCTCGACCTTCCGTGGATTGAAGTAGTCACGGTCGGACACGATCACGCGGATCGTGGCGTGCCAGAACGTGTAGGGATACACGTCAGCCTTGAGGTCGACGCCTTCCCGCCGCGCGCGTTCGAAGTACTCCGGCATGCGCTTCGCTGCCTGGTGCCAGACCGACGTCGAGCCCATCTTGATGTGGGTGATCTGGACCGGCACCTGCGCTTCGCGGCCGATGCGCAGCACTTCGTCGAACGAATCGAAGGTGCGACTCGCTTCGTCGCGGACGTGGCTGATGTAGAAACCCCGGGCTTCGGCCGCGACCCTGGCCAGGTCGATGACTTCGTCGGTGGTGGCGAAGTGCGCTGCTTCGTACTCGAGGCCGGTCGACAAGCCGAACGCCCCGGCCGCCAGTTCCCGCGCGAGCAGTGTCTTCATCTGCGCGAGTTCCGCGGGCGTGGAGGCGCGGTAGAGGTCCTTGCCCATCACCTGCCCGCGAATCGTCGCGTGACCCGCCATGCTCGCGAGGTTGATCGCGGGCGGATTGGCGCTCAGCCCGGCGAAATAATCGCGCAGCGGAAACTTCGAATCGCCGTCCTGCCCCACGAGGATCGTGGTGACACCCTGCCGGGAGACCGCCGCAGCGTCGAGGTCGTCGACGAGGTCACCGTCGCCATGGCTGTGCATGTCGATGAAGCCGGGCGCGAGCGCGAGCCCACGCTGGTCGAGCACCGTCTCGCCGCCCTTCGCTGGCAGGTGCGGGGCGATGGCGACGATCCGCTCGCCCTCGATGCGCACGTCGCCGCGCAGCGGCTCGCTGCCCGTGCCGTCGTAGACGACGACGTTCGTCAGCAGCACGTCGGCGGCCAGCAACCGGCTGGAGGCCAGCAGGAGAGCGGTCATGAGGACGGAACTGGTCATGCGCATGTCAGCCACCTGGCAGGTCGGATGCCGAGATCATACCTGCGGAACCGGCAAGGCTCTGCTAGAGCCAGTTCCGGCGCCGGAACACGAAGAACAAACCGCTGCAGATGGCGACGCTCAGCGCGACGATCCCCGCGAAGGCCGACGGGCTGTGTGCGCCCGGCAGGCCCACGTTCATGCCGTAGACGCTCGCGATCAGGGTGGGCACCGCCAGCATGATCGTGACCGACGTCAGGACCTTCATGACCGAGTTCAGGTTGTTGGACACGATCGACGCGAACGCATCCATCATGTCGCTCAGCACGTGGTCGGCAATCTCGACCATCTCGATCGCCTGGCGCAGTTCGACGCGCACGTCGTCGAGCAGTTCCTGGTCCTGGTCGGCCCAGTGCAGGGTCGGCACGCGCTGCAGGCGCTCCAGCACCAGCTCGTTCGCCTTCAGGCCGGTCGCAAAGTAGGTCAGGCTCTTCTGGAACTCGAGCAGGCCGAGCACCTCCTCGTTCCGGAGCGAGCGCTTGAGTTCGTTCTCGAGGCCTTCGACACCGGCATTGATCTCGCGCAGGCCTCGCAGGCAGGCGTCTGCCAGCTGCCAGAACACGCGCAGGACGAATTCAGTTCCACGAGCAGTGGACAGTCCCTGCACCTGGCCGTCGAGCAACGGTTGCAGGAACGGCGTGGTTGCCTGGCTGACGGTGACGATGCCCTGCGGGGTAAGCAACACGCTGAGCGGCAGGGTCCGCCAGGGCGGCCCGGTAGTTTCGTCGCGCCGCAGCGGATAGTTCATCACGACGAGCACGCAGTCCCCGACGTGCGCGACGCGCGGACGTTCATCGATATCCGCCACGTGGTCGAGCAGCGAAGCCGGGACACCGAACTCACGCACGGTTGCCAGGTCGGCTGCCGTGGGTTGGGTGACGTGCAGCCAGCAGCCGGCGGACGGGGCCGTGGGCCGCTCCAGTCCAGCACTCGCACTGCGCCGGATTTCGAGCATGCGGTCAGTCCTTGGGCTGCTTCACCGGTCGTTTCCAGCCATCGAGCGTCAGCTGCTTGCTGCGCTCGAGCGTGAGCTTGTCGTCCGGCGCGTCCTTGGTGATGGTCGAGCCGGCGCCGATCGTGGCGCCCGCACCGATCTTCACGGGTGCCACCAGCATCGCGCCTGAGCCGATGAATGCGCCCGCCCCGATCTCCGTGCGCCACTTGTTCACGCCGTCGTAGTTGCACGTGATGGTGCCGGCGCCGACGTTCACTTTCTCGCCGATCGTCGCATCGCCCAGGTACGTGAGATGGTTGGCCTTGGCGCCTGCACCCAGGATGCTGTTCTTCACCTCGACGAAGTTTCCGACGTGCACGCCCGGGGCCAGACTGGAACTCGGCCGGAAACGCGCGAACGGGCCGATGTTGCATTTGGGTCCGATGCTGGCGCGGTCGATGACGCAGTTGGGAAAAACCACGGTGTCGTCGCCGATCTCGCTGTCGCGGATCACGACGTTGGGACCGATCCGCACGCGGTGACCGAGCTTCACCGCGCCCTCGAACACCACGTTGACGTCCACGTGCACGTCGCGGCCGACGGTGACCGGACCGCGAGCATCGAAGCGGGCTGGATCGACCAGCGTCACGCCCTGCAGCATGAGCTCCGTCGCCCGGCGCCTGCGGTACACCGCCTCGACTTCGGCGAGCTGCACCTTGTCGTTGACGCCGAGCACTTCGTCTTCACTGTCAGCAAGGATGGCGTTGACCCGGAGTCCCGCCTTCGCCGCCATCACGACGACGTCCGTCAGGTAGTACTCGCCCTGCGCGTTGTCGTTGCGCAGCTGCGCCAGCCATTCACGCATGCGCTTCGCCGACGCGGCCATCAGCCCGGTGTTCACTTCGTCGATCGCGCGCTCCTTCTGGTTCGCGTCCTTGTGCTCGACGATGCGCGCAACCGTGCCCGCCCGGTCACGCACGATGCGGCCGTAGCCCGTGGGGTCCTTCATGCGCACGCTCAACACGCCGAGCGCTTCGCCATTGGCAGCGGCGTCGATCAGTCGTTGCAGCGTCGATGCCTGCGTGAGGGGTACGTCGCCGTAGAGCACCAGCACCAGGTGGTCGTCGGGTATCCCCGGCATGGCCTGCCGCACCGCGTGCCCGGTGCCGTGCTGTTCTGCCTGCAATACCCAGGTGACGTCCTCGCTCGCGAGCGCATCACGCACGCGTTCACCGCCGTGACCGTAAACGACGTGAATGTCGCTCGCGGACAGTTGGCGTGCTGTCTCGATGACGTGCTTGAGCAGCGGGCGACCCGCCACGGGTTGCAGGACCTTCGGCAGGTCCGATTTCATGCGCTTGCCCTGGCCGGCGGCCAGGATCACGACGGAGAGGGGCATTGGGCGATCCAGCTTCCGGTCAGTCTGCCCTCATTATACCGGACGCTTCTCTGCCGCCTTCTATTCCGCGGCGAACCCGCACGGTGGAGTGCCCCTGCAAGCGAGTGGCTCGCAGGGGCTGCGGGGCACGAACGGCAGGCCCGCCCGGTCTATCAGTCGCCGGATGCAACGGGTGCGAAATTGGCGTGCACGAGCATCCACTTGCCACCCATCCTGGAGTACACGCGCGTCGACTTGGCGCTGTTGGGTGTCACCTTGCCATCCTTGTCCCGCAGGACGCCGACGTAGTTGTACGACAGGATCGCCGTATCGCCGTACACCTGCACCTTCGGGTTCACCATTTCGGCGGCCAGGGTTTTGCCACCGTCCGAAGTGATGGCCTCGCTCAGGCGGATGTTGAGCGCCTTGCCTTCGATACGCACCGGGTAGTCTTGATTGAATTCCGTGTAGTCGTCGGCGGCCGCAGCCATCTGGTCGGCTGCAGACTGGCCCGCCATCTCGGCAGCCCACTGGGCTCGAGCCATCGCCATGATTTCCGCCGCGACCTTCGGGTCGTCTCCCGCGAATGCCTGGCCGGAAAGCAGCAGTGCGCCTAGCATCACGGACCTGATCAGTAAAATCTTCATCTGTGTTCCCCTGCGGTTGCATTTTGCACCGTGCTCCGGCCGAACGAGTCGCGTCGGGCACCGTGGAAGAACCCGTATAACAGGCGGTGCCTGGGCGATAAAGGGATGCTGCAGCAAGAATTGCCGCGTTTATCGCTGTGCACGCGCTGCCGCATTGCGTCGCAACATCACGCCAGCCGTGGTGTGCATCCTCCGGCACCGTGGGGTAGTATTCCCTCGTGTCGAACAAGGCGCAATTCAGCGTCGCGACAGATCACAAACAAAGGAATCAAGATGAGAATCAAGACTCGTGCGCTCGGCGCACTCGCAGGACTGTTTTCGTTTGTCGCCCTGGCGGGAGCCACGCAGGCGGCAGACCGCCCCTATACGGAAGGCCCGGTGTCGACGGTCTCTTCGATCAGGACCGCGCCCGGCATGTTCCAGACCTACATGAAGTACCTCAGCACGACCTACAAGTCGCTGATGGAGGAGCAGAAGAAGGCGGGCATCATCCTCGACTACGCGGTCTACCAGACGACGCCGCGTGACGCGGACGATCCGGACCTCTACCTGGTTGTGACGTACAAGGACATGGCCGCGCTGGACGGCCTCGCCGACCGCACCGAGGCGATCCAGGCGAAGTTGATTGGCACGCAGGATCAGCGCGATGCGGCAGCCATCGACCGCGAAAAGATGCGGAGGCCGGTTGGCCAGCAGATGATGCGCCAGCTGATCCTCAAGTAAGCGCGCTTCGGTCGCACGAGAGAGAAGGGCCCGCATGAAGCGGGCCCTTTTCCTTGTCGAACCACCTAGCCGTCAGTGCCCTCGGGCCCCCGCCCGTGCAGGGCGAGCTCTCCCGCTTCAGCGGGAGAGCTGGAAGCGGATAGCGGGAGACTTACCGGTTCTTGCGCAGCTTCTGGATCGCCTGCAGCTGGGCTGACAATGCCGACAGCTCGGCTTCCACGCTCGCGATTTCCTGCTTCTCGCTGCGTGCACGCAGGGCTTCTTCGGCCAGGCGCTTCGCTTCGAGCACTTTCGCTTCGTCAAGGTCGGTGGCGCGAATTGCCGTGTCAGAAAGCACATTGATGTGGTCGGGCTGCACCTCGAGGAAGCCGCCCTGCACGTACACCATCTCTTCTTCCGTCTTGCCGGGCACCTTGATGCGCACTACGCCGGCCTTGATCTGCGTGATCAGCGGGGCGTGACGCGGGTAGATGCCCAGCTCGCCGGCGATGCCCGGAAGCACCACGAACTCGGCTTCACCCGAGTAGATCGCTTCTTCGGCGCTGACGACGTCGATGCGGATTGTGGCCATATGTGTACCAGTGACTAGTGAACAGTGGTCTTTGGGAGAACGCCGCTTTTCCGACTAACCCCTAACCCCTATCCCCTAACCCCTATTGAAGAGTCTTGGCTTTCTCGACTGCCTCTTCGATCGCGCCGATCATGTAGAACGCCTGCTCGGGCAGGTGGTCGTACTCCCCGTTCACGATCGCCTTGAAGCCGCGGATCGTGTCCTTCAGATGCACGTACTTGCCCGGGCTGCCGGTGAACACTTCGGCGACGTGGAACGGCTGCGACAGGAAACGCTGGATCTTGCGCGCCCGCGACACGGCCAGCTTGTCTTCCGGCGACAGCTCATCCATGCCGAGGATCGCGATGATGTCGCGCAATTCCTTGTAACGCTGCAGCACGGCCTGCACCGAACGAGTCGTCTCGTAGTGCTCTTCGCCGATGACGTTCGGGTCGACCTGGCGCGACGTCGAGTCGAGCGGGTCCACAGCCGGATAGATGCCTAACGAAGCGATGTCGCGCGAGAGCACGACGGTCGCGTCGAGGTGGCCAAACGTGGTCGCCGGCGACGGGTCGGTGAGGTCGTCCGCGGGGACGTACACGGCCTGGATCGACGTGATCGAGCCGACCTTGGTCGAGGTGATGCGCTCCTGCAGGCGGCCCATTTCCTCGGCCAGCGTCGGCTGGTAACCCACGGCCGACGGCATGCGGCCGAGCAGCGCGGACACTTCGGTGCCGGCGAGCGTGAAGCGGTAGATGTTGTCGACGAAGAACAGGATGTCGCGCCCTTCGTCGCGGAAGCGCTCGGCCATGGTCAGGCCGGTGAGCGCGACGCGCAGGCGGTTGCCCGGCGGCTCGTTCATCTGGCCGAACACCATCGCCACCTTCGACTGGCTCAGGTCTTCCTGCACGATGACCTTGGCGTCCGACATCTCGTGGTAGAAGTCGTTGCCTTCGCGGGTGCGCTCGCCGACGCCCGCGAACACCGACAGGCCCGAGTGCTCCTTGGCGATGTTGTTGATCAGCTCGAGCATGTTCACGGTCTTGCCCACGCCCGCGCCGCCGAACAGGCCGATCTTGCCGCCCTTCGCGAACGGACAGATCAGGTCGATGACCTTGATGCCGGTCTCGAGCAGCTCGACCGACGGTGCCAGCTCGTCGAACTTGGGCGCCGGCTGGTGAATGCCGCGGCGCTCTTCGGACTGGATCGGGCCACGCTCGTCGATCGGGCGGCCGAGCACGTCCATCACGCGGCCGAGCACGCCCGGGCCGACCGGCACCGAGATCGCGGCGCCCGTGTTGCGCACCTTCATGCCGCGCTGCAGGCCGTCGGACGAGCCGAGCGCGATGGTGCGCACGACGCCGTCGCCGAGCTGCTGCTCGACTTCGAACGTCAGGCCCTGCTCGGCCAGCGCGTTGCCGCTGTCCTCGAGGACGAGCGCGTCGTACACCCTGGGCATCGCATCGCGCGGGAACTCGATGTCGATGACCGCGCCGATGGTCTGGACGATGGTGCCGAATGCTTGTGACATGGTCGTTTGCCTGGAAGAGTGAATTAGTGACTAGTGATTAGTGACTAGTAAAGAAATGGCTAGACGGCCGCGGCGCCGCCCACGATCTCGGAGAGTTCCTTCGTGATCGAGGCCTGCCGGCTCTTGTTGTAGACGAGCTGCAGCTCGTCGATGATGTTGCGCGCGTTGTCCGAAGCGGCCTTCATCGCCACCATGCGCGCCGACTGCTCGGAGGCGATGTTGTCCGTGGCTGCCTGGTACACCGCGGTCTCGAGATAACGCAACAGCAGCTGGTCGAGCACCGCCTTGGCGTCCGGCTCGTACAGGTAGTCCCAGTTGCCCTCACCGACCTCGGCCTTCATCACCTGGCCCGTCGGCAGGACCCATTCCTGCGGGATCGGGATCATCGTGCCCTGCGTCGGCTCCTGCTTCATCGTGTTGATGAAGCGGGTGGAGAAGATGTGAACCTCGTCGAGCCGTCCCTCGAGGAAACCGTCGATGAGCATCTTGACCGGGCCGATGAGGCGGTCGAGCGCCGGGTGGTCGCCGTAGTTGGTGACCTGCGACACGATCTTGCCGCCCATGCGGTTGATGAAGCCGAGACCCTTGTTGCCGATCGTGCAGTACTCGGCCTCGATGCCCTTCGTCAGCCATTCCTTGTGCTGGTTCAGCACCAGGCGCAGCAGGTTGGTGTTGAGGCCGCCGCAGAGGCCCTTGTCGGTCGTGACGACGACGACGCCGACGCGCCGCACGCTTGCACGCCGCGTGAGCAGCGGGTGCTTGTACTCGGTGTTGGCGCGCGCCGCGTGCATCGTGATGTTGAGCAGGCGCTGGGCGTACGGGCGGCCGCGCCGCATGCGCTCCTGCGCCTTCTTCATCTTCGAGGCAGCGACCATTTCCATCGCCTTGGTGATCTTGCGCGTGTTCTGCACGCTCTTGATCTTGAGGCGGATTTCCTTGGTTCCGGCCATGACTTTCTGCTACCTGTGCGGCGAATGAGGATCGGGGCTCAGTACGCGCCGTTCTTCTTGAAGTCTTCGATCGCGGCCACGAGCGCCTTCTCGTCGTCGGCGTTCATGTCCTTGGTCGAGTCGATGCGGTCGAACAGGTCCTTGTACCTGCTCTTGACGTGGGCACGCAGCGCCACTTCAAACGCCAGGGCACGCTTCACTTCGACGTCGTCGAAGTAGCCCTTGGTGACGCCGAACAGCGTGATTGCCTGCTCGGCCACCGACAGCGGCGAGTACTGCGGCTGCTTCATGAGCTCGGTGACGAGCTTGCCGCGCTCGAGCTGACGGCGCGTCGCGTCGTCGAGGTCGGACGCGAACTGGGCGAACGCCGCGAGCTCGCGGTACTGGGCGAGGGCCAGGCGGACGCCGCCGCCAAGCTTCTTGATGACCTTGGTCTGCGCGGCGCCGCCGACGCGCGAGACGGAAATGCCCGCGTTGATGGCGGGACGGATGCCGGCGTTGAACAGGTCGGTCTCGAGGAAGATCTGGCCGTCGGTGATCGAGATCACGTTGGTCGGAACGAACGCGGACACGTCGCCCGCCTGCGTCTCGATGATCGGCAGCGCGGTGAGCGAGCCGGTCTTGCCCTTGACGGCGCCCTTGGTGAACTTCTCGACGTACTCCTCGTTGACGCGTGCGGCGCGCTCGAGCAGGCGGCTGTGGAGGTAGAACACGTCGCCCGGGTACGCTTCGCGCCCCGGCGGGCGGCGCAGCAGCAGCGAGACCTGGCGGTAGGCCCAGGCCTGCTTGGTCAGGTCGTCATAGATGATCAGGGCGTCCTGGCCACGGTCGCGGAAGTACTCGCCCATGGTGCAGCCGGAGTACGGGGCGATGTACTGCATCGCCGCCGATTCGGATGCCGACGCGGCGACGACGATCGTGTACGCCATCGCGCCGGTTTCCTCGAGCTTGCGCACCACGTTCGCGATCGTCGAGGCCTTCTGGCCGATCGCGACGTAGATGCAGATGAGGTCCTTGCCCTTCTGGTTGATGATCGTGTCGACCGCGACAGCGGTCTTGCCGGTCTGGCGGTCGCCGATGATCAGTTCGCGCTGGCCGCGGCCGATCGGCACCATCGCGTCGATGGACTTGAGGCCCGTCTGGACCGGCTGGCTGACCGACTTGCGGGCGATGACGCCCGGGGCCACCTTCTCGATGACGTCGAATTCCGTGGCGTCGATCGGGCCCTTGCCATCGATCGGCTGGCCGAGCGAGTTGACGACACGCCCGATCAGCGCGGTGCCGACCGGCACCTCGAGGATGCGGCCGGTGCACTTGACCGTGTCGCCTTCCGAGATGTGCTCGTACTCGCCCAGGATGACCGCGCCGACCGAGTCGCGCTCGAGGTTGAGCGCGAGGCCGAACGTGTTCCTCGGGAACTCGAGCATTTCGCCCTGCATCGCGTCCTGCAGACCGTGAATGCGCACGATGCCGTCCGTCACTGACACGACGCTGCCGACGCTGCGCGCCTCGGTCGCGGCAGTGAAGTTCTGGATGCGTGCCTTGATCAGTTCGCTGATCTCAGAAGCCTTGATGGACATGTTGCCAATCCTCTGCGGGCCTGCCGCAATGCGCGGCGTGGGCCATTGATTCGTTTCCGGTCGTCAGCCAGTCGTCAGTTCGACGTCGAGCCGCTGGAGCTTGTTCGCAATCGAGCCGTCGATGAGCAGGTCGCCCGTGCGCACCACCGCGCCGCCGATCAACGCCGGATCGACAGTGCAATTCAGCCGCACGTCGCGACGCAGTCGTGCGCGCAGGGCGCCGGCGAGGCGCTCGCGCTGGGCGGCGTTGAGTTCGGCGGCAGACACGACCTCGACGTCGGCGACGTTCTGGTGCTCGGCCGTCAGCTCGTCGAAGTGCGTGGCGATCTCCGGCAGGTAGCCGATGCGGCCGTTCTCGGCGAGCAGGTCGAGGAACGCCCGTGCGTTCGCGTCGAGCGCGTCGCCGCAGACGTGCGCCACCAGCTCCTTGAGCTGCTGCTTGCGCACGCCGGGGCTGTTCTGGAACGCCTCGAACTCGTCGCTCGAGACGATCGCGCGTGCCGTCCCGAGCCAGCCCGACCAGGCGTCGAGCACGTTCTTGTCCCGCGCGTGCGCAAAAGCCGCCTTGGCGTAGGGTCTCGCTACCGTGGCTCTCTCAGCCATGCGTCGTTACTCCAGGTCCCGTGGTCGCGGTGCCGCGGCCCTCAGGCCTTGGCGCCCTCGATTTCGCGGGCCAGTTGCTCGATCAGGTCGGCGTGGGCCTTCGGGTCGATCTCGCGCTGCAGCAGGCGGGACGCGCCGGCCACGGCCAGGCTGGCCACGTCCTTGCGCAACTCGTCGCGGGCGCGGGACTTTTCCTGCGCTGCGTCGGCCCGCGAACCGTCGACGATGCGCTTGCCCTCTTCGATGGCGGTCGAACGCGCCTCATCGACGATCTCGACCTCGCGCTTGTGCGCCTGGTCGACGATCTTCTTGGCCTGGTCGCGGGCGGCGTTGATGATCACCTGGGCTTCCCCGTGGGCGCTCTGCAACTCGGTCTGCCCACGCTCGGCGGCGGCGAGGCCTTCCGCGATCTTCTTCTGCCGGTCTTCGACAGCCTTGGTGAGAGGCGGCCAGATGAACTTCCAGGAGAACCAGATCAGGAAGAAGAACACCAGCATCTGGCCGAGCAGCGTCGCATTGATATCCATGACGACGGTCCTCGCGTGCAGCCGGTCAGCCGAAACGGGCGAGCAGCGGGTTCGCGAACGCGAAGAACATCGCGAGCGCAACGCCGATCAGGAACGCCGCGTCGATGAGGCCGGCGAGCAGGAACATGCGGGTCTGCAGCGTCGGGATCAGTTCGGGCTGGCGGGCGGCCGCCTCGAGGAACTTCGAGCCCATGATGCCGATGCCGATGCAGGCGCCGATGGCGCCCAGGCCGATGATCAGGCCGAGTGCGATCGCGGTGTAGCTCTGGACCTGTGCGATGAGCGCGAGGTTTTCCATCTGAATCTCCTGGCGGAAAGTGCGGTTGCAGTAAACGTGAGAGGAATGAGGGGAACTGCCGGCGCTGTCTCTAGTGGTGCTCGGTGGCCATCGCGGTGTAGACGACGGTGAGCATCGCGAAGATGAACGCTTGCAGCACGATGATCAGGATGTGGAAGATCGCCCAGCCGGTGCCCATGAGGAACTGGCCGAAGAAGCCGACGGTGCTGCCGATGGTCCACGTGAAGAAGCCGGCGCCGAGCAGCGCGATCAGCATGAACACGAGCTCGCCCGCGTACATGTTGCCGAAGAGTCGCATCGCCAGTGAGACGGGCTTCGACAGCAGCTCGACCAGGTTCAGCAGGAAGTTCGGGATCCACAGCAGCGGGTTGCCGCCGAACGGCGCGGTGAAGAGTTCGTGGACGTAGCCGCCCACGCCCTTGGCCTTGACGCTGTAGAAGAGAACGACGGCCAGGACCGTCAGCGACATCGCGAACGTCGTGTTGGCGTCGGCCGTGGGCACGACGCGCCAGTAATGGATGCCGAACAGGCTCGCAACCTTGCCGGGCAGGTCGAGCGGCAGCAGGTCCATCGCGTTCATCAGCAACACCCACACGAAGATGGTGAGGGCGAGGGGAGCCAGGAACGAACGATCGAGGTGAAACACTTCCTTCACGGTGGAGTCGACCACGTCGACGACCATCTCGATGAAAGCCTGCCACTTGCCGGGTACGCCGACAGTGGCCTTGCGCGCCGCCGAATAGAAGATCGCGAGCGTGACCAGACCGAGCAGCACCGACATGAAGATCGTGTCGAGGTGCAGGGACCAGAAGCCCTCGCCGACCTTGAGGTGGGTCAGGTGATGGGCGATGTACTCGGTGCTGTTCGCGGGACCTGCGGCGTGCTCAGCGGCGGACATTGTCTGGTACCACTCCGACCGGACGAACTATTGTTTCTGCGCGGGCTCGCCCAGGCGAGCCGCCCCAAGCCAGTACCCGAAGAACGTCGCCACGTACGCTGCAAGCAGCGGCACCGCCGCGACGTTCGGCGAACTGAACGCGATCACCAGCATCGCGATGGTGAAGCCGACCTTCACCAGCCACCCCAGGAAGAACCCGATCGTGGCCCGCACCAGCGTCGCGCCTTCGCCGTGCCGCAGCATCGCGAAGGCCATCAAGCCCGTCGCCGCCACGCCGATGCCGGCTCCCAGCAGCGCCGATGCGCCCGCACGGGACCCGTCGATCGCGAAACACACGGCCGCGACGATCACCCCGAGCAGGACCTGACCCAGCACGACGGCGAGCGCCTGGCGCCGGCCTTTCTGCACGTCGAGGTTGCTCAAGGCCTCATCCAGCTTCCGGGCAACAAAAAAGCCACTTCATGCCGGTTGGCCGGCCACGGGTGGCGTTGGAATCCGTTACCCGGGCAGCCTCACGCCGAAGCGCGGCTTCCGGAAAGGCGCGGCAGTATAGGGGCCTTTTTGCAGTGCTTCAAATCCGCATCTGCCGCGCACGGCGTGCGCAAGAAAGGGGTCAGGGGATAGGGGCACGAAGGGGTTGCGGAATGGGGGTTGGGGGATAGCCTGAACGCAGGCAGATGCACGTGATTCATGCGGCCAGTCCGAGACGGAGGGCAATACACCAGATTAATAAATCTTGCTCGACTATCCCCCAACCTTGATAACCTATCCCCACGCTACTACGTAGCGCCGCTACTTAATGTGCGCGAGGATTCCATCCAGCTCATCGAGGCTGTTGTACGCAATCACGAGCTTCCCCTTGCCGGTGCGCGCGTGCTGCAGCGAGACCCTGGCACCCAGCCTGTCTGCCAGGTCCTGTTCAAGTCGGGTGATGTTCGGATCAGGCCGCGGCGCGTCCCCGTCGTCCTTGCGGTTGGCCTTGTCGCCGTGGGCAAGCATCCGCTTCACGAGCGCTTCGGTCTCGCGAACCGACAGTCCCTTCCTGGCGACCAGCGCGCCGACCTCGGACTGCTGCCGCGCTTGCGGCAATCCGAGCAGCGCACGGGCGTGTCCCATCTCGAGCTGCCGGTGCTCGACCAGCGTTTTCACTTCGTCGGCGAGTTCGAGCAGGCGCAGGAGGTTGCTGACGGCGGCACGCGAGCGGCCGACGGCATCGGCGGCCTGTTGATGGGTGATGCCGAACTCGCGGATCAACCGGTCGAGCGCGCGGGCCTCCTCGAGCGGGTTCAGGTTTTCGCGCTGGATGTTCTCGATGAGCGACATCGCGACCGCGGCTTCGTCGGGCACGATGCGGACGACGGCCGGGATGTCGTGCAGCCCGGCCATCTGTGCGGCCCGCCAGCGGCGCTCGCCCGCGATGATCTCGTAACGGACCGGCTCGCCGGTCTTCTGGGCGGCGAGCGGACGCACGACGATGGGCTGAACGACGCCCTGGGCGCGGATCGAGTCGGCGAGTTCCTGCAGGCTCTCGGGACGCATGTCGAGGCGCGGCTGATAGCGGCCCCGTTGCAGCAGATCGACGGGAAGGCGCGCGAGCTCTTCATCGCGCGGCGCGGTCGTGCCCCTGGCCGGCGCAACAGCCTGCGCGGAAGACGTGCCGGCAGCGTCGATCGCCGTTGCGGGGGTCGGGGCGTGCGCTGGCGTCACGGAACCGAGCAGGGCCTCGAGGCCCCGTCCGAGGGAGGGTCGCTTTGTTGCCATAGCGGACTATTATGCCGCCCGCGTCGCGAGGGCGCAGGAAACCACGCTGAACCGAGTTCGAGCCGGAGGCTTGCATGCGTCCCGTTGCCGCCCTGCTGCTGGGTGGCCTGATCAGTTGTTGCGGCAGCGGTGGCACGGCCTCGGCACAGGCGGCCGAGACCTCACAATCCGTTGCAGCGCCGGCGGATTCCGTGCGCCCGGATGATGCGCCGGTCCGGCCGTCACACGCCATGGATTCACCGTCAGTGTTGTTCGCCGCCGGTGTGTTCGCGCTGGTCGAGGCCTACGACTATCCCTACAGCGTCGGCGTGACCTATGTCGCGCGGCCGATGACGACATGGCGCCTGGCGCCCGGTGCGGGATTCGCCGTGGGGCCCGACGGCATCGCCTTCTTGTACCTGGACCTGCGGCGTGATTTCGCACTGGGCGAGCGCTGGTATGTCACGCCCAGCCTCTCGGCCGGATGGTTCCTCAACGGCGACGTCATCGGTCCGCGCGATCACCTGGAATTCCAGAGCGGGATCCAGTTCGCACGGCGCTTCGACAACGGGCTCCGGCTCGGGCTGGCGGGCCTGCACATCTCGAATGGCGGGCTGGAACATCCCAACAACGGCACGGAAGCCGTGCTGCTGACGCTGCAGGTGCCATTGCAGAAATAGGGGACGCTCAACGACTGGCCAACTATTCCGGAAACAGCCGAGCGCCCCCCTGTTTCCCGCGATCATTCTTCTTCGGGCTCGGGTGCCGGTCCCGCCAGCGCTTCTTCCTCCCGCCGAATCATCTCGCCGGCGAGCGCGAGGTATGCAAGCGCACCGCGCGAATCCTTGTCGTGGAACAGCACGGCCTTGCCGAAGCTCGGGGCTTCCGCGAGCCGCACGTTGCGCGGGATGACCGTGCGGAACACCTTGTCGCCGAAGTGCATCAGGAGCTGGCCCGAGACTTCGTTCGAGAGGTTGTTGCGCGGGTCGTACATCGTGCGCAGGATGCCTTCGAGCTCGAGGTCGGCATTCACGCTGGCGCGGATCTGCTGGACCGTGTTCATCAGCGCCGAGAGCCCCTCGAGCGCGTAGTACTCGCACTGCATCGGCACCAGCACGCTGTCGGCCGCAACGAGCGCGTTGAGCGTCAGCAGGTTCAGCGCCGGCGGGCAGTCGATGATGATGACGTCGTAATTGTCGCGGACCGGCTTCAGCGCATTCCGCAACCGAACTTCGCGCCCGATCATGCTCATCAGCTGCACTTCCGCGGCGACCAGGTCCTGGTTGCCGGGCAGCAACGTGAAATTGCCAGGATCGACGGGCACCAGCGCAGCCGCCATTTCGCAGTCGCCGAGCAGCACGTCGGTCGTCGACCGCTCGAGTCCGGCCTTGTCGACGCCGCAACCCATCGTGGCGTTGCCTTGCGGATCGCAATCGATGAGCAGCACCTTGCGCTGGGTCGCGGCGAGCGACGCAGCAAGGTTGACGGCGGTGGTCGTCTTGCCGACGCCGCCCTTCTGGTTCGCGACTGCGATGACACGGTGCATGGAAGGCCTAAGGATACAGGGGAATCAGGCTCTTTCGTGGGAGTGGGCGAGCTCGACGAGGTGGCGTTCCTCCTCGAGGCCCGGCACATGCAGCCGGTGGACGGCCACGACTTTCCAGCCGCTGAGCTTTTTCGCGAGTTCGTCCCCGGGATACCGTCCCTTCATCGCAAGCAGCCGGCCGCCGCCCGCCACCAGTCCACCCGCATTCTTGACCAGGTCCGCCAGCGGGCCGACGGCTCGCGCGATGACCGTGTCGAAGCGAACCACCGGCTTGTAGCCTTCGGCTCGCGCCTGCGCGACTTCTACGTTGTCCAGCTGGAGAGTCTCGCGGACGCATTCGAGGAACCGGCACTTCTTGCCGACCGATTCCACGAGAACGAAATGCACGCCGGGTGCGACGATTGCGAGCGGAATGCCCGGGAACCCGGCGCCGCTGCCGACGTCCGCGACGCGCGTGCCGCGCAGCCACGGCACCACCGTCAGGCTGTCGAGAATGTGTTTCGTGACTTGCGCCGGCCGTTCACGGATGGCCGTGAGGTTCATGCGCGTGTTCCAGTCGTCGAGCAGGTCGAGATGCGCGAGCAGCTTCGCGCACTGCGCTGCGTCGAGCTCGATGCCGAGGCCACGAGCCCCTTCGATGAGGTCTGTCATCGAGGCAGGATACACCGGACCCCGATCCCCGCCCTTCCCGTTGCTCGGGAGAGGGAGCGATTCAAGGGCGGGAGAGGGAGGCCAGCGACTGCGCCTTGGTCGCTTCCTTCACGTTGTCATCCGCGTTGCGGTCGATCCACTTGTTGAACGGGTCGACACCGGCGAAGTTCGGCTCCTTCTCCGTCACGATCGTCAGCGTCTGTCTGCCGCTGTGGACCCGTCGTCGCTCAACGGCGAGCACGCTCGACTTGTCGTAACCCTTGCGACCCGGCTCGATCGTGAACGCGCCCACGTCGAACAATTCGTCGAGCGGCGCCTCGGTCTCCGTGCCCTTGCCGTCGGCATAGAGCTTGCGTGCGTCGACTTCGAGCGTGACGTCCCAGCGGCCGTCGGTCCGGCGCTTCGCTTTCACGTCAGTCACCTTGACGTCGTACAGCGTGATCTTTTCGAACAGGTCCGTGATCAGCTGCTGCTGCCCGGGACCGGCCACGGCGCGGAACCGCCTGATGAGGTCCGTCGGGTTGGCGTACGGCGCGGGCTTGAATGCGAATTGCGCGATCAGGCCACGCAACGCCTCGTTGACCTTGCCGGCACCGAGCTGGTCCTTCAGCAGGTACAGCGCGATTCCGCCCTTCTGGTAGTAGATGTACGGCTGGTACTCGACACGCACCAGGGGCAGTTCCTCGAGCACTTCGCTGCCGCGGGAACGCAGGTACTTGTCCAGCTCGAACTTCAGGAACTTGCGAATCTCCTCCGGCCCGTACATCTGCTCCATCACCATCAGCGCGGAATATTGCGCCAGTGATTCGACGATGAAAGCGCCACCCTGCTGATCGGAGCTGATCACCTGGTGACCCCACCACTGGTGCCCGACTTCGTGCGCCGTGACGTAGGTGACCATGTCGATCTTCTCGGGATCGCGGTAGTCTGCAATGAAGCCTATGCCCTCGGAGAAGGGGATCGTATTGGCGAACGACTGCGCGAATTTCGCGTAGTCCGGGAACTCGAGGATGCGCAACTGGCGGAACTGGAACGGGCTGAAGTGTGCGGTGAAGTAATCGAGCGAAGCCTTCATCGCCGCCTGCATGCGCTGCACGTTATAGCCGTGCGCGCGGTCGTGGTAGACGGCCAGTTCGACGTCGCGCCACCGGTCCTTCGCCACTTCGTAGCGCGCCGACTGCAGTGAGAAGAAATTGTTGATCGGCGCGTTGCTGCGATAGCGGGTCGTGCGGCGGCCGCCGGTCACCGTGTCAGATGCGCGATAACCGGGTGCGATCGCAATCTGGTCGGCCGCGGTGGATACCGTGATGTCGGAGTTCACCCAGTCGCTGTCGCGCCGCAGCCCGTTGAACCCGCGCGCACTTTCATCCTCGAGCCTGGCCGGGCGCAGTTCCGGCGGCAACCCGTACTTGCGGCGCCTGGCCCGATCCTGCAGCAGGCCGTTGCGGTCCATGCCGAGCGACGGCGCGATCTCCGTGTTGTCCAGGAACGTCCCGTTGTCGACGATGCGATGCTCGTTGTCCGAATTGCGGAAGCCCCGCTGCTCGCGCAGGGTCTCGAACCTGATCGTGCATGTCTCGAGCGGCGCCATGGGGCGATCGAAGCGGTAAATCCGGTAGTCCTGGTCGACGTGCTCGGTCTCGAGCCGCGCTCCTTCCACGTCGAGCTTGGTCATCCGTAGCGGTTTCATCCAGCGCACGTGCACCTGGTCGAGCGGTTTGCCAGTGCGGTTCTGGATCACGTAACTGCCGCGAGTCACCGCGCGCGGCTCGTCGGGGTAGAGGTCCACCGCAAGCACCACGTCGGTGATGCGCGGCTGCGGCACGGCCTCGTAGCCGATCAGGGCCTTTTCATAGTCGGCCTGCTCGCGCTCGCGGCTCAGCTTCGTCGTGTAGTCGTTCAGGACGTTGGTGTTGTAGTAAATCCAGCCGCCGAGGAAGCCCATGGCCACGACCGCCGCCGCGGCGACGATGCCCGGCGTCCCCCTGAGCCTGCGCGGCAGGTGCGCGAGCCGGGTCCTGAGCGGTGCGCCAGTGCCTCGACGCCAGAGTGCGTAGGCCAGCACGGCGAGCAGGACGGCCGCGGCAGACCAGTAGGCCTGGAACCACCAGGCAATGCGGCCGAAATCACCTTGTCCGTTCATGTCCGAGAGCGGCGTGACAGGCGTGCCGGCGTACTGATACAGGTTGTGCTCGAAGCCGAGCCGATCGAGCGTGACCTGGGCGACCACGAACAGCAGCATCAGCATCCAGCCGAGGGTCTTGTGCGGAACCACCGTCTGCATGAGGATTGCGAGCACCGCGAACAGCACCGCGGTGACCGTCGTCGGCAGCATGTACCAGGCAAGGTACTTGGACGTCTCGAAGTCGAAATAGCCTTTCAGCGCCTGCACGGCAACCGCTGCGAGCACGCTCACCGCAAGGGTCGAGAACAGCACGATCGAAATGGCCAGGATCTTCGGCACGACGAAGGCCCAGTCAGGCGCGGGCGTCGAGTCGACGATCTCGTGCATGCGCCGGTCGCGATCGCGCCAGACCAGTTCGCCAGCGTAGTAGATCGCGATGATCAGCGGGATGATCGTGAACGCGCCCTGCAGCGCTTCGATCATCACCCGCGTGACCGGATGGATCGTGTTGCCGTAGAACTCGTCTGCATACCAGAGCGACCCGAGCGCGTTGACGAAGCCGATGCCGAGCAGCACGATGAAAGCCGGGCTGCGGATGGCCGCAGCGATGTCGAATTTCGCGAGCGCCCAGAGCGGGCTCCAGCCCGCATCCCTGTCGGGTTCGGCCTGCGCGGCTGGCGCAGCGGCAGTACCGGGTTTAGCCGGCGACTGCTCGTCGTCGACCTTGTCCGGCGCTTTGCCGGCCGCGATCCGACTGCCTCTTGCAGCGCGCGAATGGATCGCCCAGGCCAGTCCGAGCAGCGCGAACGCGACCCCCACCCACAACGCGCGGTTCCACAGGATGTAGCCCGTGAAGCCGGGAATCTGCGTGTTGCGCTCGGTTGCCGTCCAGTAGCGCGTGGCCTGGTCGTAGGCGCCGAGTCCGAACGGGTCGATCAGCGCCACGGTATTGATGAATTCGGGCCGCGATAGAAAGCCCATCGCCACGAGGTAGAGCACGAGAAACGCAATGACGCCGACGTACGTCCACATCATGGAGCGAGTCGCCGTCGCAATCGCAAAGAAGCCCGCGCCAGTGACGAACAGGGTCGGCACGCAGAGCAGGAGGTACACGAAGGCGTAGTGGCCGGGATTGAACGGGCCGAGGACCTCGGGATCGAGCCACGGCATCGCGGCGCCGATGATCATGCCGAGGGGCGCGCTCAGGAACAGCAGGCAGCCCGCGAGGAATGCGCCCGTAAAGCGGCCGAAAAGGTAGTCGAAGCGTGACAGGCGCGTCGAATGGATGATCGGCCCGAAGCCGGTCTCGTCGTCACGCACCACGACGTTGGCCACGAACGCCGTCAGGATGAAGACCGAAAACACGGTCATGACCATCAGCGTCTGCGCAATGGCGAAGGGCGAATTCTTCCAGACGTTGCCGCCGGATCCGATCTGCACGTTGTCGGACGCGACGGCGCCGAACGTGAGCAGCAGGAAGATGGCGAAGGTCACCCAGAACGCGGGGGACTTGAGCTGGTAGCGCAGCTCGAACGCGGCGACGGATCTGAACATCGCCTGGCCTCAGGCGGCCTGGCGGCGCATGCCGGCCAGGGTCGAGAAGTAGACGTCCTCGAGCCCGCCCTGCACGGATGCGAAGCCGGTGCCGGGATTCGCGTCGGCCAGCACGTGGATGACGGTGCGTCCGCCGAAGAGGCGCGTGGCGATCACATCGTAATCGCGTCGATGCGCGTCGAGTTCGTTCCTGGCGATGGTCTTGCGCCAGACGCGGTCCGCCATCGAAGCGATCAGCTGCAGCGGTGCGCCGGTCTTGACGATGCGGCCATTGGCGATGATCGCCATGTTCGGGCAGAGGTCGGCGACGTCCTCGACGATGTGAGTCGAGAGGATCACGACCACGTTCTCGCCGATCTCGGCCAGCAGGTTCAGGAAGCGGTTGCGTTCCTCGGGGTCGAGGCCGGCGGTGGGCTCGTCGACGATGATCAGCTGCGGTCGGCCGAGCAGGGCCTGCGCGATGCCGAACCGTTGGCGCATGCCGCCGGAGAATCCGGCGAGCGCCTTCTTGCGCACATCCCACAGGTTCACCTGCTGCAGCAGGGCGTCGACGGTTTCACGGCGTTCCCTGGCGTGGGGAAAACCCTTGAGCACGGCGAGGTGATCGAGCATGTCGAGCGCGGTGACGCGCGGGTACACCCCGAAGTCCTGCGGCAGGTAGCCGAGCGTGCGACGCAACGCGTCCGGATCCCTCAGCACGTCGACGTCGCCGAAACGGATCGCACCCTGGGTCGGGATCTGCAGCGTCGCGATGCACCGCATCAGCGAGGATTTGCCGGCACCGTTGGGACCGAGCAGGCCGAACATCCCGCGTGGAAGCTGCAGCGTGACGTCGTCGAGCGCGCGCGTGCCGTTGGGGTAGACGTGGGTCAGGTTGTCGATGCGCAGCACTGTGGATACTCCGGGGCAGGGTCTGGGCCGGCCTTCGATTGGCGCATCCTAGGTGAGTAGCAGTGTTGTAGTCAACTACACCACCATTTCAGACCAGACCGGGGTTCAGTTCCGGACCGTCATCGACACTAACTCATTGACTGGCAGGACTTCGACGCGGTCCCGGTCCGCGAACGACGCGAGGATCTTGCCGGCTTGCCCCGCCGGGAAGTGGGTGGTCACCGACGCGGCAAACCGATCGCGGATACGGTTAGCGAGGTCTGGCATTGCTGCAACGGCCCGCCAGGCCTGCTCGAGCTCGGTCATCACGGCAAGCTGCGTGGTGGCCTCGTCACTCGGCGGCGTTGGCGATCGAGGCGCCGTCTGCCCGGCCAGGGCGATGAACGCCAGACGCACCCCGCGGCTGGTGGCATCGCCGATGCGCCAGCGTTCGTGTCCTTCGAGGCCGGGCACCGTACCCGGATACCCGGTTGGATGCGCTTCACGACGTGCGATCAGGACCGCGGCGGTAACGTGATCCGCGGCTCCACCCAGCAGCGACGTTGCGGCGGCAGCGGATGCGATTCGCGTCAGCGCACAACGCGCGGCGGCACTCGCGGTGGCATCGGTGGCTTGCGCTGCGGTTGCCGACCCGCTCTCGCGCACTGAGCGAGCCCATTCGAGCGACGCGTGCTCATGTGCGCGGACCAGGGCACTGAGCAGGTCGCGCACCAGCGGTGGACTGGCGCCTTCAGCGATCGCTTTACACGCGCGGTAGTCGGCTACCGCGAGAATCGCGCCGAGATTGTCCGCGAGATCGCCGGCGACCGTTGCCAGCGCAGGGTCGTTCGCCTGCAGCCAGCTGGCCATCGTGCCGATGTTGAAGGCAGCCTGCACCGGATCGAGCTGGTGCGACGTGCCGGGCACGCGCGCGCCAAAGGCCATCGTTGCGCCGGGCACGAGCGAGCCGAGCTGCCTCGTGCATGCGGAATCCTGCAGCGCCTTGAACGCGCACGCCAGCGCGTCCATGAGCGCGAGGAAAGCCGCCTGGCGCGCGGGTTCTGCGACGGCGCGCGGCGCGTGGTCGTGCACGGCGATCCCCGTCAAGCCGCGGGGACCCGCACTCGCCCTTCCATGAGGACGCGTGCGCTGCGGCTCATGATCGCCCTGGTCACCGTCCATTCGCCGTTGACCTGCGTGGCTTCGGCCCCGACGCGCAAGGTGCCGGACGGGTGCCCGAAGCGCACGGCCGTTCGTGGACCGCCACCGGCCGCCAGGTTCACGAGCGTGCCCGGGATCGCGGCCGCCGTGCCGATCGCGACGGCCGCGGTTCCCATCATGGCGTGATGCAGCTTGCCCATCGACAGCGCGCGCACCAGCAAGTCGATCTCTGCGGCCGCGACGCGCTTGCCGCTCGAGGTGACGTAGTCCGCGGGCCCGGCGACGAACGCAACCTTTGGCGTGTGCTGCCGCCGGGACGCTTCGTCGAGGTGCCTGATGAGTCCCATGCGCATCGCGCCGTGCGCGCGAATGGTCTCGAACATCGCGAGCGCCTTTGCATCGCCGTTGATCGCGTCCTGCAGTTCGGTGCCGGTGCAGCCGATCGCCCCCGCGTCGACGAAGATCGTCGGGATGCCCGCGTTGATCATCGTGGCCTGCAGCGTGCCGATGCCGGGCACCTCGAGCTCGTCGACGAGATTGCCGGTCGGGAACATCGAGCCGCCCGCACCTTCCTCGTCCGCGGCCGGATCCATGAATTCGAGCTCGACTTCAGCGGCGGGGAAGGTCACGCCGTCGAGTTCGAAATCGCCGGTTTCCTGCACCGCGCCGTTCGTCATCGGCACGTGCGCAATGATCGTCTTGCAGATGTTGGCCTGCCAGATGCGCACGACCGCAACGCCGTCCCTGGGCACGCGACTCGCGTCGACGAGGCCGTTGCTGATGGCGAACGGCCCTACCGCGGCCGAAAGATTGCCGCAGTTGCCGCTCCAGTCGACGAACGGCTGGTCGATCGAGACCTGCCCGAACAGGTAGTCGACGTCGTGGTCGGGCCGCGTGCTCTTCGACACGATGACCGTCTTGCTCGTGCTCGACGTTGCGCCTCCCATGCCGTCGATCTGCTTGCCGTAGGGATCCGGGCTGCCGATCACGCGGAGCAGCAATGCATCGCGTGCCGCTCCCGGCGTCTGCGCAGCAACGGGCAGGTCCTGCAGGCGGAAGAACACGCCCTTGCTGGTGCCGCCACGCATGTACGTGGCGGGGATGCTGATCTGTGGTGCGTGCATCACCTGGTCGACTCGAGGAAATCGCGGGCGAAGCGCTGCAGCACACCGCCCGCTTCGTAGATCGAGGCCTCTTCAGCCGTGTCGAGCCGGCACGTCACCGGCACTTCGACTCGCTCGCCATTCCTGCGATGGATGACGAGCGTGAGGTCGGCGCGCGGCTTGCGCTCGCCGACGACGTCGTAGGTTTCCGTCCCGTCGATGCCCAGTGTCCTGCGGTTCGCGCCCGGCTTGAACTCGAGCGGCAGCACGCCCATGCCGACCAGGTTGGTGCGGTGGATGCGCTCGAAGCCTTCCGCTGCAATCGCCTCCACGCCCGCGAGCCGCACGCCCTTGGCGGCCCAGTCACGCGACGAGCCCTGGCCGTAGTCCGCACCGGCGATGATGATCAGCGGCTGCTTGCGCGCCATGTAGGTCTCGATGGCTTCCCACATCCGCGTGACCTTGCCTTCGGGCTCGATGCGAGCCAGCGACCCCTGCTTCACCTTGCCGTCGACGACCGCCATCTCGTTCCTGAGCGTGGGATTGGCGAAGGTGGCGCGCTGCGCCGTCAGGTGATCGCCGCGGTGGGTCGCGTAGGAATTGAAGTCCTCTTCCGGCAATCCCATCTTTGCGAGGTACTCGCCGGCCGCGCTGCCCAGCATGATCGCGTTGGAAGGCGAGAGGTGGTCGGTCGTGATGTTGTCGCCGAGCACTGCCAGCGGCCGCATGCCTTGCAGCGCGCGCTCACCGGCCAGCGCGCCTTCCCAGTACGGCGGCCGACGGATGTACGTGCTCTGCGGACGCCAGGCGTACAGCGGGCTCACCTTCGGGCCGGACTCGACGCCGATCTTGAACATCGGCTCGTACACCTTGCGGAACTGCTCGGGCTTTACGCTCGACGCAACGACGGCGTCGATCTCCGCGTCGGACGGCCACAGGTCCTTGAGCAGGATGGGCTTGCCGGCTGCATCGGTGCCGAACGCGTCCTTCTCGATGTCGAAGCGGATCGTGCCCGCGATGGCGTAGGCCACCACGAGCGCCGGCGAAGCGAGGAACGCCTGCTTCGCGTAGGGGTGGATGCGGCCATCGAAGTTGCGGTTGCCCGAGAGCACGGCGGTCGCATACAGGTCGCGCTCGATGATCTCCTGCTGGATCCCGGGATCGAGCGCTCCCGACATGCCGTTGCAGGTGGTGCACGCGAATGCGACGACGCCAAACCCGAGTTGCTCGAGTTCCGTGGTCAGCTTCGCTTCGTCGAGGTACAGCGCGACGGCCTTGGAACCGGGCGCGAGCGAGCTCTTCACCCAGGGCTTCCGCTGCAGGCCCAGCCGGTTCGCGTTGCGCGCCAGGAGTCCGGCCGCAATCACGTTGCGCGGATTGCTGGTATTGGTGCAGCTGGTGATCGCCGCGATGATCACGGCGCCGTCGGGCATCTTGCCTGGCTCCTCCTGCCAGGCCCCCGCGATGCCCTTGGCGGCGAGATCGCTCGTCGCGACGCGCGCATGCGGATTGGACGGACCCGCCATGTTGCGCACGACGCTCGACAGGTCGAACTGCAGCACGCGCTCGTACACGGCGGTCCGCAGGCTGTCGGCCCACAGCCCGGTGTGCTTCGCATAGGTTTCGACCAGCTTCACCTGCGCGTCTTCGCGTCCGGTGAGCTTCAGGTACGAAATTGTCTGCTCGTCGATGAAGAACATCGCCGCCGTCGCGCCGTACTCCGGCGCCATGTTCGAGACGGTCGCACGGTCGCCCAGCGTCAGCGCCGAAGCGCCTTCGCCGCGGAACTCGAGGTACGCGCCGACCACCTTCTGCTGGCGCAGGAACTCGGTCAGTGCCAGCACGATATCCGTGGCGGTGATGCCGGGTTGCGGCTTGCCGGCGAGCTGCACGCCGATGATGTCGGGCAGTCGCATCCACGAGGCGCGACCCAGCATCACGCTTTCGGCTTCGAGGCCGCCGACACCGACGGCAATCACTCCGAGCGCATCGACGTGCGGCGTGTGGCTGTCGGTGCCGACCAGCGTGTCCGGAAACGCGACGCCGCCCTGCGCGTGAATCACCGGCGACATCCGCTCCAGGTTGATCTGGTGCATGATGCCGTTGCCCGGTGGAATCACGTCGACGTTCTTGAACGCGCGCCTGGTCCATTCGATGAAGTGAAAGCGATCCTCGTTGCGCCGGTCTTCGATCGCCCGGTTCTTCTCGAACGCATCGGGATCGAATCCGCCGCACTCGACGGCGAGCGAATGGTCGACGACGAGCTGCACCGGCACGACCGGATTGACCTGCGCCGGATCGCCGCCCTGCTCGGCAATCGCATCCCGCAGCCCCGCGAGGTCGACGAGCGCCGTCTGGCCGAGGATGTCGTGGCAGACCACGCGCGCCGGAAACCACGGGAAGTCCAGCTCGCGCTTGCGCTCGATCAGCTGCCGCAGGGACGCCTCGAGAATCCCCGGATCGCAGCGACGCACGAGGTTCTCGGCATGCACGCGCGCCGTGTACGGCAGCCGGTCGTACGCGCCCGGCTCGATCGCGTCGACGGCGGCGCGCGCGTCGAAATAGTCGAGCGAGGTGCCGGGGAGTCGCTTGCGATAGCCCGTCCCCATCCCCTAAACCCTTTCAGTGAGTGGTACGAACGCGCGATCCTCGGGCCCGGTGTAGTTCGCGCTCGGCCGGATGATCTTGCCGTCGATGCGCTGCTCGATCACGTGCGCGCTCCAGCCTGCCGTGCGTGAGATCACGAACAGCGGCGTGAACATGGCTGTCGGCACGCCCATCATGTGGTACGAGACCGCGCTGAACCAGTCGAGGTTCGGGAACATCTTCTTGATGTCCCACATGACGGCTTCGAGGCGCGCAGCGATGGCGTACATCTTCATGTCGCCGGCCTCTGCGGACAGCCGCCTCGCAACCTCCTTGATCACCTCGTTGCGCGGATCGCTGATCGTATAGACCGGATGCCCGAAGCCGATGATGACTTCCTTGCGCTCGACGCGGGCCTTGATGTCCGCCTCGGCCTCGTCCGGCGTCTCGTAGCGCTTCTGCACTTCGAAGGCGACTTCGTTGGCGCCGCCGTGCTTCGGGCCGCGCAGCGCGCCGATCGCTCCGGTGATGCACGAGTAGAGGTCGGAGCCGGTGCCCGCGATCACGCGGCCGGTGAAGGTCGATGCATTGAACTCGTGCTCGGCGTACAGGTTCAGCGAGACGTGCATCGCCTTCACCCACGCGGCTGGCGCTGGCTGGCCATGCAGCAGGTGCAGGAAGTGCCCGCCGATCGAGTCGTCGTCGGTTTCGACCTCGATGATGCGGCCCGAGTGGCTGTAGTGGTACCAGTAGCAGAGCATCGAACCCAGGCTCGCGAGCAGCCGGTCGGCGATGTCGCGCGCGCCCGCGGAGTTGTGGTCGTCCTTCTCCGGCAGCGTGCAGCCGAGCACGGACGTGCCGGTGCGCAGCACGTCCATCGGGTGGCTTGCGGCAGGCAAGGCCTGCAGCGCCATCTGCACCGGTTCCGGCAGCCCGCGCAGCCGCATCAGCTTGGCCTTGTAGCCCCTGAGCTCTGCCGCGTTCGGCAGCTTGCCGTGCACCAGCAGGTGCGCGACCTCTTCGAACTCGCACTTGTCCGCGAGATCGAGGATGTCGTAGCCGCGGTAGTGCAGGTCGTTGCCGCTGCGGCCCACGGTGCAGAGCGCCGTGTTGCCCGCGGTGACGCCCGACAGGGCGACGGACTTTTTCGGTTTGAAACCGGCGGGAGAAATCTCGTTGCTGCTCATGGCTGTGTTCTCGTGCTGGACTATTTGACGGCGCCTTCGCGCACGAAGAGCTCGTCGAGCTTCTGCTCGTACTCGTGGTAGCCGAGCACTTCGTACAGTTCGACGCGGGTCTGCATGCGGTCGAGCACGCTTTTCTGCGTGCCTTCCCGGCGCAATGCACCGTAGACGATCTCGGCGGCCTTCGACATTGCGCGAAATGCGGACAGCGGATACAGCACCAGTTGCGCGCCGGCGCCCGCGAGTTCCTGCACGGTGAAGAGTGGCGTCTTGCCGAATTCGGTGATGTTGGCCAGCACCGGCACCTTCACGGCCGAGGTGAACTGGCGGTATTCGTCGAGCGTGGTGAGCGCCTCGGCGAAGATCATGTCCGCGCCGGCCTCGACGTATTTCAAGGCGCGATCGATCGCGGCCTGCTGGCCTTCGACGGCGTGCGCGTCGGTGCGCGCCATGATCACGAACTGGTCGTCGGTGCGGCCGTCGACGGCCGCCCTGATGCGGTCGACCATCTCGTCGGCCGAGACGAGCGCCTTGCCCGGGCGGTGGCCGCAGCGCTTCGCCTGCACCTGGTCTTCGAGGTGGCAGGCGCCGGCGCCGGACCTGATGAGGTCCGAGATCGTGCGCGAGATGTTGAATGCGGCGCCCCACCCGGTGTCCGCATCGACCAGCAGCGGCACGTCGGTCGCGGAAGTGATGCGACGGACGTCTTCGCAGACGTCGTTCAGGCTGGTGATGCCGAGGTCCGGCAAGCCGAACGAGGCGTTGGCCACGCCGGCCCCCGAGAGGTAGATCGCCTGGAACCCGGCCCGCTCGGCGAGCAGGGCCGAGTAGGCGTTGACGGCGCCGGCGACCTGAAGCGGTTTTTCTGCGGCGAGGGCTGCGCGAAACCTCGCGCCGGCGGATACGGGACTCTTGGCCGTTGGCATGGGGTGCGGGTACTCCGACGGGTGCACAGGCGATTGGACCGCTAGTTTGCTCCATCTCGCCATTGCAAGGCCTGCAAAAAAGGGCGTATAAACTTGCGAAATCCTGCGAAATTGCAAAACTGCAAATGCGTGACAAGCTTTTTGTCGGCCCGAAGGTCCGGGCCCTCCGGGAACGCCAGAGCCTGACCCTTGACGCGTGTGCCAAGCTGCTGGGTCTGTCGACCAGCTACCTGTCCCAGATCGAGACGAACCAGCGGCCGGTCACTGCCAGGGTCCTGATCGCACTCTCGCGGATCTTCGCCGTCGGTCCGGGGGAGTTCGACAGCGACGAGGAAACCCGGTTGATCGCCGACCTGCGCGAGGCGAGCGCCGACCTCGGCCTGGGGTTGCCGTCGCCGGCGCTCTCCGAGCTCAAGATGGCGGCGGCGACCACCCCGACCCTGGCTCGTCAGTACCTCGCCCTGCACCGGGCCTACCGCGCGCTCGACGAACGGATCCTGCGTTTCGACGAGACGGTGCGGATGCGGACCGAGGACGCGCCCGACTCGCTGGTGCCGTACCAGGAGGTTCGTGATTTCTTCCATTATCGCGACAACTACGTCGACGAACTGGACGTCGCGGCCGAAGCGCTGGCGGCCGACATCGGCATCGATGGCGATGGCAGTGCCGTAGCCACGCTCGAGCGCGCGCTCACGGAACGGTTCGGTATCCGCGTCGTGCGGGCCCAGGCGGATGCTGGAATGATCCGTCATTACGACCCCGCCACGAAGGTACTGACGCTGGACCGCGACCTGGCAGAACCGACGCGCGCATTTCAGCTCGCGACGCAGCTGGCCGACCTGCTTTTTGGCGGCCTCTGCAATGACGTGCTGGCCACGGCCGGGCTCGAGTCGGCGACCGCGCGCGACATTGCCCGCATCGGTCTCCTGAATTACGCGGCCGGTGCGCTCGTGATGCCGTACCGGCGTTTCGCGGCGTCGGCCATGGAGCTGCGGCATGATATCGAGCAGCTGCAGCACCGCTACAACGCGAGCTTCGAGCAGGTGTCGCACCGCCTGAGCACGCTGCAACGGCCGGGCGCGCGCGGCGTGCCGTTCTATTTCGTGCGCGTGGACCAGGCCGGCAACATCACCAAGCGGCACAGCTCGACGCGCTTTCAGTTCGCGCGTTTCGGCGGTGCCTGCCCGCTCTGGAACGTGCACGAGGCGTTCGGTCACCCCGGCCGCATCCTGGTGCAGGTCGCCGAGATGCCGGACGGCGTGCGCTACCTGTGCGTCGGGCGCAGCATCGTCAAGCGCTCCGGCAACTTCCTGCGGCCCAATCGCCAGTACGCCATCGGCATCGGTTGTGAAGTGGCCCATGCCGACAAGGTGGTCTACTCGGAGGGGCTCAGTCTCGACGGCGCGGCCGTGCCCGTTGGCGTCAGTTGCCGCATCTGCGAGCGCCCGGATTGCCACCAGCGCGCGTTCCCGCCGCTCGGTCGCAAACTGACCGTGCGGACGAACGAACGGCGCATCGTGCCGTTCGCGATCGAGTGATGTCTCCCAGGCGGCCGATGCCGTGCCTTTCCCCGAGCTTGGAAAGGCAGGCACGTGCGGGTTGCAGGCGGCCGATCCGGCAGCTTGCCCCGAGCTTGGAAAGGCAGACACGCGCTCGGGGCAAGCTGCCGGATCGGCCGCCTGCAACTATCGAGTTTCAGCCTTTGCAATCGTGACAGGAAATGTCGGGTCGGACGCCCGGACCCTCACCCGGCCTGCAGCCGATCTCCCGCTTTGGGGGCGGGGGTTGGGGTGAGGGTGCGAAATCGACGTTGCACCTGCCGTGCGCTCTTTTCCGCCTGAGTGGAAGTTGCGCAGGCGCAGTCTCGCAAGCGGTTGCTCCGGAGTCTTTCCCCGAGCGCGTGTCTGCCTTTCCAAGCTCGGGGAAAGACTCCGGAGCAACCACTTGTGACGTCAACGCGTGCCCGCCCTTCCAAGCCCAGGAAATGGTACCGGATCGGTCGCCTGCAACGTGGTTCGCTTACTGGGCCGGACTGAGCACCCCCGCCTGCTGCAGATACTCGACGATCGCCTCGGCCGATTGCTCGGACGTGTGCTTCGTCGTGTCGATGTAGATCTCCGGGTTCTCGGGCGCTTCGTACGGCGAATCGATGCCGGTGAAGTTCTTGAGCTCGCCGCGGCGGGCCTTCTTGTACAGGCCCTTCACGTCGCGTGTCTCCGCGACCGCGAGCGGGGTATCGACGTGAACCTCGTGGAATTCGCCCGCCTGGAACAGCGCCCGCGCCATGCGGCGCTCGGCCCGGAACGGCGAGATGAACGACACCAGCACGATCAGGCCGGCGTCGGCCATCAGCTTGCTGACTTCGGCGACGCGCCGGATGTTCTCGACGCGGTCGGCATCGGTGAAACCGAGATCACGGTTCAACCCGTGGCGCACGTTGTCGCCGTCCAGCAGGTAGGTGTGCTTGCCGAGGGCCAGCAGACGCTTCTCGACCATGTTGGCGATCGTCGACTTGCCGGCGCCCGACAGGCCGGTCAGCCACAGCACCGCGGGCTGCTGGCCCTTGAGCGCCGCGCGTGACTTCCGGTTCACGTCGAGCGCCTGCCAGTGGATGTTCTGCGAACGCCGCAGGGCAAAGTGGATCATCCCCGCGCCGACCGTGGCATTGGAGAGACGGTCGATCAGGATGAACGAGCCGGTCTCGTGGCACTGCTGGTACGGGTCGAAGGCAATCGGCTGGTCGAGCGACACGTTGCAGACGCCGATCTCGTTCAACTCGAGCTTCTTCGCCGCGAGGTGCTCGAGCGTGTTGACGTTCACCTTGTACTTCGGCTCCGTGATCGTCGCGGCGACCTGCTTGGTGCCGATCTTCAGCCAGTACGGGCGCCCGGGCAGCATCGGTTCGTCGGACATCCACACGACCACCGCCTCGAATTGATCGGCGACGCCTGGCAGGTCGTCCGGCCGGGCGATGACGTCGCCGCGACTGATGTCGATCTCGTCGGCGAGCGTCAGGGTGATCGCCTGGCCGGCGATCGCGTGGTCGAGATCGCCGTCCATCGTCACGATGCGCGTGACGGTGCTCTCGCGGCCCGAGGGCAGGACGCGAACCTTGTCTCCTTGCCGCACCATGCCGCTCGCGATGGTGCCGGCGAAGCCGCGGAAGTCGAGGTTCGGGCGGTTGACCCACTGCACCGGCATGCGTAGCGGACGATGCTGTGCGACGTCCTCGATCTCGACGGTTTCCAGGTAACCCATGAGCGTCGGCCCGTGGTACCAGTCCATGTGCGCGCTCGGGTCCTTGATGTTGTCGCCGCGCAGGCCCGACACCGGGATCGCGACGAACTCCTCGATGCCGATCTGCCTGGCGAAGGCCGTGTAGTCGTCGACGATCTTGTTGCAGACGGACTCGCTGTACCCGACCAGGTCCATCTTGTTGATCGCAAGCACGACCTTCTTGATGCCGATCAGCGACACCAGGTAGCTGTGCCGCCGGGTCTGCGTCAGCACCCCCTTGCGCGCGTCGATCAGGATCACGGCGAGGTCGGCGCCGGAGGCGCCGGTGACCATGTTGCGCGTGTACTGCTCGTGCCCCGGCGTGTCGGCGACGATGAACTTGCGCTTGTCGGTCGAGAAGAAGCGGTAGGCCACGTCGATGGTGATGCCCTGCTCGCGTTCGGCGGCGAGGCCGTCGACCAGCAGGGCGAAGTCGAGTTCGCCGCCCTGCGTGCCGACTTTCTTCGAATCCGCTTCGAGCGCGGCGAGCTGGTCCTCGAAGATCATCTTGGAGTCGTAGAGCAGGCGCCCGATCAGCGTGCTCTTGCCGTCGTCGACGCTGCCGCAGGTGATGAACCGCAGCAGGCTCTTGTGCTCGTGCGCGTGGAGATAGGCGTGGATGTCCCTGGCGATCAGGTCGCTGATGTGTGCCATTAGAAGTACCCCTCCTGCTTCTTCTTTTCCATCGACGCCGACTGGTCGTGGTCGATCATGCGGCCCTGCCGTTCCGAGGTCGTCGTGAGCAGCATCTCCTGGATGATCGCGGTGAGCGTGTCGGCACTGGACTCGATCGCGCCAGTCAGCGGATAGCAGCCGAGCGTGCGGAAGCGCACCTTCTTCATCAGCGGCTTCTCGCCGGGATGCAGCGGCATGCGGTCGTCGTCGACCATGATCAGGGTGCCGTTGCGCTCGACCACCGGCCGCTCGGCGGCGAAATAGAGCGGCACGATCGGCAGGTCGTGCAGGTAGATGTACTGCCAGATGTCGAGCTCGGTCCAGTTCGACATCGGGAAAACGCGCAGGCTCTCGCCATTGTGCATGCGCGTGTTGTAGAGCGACCAGAGCTCGGGGCGCTGGTTCTTCGGGTCCCAGCGGTGCTGCGCGCTGCGGAACGAGAACACGCGTTCCTTGGCGCGGCTCTTCTCCTCGTCACGGCGTCCGCCGCCGAACGCGGCGTTGAAGCCGTACTTGTCGAGCGCCTGCTTCAGCGCCTGTGTCTTCATCACGTCGGTGTGGATCGTCGAGCCGTGCGTGAACGGGTTGATGCCCTGTGCGACGCCGTCCTGGTTCGTGTGCACGATCAGCTGCAGGTTGTATTTCTGCGTGATCTGGCTGCGCAGCTCGTACATCGCCTTGAACTTCCACAGCGTGTCGACATGCAGCAGCGGGAACGGCAGCGTGGCCGGATAGAATGCCTTGAGCGCGACGTGCAGCATCGCGGCGCTGTCCTTGCCGATCGAATACAGCATCACGGGCTTGTCGCACTCGGCGACGACCTCGCGCATGATCTGGATGCTCTCGGCCTCCAGGCGCTGCAGGTGGGTGAGCCGCTCCGGGGTCACCAGCGGCTTGTCCCTTGCAGCCGCAGCGGCCGACTTCGTGGCGGCGATGTTGCTGGTCATGTGTCCTTTCCGATCCTTACGACGGTGCGGCCGATGACCCGGCCCTTGATGTATTCGTCGAACTGCGCGGGCAGTTCAGCGAGCGTTATGTGCTTGCCGGCGATGCGGTCGAGTTGCGCCGGCCGCAGGTCGGTAGCCAGGCGCTGCCAGACCGCTAGCCGCAGCGCGCGGGGCGTCGCCACGGAATTGATCCCGAGCAGGTTCACTCCGCGCAGGATGAACGGCATCACCGTGGTGTGCAGCTCGTGGCTCGCAGCCAGTCCGACGCTGGCGATGTTGCCGCCATAGCCCATGGTGCGCGTGAGCCAGGTGAGCACTTCGCCGCCGACGTTGTCGACGGCGCCCGCCCACAGCGCGGCTTCCATCGGCTTCGAGCCGAGATCCAGCGACTGGCGCCGCAGGATCTGCGACGCGCCGATTCCGTGCAGGTACGCGTCTGCCTCGGGCTTGCCGCTCACGGCGACCACTTCGTAGCCGCGGCCCGCCAGCATGTTGATGGCGAGGCTGCCGACGCCGCCGGTCGCCCCCGTGATGACGACGGGGCCGTTCGCGGGCTGCTGGCCGTTCTGCTCCATGCGATGGATCGCGAGTGCCGCTGTGAAGCCCGCGGTACCGAGCTTCATCGCATCCGCATCCGTCATGCCGGTTGGAATGGGAATGGCCCAGTCGCCCTGCACGCGCGCGTATTCCGCGTAACCGCCGTCCTGGGTTTCGCTGAGACCGCAACCGGTGACCAGCACGCGCTGCCCCGGCGCATGGCGCGGATCGGACGAATACACGACTTCACCAGCGAGGTCGATGCCGCCCACCAGCGGATATTTCCGCAGGATGGGGGCGGTGCCCGTCGCTGCCAGTGCGTCCTTGTAGTTGATGTCCGAGTACGACACGCGCACGACGACTTCGCCCGCCGTCAGGTCGGACAGCCCGACCTGGTCGAACCGGGCGGTGATCTGGCCGCCCTGCCGGTGAATGCGAAATGCTGCGAAAGAGTTTATGTCAAACGTCATTGCTACCGCGCCAGTGATCGGATTGCGTGCCTTGACTCTGCGGTGCGGCAGTTTAGAGCCGGCAATGCAGGGTTATTGCCGACTGAGCCACACTTCAAGGCCCTGGGTATTGAGGTTCACGTCTTCGTCGATGAATTCATGGCGGCGCGCCAGGCTGCCAGCATAGCCGTGCTCATCGAGCCGCGTGCTGAAGTGCTCGAACATGTCATGCCGGATGCGCTGCGCGCGATCGGGCGCCGCCCCGTGACGCCTGCCGATCGCGACGAGTATGTCGAGGTCCGCGTGCAGATCGCGCGCCAGGCGGTCGAGATCGGTGACCGGCCCGAAGTGCGTCTGCACGATGCGGCGCGGGCGGTACGACAGCAACCGGTCGATCGTCCGGTGCAGCACGTCGGGCTCGAAATGCACCGGGGTCGTCGTCGGCAGCATGAACGGACCGGCGGCCGTGTCGAACTCGCGGTAGCAGATGCCGAAGTTGTCGCCGGCATAGACGTCGCGAAAGTCGAGATCGATCGGGCAGTGGTGATGCCTCGCGTGGCCTGGCGCATCGATGAATTCGAACGTGCGGGCGCCGAGCTTCAGCCGCGTGCCGTCTTCCGTCAACAGCACGCGGTCGGCCGGGATCGGCAGGATCTCGCCATACAGCCGGGCGTACACGGCCTCGCCGTAGACGGCGATGGTGCCCGCAATGAGCCTGGACGGATCGACCAGGTGCGGTGCGCCGCGCGGATGCAGCACAGCCCTCGCGTTGGGCAGTGCGCGCATCATCTGCCCGGCGCCGCCGGCATGATCGAGGTGGACGTGCGTCAGGAACAGGTAGTCGACTTGCGAGCGCGCGATGCCGAGCTCGTCGAGTGCCGCCAGCAGCCTGGGCGCGGCCGGACCGGGGCCGGTGTCGATGAAGGCTGCGCGGGCCTGGTCCACCACCAGGTGGCTCGCCGCGAGCCCCGGTCGCACGTAATCCGTATCGATCAGGTAGAGGCCGTCGCCCATGGGCTGGGCTGCGCGGCCTGCTGTGGATGAGGTCATGCCATCGGACGACGGGAGAGAATCACTGCCCCTTGCACTTGCCGGCCTTGCGGATTTCGTCCGTGGCGCAGAGGCCCGGACGCTGCGACGAGTAGTACTTCGCCAGTTCCTGGATGTCCTTTTCCGTCAGCGCGGCGGCCATGCCGGACATGATCGCGTTCTTGCGCACGCCGCTCTTGTAAGAGCGCAGCGAGTGCAGGATGTAGTCCTCGTGCTGGCCGGCGAGGTTCGGGTATTCCGGCAGGATGCCGACGCCGTCGTTGCCATGGCAGGCGACGCACGTCTGGCTGGCCTTCGGCGCCGTGCCGACTGCGCGACCCGTCGGCTTGATCTCGGTGCCCGACAGGAACGCCGCGATGTCGGCCAGGTCCGCGTCGGCGAGCGTCGTCGCCTGCGCGTACATCGTGGGATGCCCGCGATCACCCGACTTGTACCCCTTGAGCGCGACGACCAGGTAAGCAGCGTGCTGGCCGCCCAGTTTCGGCACGCTGTAGATCGGATACGCGTTCTTGTAGTTCGGGATGCCGTGGCAACCATGGCAGGTGTAGGCCAGCTTGCCGCCACGAACGGTGTCAGCGGCCTGCGCCAGGCCCGGGGCGAGCGACGCAAGGGTCAGGCTCAGTGCGAGCCAGGCCGATCTCGGGGTCATGGAACACTCCTGCGGAATCGTCATTCCGGCTTCGGCCGCCGGGGTCAGCTCAAGGGCCGGGCATGTTAATAAAAATGCTCTGGCGAGTCGAATGCAGGCCTGGTCCCGTCACCGGCTCGAGCTGGAATAGACTGCGCGTGCCACATTCTTCCCGAGGATTCCCGCGATGACCCAGCTGGTTCGGACCCGATGGTTAACAGTCCTCATGGCCGCCTCGATGCTGGCGTCCGCAGGCGTTGCGACGGCGGCCGAGGTCCCGTTGCGGTTGGTCAGCGTGACCGGCTCGGGCGAGGTGAAGGCCCAGCCCGACATGGCCTACGTGACCCTGGGGGTGGAGGCGCGCAGGCCCACGCTGGCAGAGGCCCGGACGGAGGTCAACGCGACGGTCGAACGGATCATGGCCCTGACCCGCGAACTGAAGATCGAGCCGAAGTTCGTGGACTCGACGCGGCTGCAGGTACAACCCGATTACCGCTGGGACGAGAAAGCGTCCCAGCAGGTGCTGCTCGGGTATGTCGTCAGCCGCCAGGTGGACGTGGAATTGCATGACCTCGACCGCCTCGGCACGTTGCTCGAGAAGTCGGTCTCGGCCGGCGTGAACCAGGTGGGCGGAGCACGGCTCGACTCATCGCGACGCAAGGAACTGGAGCGTGCGGCACTGACGCAGGCGGTCGACGACGCCCGCTTGAACGCGGACGCCCTGGCCAGCGCAGCGGGCGCGAAGCTGGGTCCGGTGCAGAGCCTCAACACCACGGGAATGATGCCGGTGCCCATGTACGCCGAGCGGGCAATGACGGTCGCGGCGGCGCCGAAGGCTGACGGGGCCGCAGAGAGTTACCAGCCGTCCGAGATGAAATTCACGGCCAACGTGAGCGCGCAGTTCGAACTGCTGATCCCCTGATCGCGCCCGGGCCGTTGCGCCTGTCGCCCTGTCCAGCTGCTCGGCGATGGGCTGGCCCCGCGCGTGCTGATTATTCAGCAATTCGACGCATCGGATAGTTCGATGTCTTTAAGAGATTAGCTATTGTCAATTTTGTCTGTTGGATTGCGACGGCGAGAACGAGCCTCGGCCCCGGCCCCTGCGGCCTGGCCCCGAACGGGGATCAGGGGCCAGGCATCCGGTCGACGATCAGCACGCGGCCGTCGACACCCGTGATGCGAACCTGGCCGCCGGCCGGGACGTCGGGCCCCCGCAGCGACCATTTTTGCGGACCGAGCTGCACGCGACCCGAGCCGTTCTCGATGCCCTTCGGCACGGTCACGACCTGGCCGATGAACCGCTCCCCCGTACGCTGCGGGGACGAGGAACTTTCGAGGTCGCGCTGCTTCGCCGAGTACTCCCGCCAGTACCAGAGACCAAACGCAGAGCAGGCAAAAACGACGAACCAGGTCATGGGTGTTCCGCGAGGAATGTTCCGGTAGCGGAATCGTCGCAAGCCGGGGGTGCCACGCTCAACTCCGGGCAGGTCCGGGATGCGCAATCTGTGACGAGACCCTCAGCGAGCCGGCCGCTCGAGCCGCAGGTCCTTGCTGTAGACGACGTTCATGACGTTGTCGGTCCAGCCCCGCACCCAGGGCTTCACGAGGTGCTTGTTCACATAGAAGTACAGCGGCAGCACCGGATGGTCGGCCAGCATCACCCGCTCGGCTTCTTCGAGCAGCGCCCGGCGCTTCGCCGCGTCGGCCTGCCTGACTGCATCCGCCAGCAGGGCGTCGTAGCGCGGGTTCGAGTAGCCGCTCAGGTTGATGCCGAAGTTGGTCTGCAGCAGCTGAGCGAACGTGTATGCATCGTTGAAATCGCCGACCCAGCTCGACCGGAACACCTGCGTGTCCCGGCGGGCCTGGATGCTCTGCAACAGGGCGCGGAATTCCTCCGCGTAGAGCGTCGTTTCGACGCCTAGCCCTTCCTTCCACATGGCAGCGACCGCGACGGCGAGCCGGTTGTGCTGGTCGCCCGAGTTGTAGCGCAGCTCGATGCGCAGCGGCTGGGCTGCCGAGTATCCGGCTTCCGCATACAGCCGGCGGGCCTCGGCCAGCCGTTCGGCGTACGGCTTGCCGGCGTAGTCAAACCGCTGTGGCGTGTAGTTCCAGACCCCGCGCGGCACCCATCCATAGGCCGGAGCTTCACCCACGCCCGTCACCGCCGTGGTCAGCTTGTCGCGGTCGATCGCGAGCGACAGGGCGCGGCGCAACTTCGGGTTGTCCTTGAACGGAGGCCGCGTCAGGTTGAAGCCGTAGTAGTAGACGCTGAGTTGCGGCGCGATGTGCAGCTCGTCGGGCAGGTTCTGCTTGATCCACTGGAACAGAGGTGCCGGCACGACGTAGGTGAAGTCGAGCTGGCCCGCCCGGTACTGCCGCAGTTCGGTCCCCGCATCCGCAATATGCACGAAGTGGACGGCCTCGAGCCCGGTCGCCGCGTTGTTCCAGTAGTGCGCATTCCGGCGCAGGACGACGTGCGACCCGATGACCCAGTCCGCGAGCACGAAGGCGCCGTTCGACACGAGCTTGCCGGGTCGCGCGTACTCCGCTCCATGTGCGGCCAGCGAGGGGCCATGCACGGGGAACGTCCCCGGCTGCGACAGCAGACCGAGCAGGTAAGGCGCGGGGGTTGCGAGCCGGATCAGCACGGTGCGGTCGTCGGGCGCGGAGACACCGAGATCCCCGAGCTTCATTTCCCCGCGCGTGATGGCCCCGGCGTTAAGCACCGGATCGATGAAATGCGCATAGGGCGAGGCCGTGTTCGGATCGACGAGCCGGCGCATGCCCGCCACGAAGTCCGCGGCCCGGAGCACGTCGCCGTTCGACCACCGCAATCCGTCACGCAGCGTGAAGCGGTATTCGAGACCGTCGGGCGTGACCGTCCACGACTCGGCCGCCGCCGGGACGGGCGAGCCGTCGGGACCGATCGAAGTGAGGCCTTCGAACACGTCCCGCAGGATGTGAAACGCGCCTTCGGTACGCGCGAGTTGCGGGTCGAGCGTTTCGGGCTCGGGGCCGTTGCCGCGCCGCAGGACCGTTGGATCGAAATCGGACGGCACCGTGCTGCCGGTCTTGGCCGCGCTGCCCGTCTTGCTCGCGTCGCCGTCGCGGCCGCCGCATCCGGCCACGGCGAGCACTACCGCAGAAAGGCCGATGACCCATGCGCTGGACACGGGCGCTGCTCGACGGTTCGTTCGAAAGACGGACTGCAGCATGGGATCCAGGCCTCGGGCGCAACGACTGCGCGCGATCTTACCCGGCGCCGGTGCCCCGCGTGGGTGCAGGCGTCCCGTGCTGCCGCTTCAGGTGAATGAGCAGGATCGAGATCGCCGCGGGCGTGAGCCCGGGAATGCGCGCCGCCTGGCCGAGCGTCGTCGGCCGCTGCTGTGCGAGCTTCTGCCGCACCTCGCTGGAGAGCCCGCGCACCTGCGCGTAGTCGAGCGTCTCGGGCAGCCGCGTTTCCTCGCTGCGCCGCTGGCGCTCGATCTCCTCGTGCTGGCGGTCGATATAGCCGGTGTACTTCGCCTGCACATCGACCTGTACTGGCACCTGCACCGCGAGTCTTTCATCGTCGCGCCAGTCGTCGACGCCACCGCCAAGCGCGGCGTCGAGCGCGGCGTACGGTACTTCGGGCCGACGCAATATTTCGAAGGCGCGCTGTTCGCGCGACAGCTGCGCACCAAATAGCGGTTCGAGCTCGGTCGCCACGACCGTGCCCGGCCGGACCCAGGTCGCGTGCAGCCGCTCGAGCTCGGCGTCGACGGCGACCCGCTTGCGCTCGAACAGGCTCCAGCGCTCATCGTCGACGAGGCCGAGCGCACGGCCGGCCGGCGTGAGGCGAAGATCCGCGTTGTCTTCGCGCAGGGTGAGGCGATACTCCGCGCGGCTCGTGAACATGCGATACGGCTCGGGCGCGCCACGCGTGACGAGGTCGTCGACCATCACCCCGATGTAGGCATCGCCACGGGTCGGGAACCACGATTCCCGCTCCTGCACCTGCAGGCTCGCGTTGATGCCGGCGAGCAGGCCCTGCGCGGCCGCTTCCTCGTAGCCGGTGGTGCCGTTGATCTGGCCCGCGAAATACAGGCCTGGCACGTGCTTCGTCTGGAGCGTGGGGTGCAGGTCACGTGGATCGAAGAAGTCGTATTCGATCGCATAGCCCGGCCGCGTGATGTGCGCGCGTTCGAACCCCTTGATGCTGCGCACGAACGCCTGCTGCACGTCGAAAGGCAGGCTGGTCGAAATGCCGTTCGGGTAAACCTCGTGCGTGTCGAGGCCTTCGGGCTCGATGAAGACCTGGTGCGAGGCCTTGTCGGCGAAGCGGACCACCTTGTCCTCGACCGAGGGGCAATACCGCGGACCGACACCCTCGATGACTCCGGTGAACATCGGCGAACGGTCGCTGCCGGACCGGATCAGCTGGTGCGTACGCTCGTTCGTGGCCGTGATGTGGCAGCAGACCTGGCGCGGGTGCTCGTCGCGACGTCCCAGGAACGAAAACACGGGCACGGGTTCATCACCCGGCTGCACCAGCAGTCCGGTGTAATCGATCGAACGGCCGTCGATGCGCGGCGGCGTGCCGGTCTTGAGACGGCCGACGCGCAGCGGCAGCGCGCGCAGACGTTCCGCCAGGCGGTTCGACGGCGGATCGCCCGCCCGTCCGCCCGGCGACTGTTCGAGCCCGACGTGGATCTTGCCGCCGAGAAACGTGCCGACCGTGAGCACGACCGCACGCGCGGCGAACTCGAGACCCACGGCGGTGACGACACCGGCGACGCGGCCGTGCTCGATCCGGAGGTCGGCGACTTCGGCCTGGAACAGCGACAGTCCGGGCTGGTTCTCGACGATCGAGCGGATCGCCTTCTTGTAGAGCGCGCGGTCGGCCTGCGCTCGCGTCGCACGGACGGCCGGGCCCTTGCTCGCATTGAGCGTGCGGAACTGGATGCCGGCACGGTCGATAGCGCGCGCCATGGCGCCGCCCAGCGCATCGATCTCGCGGACGAGGTGACCCTTGCCGATGCCGCCGATCGCCGGGTTGCAGCTCATCTGTCCCAGCCCCTCGATGCTCTGCGTGACGAGCAGCGTGCGCGCACCGCGTCGTGCCGAGGCGAGCGCGGCCTCCGTGCCGGCATGGCCGCCACCCACCACGATCACGTCGAAAGCCTCCGAGAAGCGCATCATCGTCGTATGTCAGGTGATCGCGCCGGCACGCGCCAGCGCTGCCCGCAACGCAGCGAGCCGCAACTGCACGAAGCGCCTGGCCTGCCGCTCGTAGCGGTTCTGCCAGTAGCCGCGCCGATACCACTCGAGCAGGTAATCGGCGACGTTCATGCGCCCGCGGTTCCACTGTCGCAGCACGTGGAAGTACTCGTGCAGCAGCAGTTCGGGATTGGCGAAGAAGTCGTCGGCTGAACCCCGCAGGTAGATCGTGTTATGGCGAGTCGTCGCCGTGGCGCGCCCGTGCAGCTTCGCGAACCAGGAATGCTCGCACAGCACGACGTCGTCCACCGGGTCGCCGAAGACATCCGCGAGTGCCCGCCGCATTCCGGGGGGCATCCGGTCGCGCGTGCGCATCACCGTCAGGCCGGGCTTGCAGGCGCCGCGGCCTTGCGGCTGCGACGCTTCTTGCCGGCCGCCTTGGCCGGCACGGCACGCGGTGCGGTCTTCGCTTTCGCGCGCCGACGAGTCGGCCTGCGCGCCAGCTGGCCTTCGATGACATGGTCGGCGTCGGCCGGTGCGAGCGCCGCCAACTCGGCCACGGTGAAGGCGGCTTCACGCTCCGCCGCTTCCTTCATCAGCGCGAACGCGGCGCGCATGCAGTCGGCGAAGAACGACGGATCCGGCAGCATTTCGCGGCACGAGACGGCGCAGAGCCACATGTTGCCCGCGTAGCTGAAGGCCGTGACGTTGAGACCCATGCCGTCGAGCGCGATGCTGATCGGCGCGTAGTTGACCAGTCGCGCGCCCGCCATGTACAGCGGGACGTCAGGCCCGCGCACGTTCGAGACGATGAGGCCGATGCGCGGCACCCGCACGTTGCGCAGCAGCGGGTCCGCCACGATGCTCGGCAACGTCTCGAGCAGGTCGCGCGCGAGTTCCTTGCCGATGGCGTCCGTGACGCGCTTCGAGGTTGCAGCCGCGTCGCAGATCGTGCGCAGGCGTTCGAGCGGATCCTCGATCTCGGAGTGGACTGGCATCAGCGTGAAGCCGACCTGGTTACCCACGTCGGCGCCCTTTTCCTGGCCGCGCAACGTCATCGGCACCATGGCAACCATGGTCGAATCGGGCAATTCGTTCTTCGCGGACAGGTAGGCGTGCAGCGCGCCACCAACGATGCAGAGGAACTGGTCGTTGATGGTCGCCTTCGGCACCTGCTTGCGGATCGCGCGGAAGTCCGCGAGCGGCAGCGACACGGCCTCGAACACACGGTGCGCCGACACGTCGCGGCTGAAGCGCGTCTGCGGCGGCATGCGTGGCAACAGCGTGCCCAGGTCACCCGTCAGCAGCGAACGCACGTTGGCGACGAAGCCCCCCTCGCCAAGGTTGTTGAACCTGGTCAGCGCCTCGGCGCCGAGGGCAGCGACCTTGCGCGCAGTGCCGAACGAGAAGCGCGCGAAGTTCGGCAGCTTCTGCACGTTGTGCGCCAGTGCGCGCGAGTACAGCTCGACCAGGGTCGGTTCACGGTCAGCACGGTAGATCCCGCTCGCGCTGAGTTCCTCGGCGTCGAAATCGATCGGTTCCGGCGTCAGCGAATGCAGCGCGCGCATGATCTCGGTGCCCGATTCGCCGTCGACGATCGAGTGATGCATCTTCGTGTACAGCGCGAAGCTGCCAGGCGGGACGCCGGGCACGTCGTGGAGCCCTTCGATGACGTAGGCCTCCCACAGTGGCTTGCTGCGGTCGAGCGGCCGCGAGTGCAGGCGCGCCACCTGGATGCAGAGCTGGCGCCAGTCGCCCGGGTGCGGCACGGCGATGTGACGCACGTGGAATTCGACGTCGATGCTGTCGGACTCGACCCAGTACGGGCGGTC
>Ga0224510_10000257_pt1 | contig 44338 bp, 28 predicted proteins | sample SF_May12_sed_USG_FD_170161 | JGI IMG/M metagenome (GOLD analysis project Ga0224510, IMG submission 170161) | Sediment microbial communities from San Francisco Bay, California, United States - SF_May12_sed_USGS_4_1 | ecosystem: Environmental > Aquatic > Marine > Sediment | place: USA: California... | reverse complement strand
CAGTCATACTACCCACCGTCGCCACCGACAACGTACCGTCATGACATGACAAACACATTTTGGAAGCATTACCAGGTTGCGCCAAAGTCGCATCGGTTGAGCCAGATGCGTACAGCGTATACGTCACGGCACCGCCCGCCGTTTCGATGGCGTCACGCGCCCACAACGGTCGAGGATTGCCAACATTCGCAGCCGCAGCATGAGGGATATGGCAGAATACGCAGACTTCTTTTTGATTAGTGGATACGACGTTGCGCGGCTCGTTGGTTTTCAGCGGTGCAGGGCCATCCACGGAAAAATTATGGCGAGTATTGGAAACATCGGGAACGCGATCAGGGGCTAACGGAAAATCCAACGCCAGAACCAGGTGACTCCAGGCCAACATTCCGCCCAGACACGCAGCGAGCATTACTCCCATTTTGCGCATATTTAACCGCCGGTATTATGATTATTCTCAGGTGGTGGTGAATCGCTTTGCGCATCACCCACATAGTCAAAGCTTACTACTCGACCATTGAACATGTCGGCCACAAAAATCCGTTTATCTCCGTCAGTCCACACGCCTGCAGGCAAATAAAACTGGCCAGGATTTTTCCCGGAACCGCCCATAGGCAAGAGTAAGCGCCCCTCCGCGTCGTATACTAGCAGATAGTCATAGTACGATTCCACAACATAGATGTGTCCCGCACCATCAACCGCCACCCCCTTGGGTCGCGGCATGTTGCCGATATACATGCCTCGCGTACCGAACGACGAAATAAATTCACCCCGCAGCGACAATATCTGCACTCGTGAGTTCAGCGTATCCGTCACCAACAAGCGATCACCATCAATCGCCAGATGCGTGGGACCATTAAATTGCCCAGGCCCTTCTCCGCGCTGACCTATCGTGCGCACCAGAGTGCCGCTAGCGTTAAAAACCTGAATATTATGTGCTGCAGCATCGGCGACGAACATCAATGACTGCGTCGAATCAAACACAATTCCCGTGGGACGTTGCAAGACACTTTCGCCCACCCAGCCCAGCGGCTCACCATCCGAATCCAGGCGAACTACAACACTCAAGTCCGCATCAGTGACCCACAGCTCCCCATTCACGCCCTGACTGATCGCAATGGGTGTTTGAAACGCGTGTTTAGCAGAGGCTGCATCCCAAAACCGCAAGTGCCCTTCTGCCTGATCAAACACAAACACGCCTTTGCGGCCAACATCAGTTACATAAACACGCCCTGCGCTCACATCAGTATAACCGGACGACGGACGCTGCAAAGAGCTGCGCTGATCTCCGCCCAACAGTACGCCTGTCAGTACGAACCAGGCCTTTTTTAGAAAATTACTTGAGGTAGTTTCAGAAAAATTACTCGCGCCCGACAACTCGCCCACGTAGACAAAGCGAACCCGATCCGGCGGCACTGGCCAACTGGCGGACTGTGCATGCTGATACTGCAATGCGACGGGAGAAGACGCGCATGCCGCTATCAAAAGCGGCATGAGCAACACGAAAAAAAACGATTTACGCAGCATGGTGAGCTGTTACAGCGAACCCACTTTGGCGGCAGGCGGGATCACATCAAACACCTGAATTCGGCCATTCAAGCTGTCTGCAACGTACAGCTTGTCATCCACCAGCTTCATGTCGCTGATGTAACGAAATTCGCCGTCGCCGTAGCCATTTCTACCGATGACATCAATCAACTCACCGCGCTGAAAAACTTTGATGGTGCTGTCCGACTTTTCAGCAACATACACCCGACCGAATCTATCCACGGCAAGCGCCGTTGGAAAATCCAACTTGTCCGAACCAAAGTCACCCTGATATTGCCCGGACTCATCCAGCATTTGCACACTTAACTCAATTCGATCGCTGACCAGATAGCCACCAGGCACTTTAATCATGTCGGTAATAATGCGGAATTTCCCCGTTCCTTCGCCGCGCCCACCCATACCGCGCAACGGTTCACCATCACGATTGAATACAATAACTTTGCTATAAACTTCGTCAGCAATATAAACTTCGTTGTTTGCTTCGTTGACTACCACCGCGATGGGGCGGGAAATATTGGAATCGTCACGGTATACCTTACGCAGCTCACCATCACCGGCAAACCATAAAACCCGCTTACCCTGCGTATCCGCAACATAGAACGAGCCATCCGCTGCAACAAAGATATCTGATGCTTCATCCTGGATTAACTCTCCAGCGCCTCGAAACGGTGAAATTCGATCATTGGCCAAATCGTATACCAATAACACACCGTCATTGCCCGCATCCGCAATATAGAGCAGCCCATTACGCACACCAATGGCCGCAGGACGCTTGATATCGTAGGTTGCACTTCCAGCCAGCATCGAAACAAAAAAACCATCCCCCGCCAACTTGACGGTATCAATGGTTTTAACATGCGACAAAGTTTTTGCCTGACCGCCTGACGAAAAGTGCACCGGGGCAGTCACCGGAGTACTCGCGCACCCCAGCAATGCAAGAGTAAAAAATCCGCCTGTTATTATTTGTAGCGCAGTCCTGCGCTTTCGCGGGGTTCTTTGTGGCATCGATCACACTCATAGGGTGGAAAAGCAACCTTACCGTGGCACACACCGCAGTACTCACCCTGCATGATGGCCGCCATGGTCACGGGGTTAGCGCCTCGCTGTGGAATAAATATCCCAGGATGGCAATTTTTACAGGTTAACCAAATCGTGTGGGGGCGATGGGGAAAGCGCACATACGGCATTGATGCCGTATTCTGAAAAATGACGTCGAAATCCACAGAGTGCATTTTTTCATCGCCAGTCAAGCCCGTGCGAGGGTTGATCAAACCTTTATCCAGCGCTTCAACCCAATTGATGATACCGCGCTTATCCCGAGGAAAATTAAGCATGGCTTCCGCTGGCGGCTGCAAAATAGCAACGGATTCATTGAACGGATCATGAATACCATCCTCGGCAATAGGAACAACATCACCGTGCAATTGAAAATGACCAGAGCTGGCTTCATAAGTTGCCTCCAACTTAGGTTGCTCTGCGGCTATCACCGACGCTGCAAACCCCAGCGCTGCGGCCATCAGCATGCCCAGCACGCTCTTCGCCCTTGTCTTAACAAACTTCATGTCCCATCCGCATCCAAATATTAGCAATCAATCCATACAAAACGAGTTACATGGAAACACCCAGTCTCATCAAGGCAACCCGCAACTCTGAGGTTGCATCCTTGATAACAACAATCGCCTCGTCAACACGACCAGCAGCCATCGATTCATCCGCCTTTTGTGCATAAAACTTAGCCTTATCCACAAACTGTTGAGCAGCATCTATTCTGCTCTGTTCAGGCTTGCGCATTTCAATCGCCGTTGGAATTAACTCGATGTAACTGAAATAACGTTTCTTTTCGTATTCGTATTCATCCGCAGGGGTATCAAACTTAAGTTCAAACACCACCGTACGCGACCCAACCATCTCATTAAGCGCTGTTGTAATCAAATACTCTACACGAGTCAGCTCCTTTTTAGCTTCAGCGTATTTCTCTGATTTCGCCAATTGCGTGGCTGAGGACAACATTTCATCGACCCGTTTTTGGTCAAAGGCCACGGCCTTTTCACCTTTTTTCTTCGCTTGAGAAAAAGCGCGTTGATGAGATTCTTTGATGCTATCAATCGAATGCAGTTTTTCCTCGTAAGCCTTTTTGGCTTCTACCAAGTTATTCTTTTCAGCTTGCGCGGCACCAGGCGTTTTCAGCAAATCTGCCGCTGCCTCAGCTGCTGAATAAGCAACATCCAAATTACCTTTGCCCAAAGCCGCATCAGACTCCTTAATCTTGCCTTCGATGGCAGCCTTGGCTGCAGCATCAAGTTGCTTACCCCGAATGCCCAACATCATCTTGGCGTAAGCTATTTTCTGCTTCACTTTGCCTTCATCAACATGCGAATGACCAGCACCGCTCGCATTTTTGGCCAACGCCTTTTGTCTTTCTTCGAGCAATCGCTTCTTAACCGCAGCAACATCCGCATTTTTGTCCACGATAACAATGCGACCACCCATATTTTTGTGGTTGCGGCATTGGTAGTAAAGCGTCTCTGGCGTGGATTCATCCGTCTGCAGAACGACATCACCCTTGTAGGTGAACTGCCCTGTCACCCCCGTGGTGTATACACTACCACCCCAACCAACAGCACTGGTGGTGATGTAAAAGTCATGTTTGACGTCGGTATCTACACGGAACGTGAATTTATCTCCTCGACGGACAATGATGTCATCGCCCATCACCCCGTTTACCAAAAAGCCATTGGGGTGACCTTCACCAAACTCAGGGTGCGACTTGTCTTTACTATCTACAGAGATCAATACAGTATTGGGTTCTTTGGGAATAACCAACGCAGGTTTTGCCGGAGAAGGTGATGCGACGGGTATCGCATCCGGTGTTTTGGGTGATAAATTCACCGCCTCGGCAGCGGGCTTCACATCCGCCGCACTCGGGGGGGCTGACATGAGTTCGATTTCTTGATCTTCCTTCGCCAGCTGTGCAGCCTCGCGCTGCTCTTCGGATATTTGTGGTTGGGAAGATTCTGAAGACGCCCGATTCAAGCCCAAGTGGCCACAACCTGCCATTGCCGCAACCACACCTAGCAACGCAAAACTTTCCACGCAGCTCTTAACGATTTTCTTGTTCAAAGCCATTACACCCTTACTCTTACGTTGATTTGACATAACGCGATGTATCGGCCGGCCCAATCCAGAACTAAATCGAACCGCAAACGTGCTCCCCACAAACAAAGCACACCCCGACAACTCAGATGTACTTTGTTTGTGGGTACCGCCCACCCAGGCGGCACCCGACAATCAATGGCTTAGCGCCAAGGATTCTTCACTGTCGCACCGCTCAAAGGAGGCGTCCAGTTCTTGTCCTTCGGCTTGGAGTGACACAGTTTGCAGGATGAGGTAGTCACAGGGAAAGAGACCTTACCATGACAAACACCACATTTCTCACCCAAGATAATGGCTGACATGTTGATCTGGTTTGCGCCCGCCTGTGGCACAAAGATCTTTGGATGACAGTTGGAGCAGTGCAACCACACAGTGTGCGGCTTATGTGGGAACACCACATCTGGCACAGATGCTTTCACCGGACGCACGATGTCCAGATCCATAACAAAGGGCTCAACCTCTGGATCAACGCGGTCATAGCGAGGATTAATCTTACCTTCCGCCAACACCTGCACCCAGTTTACGTGGTTACCAAAATTAGTTTTTGGCCAGCCCTCGTAAGCCACCTTGGGCGGCTGCAGGTTAAAAGTATTGTCATTATCTGTGTCGTGAATACCATCTTCAGGTGGAGCGGCATTCGGATCCTTGTCTTTCTTCAACAAGCGGTTAAAAGTGTTCGCGTTGGAAACACTAACCTGCTTTGGTACTGAACCGGTAACTTCAGCAGAAGTCACGGGGGTCGCTGCTGCCACAACAGAAATACCTTCAGCTTGCACAGTCAGCGGGATCATCGCTGCGACCGAAGCAGCAATAGCTAGCGTTTTTATCATCTCTCTCATGGTCTCTTATCCTTAATCTATGTTCGCCACAATTATTTCTTGTTGGTATCCAGAGACTTGTAGGCCGGAGCTACGAGACGCTGAACTGTACTTCCACTGATGTGAGTAGGAGTACCAGGAATACCAGAGTGACACAGGCCGCAGTTTTCTACGGACCAAGAGATCTCACCGTTATGGCAAGCACCACAGAACTGGCCATCGATAATTTTTGCCATGGTAATTTCATTACCACCGGCCTTGAACTTAAAGCCCAAGTCCGCGTGACAAACCTTACAACGGAAACGAATACGGTGATACCAATGAGGAAATACGACTGGACGCATGCCTGCGGCATCTGCATAGTTGTTAATGACGACGTCTGCATACTCTGCTTGAGCAGTCTGCGGTGTTATAAGCACTCCAACCCAGGCTAACACCCCAAACAGGGCGATTTTCCAAACAGCAGTGCGCTCCGATTTGGCTCTCATGATTACATTCTCCGTTTGTTTTTAATCAATTATTTTACCGAAACAAACAGCCATACCCCCAGAAGCGAACAGGCTGCCTTTGTTTTTCTACACCGCAACGGCGCCCCAGCGACCGCTGCCCCAACAATACTCAACCCAGCGAAACAGCACTAAAGAGTATTAGAAACTTCTGTTGATCTGCAACACACCCATGCGGTTACCGATACCGGAATCGCTCTGCATCGCCCGTAAGAATAGATCAGTATTCAGCTTACCCACACTATAACTGATTCTACTTTCCCAGTCTCCCTGCAGACGGTCAGCACCGAAACGATTCTCAATACTGGTTCCCTCGAGTTTGGTTCGAAATTTGAGCCTATATATACCAAACAACCGGGAATGTTGGTAGTTCAACTGGGCACTTGATGTGGTTGTTAGACTAATATTTGAACCATCACCGGCATCGCGTCGGGTCATCTGGGACGAGACATTTCCGCCCCAGGTGCTTAGTCTGCTGAGGGACGAATTTTTGGAAATTTGCAAGGTTGCCACCTGATTACTACCATCAACAACCAATTCTCGAGAATCTATTGCAGTCAACTGGGCATAAAACGAATCACTACGCTCATTGAGACCATAGGCTGCGGTAGCTGTATGCGTCAACGCCAAGGACTCATCCTCAACACGACCAAACTTGGCTAGCTGCCTGACGGCCTGCTGACCACTCACACGCAAATTCGAGCGATTCCCGGTATTCCAGCTGCGATTAGCTGAATGACCCAAGCCAGCATTTGCTGTCTGCCCGGTTTCCGTCCGTTGATATTCGGCGACCACATCCTCTTGTACACCACCGTCTGCGAACCAGTAATACGTCATTTTACCCAGCAACTGGCGATCGGACTGAAAATACACCAAGGCCGCCACGTTACCCGCCAGACTGTTGCTTCCCTGGGTTTCCAGATCAGAAACATTACCTGTCAGTGTTAACCGCGTTTTGCGATTAAGGTGATAGTTGCCAGCCATATTGGCGGCGAAACTGTGTTGACGTGCGTCCTTGGTCGGAAATACCTGTGTCCGCCGATTCAAACGGACTGCGCCAGTAGCAGTATACGGCTTATAATCTGGTCGCCAGTAAAACATGCTAGTTGCCTGATCGCTGGTGGTTTCACTCTGCGACTTGAAGGCAAAATCGGAGTACTTCGACTCGTCCTCAATCGTATTTACCGACTGACTTCCCAGCGTTTTGATGTAAAAGGTACTGGTCGGAAAATAATCATGGGTCAGCGACACCATCTGCGACGTTGATGCACGATCAACATCCGAATTATCCTGCTGTTGCTGGGTAGCATTTGCGTACAAATTAAAACGCTCGCCGCGATGCTGAAATTTCGCACCCAGTGTTGTGTCCTGAATATCATACTTGGGACGGCTCTGATCGTAATCATCAAAATCCCGCATACTAACGTCGTACCAGGCATCAACGCGCGAACCCCAGTTGGTGATCAGCGATTGACGCGCATTTACACTTCTACTACGGGTTTTGGTAAAAAAATGATCTTCCAGGGTATGCTTGTTTGCCCAATCATAGTCACGATTGACTTGATTAAACGAAGCACTAAAGGGAAAGCGGCTCACCGGAAACAGCGAAAGCGCTGCATTACCCGACAAGATTTCTGCTTGATTGTTGACGTTTTCATTTTCAGCAGTATGCCCACTGAAGCTGGCTCCACCACTGTATTGCGCAAACCAGGGCTGCCATAGATAGCCACGCGTACCCAGCGATCCAACCATGGTCGAATCTTCGCTACGAGCACCACCATCAGCCTCTTGCAAACCATAGAAAAAACCAACGTTACCGAACAGCGAAGGCGATGCCTCATCCGCCTGCAAACCTGCGCCAAGCACGGATAACGCCAAGCCACATGCCAGCACCACCCCAGTCACTCCTGGAGTCCGCGCATGTGTACATCGCGTTTTCGCAACCGCTCGTTTTTTCCCCTCGCTTGCAAACAGCATAAAGCCGAAGCACCCCTGCATATTATTTTTTGTTTTATTCAGCAGCTGGTCATCTCCCCAAATGACCAACGCAGATTATCCCCAGTGCTACAACGCAGCGCTATTGATGGTAACTTTTGTCGTATCACGCAAGCGTTTTACCGCTTGTTGCCAGGCATGATCACTCAGCTCGCGCACCAATAATTGTCGCGCCCGTTCTGCCACATCATCAAACTTGTTCAGCTTTGCCTGGCGTCGCTCTTCCAGACGAAACAGGGCAATACCGGTTAACAAACTGACTGGCTCAGAGACTGCGCCTATTTGCAATTGATCAATCACCTGTTGAGCAGGTCCGGCCAACATGCCTTTATGCAAATAGCCCATGTCGCCACCTGCGGATGCCGATGCGTCTGCAGAATGAATTCTCGCCATGGCCGCAAAATCCGCCCCACCACGCAGGCGCTTCAGCAAAATCCCTGCTTCTTCACGCGCCGCCTGCCAAACATCAGAGGTTGATGCCGGATCAACCTTAAGCAAAATCAGCGACAACCGAATTTGCTCAGGCGTAGTGAACAATTCTGGGTGTTTTTTGTAATACTCACGTACAGCGACATCATTCGGTAACGCAACTTTGCGCACTCTTTCCTCGAAGCGCTGCAACAAACTCTCTTCTTCCAGTGCTGCCGTCAAACCTGGCAAAATGACATCTTTGTTTTGTCGCCAGTGCTGCTGCTGACTGTACCTGGCCTCATACTGCGCCAACTGAGCTTTCACCGCCGCCGCATCAGGACGCACACCAACTCGCTTGGCCTCCTGCACCAGCAACGCACGATCAATCAGCGTCTGCGATACCTCTTTGCGAAATGCCTGCAACTGCTCCTGCGGCACCTTGCCATGATAAAACCGTTTGCGCAAACCTGCCTGATAAGCGGATTCAAATTCACTCATCAAAATCGTCTGATCGCCTACGACCGCAAAATATTCCACTTTTTTGGCTGCGGTCGTCAGTTTCTCAGCCGCAGGCACTGCTTGCGACACTGCGCTAAAACACAGCAGCGCCCAAGTGGTACACGCTAAATATTTGCGTTTGTATTTTCGTGCTGCCAACAAAATCAGCTCACCCAAACTATTTCACGTGACAGGTCAGACACAGACCGCTGGGCGTGTCTGTATTGCTGATTCGTAGAAACGTAGGATTTTCGGTGGTATGCGGATCATGGCAACTCGCACACTCCACGAAAGGCTCTTGTTGCGATTGCCCCGCGTAGCCATTACTGGCATCGCGGGTATAAAGGACCACGTCGGTTTTGGTACGCTGCGCATCACCGCCGGTACGCCAATCTTTGTCGACCCACCACAGGAATCGACCGTCGCGGACTTTATACAGCACTGGTGCAAAATCAGGGTCAGTGGTATCGCCTTGTGGCAACTGCGGTGCAGAGGCACTGATACCTCCACCGGCATACTGCATACCAATGGGATGGTCATTGGTCAGATCAATCCCCAGGTTCTGCACAATCCCAGGCTTCAATTCACCACTGTTCACAATATCCGCCCCGGACCAGTTGCCCGCACTAAATCCAGGATTAACCGCCCCGGAGCCTGGCTCATTCAGCAATGCGTCCAACGCAATCGAACCGTCGTGACAGGAAAGACAGCCAATAGATACTGAGCCGACTGGTGCCACTTGCGCGTCAAAGGTACTGGTGCCCAGCTGGTCATACGTGGTGTATGCAGAGCTTGAATTAATTTTGCGATTCCAAAGAGGCACGGAAACACTGGAATCACCGCCGTGAGGGGTGTGACAAAAAACACAAATTTCCGCAGTACCGGAGAATTGATTACGAGCACCGCCGTTCGAACTGGGGCCCGTTCCCGTTGTACCCAGATTATGAACAGATTCGGCAATACCTGCCCAGGATGGTACCGACGCAACAATCGCTCCGGTGAGCGCCAACACTGACCATCCAGCCACCAGGCTGCGGTTTACTCTCATCTCTCCCCCTCGGCAATCCCAGCCCTTTGGACTGTACTGTTCCGCCTCAACATTTATTATTGGTATGGCTTGTCGCAGTAATGCAGAAGCGATCCTCTAGCCGTACTGCCCCGGCAAATGAATACCGCTTAAAAATAGACGCTTTACTGTAGACGACGGCCCGAATTTTCGCAAGCGTAATCCGAGGTTTAGTTCGCCAACCGTTTTCGTTCATCATCGTCGAGCAAACGCAACACTTCGACCTTGCCCAAAAACTGATCAACCACATACAAGCGATTCGTTTCGTCCACATTCATTCCGGCCGGCAGCACATAATGGCCTGGGCCGTATTGATGTTTGGCATCAATGGTTAACAGCAATTGTCCTGCGGCAGTAAAAACCTGAACATTTTGAAACGCTGCATCACTCACATACACGTGATCATAAGAATCCACCGCCAATCCACGTGGCCGGGCCAACTGCCCGATGGCCGCGCCCGGTTTACCCCAGACATATTTAAATTCACCTGATGCAGAGAATCGCTGCACGCGAAAATTTCCCGCATCCATCACCAGCACGTCGCCGTTACTCATCAACGCTAACTGTGACGGATGGTTAAACCGCCCATCCGCCTGACCGCGACCACCAAACGTCGCCAACATCCGACCATCGGCGTCAAATATCGTCACCTGGTGTCGCTGGGATTCCACCCCACCACGGTCCAATGCGTAAATGCGCGAACCATCCTTGCTAACCGCCACATCACTCAGGCGATCGAACATCGTCGGCGCACCCACATCACGCAGAAAATGGCCAAAACGGGTGTATACCGAAACCATGCCGCGATCACTGTCGGCGACATAAATTTGATTCGTCGCATCCATCGCCACACCTAGCGGTTTTTGCAGTTGCCCGTCGCCGCGCCAGCCAAAACTAAACACCCGCTTTCGCGGCATGTCGTAGACATGCACCTGCGCGCTTTGGGTATCGGTAATCGCAATAACGCCATTGTTGGCTGCCACATCGAACGGCTTGTTCAACAGTGGCTGCGACAGCAATACATCATTGAGTTTTGCCTCTAGCGCACTACGCTGGCTGGCCTGAAAAAAATCTGCTGTTTGCAACGTCGCTTCATACACAAAGCGAGGCGTCTGCGGAGGGGCTGGCCAGTAAATGGCAGAAGATGAGGACGAAAAAGTTGCGCAGCCCGCCAGCCCAAGCAGGCTGACGGACAGGCACAGAGCGGATAATCGCGCTAATCCGCTCCGCAAAACAATCAACCGATTTTGGCCTTGGCCAACTCGGCGCGCATCGCGGCGATAACGCTGTTGTAGCGATGAGAGTCAGTTGCCTTGCCGGCACCAAACACCGCAGAACCCGCCACAAACGTATCCGCGCCCGCTTCGGCAATTTCGCGGATGTTGTCGACTTTCACGCCGCCATCAATTTCCAGACGGATGTTGCGACCGGACGCATCAATGATTTTGCGCGCTTCACGCAGTTTGCCCAGTGTCGCTGGAATAAAGCTCTGACCACCAAAACCTGGGTTCACCGACATCAGCAGCACCATGTCTACCTTATCGATCACGTACTTAAGTACGTCCAGCGGCGTCGCTGGATTAAACACCAGACCAGACTTGCAACCTTCGCTCTTGATCAGCTGCAGGGTACGGTCAACATGTTCAGACGCTTCGGGGTGAAACGTAATGTAGCTGGCACCGGCCTTGGCAAAATCAGGAATGATGCGATCAACCGGCTTAACCATCAAATGCACATCGATTTCTGCTTTTACGCCATGCTTGCGCAGCGCTTCACACACCAGCGGACCGATGGTCAGATTAGGCACGTAGTGGTTGTCCATCACGTCGAAGTGAACAATATCCGCACCAGAATCCAGCACGTTAACAACCTCTTCACCCAGGCGGGCGAAATCAGCCGACAGTATCGACGGCGCAATTTTGAAATCTGGCATGACTTTGGCCTCTTGAAAATCCAGTTGTGGTGATCAACACACTTTTAGAGCGCGCACTTTACCTGAAAACAACAGAAGTTTCAGCCCCCAAAATGCAGCAAAATCATCTGTTCTCGTGGATACAACTCCCCCCCCGGCTCATGTTCGGTCTGGGACTTGTGCTATGCATTGCCACCCAACCCGTGCTGGCTGAGAGTAATTACTGGCGAGAAAAGACCTATGCCGATCAGCTGATCAAGCTGTTACCGCAGCGCCAAATCCATTGGCTGAACACCACTCCGCCGACATTATCACTAATCGTCCCCAGTCCAGTCACCTCCCCCAAGGGAGTCGCGCTGATTCTGCCTTCACCCGAAGAACACCCGGATCAACGGCAAGTCATTCAGGCACTGCGCACGCAGTTGCCCGACTACGGCTGGACAAGCCTGAGCGTGCAAATGCCACTGATTGACCAAACCCGCCCAGACCAACGACTTGGCCTGTACGAGGCGTCCGCCCCCCGCCTGGATCAGGCCTTACAGTGGATTGCCGAACAAAATCCGGCCACTCGTGTCGTTGTCATCGCCCACGGTTACAGCGGCGCTTCGGCCATCCATTACCTTCGACAGCATGCGGAACAGTCCAAACCCAATGCAGAACTAATCAAGGGATTGGTACTAATCAGTCTGCCCGGACGGGAGGCCAGCGGCAACTGGCTGGACAGCACCGAACAACTGCAAGGAATTACCCTCCCCATCCTGGACGTGTTTGCCCAATATGACCGCACAGACGTCATCGACAGCGCCCCGGAGCGGCTGCGCGCCAGCCAGATCGCCGGTCGCGCCAACCAGCAGGTCGGTTCCCCTCACACCGCCAAGGTTCGCCAGCTGGCGCAAAACAAAACCGGCAATCCACGCTATCGGCAACAACAAGTCAACGCAGCGAGAGCAGGCTTCCCTCAGGAATATCAAGAACTTGTCAAATCAGTCCGCAGCTGGCTGGTCGACAATCCGCTCTAGTTAGTCACGCCGGGCAAATAAATCTTTCAAACCAATCACAAAACTCCCACAAGTCCGCATGAAACGGTACAATCGCTACAGTTTTGGGACGATACATAGTTGATGTTTAAAGAAAAGCCTTTGTGCTGCACATCGCTGTCAAACCTGCTACTGGTGGTTCTACTCACCGGAACGGGCACGGCTGTGCTGGCGATGGAGCGTTTCCAGGTCAAAGAAATCGACCCAACTATTCTGCCTTTTAACATCAATAACAAAGGCAAAGTCGTCGGCAAATACCTGACGACCGGCGACCCTGTGCTACTGGAACCGGACAGTAACACTGGCCAGTACCTCGCCAGCCTATTGGTGCCACCGGCCAGCACAACCCCTTTGGACCCCTACTCCAGCATCAGTCTTATCGACATCAGCAACAGTTCCAGCGCCGATGGCCAGGACGAGGCCATGGTCGGTACCAGCCAGCTGATTACCGGTCAGCACCGTGGCGTACACCTCAACCGCAAGTCAGGGCAGAATCTCTACAGCTACCTGCCGCCCTACGAAAAAAACATTCCGCAGTGCAAGCCATCGGCCGAAAATGCTCTCCAGCCGCCCTATTGCTACATCTCGGCCAATAACCTTCCAGCATCCTATTGCAGCCAAACTCCCAATTGGAAAGAAGGCGATCCGTGGCGCATCGCCTGCGACACCGAGTCTGAAGCGCTGGGCATAGGAGTCGGCGAACTCATCATTGGCAACTCCTACCGCACCGAATTTGGTGTCCGTATCTCCCGCCCCGTCATCTGGACCCGGGGCGTAGACAACAACGGCAACGCCACCTTCAGCGCCACCGATCTAGGTGCATATGCCAACGATTATGGCCAGTTTGAATATCGCCCTGGTCGCACAGCCGCCATTGATCCCGAAGACATTCACGTCGTCGGCTATTTGCGCCGCAACAACGATCCCAACGGCGAGGAGTACCCGGTAATCTGGCCCTACGTCACCGCAAACAAATTAGCCAATCCGGTGGAACTACACAAGCGCAGTAATATTGTCACCGTAAAGAATGAAGCAGGTGAAAAGCTATACCAGTACACCGATGTCAAAGAAAAATTCCAGAGCACACCCGTCACCCTCACCAGCACCAACCACTTGACCGTCACCGGCTGGTATCCGGATAACAACGACAATCCCGTGCCAATACTCTGGTATCGCGCAGAACCCTCATTGGAATCCGTAAAGGACAAAAATGGCTATGTCATCAAAACCATTCGTCATGAGCTGGTGCAAACCTACGGTCTGATCAACAGTATCAACAAAGGCGAAGGCAATCTGCCACCACTAGGCGGCCAGGCAGGAAAATTCCTGTATCGCTACAACGATGTACTGATTGGTTCACTGTCCACCGACAGCAGCTCCACCCCGGCCATGCGGGCCAGCTATTACTCCGACGACTGTGATCAATTTGATCTTAACCAGCTGGTTTCACCCCCGCTCAGTGGCGGCAATATTCTGGTTGAAGCCCTCAAACTGGAAAGCCGCAGCACAGCGGTCGACGATAAAGTATTTCGCACCACCTACGTGCTGGTCAATGGCGGTACCGGCGGCCAAACCAACAAGTACTACGTGCTGAACAGCTTTGACAAAAAAGTCGATTTGAAAATCAGTCTGGCCAATAACACCGACAGCCTCATCGTCGGCACCGAAAATGACATGCGCGTCACTGTCACCAACCAGGGAGACCCTGACAACACCGGCGACACCAGCAACGATGTCGCCACCTGCATCAATGTCAAACTCACCAGCGCCTACTTCCACAATGACAAATACCGCGATGCGCGCCAGCGACCCGGCGGCATGACCTATAAAAAGGCCACCACTGACAAAGGCAGCTGCAAAACCTCGCTAATCGACGTGAGCTGCACGATCAGACAGCTCGCACTCAATGAAACTGCCAACATTCATATCGAGGCCATCCCCCGCGACCTACTCGCGGATCGCCAGGTTATCACCCACGCCTACGCATTCTCCACCGAAGAGCCTGACAGCGCCATTCGCCCCAAAGAAACCAACCCCGCCACCGGCCGACTGGAACTGGTGGTTGACCCGGTGCTGCCCAATGACCTGCTAAATAACAACGCGGCGGTGTTGCAGCAAGTCAAACGCGCTCCCTGGGAAGGTTATTGCTTTATCGCCACCGCCGCTTACGGCTCCTACTTTGAACCACACGTCAAAGTACTGCGCGATTTCCGAGATCAGTGGTTGCTCACCAATGCGCCGGGACGCTGGTTTGTGGAGCAGTACTACCACTACTCACCACCGCTGGCCGACTTCATCCGCGACCGTGAATATCTGCGCACGATTGTTCGCGGGTTGCTGACCCCACTGGTATACGCCATCGAATATCCACTGCTCGCCCTAAGCCTGCTGCTAACACTGCTCGGTACGCTGATGCTGTACAGACAAAAAAAGGCGGCCTAGGCCGCCTTTTTTCTATCGGGTCACAACCAACTATTTCAGCGCGTCGCGCACCCTCAATAATTTCTCTTTTACCTGCTTGGCCAGTGCGACCACGCCCGGTTTTTTCACCAGTGCCAGTACCGCTTCTGGATCCATGAACGCCACGGTCACGCCACCATCTTCGTCCTGACGCACCAGCACGTTACAGGGCAACAACAAACCAATGTCCGGATCGGCATCAATCGCCTGATTCGCCAGCGGCGGATTACACGCACCCAGAATGCGATACGGACGCTTGTCCACGTTGATTTTGGCCTTGAGCGTCGCCGCCACATCGATATCCACCAATACGCCAAAGCCCTCTTTTTTTAACTCTTCGGTTACCAGGACAATAGCCGCATCAAAATCGCAAGAAACCCGAGTACTAAAACCGTACATGCCAACCTCCGTTGCTCAGAATCAGTGTGAAATTTGACTATAGCATAGATTATTAGCGTTCACTTATTTTCTAACTATAGCCCAGCAATCGTGATGAAATCGACATTCTGCCGCCAGACACTTACAATGCCAGCTTTTTGAGCAACGCCAAATGATGGACAACGACGACTACCTCAAGCAGCTGCGCAAGGATCTGGTCATCCAGGAAACCCTGTGCGAGCAACCGCTGACTTTCCATTCCACCTGGGGCATTTTTTCGCCGCGCGAAATCGACGAAGGCACCCGCCTACTGCTCAAATACGTTGAGATCAACGACGCCGCCGACATTTTTGATTTGGGTTGTGGTTATGGCCCCATCGGCATCACCCTGGCCAAACTGGCCCCCGAAGGTAGAACACTGATGGTCGACAAGGATTTTGTCGCCGTGGAATATGCCAAGAAAAATATTGCGCTGAATCAGTTAAACAATTGCGAAGCCATGCTCAGCAACGGCTTTGAACACATCGGCAATCGCCAATTCGATGTTGTCATCTCCAATGTTCCCGCCAAAGTGGGCAAGGAAATGATGCATATCATTCTCAGCGATGCGCATCGTCACCTGCGTCCCGGTGGACAAATTTATGTGGTCACCATCAACGGCCTGCGTGACTACATCAAACGCAACTTCAAAGAATTTTTTGGCAATTACGACAAGCTAAAACAAGGCACCAACTACACCGTGGCCAAGGCAGTGAAAGAATAACAACTTCACAGGTGGGGTGGTTCGTCTTTCAGTCGCTGCTCCAATACTTGCTGCATTAGTTCCAGCGAATGGGCACGCACTTTTGTCGCAGCGAAGTGATAATAATTAAGTTTGCACTTCACCGGTTGGTGGAGTGCATCGCGACCTTTGTCTTCAAACTCCACCCAGGCAAGAATGGGCATATCATTGTTGGCATCATCCACACACACCCATTCGTGCTCTTCCAGCACCATGGTCATGTGCGGGTAATCCGCTAACGGTACGCGAATCGGTGTAGGAAAATGCAATTTGGCACGACGCCACAGATTGTAAAGTTTGGCATCGATCTCGTCATCGCGTTGCGTGTAATAGGGAACGTCCGCTACTCGGCTCACCGCTTCCTCGCAATAATCCGTTAACGCTATCGACTATATCGGCCTCCGAAACGGATTTGCCAGCCAAAAAATGCCAACGAAACATCGATATCCGCAAACCATGCCGACAAGGTTAAACCACTGCCGGCATCAGCATTAACGCGTCAAACTGGCAAACAACGACGGCAGTTTTTCCGGCAAACGATCAACGTGATCAATGACGGTGTAACTGTTGGCTCCAAAAATCCGCTTCACATAGGCATCCGCATCAGGATCCAGGGTCAGACAGTAGGTCATCACACCCTTGGTGGATAATTCTTCCACTGCTTTCTTGGTATCCATGCGCAAATGCTGCGGATCGCGTTCGTCAATGTCTGCAGGTTCACCGTCGGTCACCACCAGAATTAATTTTTTGCGCTCGCGCTGTTCAAGCAAATGACGACCAGCATGGCGCAATGCCGCGCCCATACGCGTGGAGTATCCGCCTTTCATACCGGCCAGGCGCGACTTCACATCATCGCCCCACTTCTCGGCAAAATCCTTAAAGCGGTAGTACTGCACATCATGCCGACCGTCCGAAGCAAAACCGTGAATCGCAAACGGATCGCCCACGCCATTGATCGCGGTAGCCACCAGTGAAGCCGCTTCGCGCGTCAGCTCCAGCACGGTTTTTTCCGAGCCATTCATTTTTTCGTTGGTGGATTCCGACAAATCCAGCAACACCACTACTGACAAATCGCGATTCTTGATCACGTTACGCATGGTGATGCGCGGATTAGGCTGTTCTCCCATACGAATCGAAATCATCGCATCAATAGCAGCGTTGATATCAATCTCATCGCCATCTTCCAGATTACGTACACGCTGCACGCCCTCGGGCTGCAACATGTCGATAATTTTCTTGATGCGATGAGTAACCGGCTTGTGCTCGATCAGAATATTGTCAATGATCTGCGGATCAGCCTTGGGCTGACGACGTTCGAACACCGTCGCCCAATCAGGGCGATGCAACTGCACTTGATAATCCCACTCCTGATAGTGGAAGGGATCAGACACCGGCTCCTTGCCCCACATCTGATTAAAGCTGACCGTGGTTTCCAGATCATCCTCGTAAGGCATAAACTCGGTAGCGCAAATCCACACTTCCTGCGCATCATCGCCGGCCAGTTCGCAATCCACTTCGTTGGCCATTTCCACGGCGCTGACATATTTGCGCACCTGACGCTGGCTGGCCGCCATGTATTCCTCGCTGTCGGCCCAAGCAAATTCGTCAAAATCCCAGATCAGACGATTGTCATCGCGATAAGGAATGCGCAATGATTCGAGAATACGCAGACTGGGCACATCTTTGCGCGCTGTCAGCAAATTAAACAGCTCCAGACCCATGTGCCAGGAGAACTGCGGATTGTCCTTGTTGGATTCAACGTTGGTGCGGAATTTTTCCACCAGGGCGTCAATTTCCGCGTCACCCACTTTTTCTTCTGCATCAAGCAGTGACAACGCCACACGCTCCAACACCAACACCGTCGGATGCAACGGTTTGTCTTTGCGCTCAATGCGGTGCAAAGAACCCCACAGTTTTTTCAGACCGGGGAAGTTTTGCATTGCGCAATATTCAATGCGCGCATCTTCCATGAATCCGATAAAAAATATCTGTGCGGGACTGAGCTGCTCGGCAGAAATTGGCTCACGGGTATACATCAAATGCGCGGCCTGGTGAACCACCATGGCGCGATACAGATCCTGACCACTCACATCACCGATGGGGTCGACCGCATCGGGCAAGTGCATGATGCGTGCTTGAATATAGGGTTTAAAGCCATCGTGATCTGCCGCCGTAGGACGCAGGAAAAAGTCACGGCCCCACAAGGCGCGCAAATAGAAATTCATCTTGCGCTGATTATCGATAAACAGCGAGCCTCGACGCTGTTGCTGCAGCATCGCTTTGGAATCTTCAGTTTCCAGCGCGAAAAATCTGGCCTGACCGGGAAGGTCTTTGGCATACGCCTGCGCACCATACAAGGCCCAGCGCTTCAAACCGCTCAGTGTCAACTTGGACAGCAGTTCATCCATCACGCCCAACATCGGCCGCAGACCGCGTGATGCCTTGGCAGACAACTGATGAATTAATTGCAGATAGGCGCGTACCATTTCTGGATCACCCAGACGGCGCGACACATTGGGCAAGCTGGCAAACATCAACGCAATGACTTCGCCAGAAGTCATCGACGACAGCTTCATCGCCGCGCTGATACAGTCACGAATAATGTCGTCACCACATTCTTTGGCAACGGCGGGCATTTCTTCCAGGAAAGAGGTAACCAGATTGGGGCCACGTCCAAGATTGGCCAGACCTCGCGCACCTTCCATGTAATCATGCAGCGCCTGCGCAGACATATTGCGCGCGGCCTCATGAAACGTGGCATCGAGAGTGTCTTTTAGCTGTGGCGCTGCTTTTTCCAGCGCTTCACGATAATCGTCGAGATTTACGCTCATGATTCTCTCCTAGAATCCAGGCGCAATACACCAGTCGCAATTTTACTTCCTGGTGGCAAACTATGCCTGGATGTCGCTTAAGTCACCTGCGGGATAAGTATTATCCAACGCGTTGTGTCTTGTGGTGCGCACGGCGCACCCTACATCCAGTATGGTGACGTAGGGTGTACCCGAAGGGCATAAACGCACGCACCAATGCACTTATTCGAAGAATGTGCTAACAGCAGCATCCAGGGTTTCGCGCATGTCTGGATCATCCGTCAGCGGACGCACCAGCGCCACACGACAAGCCACGACAGGCGCAACACCTTTGTTGATCAGCTGCGCTGCGTAAACCAGCAGACGAGTAGAAATACCTTCGTCCAGACCGTGGCCTTTCAGGTTTCGACCACGCGCGCCGATCTGCACCAGCTTCTCGGCAGTGGCTTTGTCCACACCGCCTTCTTTGGCAATAATTTCAACTTCGACTTCCGCAGAAGGATAATCAAAGTCCAGTGCACCAAAACGCTGCTTGGTGGACTGTTTCAAATCTTTCATCAAGGACTGATAACCGGGGTTGTAAGAAATCACCAACTGGAAATCAGGATGACATTTCACCAGCTCGCCTTTTTTGTCCAGCGGCAGCTCACGACGGTGGTCAGTCACAGGGTGAATCACAACCGTGGTGTCTTGACGCGCTTCAACCACTTCGTCCAGGTAACAAATCGCGCCAATACGTGCAGCCAGAGTCAGTGGACCGTCCTGCCATTTGGTGCCGTCTTTGTCCAACAGAAAACGACCCACCAGATCCGATGCAGTCATGTCTTCGTTACAGGCAACCGTAATCAGAGGTTTGCCCAGTTTCCACGCCATGTATTCAACAAAGCGGGATTTACCACAACCGGTTGGACCTTTAAGCATCATCGGCAGACGCGCTGCATAGGCTGCTTCGTAGGTTTCTACTTCGTCAGCAACAGGACGGTAGTAAGGCTCGGTTTTTACCAGGTATTGGGAGATTGCGTGTTCGGTATTCAACTTGGCAACTTGGCTCATAATCAGATCCTCGATGTGTGACCCAGACATTTTCTGAATAATCTCGGCAGGAAATTATTTAAAAAATGTTTGGTGAAGGAGAAGTGGCCCGGCAACGCCGGGCCACAAGATACAGCTAACCTAAAAAATTAGGCTGGAGTACCGCGGTAGATAACCATGGACGCACCTTGAGACTGTGCGAAGTTATCGTAACCTACCAGACGCACGTGGTTCTTTGGGTGCGCCTTGTGAGCTGCTGCAGCTTCGTTCAGGATACGGTCTACGTCGGTTTCACCGAACATAGGCAGTTTCCACATGTACCAGTAAGAACCGGTAGCATTCTGAGGCTCGGTGTGCTCGATAGCTGGGTTCCAGCCACGAGATACGATGTACTGAACCTGTTCTCTGATCTGCTTGTCAGACATGGCTGGCAGGTAAGAGAAAGTTTCAAACTTACGGCTTGATACGTCGCTCAAGCTTGATTTGTAATCTTGCATTTCACTCATTGTTTAATCCTCAAAGTAAGTTGGATTCGACGCGTTTAAAAAAGGTGGGGGTTCAGAGGACCCCGAAGCCCCACCAACGCTACGCAGAACCTGTGCAACAAGTTTTACTTGTGCGCTACGTCCAGTTTGTCAACTGTGTCGAATTCGAACTTGATCTCTTTCCAAGTTTCCAGAGCAATCTTCAGTTCTGGGCTAGACTTAGCTGCAGTGGTAAGAATGTCTTTACCTTCTTTTTCCAACTGACGGCCTTGGTTACGAGCTTCAACACACGCTTCCAGAGCAACACGGTTGGCAGCAGCGCCCGCAGCGTTACCCCATGGGTGACCCAGAGTACCGCCACCGAACTGCAGCACAGAGTCGTCGCCGAAGATGTTAACCAGCGCAGGCATGTGCCATACGTGGATACCACCAGAAGCTACTGGCATTACGCCAGGCATTGCGCCCCAGTCCTGGTCGAACATGATGCCGCGTGAACGATCTTCTTTGATGTAAGAATCGCGCATGATGTCGATCCAGCCCAGAGTGGCTTCACGATCACCTTCCAGCTTACCTACAACAGTACCTGAGTGCAGGTGGTCACCACCGGACAGACGCAGAGCCTTGGTCAACACGCGGAAGTGGATACCGTGGTTGGGGTTACGATCCAATACGGCGTGCATTGCACGGTGGATGTGCAGCAACATGCCGTTGTCACGACACCACTGAGCCAGACCAGTGTTGGCACAGAAGCCGCCAGTCAGGTAGTCGTGCATGATGATCGGAGCGCCGATTTCTTTTGCGTATTCTGCGCGCTTGAACATTTCATCAGGAGTTGGAGCAGTTACGTTCAGGTAGTGACCTTTACGCTCACCAGTCTCCTGTTCAGCTTTCAGAGTTGCTTCCTGTACGAACTGGAAGCGATCGCGCCAGCGCATGAAAGGCTGAGAGTTAACGTTTTCGTCGTCCTTAGTGAAGTCCAGACCACCACGCAGACACTCATATACTGCACGGCCGTAGTTCTTCGCAGACAGACCCAGTTTTGGCTTGATGGTACAGCCCAACATTGGACGGCCGTACTTGTTCATCTTGTCGCGTTCAACCTGGATACCGTGGGGTGGACCGTTACAAGTCATTACGTACGCCAGCGGGAAGCGAACGTCTTCCAGACGCAGAGAGCGTACAGCTTTGAAACCAAACACGTTACCTACCAGAGAGGTAAATACGTTTACAACAGAACCTTCTTCGAACAGATCGATTGGGTAAGCAATGAACGCGTAGAACGCGTCGTCGTTGCCAGGTACGTCTTCGATCGCGTAGGCCTTACCTTTGTAGTGATCCAGGTCGGTCAGCAGGTCAGTCCATACGGTAGTCCAGGTGCCAGTTGAAGATTCAGCAGCAACCGCAGCAGCAGCTTCTTCGCGTGGAACGCCAGCTTGTGGAATAACTTTGAAACATGCCAGCAAATCACTCTCAGCAGGAGTGTAATTTGGCAACCAGTAAGTTTCGCGGTATTCTTTTACACCCGCGCTGTATTTCTTTTCTGCCATGGTAAGCATCCTCTCTAGTTTGCTTTTTCAATTGACTACCCCCGAAATGGTTGTAGCCTCTTAAAACCTTTTTGTTATTGCTTAGTGCGAAAATCTAAGTGCACTATATGCAAAACGAGACATATACAAAACTTAATAATTCTTATTCTTTACATTTACAGAAGCTTATACCTATGTAAAACGCTCAGCTTCTGCTTCACGGCGATTCCCCGTGGAACGAGAGCAATCCTACAAACAAATGTTGATTAACAAAACTTAATAATATTAATATTTGTTATTAACATAAGGTTATACATAGAGGATCATCCATGCATCTGACGCTACAGCAGTTGCGCCTGTTCGAGGCGGTGTCACGCCACCGCAGCTTTACCCGCGCCGCCGAAGAGCTGTTTTTGACCCAGCCCGCCGTGTCGATCCAGATCAAACGCCTGGAGGAACAAGTCGGACTTCCCTTGTTTGATCATGTAGGCCGCAAGATCTTTTTGACCCGTGCCGGCGAGGAGCTTTATTCCGCCAGCCTGGATATTCTCAACCGAGTCAGTCAGCTAAAACTCAGCGTGCAGGACCTGGAGGGCTCGGTAAAAGGACCGATGCTGCTATCGGTGGTCAGTACCACGCTGTATTTCATGCCGCACATGCTGGGCGCTTTTTTACAGCAATATCCCGAGGTCGACCCCAAACTGACCTTCACCAACCGGGAAATCGTTCTGCAGCGCCTGCAGGACAATCAGGATGACTTTGTGGTGATGGGACAGGTCCCCGAAGACAAGGATGTGGAAGCATTTCCGTTCATGGAAAACATTCTGGTGGTAGTCGCCCACCCTGGTCACCCGCTGGCGAAAAAGAAAAAAATCTCGCTGGAGCAACTGGCCAAAGAGCGTTTTATTGAACGCGAACTGGGTTCAGGTACCCGCAAGGCGACCGACCGGGTGTTCAATGAACAGGGCATGGTGATCGAACCCTATATGGAATTGGGCAACAGCGAAGCCATCAAGCAGGCGGTTATGGCCGGCCTGGGCGTGGCCGTGCTGTCGCTGCATTCACTGACACTGGAAATCAACGCCAACAAGCTGGTGGTGCTCAATGTTGAGCATTTTCCGATCAAGCGCCGCTGGTATGCAGTACACCTCAAAGGCAAGCGTCTGCCACTGGCTGCCCAGACCTTTTTGGATTTCATGCTGCAGAAGGGAAATCAAATCGTTGATGACTCTATGCGCATAATCAACGATAATTAGCCGTTTTTCGCGTCCTGTTCACAGACAACGCGTCAAGGTGTGGCTCGCTACGCGCCTCTAGTGTTTAAGGCCAACGCCATCGGTCTACAGATATAACAAACACTCGCTGCAGACCTGGCTCAAATGCAATGAACGAGACAACATGTCAAATATTTCTGAAGCAAAACTAGCGCTGCAACAACTCATTGAAGGCAATCTGCGCTTTGCTGCCAATTTACGCAACAAACAACCGCTGGCCTCGAGCAAGCGTGCAGAATTAATCGACGGCCAGGAGCCTTTCGCGGTTATCGTCGGCTGTTCGGACTCACGCGTTCCTGCGGAAATCGTTTTCGATCAGGGTTTGGGAGATTTGTTCGTTATCCGTGTTGCCGGCAACATCGTCGCGCCATCGCAGGTCGGCAGCGTCGAGTTCGCCATTTCACGGTTCAAAACCAAGCTGGTGGTGGTGCTGGGCCACTCCAACTGCGGCGCCATTAACTCCACGATTGATGAACTGCTGCATGGCGCCAATAACGACTCGGTGAATATCAAGTCGATTGTGGATCGCGTCAAGCCAGCGGTGCAGGGGCTGATGTGCGGCGCAGCGCACATGGATATCGCGACCTTACAGGATCAGGCGGTACGCGCCAATGTTCGCGCCTCGGTTCAGCACCTGAAAACCGGCTCAACGATCCTGGAGCGGGCCGTACTCAACGATAACTTGCTCATCGTTGGTGCCGAATATTCACTGGAAACCGGGATTGTCGATTTTTTCGACGGCGTCCCGGATTAATTCTACTCCAGCGGCGGCCAATCCAGTTCTGGCGTCAAAGAACCTGGCATGGCCGCCGGTTCGATTCGGGGATCACTCCCTCCGCCCAGCAGCCACTGTATCCTGGCATTCAGCGACACCCCATAAAGATCATTTTCACTGGTGCCCAATATATCCACCTTGGTCACCCAGCGATACCGCAAGCCCGCCTGCAGCGCCAAATGCTTGCTCAGTGGTACGTTCAACCCCAGGCCCGGCTCCAGCAACACAAACCGATCACGCACTGCCGGATACTGGGACAATGCGTTGGCCTTGCGCAGCATCTGCCCGGCACCGACAAATAATTCGTTATAAATTCCAACCTCACTCTGGGCGTCGTACACACGCATAAAACTTCCGCCCAACTGCGCAAACCGACCGTACAGAGGGCTGACTTCCTGTCGCGACACCCAACCTTCCACCCCGATCCGTGCTTCCTGGTTCAACAGCCAATGCGCATTTCCCCCCAGCATTGGCGTGGGGTTGCCGTCAATGCTGTTCACCTGCACACCCGGAGAAAACGCCAATACCGCCGATGCGTCGCTGCTGATCAATGCCAGCGCAAATATTGCACTCAGTCTAAAATTATTCATGCGACCTCCATCACCTGAGCGCATTATCCGCCAAAACCCAGCGTAGTCAGAAGTGTTTCTGTGATTGACCCGACGGCCAACACAGGTAATAATCCGCGCTATGAGAAGATCATCTGAACAACGTAAGTATATAGGGCTGGACAAAGATACCAACCAGGGCATGACTGCCACTGGCCGCATCATCCGTGATGCATGGGTATTCGGTTTGATTCCAGAAGGCACGACCTGCGAAGGCTGGCTGATCCAGGGTATTGAAGACCTGTGGGGCAAAGTCAACGCCGAATGGGAAAAGTACGGTTTCCTGGTTTCCAGTTTACCGCCTGAATTGCTCGAGCGTCACACTCGCATCCACGCCGATGCGTTTGAGAAAGCCAAGCAATCCGGCTGGGATCCCGACACCGAAATCGCTGCCGAAGATTAATCCCGTCCACCGTTTTCGTTACATACAAACAGCCCCGCATCGCGGGGCTGTTTGCTTTTGAGCGTCACGCCAAACGAACCTAGCGGTAGATGTACACCGCACCACTGTCCTTGAGCAGGTTGCTGTCCGCGCCGTCTATGCCGACCGCATCCCCGTCTTCCAGCGGTGTGCCCAGCAGCAACTGGCCATTATCCAGCGCCAGGCTGTGGCCCAAACCATCCCCAGCGCCCGCATTGGTCGCCTTTAGCTGAAGTTGCTGCTGCCACAAGCCATCGCGACGCATAAACACATAGCCCGCCCCTGCGCCGCTGCCCGCACCACTGGCGCCGATCACCACGGTATCACCCTGGATAGCGACGGCCGTACCAAATTTTTCCTGGCTGACTGGCTTACCGGCTTTCAGCTTGGCCTGCTCCCGCCATGCGCCGTTGACGCGCTGCATCACATAGACCGCGCCAGAATCCGCCACAGAGCTATCTTCACCGACCGCACCGATTACCAAACTATCCGCATCCAGCGCCACACTGCCACCGAATTGATCACCGGCACGTGGTCCGGCCAATACGCTCTGCTGGCTCCACACGCCACTGCTGCGAGCAAACAGATATACCGCACCGCTGTCGATGCCGGCCTTACCGTCATCCAGTGGCGCCCCCACCACGGCGATGTCCTCGCCCAGCACCACGGCTGCACCAAACTGCGCGCCAGCAACGGCATTGGCGGCAGTCAAATGCGCCTGAGACTGCCAGCGGCCCTGCGCATCGCGAACAAAAATATCCACCGCGCCTGCCTGCTTGGCGGCACTGCCAACCATCAGCGTGTTATCGCGCACATCCAGTGCACCACCAAAGCCGCTGTTCGTCACGCCTGTGAGTTTAAATTCCTGCTGCCACTGCGACGCAACACGACGATACACATACACCGCGTCCGCTCCCGCTGCGCCTATCGCCAACACGCCACGATCAATCGCGACTGCCGAACCAAATAAATCCTCTGCACCAATATCTGTCGGCTTTAGGTAAACCACTTGAGTCCAGCGCGCCAACGCATCCTGCTCAAACACGTACACACCGCCGGCATTGACCGCGTTATTGTTGTCATGCCCGCTGGGCACACCGTCTGCCAGTGAATCACCGTCTTCATGGCGTGCGCCAATCACCAGCGTTTGGCCATCCATCGCCAGCGCATGACCAAATTCATCGCCAACATCGGTATTGGACGCTTTGAGGTAATGCGATAGATGGGCAACAAAATCAGTGCGTGTCTGCCGTACAACATCCACGGTATACAACTGCCGGGTCACGCCATCTGCGGCCGTCACTTCCAGTTGCAACTGATTATTGCCTTCCTGCAACGCGAGATACCCGCTGGGCTGCCCACTGGGCACTGCATTGCCGTTAATTTTCAGTGCCGCCTTGGCATCGTTGGTTGTCGCACTGATGCGCACTGCCGAGGCCAGATACGGCACTGTCATGTGATACGCCGTTTGGCTGGCGGTGAATGCGCTATCGAGCTTGCCCTGCAGCGGCATTAACGCGACCAGCGACGCATCCGCCGATGCACGCGAGACACTGCCCTTCACCAACGCGCTGCGAGTTACGAAAATGTTGTAGGTTTTGAACGAACCATCGGTCAAGCTAACCACCGTACTGATGGTATTTTCACCCACATTCAACGGAATATCCGCACTCGACGAACCGGACGCAGTACGCCAGCCATTCACCGTAATCGTTGCACTGGTGCTATTGACCACTGGCGTTACCCGGTATGTGCTGACACTGTTGGAAACCGTACTGGTATAAGAAGTAACCGCACTGTCAAATGTCGGCGACAATGATCCCGCCGACGGCGTCAAACTGAGCAGATATACCTTGCCAAAATCGGCCTGGCGCACCACCGTCACGGTGTAACTGACACTGGTCGCACCGTTTTCTGCAGTCACCGTCACGGTAAAGATATTGTCGCCCACCTTCAGTGCCGTCGCCGGACTGGGCGTACCCGACGCCACATACAAACCATTCACCTTGATCGTCGAGGTCGTGTCTACGGCATATGGCGTCAGCATAAAACTGATCACGCTGTTGGGCACCACCACCATGTAGGAAAAAACATCCGCAGCAAATGCAGGCAACAAACTGCCGGTGTTTTTGGGCGGCAACAGGGTTTGCAGTGACGTACTGGCGCTGGCTGCACGGTTCACCACCACGCTGTACGAGCGCTGGGTCACACCATCAGCTGCGGTCACCAGAATGGTCACGTTATTGGGGCCCACATTCAGCGGGATATTCGCGCCGGAAGCCACTGTCGCACCATTGGCGGTAATTTGCGTTACCACACCTTCCACATAGGTGATCGGCGTCACCGCAATACTGCTGACGGTATTGGCCAGCGCTACAGAATACGACACTGTGTTGGGAGAAAATCCGGGTGATAATGTCCCCGTGGACAAGCTAATTCCATCCAAAGTAGCGTCGGTAGGGATTACCGTGATGTTATAGCTTGTCATCGACGAACCATCTGCCGAAGTCACATTGACCGTGATCACACTGGTCGCACCCGACAAAGCGATGCTGGCACTGGGGCTGCCACTGTTCACTACCGCACCATTCACCTGCACGGTCGAACCCACCATGCTCACTTCAGGCACCAATGTCAGACTACTAACCTGGTTGGATACCCTCAAATCGTATGAAGTCACTGCTGGATTAAACGCTGGCGACAGCACGCCACTGGACAGGCTTAACCGAGACAAATTGGCCGTTTGTCCGCTGTCGACGTTCACTGTGAGGTTATACAACCGCTTGGTGCTGTAATTCTGCGCCGTTACCTCAATGGGAATAACATTGCTGCCCGACTGCACCGTCACGCTGTAGGGACTGCCACTAGGGGTAATGACATTTTTGATCTTCACCGATGCCGTCGTGTCCGCCAGTACCGGGGTAATCGCTACGGAAGTTGTATTCCAGGGCACATCAACGCTGTACTCAGTCAGCGCCGCATTAAAATTGGGCGAATAGTTCAGCCCTGCCACTGTCAACGACGCCAGATCCGCGTTGCCAGCGCCTTCGCGGTACACGGTAATCAAATAATTTTTGTTACTCAAACTGTCGCTGGAGGTCACCACCACATTGATCGCCTTGGTCGCCCCCGCCGCCAACGCGATACTCTGGCTGTTTTGGCCGGAAATCACCGGGCTGCCATCCACGGTAATCGTCGCGCCCGCAGTCTGCGCCACCGGCACAATCTGTATCGAGCCGGTGTCATTGGCTACGCGCAAATTGTAGACCGTCGTTCCAGCACTGAAATCAGAAAGCAGATTCACGGTGTAATCGAGCGTACCGGCCAGTAGCGCTTTGGCCTGCACACCGCCAGCCAAAACCGCCAGGCTGGCCAAGTCCGAGGTTGCCAAACCGCTACGGGTAATTACCACTTTGTAGACACTACTGCTCTTGCCATCACTGCTAACCAGCTTGATCAACGCGTCATTCTGGCCAACCGTCAGCGGCAGTACATATCCCGCGCCGCCGCTGGCAACATCGCCGTTAATCGTCATACTGTTGGTGGCATCGGTCAGGGCCGGTGTCAGGGTGATGCTGCTGACACTATTGTCCACGTTCACTGCGTACAACTTGGTGCCGGACGAGAACGCCGGACTGAGCACTCCCGACGACACCGTCAATCCCGACAGCGACACCGTTGCCGATCCCTGGCGAGTGACTGTCAGGGTATAGTCACGCTGGGTCACGCCATCCTCGGCAGTGACCTGAATGGGAATAACATTCGCGCCTTCTGCCAGCAGCAGCGGATCCGAACTCTGACCGTAAAGTACCGGCAGAGTGTTCACTTTCATGGTAGCCACCACGTCCTGCGGCTGAGGCGCAACACTGATGCTGGAGATTGCGTTACCCACCGAGGCCGTCAACTCGGACACCCCCGCACTAAACGGCTGCAACGTGCCCTCGGATAAACTCACACTGGCCAGCGATGCGTTACTCTTAGGCAAGCGCACCACGTTAATCGTATAGGTTTTCTGATTCAGACCATCCTGTGATTTAACCGCCACGTTGATAATATTTTTACCCAGCCCAAGACCAATGTACGGACTGAGCGTGCCCGAGGTCACCGCCTCGCCGTTAACAGTAATGCTCGACCGCAAATCCGTAGCCACCGGCAGCAGTTGCACTTGATAAACACCGTTATCTACCGTTTGGGTATATTCACGCTGCTGGGTGTTAAACAACGGGTCCAAGGTGCCAGTAGACAAACTCAAATTCGCCAGCGATGCCACGTTGGATAACTGCCCCTGCCATTGAGGTGCAGTGCCTCGCTCGACAGCTAAAATGTAATTCCGCTTGGAACGCCCGTCCTGCGCCGTCACCCTGATCCCGATGACATTACTGCCCAAAAACAAAGGAATCGCCTGACTAGGTTCGCCACTGGCAAAGGTTCTGCCGTTAATGGAAATGGTCGACGTCGAATCTTGAGCAGTTGCCGTCAATTGAATGGTTTCAACCGTGTCTGCAACATTGGCCGAATAGTCATAGAGCGTGGGAAGAAATTGCTCGTTGGTCTGGCCGGTGCTGAGCGTAAGATTGCTCAAAAATGCATTTTCGCTGGCATCGCGCAGGATGAACACGCTGTAGCTGAGCTGGGTAACTTCGTCTTCGGCCAGCACTTTGAAAGTAAGCATGTTGTCGCCCACCGCCAAAGGTACGGGCGCACTGGCCAGACTGTTGGGCACGATCTGGCCATCCAACAAAATTTTGGCACGATCGTCTTCGGGAACAAGGGTAAACTGGACTGAGCTGACTTCAAAAGGCACCCGACTGACGTAACTGCGTACATCGCGCGCAAAAGGCCGATCCAGATCACCGTCGGACATGACCAAACCACTCAGAAACGCGTTGCCCGACCTGGCATCCACGGGCACACCGCTGAGAGAACAGCCAGCCAACGCCAAGAACACGAGTAAAAACCAGAATAAGCGCATCAGTTCTCCGCCGCAAAAACCCGGACTTTAACGAGGTATATCGTCCAACCGCCGCGATTTGTTACCCTGGAATGAATCCAGCCTGACCCCAACCCTTGATACTAACGGAACACGTACACCGCACCGGCATCCGTGGCACTGTCGTTACTGGCATTGTTCACGCCCATCGAAGATCCATCTTCCAGGTACGAAGCACAAACCACCGTATCGCCATCCAGCGCATTGATCCGACAAAACTGATCCGAAACGCTGTTATTGTGCGGTTTGAGGTAAAACCGCTGCGTCCAAACCCCGTTGCTGCGCACAAACACATAACCCGCCCCGGCATCCGTCACGCCGTTGTTGCTGGCGTCACCGTTTACACCCGTATTGCCACCGTCCTCACCCAAGGCACCTACCAGCAGATTATTCCCGTCAAGGTGCACAGACAAACCCAACTGATCCGATGGGCCTGCGATACTGGTTTTGAGCAGGGTCTGCTCGCTCCAGGCACCACTGTTACGCACAAACACATAAACTGCCCCGGAGTCGGTGGTCGAACTATCCTGCTTGGTTGCCCCCGCCACCACCGTGTCTCCAGAAATATCCACCGCCAATCCCGTGCGCAAATCGGCATTAATCGCCGTCACAGCCTTCAAGCGTGCCTGCTGTGCCCACAAACCACTGTTTCGCACAAACACATAGGCCGCGCCGCTGTCATTAAACCCGCTGTCCTCGTACGGCGCCCCCACCACAATGGTTTCACCGTCCACCGCCACATCGTAACCAAACTGTGCCGAACCACCGGGATTGTCCGCCTTGAGGTAAGCCTGCTGCCCCCAACTGCCACCGCTACGCACAAATACGGTAGCCGAGCCTGCGTTCGTGGATGACAGATTGGTATAACCACCCGTCGCACTGTTTTGCACCCCGCTGTCAGAGCCATCATCCCAAGGCGTCCCCACCACGATCACATCGCCGGAAATATCCACCGACCAGCCAAACGACGGGTTCAGCGCATTCACTGCCGGTTTGAGATAAGCGGTTTTACTCCACACCCCGCTGGAGCGTTCAAACACAAACACCGCCCCGGAGTCATAGCCAGCGTCATAGTTGGTTTCTGCGCCATTCACTCCCGTCGACGAACTGTCTTCACGAGGTGAACCCACCACCAACACATCGCCCTGTAACGCGACGTCACTACCGAACTGATCGCCTGCATCCAGCGACGCGGGTTTCAGATAGGCCTGTTGCGACCACGCACCCGCCGCATCGCGCACGAAAATGTACACTGCACCGGCATCTGCCGCTAAATTGTTGTCCGCACTGCCCGGATAACCATCGGCACTGGCATTGCCATCTTCCTGCCACGCCCCCACCGCCAGGGTATCGCCAGACAGCGCGACGCTGTAACCAAAATTATCACCCGCTCCGGTGTTGCTGGCTTTGATGTATGCCTGTTGGGCAAAACTGGCCAGCGCCGCACGCGCAACGTTGATAGCGTATGTTTGGCTGGTTACTCCATCACTGCCGGTAACATCAATGCTGATCAGCGTGTCGCCCCCCTCCAGCAGGCTGATGGCCTGACTGGCCTGTCCGGAAGCCACGCTCACACCGTTCACTTTAATGGTGGTCGCCTGCTGCGCCGCAGTGGCAATGACTTTCACGTCTGGCTGCAAATAACCAAAATTCGCGCTGTAGTTACGCTGCGCGGTCTGGAAAACCTGGTCCAGATGACCCACGCTCAGGCGCAAATCCACCAAATCGGCATTGATCTGGCTGGCCGGCAAGCGCTTGATAGTCACGGTATAGCGCTTACTGGCGCTACCATCCTGAGACACCGTATCCACCAGCAGCGTGTTATCCCCAACCACCAGCGCCATAGTCTGACTGGGGTTGCCGGGCACTACGCTGATGCCATTGACCTGCAACTGCCCCAGCGTACTAACCCCTGTTGCCACCGCATAAATGCTGCTGACGGCATTATTCACCTCGACCGCATAATCGGTCACCGCACCGTCGAATACCGGTGTCAACGAGCCACTGGACAGTGACAGGGTTGCCAAATTCGGATTGCTGCTGGCAGCGCGATATACCACCACCGAATAATTTTTTGTTGTCACACCATCTTGCGCGGCCACACGTATCGATATGCTGTTATTGCCCGTGTTCAGCGCAATCGGGCCGCTGCTGTTACCCGATGCGACCACCGCTCCGTTTACCTGGATACTCGCCTGCGCAAACGTTGCCGTGGGCGTAATTGTCACGGAGCTCACGCTGTTGGCTACATTCAGCGAGTAAGCTGTCACGCCCGAGGCAAACGACGGCGTCATTCCACCTTGTGACAAACTTAAACCCGATAACGTGGCATCGTTACTGGCCGCACGCTCGGCGGTCACCGTATAGGTACGCGGCGTCGAACCATCTTCGGGCGTTACCACCACAGAAATAATATTGCTACCCACGTTCAAACTTATTGCACCGCTGGTCGCTCCGGACGCCACACTGACACCGTTAACCTTGATGCTGGCACCCACGGCATCGGCAGTGGGCGTCAGCGCCAGGGTCGTCGCACTGTTTGGCAGTGTCAGGTTATAGGCAAGCACTGCTGAACTAAACGTCGGACTGAGCACACCTTGCGAGGGCTGCAATGAAATCAGGTCTTTATTGCTGGCAGAAGGACGATGCACATCCAGGGTGTAGAGCTTCGTTGTCACATTATCCTGAGCAGTGACCCGCACAGGGATCGAATTGTTGCCCACGACCAGGCTGACACTCACCCCTATCCCTGAGAAGGTAGACACATTTCCTACCTTAACCGTTGCGCTGGAATCACTGAGCGTAGGTGTCACATTCAGCGATGTGGCAGATGACAGAACTTCCAGGAGATACGCGGTTTTAGCGCTGTCGAATACTGGGCTAAGACTTCCCGAGGACACCGCCAAACCACTTAGATCCGCATTTTCTGCACCCGCGCGGACAACCGTCACCGTATAGGTTCTGGTGGACGCATCACTGGCGGTCACAACCACATCAATCGCATTATTGCCCACCGCCAATGCCACCGGTGAACTCACCACACCAGAGACAACCGCCACATTCGCCACGGTCAGCGTCGATGCAGGATCTACTACGGTCGGGGTAAAACTAATCTGGCTGGTGGTGTTACCCACACTGAGCGTGTAACTGCTAGTACCACGCGAAAACGCCGGCGTTAAACTGCCCAGTGACGGCACCAATGAATTCAAATCCGCCGTCACACCGGCACGATTTACGCGCACAACATACGCCTGCGAAGTCTGGCCATCCGCACTGGTTACCGTCACCGGAATATCATTTGCGCCCACATTCAGCGAGATGGATCCACTGGCATTACCGCTGGGGACAACCCCACCATTGACCCGTATCACCGCAGTGCCGTCGACAGCCGTTGGCGTCAACGTCAACGAAGATGTCGCATTAACTACATCGATGGAGTAACTCAGTGTCGTCGATGCGAATACGGGATTAAGCGCGCCTGCAGAGGGCACCAGCGACAGTAAATTCACATTGGCGCCACCCTGACGGATCACCATGATGGAATAATTTTTTTGACTACGGCCATCTTGCGCCGTCACAACAACATCAACTTGGTTTGTCCCCGTCACCAGGCTGATGGTACGACTGGGCTGAGTTGCACTCAGGGTAGTGCCATTCACCACAACCGACGCCTGGCTGTCGAGCGCAGTAGGCGTAATCGTCAAACTGGCAATCGCATTGGCCAGGGTCATGCTGTAGGCGTATACATCGGCGCTAAACACGGGTGAAAGGCTGCCCTGCGAAACGAGCAAATTGGCCAACAACGCATCGGTACGCGCTTGACGATAAATCCTGATCGAGTAGCTTTGCGAGGTTTTGCCATCTTGCGCGGTCACCAGAATAGCGATAACCGTTTCAGCACCGGCGACAAGTGTAATAGGCGAACTGGGTGAACCTGACGCGGTAATCACGCCATTGACCTGGATCTGCGCACCATCAGTATTGGCCACCGGCGTCACCATCGCGTGGGTCACGTCAGGCCCGACTGTTTGCGTATAGCTGTAACCGTTGGACACGAACGATTGATCCATCGCCCCACTGGACAGCAATAGGTTTTTCAGCGTGCCATCATTACTCACCGCCACTGGGTCTGCCCGGGTAACGGTCACGGTATAAGTCTGCTGCTTGCGGCCATCCTGCGCCGTCACCGTGACACCGATGATGTTACTACCAACGAACAGCGGCACCACCTGGCTGGCACTGCCCGAGGCCACCAATATCCCATTGACCGTCACCGATGCCGTAATCTGCTCAACACTGGGAATCAACGCGACGCCTTCGGTTTCAAAGGGAACCCTGGCGGTATACGAAAAAATATTGGGTAGGAAATATTCGTTCAGACTGCCACCGGACAACATCAAACTGTCCAAATTGGCATTACGTCCGGGTTCACGAATGATGGTGAAATGATAGTTACGCGAGGTCACTTCATCGGGGGCAATCACTTTTACGCGAATGACGTTTTCACCGACTTGCAACGGAATTTCACCGCTGTAGCGGCCGCTGCCGACTTCGATATCGTTCACATAGGCTACCGCATGCAAGTCAGCGGTCTCGGGACTGATCTTGATACTGGTGACATCATTGGCCACCGCTGCCGTGTAGGTATCGACGTTGCGTCGAAACTCACGATTCAACACTCCATTAGACAATGTCACATTATTCAGGTACGCATTGGCACTGGTTGCCCCAATGGGCACCCCTCCGCCACCACATCCGCCCACTAACAGCAGGAGTAGTAACACCGATAGCCAACGCATCAACATTCACCCACCGCATATCTGCGGCCATACCACCAGCCATGCAAAAAGTATCGTCCTGTTTACAGTTTCCTTTCAGACGCCCCCTGCGCACCAAGTGCCAAATACGTCACAGTTTATCGCGCTTTGCCAAGCGACAAACCAGCAATCGCCGAATTCTCAACCAAATTCAGGAAATCGTTCCAAACCCGCCCTGCTACTGCAGCAAAACATCAATAACCGTCTGTACCATATCACCACCAACCCCGTCCGTATCCAGATAGGTTGCGCGTACATCGTAGGTCGCGCCGCTTGCCAAACCTGTGATGGTGGTTGTATATGCATCGGACACGTGGCCAGTATTGCTCACCCATGTCGTCCACGCGCTATCCGTGGCCAGTTTATATTCCACTGTGTAGGTGTTGTCCGCGTTGGCGTCACTACTGTACGGCATAGTCACCAAAATGGATGTCGCCGATGCCTTCCGTGCTGTCACAATACCTGCATTGGTGTAATTCTCACTGCCGGACTGCATTTCGTAAGCGCCACGATCATAGAAATTGCTACCGTCGGCACCCACTCCGGCAACATCTACCGCCCGGAAATAACCCCGCACATCGACTGTTTGTGGCGAACTGCTGGAAGGAACTGAATCAATGGCCATTGATGGATATGTCACCCCAGTATCTGGACAGCTCACCTCTGGCGTATTGGCATTCAGGCACAGCCGGTAATCTCCCAGCGAAGTCGGGGTCGCGCCTACTGCCTGCTGCAAATCAACGAACGCCGGATCAAACATCAAATTATTACTGCCACTGCCAGTCCAACCGTCCTGAATAACCGAGTAATTCAGCGTGACCGTACCCAGTTTGTTGAGCTGATCATCGCCATCCCCTGTTGTTGCAGCGGTATTACCATACAGGATGCTGTTGTTAATCATCGTTGAGCCACCAGCCACATAAATGCCCGCGAAATCCTGCGATGCGTTACCAGCCACCGTCACGTTGGTCAACGCACTGGTGGTGGTCGTACCGGCCAAATGAATGCCGCCGCCATCGCGACCACAGCACACGGTGACACTGGTCACGTTGCCGCTAACGACACTGTTGGTCATGGTCAGGTCTGCATTGCTAAACAAACCACCGCCGTCATTGCTGGCCGTATTACCGCGAATTTCAGTTCGATCAATCACCAGCGCCGCCGTTGCATAAATACCTCCACCATTGCTGGAAGCAGTAACATTCTCGTTAAATTGACTGAAACTGATCACGCTGCCGGTGTTCACCCACAAACCACCACCCGAGCCCTGACTTAGACGATTACCGTTAGCCTTTACGTTGGTTAAATTGAGTGGCGCTCCGCTGGCATAAATACCACCGCCTCCAGTTTTCTGATCGTTGAAGCTTGCACTGGTGTCACTGATACTGGTAATTCCCGCGATGTTCAGCAAATACATACCACCACCAAAACTGAACGGATTACCCACGGTATTGTTGCTGTCAAAATTACTACCGGAAATCGACAAAGTCGCCGTTGCGGAACCGTCCATGTACAAACCGATACCGCCGTAATTACTGCTGTTATGACTAATGTTGGAATCAACAATCGAGGTTGAACCGCCGGTAATCCAAACACCGGCACCGCCCCCCTGAGTAGTAGAATTATTTTCCACATTCACCGTTTGCAATGACAGAGGTGATGCACTGGCATAAATACCGCCACCACCCGACTTGGCCGTGTTACCCGTGATATTGCTGCTGGTAATCGTAGTCAACGTCGGCGTATTGAGAATGGTCACACCTCCGCCGTAATTGTTCGGCGCGGTGTTACCGTTGATAGTGATATTGGCAATGGCCAAACTACCGCCGGCACTGCCATCAAATGAAACGCCTGCCGCTCGGCCATAAACTGAATTGCCACTGATTGTACTGCTGCCCACTCCGGAAGCATTGATATTGAGCGAGCTTCCATTCTTAGCCAGAATGGCGCCGGCCTCACCTTGCACAACCGAATTGTTATCAATGTGCGTCACGCCGGTAATCGTCATGCTGGAATGATCCAGCATAATACCGCCTGCACCAAATTTGCTGGTGTTGCTGCTAACACTGCTGTTGTGCAAAACAATCTCGCCAGTATTGTTTTGCGCCAGAATGCCTGCGCCAACGCACGTCGCATTCAAACCCTGAATTTGATTATTGGTGATCACGCTGTTGCTGATAGTCACTCCCGAGCCATTGGTAATCACCACACCACGACTGGCACAACCGTTGGCGTATCCATTATCGATAGTAAATCCATCCAGCACCGCCGACGCCGCACCATTGAACGTCACTACGGGTGCGTTGGTGTAGTTGCCTATCAATGACGTAAGGGCCGCACCATTTTTGGAACGAATCGTCAGACTCTTGCTGCCGATGGTAATCGCCTCGGGATAACTGCCATTGCTCACCTCAATCAGCGTGCCTGCAGCAACACCATCAACCGCACTTTGTATTGTGCTGTAATCACAACCGGCGCTGCACACCGTTTTGGTTGGAACAATCACGGTGTAATCAACCGTGGCGTAGATTTCAGTCACCCGCAGTGCCGAAGGGCCAGTGCCAATACGATCCACCGCGATTTGCAGATTATCGATATCGGCTAAATCCAGTGTGCCACCGGCAGAATCGGTGGTGAATTTGGATGAAGACACCAGCACATAGGAACCCGCCGTTACCGACGTTGCGCCTTGCCACACGGTGTTTACACCATCGGTCATGTAGCCGATATTCACATCCTGAGTAGTGCTGGTATTTTTCACTACCGCATGCACTGTCACGCCATTGATGGCCACGTTCGAAAGTCCAGTGGCATCATCCATGTCCATCCAGAATTTCACCGTCGGCCCGGTACAGCAGCGCGATGCATAACTGGTATCACCATCATTACTGTCCATCGCGTCCGCCCAGGTACCTCCCGTCACGCTGTAACTTCCGGGATTATTCGCCAGACTCGACGGATGCAAAATCAGCGCGGTGCTGCTACCCGCTGCACGAGTGATATTCAGCGTATAGGTTTTGCTGGTAATGCCATCTTCCGCCGTGACAATCACTTTCACGACATTTGTGCCAACCGCTAAATTCACACTGTTCGCACTGCCCGACGCGGTCGCCGCACCAGCAACGGTGATACTGAAATACTTGCTGTCGTTGGCCGTAGGCGTGATCACCAATGCACTGACTGAATTGGCAACCGACACGCTGTACGATGTCGTCGCTGCAGCAAATGCAGGTAAGAACACACCGTTGGAAATCGTCAGCGCTGCCAGATTGGCATCCGCAGCCGGTGCTGCGCGATTAACCGTTACCGCATAGGTTTTACTGGTGGTGCCATCCTCCGCAACCACCACGGTGTTGATGGTATTGGCACCAACATTCAAGTTCAAATTATTACTGACGGTGCCTGACAACACATCCGCGCCATTGATCTTCAGACTGGTCGCATTAAGATCAGCGAGCGTCGGCGTCACCGTCAACGATGCGATAGCGTATGGCAGATTTTGGCTGTACGTCGTCGTACCTGATGAAAACGCCGGCAGCAACGCACCGCTGGAAAAAACCAGATTGCTCAGGTTCGCATTGCTGCTACCCAGACGGGTGATATTAAGCACATAGTTTTTGGAATTGATGCCATCTTGCGCGATGACGGTAACGTTGATCGCATTCAGTCCAGTGATCAAATTAATCACCGCCGATGGCTGGCCACTGGTGACCGCCACGTTGTTAATTTTAAGCGAGGACACGCTCAACTCGGTCGATGCCGTCACCGTCACCGAGGTGATGGTGTTGGCAACCAACTGGTTATAACTGGTAACCGATGCCTCGAACGCGGGCGAATACGCGCCAGTGGAAATCTGCAACGCCGACAAATTGGTATTGGTGGACGCCGCTCGCGTCACCGCCACCGTGTAGGTTTTACTGCTGCCATTTTCCGCCATCACCATCACGCTAATGGTATTGCTGCCCACCGCCAGCGACACTGGCGTGCTGGCCGCCGCATTGTTCACCAGCACACTGGCTTTGTTGTCTGCCAGCGTCGGTGTTAGCGTCAACGTCGAAACCGTGTTGGCCACAGCTGCAGTGTAACTTGTGGTTGCAGCATCAAACACCGGGCTGAGCGTGCCACTGGAAAGTGTCAACGCACTCAAGTTTGCATTGCTCGACAGACCCGATGAACGCGTCACTGTCACGCTGTAGATTTTTTGCGTAACACCATCGCTGCCAGTCACCACCACGGTAATCGTGTTGTTGCCCACATTCAAGGCAATTGAACCGCTGCTCGCACCAGAAGCTACTGCAACATTATTGACCTTCATTGTCGCGGCCGGATCAACCAGCGTTGGCGTCACCGTCACACTGGACACGTTATTGGCCACGCTTTGCGAATACGCCGTGGTGCCCGAGGAAAATGGTTGTCCCATGGCGCCAGTAGACAACGCCAACGAAGCCAGATCGACATTCACAACACTGGCGCGGGAAATGTTGACCACATAGGTGTTGGTCGTCACCCCGTCTTGCGCAATAACTTGCACTCGGATTTGATTACTGCCGGGGCTGACCGCCACGCTACTGGCCACACCACCGGGAACACCCAGGCCATTGATTTTGACCGTCGCTGCGTTGTCCGCCAATACCGGCGTCAACGACACACTGTGAACCGTATCCGCCACCGACAGTGAATAGCTGAACACACCCGCAGAAAACGCCGGACTCATCCCCGCCGGCAACAACACCAGATTGCTCAAATCCGCATTGGTGCGCGCCTGACGTTTCACCAGCAGCGTGTAATTTTTCTGCGTAAAACCATCTTCCGCCGTCACCAGCACAGTGATCGGATTGTCACCCACATTCAGCGCCACATTACTGCTCTGTCCATCCACCGCCACACTGCTGTTAACCGTTACACCAGCCCGGCTATCGACCAGTTTTGGCGTCAACGCCAAACTGGAGACATTATTGGCAACGCTGGCGGTGTAGTAAGTTACGCTGGGAGAAAATGCCGGCGACAATGTCACCCCGTTCGCATTCAAACTGAACAAATTTGCATTGTTACTGCGCAACACCACATCGGAACGCGTCACCGTCAGACGATAAACTCTTTGCGTCCAGTCATCTTGCGCCGTTACCACCACGCTGATGGCGGTACTTCCCACCGCCAGGGAAATCGACGCACTGGTTTGGCCGGAATTCACCGGTATGCCATTGACCGCAATGGTTGAATTGGCTGACTCCGAGGTAGGAACAAGACTGATGCTGGAAACCGCATTCGGCACGGTCGCCGTGTATTCCAGCAGATTGGTATTGAAAGATTGATCCAGTGTGCCAGTAGACAGTGTCAACCCCACCAGATTGGCATTCACGCCGGCCTCGCGGGTCACCACAAACGTGTAGGCTCGCTGGGTGCGTCCATCGGCCGCCGTCACCACCATGACGATGACGTTACGTCCGATCTCCAACGGAAAAGCCGGACTGGGACGCCCTGTCACCACGGTCTGGCCATTAATGGTAATCGTCGAATTGGGATCTTCCGCCGCAGGCGTCAGGGTAAAGCTGGTGACATTATTGGCCACGCTGGCGGTGTAGTCAGTAGTGTTGCGATCAAATGGCTGATCCAGCGTGACATCGTCCGACAGGATCACCTCGGTCATGTAGGTATTGGCGCTACTGCTTCCTCCATGCTCAGCACTACCGCACGCAGTCAGCAGCACCAGGAGCAAGAAATAACTGATCCACCGTAACAATCGTCCCACACCGTCTACTCCGACTGGCCTGACACAAACACAACTATACCTGTTGCAACAGCAACCTGGATACGTTGGATATCGGCATAGAGACCTGCATCAAGCATCAATAAAACCCTAACCCGTTCACACTTTTCCCCGACCTGGTTAAAAAAGAGGCCCCTTGCGGGGCCTCGCGCATGCACTGTTTTTTCGCAAGGTGATTATTGGAAGATGTAGGCGGCACCGGCGCTGGCAGCAGCGTCATCATAAGTGGCAGCTAGCGGGTCATTATTAACACCGGTGTTACTGCCATCTTCCAGACGTGATCCAACGACCATTACAGAACCGTCCACATCCACACCAACGGATGGATAGTTGGTGCCGATTGGACCACCCAGCTCATCACCAGCAGTGTTGTTGATCACTTTTACGAACTTGTTATGTACCCAGCTTGTACCATTCCATACCAAGACATAGGCCGCACCCGACTGCAGGGACGTGTTATCAGCCTGCGAACCACCAACCGTAGTGGCAGCACTGTCTTCACCTGGGGCAGTGATCACCAACACGCCATCACCCAGGGCCAGGCTACGGCCAAAGAAGTCATTGGCTTCAACTTCAGTCGGGGTATTGGCACGAATACGCTGGATTTCGGTCCATACACCGCCACTGCGGGTAAACGCGTAGACCGTACCTGCACCGTATTTCCACTCTTTGGTGGTATCAGTCAGGATGCTGGCCTCATGGGGAGAGGCAATGATCAACATGTCGCCCTTGATATCAATGGCATGACCAAACTGGTCGTTGATGTTTGCATCGCTCGCCTGCAGACGTGTTGGGCTGCCGCAGGTAGCGCCGTTATAGGTGAACACATAAGCCGCACCCACATTGGACGAACCACCCACATTTTCCAGGGGGGCGCCCACTACCAGCGTGTCACCGCTCAGCCCCAGCTCGAAACCGAACTCATCACTGGTCGCAGGACTAGTGGCTTTCAGGAATTCACCAGCACTCCAGATGCTACCGCTGCGAGTAAAGGTATAGGCCGCACCGGACTGAACCGCAGTGGTGCCTTGATAATAAGCACCCACGGCTGCGTGATTGCCAGACAACGCCACACTGATACCGAAACGATCACCATTGGTGGTATTGCTGGCCTTCAAGAAGGCTTCCAGCGCCCAGGCGGTACCAGTACGTTTGTACACATACACCGCACCGGAACTGCCTTTAGTGCTGTCATTCCAAGCCGCTGGGAAACCGGCCGCATTGGTTACATTAGTCACGTTACTGTCTTCACGTGGCGCACCAACCAGAATCGTATCGCCTTCGATATCAACGGCGTAGCCGAAGTTGTCGTCCAGATCGGTATCTGGGGCCTTGATATATGCCTGCTGACTCCACAAACCGGTCACGCTGTCCTTGACGAACACATAGACCGCACCACTGTTACTTGCACAGTTCAGGTTAGTCGTACCGCAATCATCCACCTGATTGCCATCAATACCGGTTGCTGCGCTATCCTCGAAAGGTGCGCCCACCACCATGGTATTGCCGGAAATCGCTACCGCCGTACCAAACTCATCCAGGGTTTCGCTGTTGGATGCCTTGATGTAGGCACGCTGGGCAAAACTGGCTGCAGCTTGACGAGTCACATCAATGGTATAGGTCTTGGTAGTCACCAGGTCCTGGGCAGTCACCACAACATTGATGCTGGTCACGGCACCGGCTGTCAGCGCAACAGACTGGCTGAGTGTCGCATCCGTCACAGCCTGACCATTCACTGTCATGGTTGCCAGAGGATCAGACATGGTTGGTGTCACCGCCAGTGTGGTTGCAAAGTAATCCACGCTCATGGTGTAGGCAGTCGAGCTGCTCTGGAAGATCTGATCCAGCGCACCCGTTGAGGGCACCAGGCTGCTCAAGGTCGCATCCGAACCGGCCACAGGCAGACGAGTCACTGTCACGGTATAAGTCTTGGTAACCGTGCTGTCTTCGGCAGTCACCACCACGGGGATGGCATTGGCACCCACCACCAGGTTGATCGCACCACTGGCCACACCAGAGGTCGCTGCCACACCGTTGATAGTCAAACCGGTGATGTTGGCCGCGTCACTGGCAGTTGCCGTTACGGTCAGATTGCTTACGCCGTTGGCCACTGACGCGGTATAACCGGTCGTGCCGCCGGCAAACACGGGGCTGAGGCTGCCAGAAGACAGACTCAATCCACTCAGGTTGGCATCGGCACTCTTGCGATGAATGGTCACGGTATAAGTCTTGGTGGTTGTGCCATCTTGGGCGATCACTTGCACTGGGATGGCGTTGTCACCCACCGCCAACGACACCGCGGCACTGGCCAGACCGGAGGTCGCTGCGACGTTGTTCACTTTCAGGCTGGAGTAGTTGCTGTCTTCGGCCGTCGCCACAAACTGCACCGAGCTGGTGGCGTTAGCCACGGTCACGGTGTAAGCCGTTGTAGCCGAGGCAAACACTGGACTCAGGGTACCGGTAGACAGGCTCAGTGCTGACAGGTTGGCGTTGGTGCTAGCCGCACGAGTCACCACCACGCTGTAGTTTTTCACGGTCTGGCCATCTTGTGCAGTCACCACGATGTCGATGGTGTTGCTGCCCACGGCAAGACTCACCCAGCCGCTGCTCAGACCCGAGGTCACTGGGTTGTTGTTCACGGTGATGGACTGGTAATTGGCGTTGTTCGCCGTTGCCGTCAAGGTGATCTGGCTGGTGGTGTTGGCCACGCTGGCGGTGTAGCTCAGGGTGCCGCTGGCAAACACGGGGCTGAGGCTGCCGCTGGACAGGCTCAAACCACTCAGGGTCGCGTCAGTGTTGGCCTGACGGGTAACAGTCACCAGGTAATTCTTCTGGGTCACGCCGTCTTGAGCAGTCACCAACACGTTAATGGGATTGGTGCCCACGGTCAGCGCAATACTGCCAGAGGCGTTGCCACTGGGGACCGCGACGTTGTTCACTTTCACACTGGCGTTGCTGTCGGCCAGAGTGGGAGTAATGGTCAGGCTGGTCACGGTATTGGCTACGGTCTGACTGTAGCCGGTGGTGGTGGCCACAAAGCCTTGGTCCATCGCGCCGGTGGACAGAACCAGGTTAGACAGGTTGGCATCGCCGGCCCCCTGACGGGTCACGCTCAGGGTATAGGTTTTGACAGTAACGCTGTCTTCGGCAGTCACAACCACGTTAATGGTGTTCACACCCACCGCCAGAGCAACCGCACCAGAGGCGGCGCCGCTGGCCACGGTCACGTTGTTCACTTTGACCGTGGAGGTGGCAATTTCCACCACCGGAGTC
>Ga0224510_10000255_pt1 | contig 44430 bp, 40 predicted proteins | sample SF_May12_sed_USG_FD_170161 | JGI IMG/M metagenome (GOLD analysis project Ga0224510, IMG submission 170161) | Sediment microbial communities from San Francisco Bay, California, United States - SF_May12_sed_USGS_4_1 | ecosystem: Environmental > Aquatic > Marine > Sediment | place: USA: California... | reverse complement strand
GCGCGGCAACGCAATCCTCGGCTTCACCCACGGCACCGACCCGGGGTTGTACTGGATGCCCGCCGAGGGCGGCGAGGCCACCCTGATCCGCGAGAGCGGCGAGAGCCCCCGCTTCAGCCGTGACGGCAAGCGCGTGTACTTCATGGAAGGCATCGAGGACAACAAGAGCGCGTACAAGAGCGTGCGCCTGGACGGTGGTGACGAGCGCACCCTGTTCTCGTCCAAGTACGCCAACCAGTACGTGCCAAGTCCGGACGAGGAGTGGCTGGCGTTCACCGAACTCTTCCAGGCCTACATCATCCCCTTCCCGAAGACCGGCAAGGAGGTGGACCTCTCCGGCAAGGAGAAGGCGATCCCCATCAAGCGGGTCACCCGCGACGCGGGGAGTTTCCTGCACTGGTCGTCCGACAGCAGCAAGCTGCACTGGACCATCGGGCCGCAGTACTTCACCCGCGCCATCGCCGAGAGCTTCGAGTTCGTGCCCGGGGCGCCGGATTCCATTGCGCCGCCCGACACCACCGGTATCGGGGTCGGCCTGGTGCTCGACGCCGACGTGCCCACCGGGGTGGTTGCGCTGACCAACGCGCGCATCATCACCATGAAGGGCGACGAGGTGATCGAGAAGGGAACCATCGTGGTGGACAGGAACCGCATCACGGCTGTGGGTGCGTCGGTGGAGGTGCCGAAGGGCGCGAAGGTCATCGACTGCTCCGGCAAGACCATCATGCCCGGCCTCATAGACGTGCACGCGCACATGTGGCACTCCGACATCACCCCCGCGCAGAGCTGGCTGTACCTGGCCAACCTCGCCTTCGGCGTCACCACCACCCACGACCCCTCCAACCCGACCGAGACGGTGTTTACCAACGCCGAGATGGTGCGCATGGGCGAACTGGTGGGCCCGCGCGTCTTCTCCACCGGGACCATCCTGTACGGCGCCGACGGTGACTTCAAGGCGGTCGTCAATTCGCTCGACGACGCACGTTCGCACCTGCGGCGCATGAAGGCGGTGGGCGCCTTCTCGGTGAAGAGCTACAACCAGCCGCGCCGCAATCAGCGCCAGCAGGTCATCAAGGCCGCGCGCGAACTGGAGATGATGGTGGTGCCGGAGGGCGGGTCGTTCTTCTTCCACAACATGACCATGATCCTCGACGGACACACCGGCATCGAGCACACCATTCCGGTGGCACCCATCTACAAGGATGTGACCACGCTGTGGGGCGCGAGCAAGACCGGTTCGACGCCGACGCTGGTCGTGGGGTACGGCGGGCTGTGGGGCGAGAACTACTGGTACCAGAAGAGCAACGTGTGGGAGAACGAGCGCCTGCTCACCTTCACGCCGCGGCCGGTGGTGGACGAACGTTCGCGCCGGCGCACCATGGTGCCCGACGACGAGTTCAACCACGTGGCGCTGGCCCGAAACTGCAAGGACCTGATCGACGCGGGTGCCAGCGTGCAACTGGGTGCGCACGGGCAGCTGCAGGGCCTGGGCGCGCACTGGGAGCTGTGGATGTTCACCCAGGGCGGCATGAGCAACATGGAGGCGCTGCACTGCGCCACCTCGCGCGGCGCGTGGTACATCGGCATGGACCACGACCTCGGCTCGCTGGAGACGGGCAAGCTGGCGGACCTCATCGTGCTGGACAAGAACCCGCTGGATGACATCCACAACAGCGAGACCGTGCGCTACACCATGATCAACGGCCGCATCTACGACGCCCACACCATGAACGAGATCGGCAATCATGCCAGAGAGCGTCTGCCGTTCTACTGGGAGATGCCGGGGGCCAGCGACGCGTTCGTGTGGCAGGGCGACGCGCACGGCTACATGCACGTCGAGTGCGGGTGCTTCGCGCGCTAGCGTGATGCGATGCCGGGGCCGTGGTTCGTCTACATTCTGCGCTGTTCTGACCGCACGCTCTACACCGGTGTGACCAACGACACCGACAAGCGGGTGGCCGACCATAACGCGGGGCGCGGTGCCCGCTACACCCGCGCCCGGCTTCCGGTACGCCTGGTGTACGTGGAGCAGGTTGAGGATCGCGGCGCGGCACTGCGGCGCGAGAACGAGATCAAACGACTGCGCGCGGCGGACAAGCGCGCGCTGGTCGGCAGGGAGAAGCGACGATGAGCGTGTTCGGCAACATCCTCTGGATCTTCCTCGGCGGAGGGCTGCTGCTCTTCATCGAGTACATCATCGGTGGCGTGCTCCTGTGCCTGACCATCATCGGCATCCCGTTTGGCATCCAGTGCTTCAAGCTCGGGATGCTGGCGCTCTTGCCGTTTGGGCGACGCGTGGAGGACGGGCCCGCCGCCTCCGGGTGCCTGACCGTCATCATGAACGTGCTGTGGTTTCTGTGCGGCGGAGTGGAGGTGGTCCTGACGCACCTGCTGTTCGGGCTCCTGTGCGCCATCACCATCGTGGGCATCCCTTTCGCGAAGCAGCACGGCAAGCTGGCCGCCCTGGCCCTGACCCCCTTCGGGCACACCATTCGCTAGTTCCTGAGCGGGGGCGTCGCGTGGGCCTGCCCCGCGGATGTGCTACTATGGTCCCGACCTCAACAGACTCTTCTCCATTACCACACGTGAAAGGCGGGCACCGTGCCCTTTTCCGGTTTCAAGTTGCATGCGAATCTCCTCCGTGGCGTAAAGGAACTCGGTTTCCAGCGCCCCACCCCCATCCAGGCGGACGCCATTCCGCCCGCGCTCGAAGGGCGCGATGTGCTGGCGTGCGCGATGACGGGCAGCGGCAAGACGGTGGCCTTCCTGCTGCCGATCCTGAACGATCTCATCGAGAAGCCGCGCGGCACCACGCGCGCGCTCATTCTCACCCCCACGCGCGAACTCGCCGCGCAGATCCTCGAGGACTTGAACGACCTCGCGGTGCATACCCCCATCACCGGGGCGACGGTCTACGGCGGCGTGGGCATGGGCCCCCAGGAACACGCGTTCCGCAGCGGCGCGGACGTCATCATCGCCACCCCGGGGCGGCTGCTGGATCACTTCGACTACCCGTACGCGAAGCTGCGCGGGCTGGAACTGATCGTCCTGGATGAGGCGGACCGCATGCTCGACATGGGGTTTTTGCCCGACATCCAGCGCGTGTTGCGCCACGTGCCCAAGCCCCGGCAGACGCTGTTCTTCAGCGCGACCATGCCGGCGCCCATCGGCAACCTCGCGCAGCGCATGCTCAAGAATCCGGTGGAGATCAACCTGGCGCGGCAGAGCGCACCCGCCGTGGGGATCACCCAGGCGGTGTACCCGGTGGCGCAGGAGCTCAAGGCGCACCTGTTGCTCGCGCTGCTGCAGCGCGGCGACCTCGAAGACGCGCTGGTCTTTACCCGCACCAAACACCGCGCGGATCGCGTGGCCGACTTCCTGATCAAGAAGGGCGTGTCCGCCGAACGCATACACGGCAACCGCTCGCAGAACCAGCGCACGCAGGCGCTGGCCGGTTTCAAGAGCGGCCGGCACCAGGTGCTGGTTGCCACCGACATCGCGGCGCGCGGTATCGACGTGGAGGAACTCGGGCACGTGATCAACTTCGACGTACCCAAGATGGCCGAGGACTACATCCACCGCGTGGGCCGCACCGCCCGGGCCGAGATGACGGGCGACGCGTTCACCTTCGTGTCCCCGCAGGAGGAGGCGGACCTGCGGCGCATCGAACGGGAGCTGGGCAAGAGACTGCCGCGCGTCATCGTACCGGACTTCGACTACACCGCCCGGCCGGAGCGCAAACTCGAGCTGTCCAACAGCGAGCGTCGCGCCGAGCGGAGCGCGCGCCCGAGTTCACGGCGGCCATCGCGCGGCACCGGTTCCGGCTCGGGACGTGGGGGCTCCGGATCCGGCTCGGGGTCGGGCTCCGGATCGCGCAAGCGCAAGACGCCGTCGCGGCCCTCCGCCCCGGCGTCGGGCCCGTCGCGTTCCGGTGGCTCCAGGCCGCCCGCGCGCAGCGGCCGCTCGAAACGCAGGGGCCGCAGCTGGTAGCCGGGACGCGCGCGTGAGCCAGGAAGACAACCGCTCCACCGAGTTTGATCCGCGGTGGCGGTCGCGTGTCCCCACGCATAGAGTAATTGCATGACCCAATCCAACGAATACGTTCTTGGCACCAACGACGCGGAACTCGTGCGCCTGGGTCTTCAGCACCGTCTGTGGAGCCGTGAGGCGTTCGATCTGTGGGAACGCGCGGGCATAGGCCCGGGTGCGCGCGTGCTTGATGTGGGCTGCGGTCCCGGTCACGCGACGTTCGACCTCGCCCAGCTCGTCACCCACGCCGGCCGGGTGGTTGCGGTGGACGAGTCCGACCGCTTCATTCGCTATCTCACCGCGCAGGCCGAGGTGCGGGGCGTGATCAACGTCGAGGCGAGTGTGCAGGACGTGCAGGGGTTGCAGGTTCCCGAGCGAAGCGTGGATTTTGCCTATGCGCGCTGGTTGCTGTGCTTCACACCGCGGCCGGACGACGTGGTTGCGGGTGTGGCGCGCGCGCTCAAGCCGGGGGGGCGCTTCCTGGTGCAGGACTACACCCACTGGCAGGCGCTGTTTCTGTCGCCGCCGGGCGAGGCCTTCCATGAGGTCATGCGCGCAACCGACCGCGCGTGGCGTGAGTCGGGGGGCGACTCGGAAATCGGCCGGCGTCTGCCGGCGATGTTCGAGAGAAACGGCCTGCGCGTGGAGTCCATCCGCCCGTTGCAGCGTATCGCTCGCCCCGACGAGCCACTGTGGCAGTGGCCGACGTCTTTCTTTTCCAACTGGGTGCCGGCGCTGGTGGCACGCGGGCTGTTGACACCCGGCGTGCACGAGGCCTTCATGAAGGAGTGGGACGTGCGGTCGCGCGACGAGAACGCGTTCTTCTGGACGCCGTCGATGCTGGAGATCATCGGCCGCCGCGAAACCGGCGACCCGCACGCGGCCTAACGCCCGTCGTCTTCGCCCACCGACCACTGCAGCCTCACCTTCGGCTGCGGTTCGTATTTCACGCCTGCGTACGCGGCGCCGACCGCCGCCAGCGAGCCCGTCATCCACCACGTCGTCTCCTCGTCGAACCATCCCAGCGTGTTGCCGACGGCACCGAGGAACATTCCCAGCGTGGCGGCGGTGCCGGCACCGTGGAGGACCGCATCGAAGCGGGTGGGCGGTTCGTACCACGCCATCGCCGACATGCTGAGGGATAGATTGAGGTGCCCGCTCGACGTGGGGTCCATGCCGTCGCGCAACGGATAGCCGGGGCGCGTCAGTCCGTCGAACGAGGGGGCGGGGATGGAGATCGGTTGCGCGGCCGCGCTGTCGGCGCTGGCCTCGCCGGCGGGCGACGCCTGGGGGAGGAGGGTGGCGATGGCCGCCGTGGCGATGATTCGGGCGAGCTTCACGAGACGATCTCCCATTCGGGGTGGAATTGTACCACAGGACGCGCCGGGTGACACCCCGCCTGGGCCGGAAGCGCTGGACGGCACGGTGCGTGATTGGCTACCGTCTGTTCGAATAGTCCACGGCACACCCGGGTAACGGGTGGAGCGACGTTCAGATGACATACCAGCGGGGGATACCGTGAAGAAGAAGAAAGCCAGTGCCGCCGGCGGCAAGAAGAAAGCGTCTCCGGCGTTCAAGCTGCAGCCGGCCACCGCGAAAGATCGCGTGGTGTGGAAGGCCATGCGTGCCGATATGTATGCGGGGCTCGACGATTCCTTCCACGACCGTGAGATCAAGCTGATTCTCGCGTCGCGGGACCGCAAGTGCCTCTTCGTGCGCGCGCCCAACCGCGACATCGTGGGCTTCCTGGAGGTGTCCCTGCGCAATCTCGTGGATGGGTGCCTGGGCGGCCCGGTCGGCTACATCGAGGGCGTCTACCTGGTGCCGGAGTACCGTGGTCTCGGACTGGGCGGGGCCCTCACCGACGCGGCCGCGGCGTGGTTCGCCTCCAGGGGCTGCCGCGACATGGCCACCGACACCGAAATCGACAACGAGGACGCCCAGAAGTTCTGGAGCGAGCTGGGCTTCGAGGAGACCTGGCGCGTGGTTCAGTACCGCAAACCGATCGCGGCGGCGCCAGGGAAGAAGTCGCGCCCGAGGCGCTGATCGCGTGCCGGACACCATCGTCAGCATCATGATCGGGGCGGGCCTCGCGGCGGCGTGCGGATTCCGTGTTTTCGTTCCCTTCCTCGTGCTCAGCATTGCCGCCCGGTTCGGACACGTACCGCTATCGTCGGGTTTCGAGTGGATCGCGTCCACGCCGGCACTGGTGGCCTTCGCCAGCGCGACCGTGCTCGAGGTGGGCGCGTACTACGTCCCCTGGCTGGACAATGCGCTCGACACCCTCGCCACGCCGGCCGCGATTCTGGCCGGGGTCGCGGTGACCGCCGCGGTGGTCACGGATCTACCCCCCGTCGTGCGCTGGGGGGTGGCGATCATCGCCGGCGCGGGGATGGCGGGAACGGTGCAGAGCGCCACCGTGCTCACCCGCCTCAAGTCCAGCGTCGTCACCGGTGGCGTTGCGAATCCGGCCGTTTCCACCGGCGAAACGGCAGGGTCCGTCACCGCGTCGGTGCTCGCGGTGCTGGTGCCGGTGATCGGTTTCATCCTGATCACCGGTTTGCTGGTGTTTCTGTTCTCGGCGGCGCGGCGCATGGCACGCGCGCGTCTGGATCGGTGATGAAAGGAGCCGTCATGCCCCAGGGAACCCTCCGCAAATCGAACGACCGCGTCATCGCCGGGGTGTGCGGCGGCCTCGCCGAGTGGCTCGGCTGGCCCGCCAACCGAACGCGTCTCGCGTACGTGGTTCTCTCCGTTTTGAGCGCGGCGTTTCCCGGCGCGCTGGTCTACGTGATCCTCTGGATCGCGATGCCCGACGCCGACGCGTAGGCGCTGTGCCGGCCGTCTCTGGCACGGACGTTGCGGTGTTGCTTCGGGTGCTTCCGGGCCGGGCCGTGCGCCCGGTGCTGGACTCCAGCGCAATCTCAGACAAACGTTGTAATATATTGTGTTATAGTTAGTTATGGATATTGCCAACGACCCTTCCGAATTCCGGCTGGCGACAAGCGCGAGCGTCGGGTACGTGCACCTTCGCGTGAGTGATCTGGACCGATCGCTGGCGTTCTACCTGGACGTGCTGGGCCTGCGCATGGTGAGCGGGGGGCCGAGCACCGCGACGCTGTCTGCCAATGGGCGCGGGCCGGGGTTGATCGTGCTCACCGAAAAGAAGGACGCTCCGCCGCGGGAGCCGCACAGCACCGGTCTCTACCACGTGGCCATCCGGGTGCCGTCGCGGCGTTCTCTCGCCATGGTGATCCGCCACCTCGGCGATGTGAAGTGGCGCATCGACGGATTCGCGGACCACGACGTCAGCGAGGCGGTCTACCTGGCCGACCCGGACGGGAATGGTCTCGAGGTCTACGCCGATCGGCCCGCGGAGTTGTGGCCGTTTCGCAACGGCCAGGTGGAGATGATCACGGTTCCGCTGGATCTCGATTCGGTGCTGGCCGAGCTCTCGGACTGGCCGGGCGATTGGGGTGGAATCGATAGCGCCGCGCGCATCGGCCACGTCCACCTGCGGGTATCGGATCTTGCCCGGACGGAGGCGTTCTATCACGCGGTTCTGGGCATGAGCGTCACCCAGCGCTCCATCGAGGGCGCGCTCTTCCTGGCGGCCGGTGGTTACCATCACCACGTGGGCGCCAACGTGTGGTCGAGCAGCGGGGGCCCGCGCCCGCCGGCCGACGCGCTGGGATTGATCTCCTACAGTATCCTACTGCCCGACGCCGCGTCACTGGACCTGCTCGCGGCCCGTCTGGCCGCGGCCGCCGCGCCTGCCCGCTCGCAGGACTCCGGCCGCATCCGCACCGCGGATCCGGACGGAAACTTCGTGGAACTCGTCATCGCCTGAGCGCGCTGCGCACCACCGCCCGCGGTTTCCTTTTGGTTGTGGCTGGGAGATTGTCCCTAGACGGGGCACGATCATGCCCGACTGCCCGGAGCCGTCGTTAGAAGGCGTAGGTCAGTTCGTGGGCCCGGTTGACCCGCAGCGCCCGGGTCTCAACGTGTCGTCGATAGTACTGTTGCCAGCGCTCCGACAACGCCACCTTCTCAAAGAACAACCGCTCTCTCAGCAGATCCCGAAGCCGCCACGGCCGGCTCGCCAGCCCCACAAGCATCGCCGAGGTCACCCGGCCTCCCTTCTCACGCCGCCGCTTCACGTAGTTGCGCCACACCTGGAAGATCGAGAGCTTCTCGATCGACGCCTGCCGCCGCTTCGCCCACGCAATCGTCTCCCGCTTGTGCGCCGCCGTGCTGTGCCGGATCAAGAGGTCGAGCACGTTGATCTCCCAGAGCGGATTGCGTTCGTCCCTGCGCTGCCTTGATGAAGTGACCTGGTGATCGATCTTCCGGACAACGGCGGCAATGGCGCGAGGATAGGCCCGGTGATCGTCGCTGCGGATCGTTACCGCGTGTCCCCCGCGCACGACGCCTGCCAGCAACTCCCGAACACCCGTCTCCACAGCCCGGGGATGCGCCCGCCCCAGCTCGGCCTCGAGAACCGCACGGTGCGCCCGCTGGTGCGCCGTCATGCGCCCCTTGCGGCGTAACGGACTGTCCGTGTGGTAGAGGAAGTAGCCTGAGGCAACGTCCACCGCCACGTTATGGTGAAACGGAAAGTACTGGCTCCACTCGAAACTCTCGAACCCGTCGATCGCGATCTCGTCAAGGTGCTCGATCCGCGCGAGCTCGTCCGCTTGCAGGAGCAGACAGTGCCGCCCCAGGCGGGCAATGTGATGGGCGATGCTGGTGGGGCTGACACCCAGTGCGCGGGCCATCTGGCGGTTGCCCATGCAGCCGACTACCATCATGACGATACGGGCGATGAGATCAGGGCGCTTCTGCCAGTAGGACGTCGAGAAGGTCTGGGTACTGAAGTGACGCTTGCAGCAGAGACATGTAAACCGCTGGATACGCTGGGGGGAGGTCTGACGCAGGTAGTAGCCCTTGCGCTTGAAGGGCCAGTCATCCGTCAAGGTGTTGAAGTATGTGCAGTTGGGGTTGGGGCAATGGGGAGGAGCCCATCCCGCCGATCCCGGTCCCATGTCCCGGCACTGGCATTCCCCGTGCCAGGGACATTCTCGTGGCCACAACCTTTCCTTTTGAACACGCGGCGCGCGGGGTGTAGCATCCCGGGGTCTGAACGGCCGATACACCTGTCACCCCCGGAGCATCCATGACCACGCACAGGATTCCCGCCGCAGGCGTTCTTCTCCTCCTGGTTCTACTCCCCTCCATTGTGGCGACTGCCGCGGAGCCGCCGGTTGCGGCGCGCCGGCCGCACGAAACCGTCACCCATGGCGATACTCTTCGCGACAACTACTATTGGTTGCGCGAGAAGGAGAGTCCCGAGGTGCGCGCGTACCTCGAGGCGGAGAATGGCTATGCGGCGGAGAAGATGGCGCCTACCGCGGCACTGCAGGCGGAGCTGTACGACGAGATGCTCGCGCGGCTACAGGAGACGGACGTCGACGTGCCCTACCGTTTCGGAGATTTCCTGTACTACTCCCGCACCGAGGAGGGGAAGCAGTACCCCATCCACTGCCGCAGGGGCAGCCGCGCGAATTCGCCGGAAGAGGTCCTGCTGGACGTCAACACGATGGCGGAGGGGCTGGCGTTCTTCCGCATTGGCGACCGCGAAGCCACCGACGACGGCGCCCTGCTCGCGTACACCACCGACACCACCGGCTTTCGCCAGTACGTGCTGCACATCAAGGACCTCCGCACCGGCGAACTGATTGCCGACATCGCCCAGCGTGTATCCGCGGTGGTATGGGCGGCGGACAACCAGACGCTGTTCTTCATCCAGGAGGATCCCCAGACCAAGCGCTGGCACAAGCTCTACCGTTACGTGGCCGGGTCCGCGCCGCCGGAACTCGTCTATGAGGAGACCGACGAACTCTACGACCTCTACCTGCAGCGCTCGCGCAGCGGCGCGTATGTTTTTCTGGTCGCGGCCAGCTCGACCACCAGCGAGGTCTGGTACATGGCGGCGTCGGCGCCCGACGCGGCTCCGATGTCCCTCGCCGGCCGCCGCGAGGGGCACGAGTATTACGTGGACCATTCCGGCGAGCGATTCTTCATCCGCACCAACGACAGCGGACCGAACTTCCGCCTGGTCACGGCACGGGTGTCATCGCCGGACGAGGCCGGATGGGAGCAGGTGTGGGGGGAGCGCGAGGACGTGATGATCGAAGACGTGGACTGCTTCGACCGCTACTACGTGATCACCGAGCGCGCGGACGGCCTGCCTAGGATCCGGGTGGCGGACATCCGGTCGGGGCGTTCCTACGATGTGGCGTTTCCAGAGCCGGTCTACTACGTGGAACTCGGTGACAACCGGGTGTTCAAGACCGAGAAGCTGCGTCTGGTGTACGAGTCCTTCGTTACGCCGGCGTCGGTGTATGACTACGACATGAAGGCACGCAGCTTCGAGCTGCTCAAGGAGAAGCCGGTGCTCGGTTACGACCGCGACAAGTACCGGTCGGAGCGGGTCCACGCGCGCGCCCCCGACGGCACCCTTGTTCCGGTGTCCCTGGTGTACCGGAGCGACAGGAAGCCCCGCAACCGCCCCCTGTTGCTGCTGGGGTACGGGTCGTACGGCTATTCGCTGGACATCTGGTTTTCCTCGGACCGGCTGAGCCTGCTGGACCGCGGCGTCATCTTCGCGATCGCACATGTACGCGGCGGTGGCGAAATGGGGAAGCGCTGGCACGAGGAAGGCCGGCTGATGAGCAAGCACAACACGTTCACGGATTTCATCGCGTGTGCCGAGTACCTGATCGAGAAGGGGTACACGTCGCCTGAGCAACTGGCGATAACAGGCCGCAGCGCGGGCGGGCTGCTGGTGGGTGCGGTGGTCAACATGCGGCCGGAACTCTTCAAGGTGGTTCTTACCGCCGTGCCCTTCGTGGACGTGATGAACACCATGCTGGATCCCACGCTCCCGCTGACCACCGGGGAGTACCTGGAATGGGGCAACCCCAATGAGAAGGCCGCTTACGACTACATGAAGAGCTACTCGCCCTACGACAACGTGGGTCGTCACCCATATCCGGTCATGATGGTGCGCACCTCGTTCAACGACAGCCAGGTGATGTACTGGGAACCGGCCAAGTGGGTGGCGAAGCTGCGCGCCAGCAAGACGGGCGGGAATCTGCTGCTGTTTCGCACCAAGCTGGAGCCCGGCGGCCACGGTGGAGCGTCGGGGCGCTACGATCGCCTGCACGACACCGCCTACGAGTATGCATTCATACTCAGCCAACTGGGCATACCCAACTGAGGAGGACCGATGTCCAAGGTACCTGACACCGATATCGCCCGCTGGGCCGGGTTGCTGGACGATCTGGCCGACCGCGCGGACGCGATTGCGTTGCGCTGGTTCGGTGAGCCGCGCCTGCAGGTGGACGACAAGTCCGACGGTTCGCCGGTGAGTGAGGCCGACCGCGCCATCGAGGCCATGGCGCGCGACGTGGTCGCGTCCGGCTGGCCGGGGCTCGGCGTGCTGGGCGAGGAGCAGGAAGACACCCCCTCGACCAGCGGTGCGCGCCTGATCATCGATCCCATCGACGGCACGCGCAACTTCGTGCGCGGCATTCCGGTGTTTGCGTCGCTGCTCGCCGTGGAACAGGACGGCACGGTGGTCGCGGGCGTGGTTTCGGCGCCGGCACTGGGCGCGCGCTGGCGGGCAGCCCGGGGCGTGGGCGCGTTTCGTGACGGGAAGCGTCTGCACGTCTCTGCGATCAAGGACCTGTCCCGCGCACACCTCTTTCACGCGGATCTGAGTGGCCGCGCCGAGGCGGCGCCGCCGGAACGCCTGCAACCGATCTTCCGGCGCGTGTTGCGCACGCGCGGTTTCGGCGATTTCTACCAGCACATGCTGGTGGCGGAGGGAGCGGGCGAGATCGCCATCGATCCCAAGATGCAACCCTGGGACATCGCCGCGGTGAAGATCATCGTGGAGGAGGCGGGCGGGCGCTCCACCTCCTTCCGGGGTGAGGACACCCTTCATGGCGGGGCGTTGCTCTCGAGTAACGGCCTCCTGCACGACGCCGTCATCGCCGCGCTGTCCGAAGAGGGTGTGCGGGCGGGCCGGGCGTAGGGGGGCCATGCGACCACGGCCGACCCGTCTGGTTCCCCCGGTGTACTTTGCCATTGCCCTCTGTCTCATCGTGCTCGTGGAGCGTCTCGTTCCGGACGTGGTGCGGCTGCCGGCGTTCGCCCGCGTTCTGGGCTGGGCGTCCATGGGGGCGGGACTGGTTCTGTTTGTAACCACCGTGACCGCGTTTCACCGCACCGGAACGCCGCTCAAGCCGTTCAAGGGACCTGGAACCCTGATGACCGGCGGGATGTTCCGCGTCAGCCGCAATCCGATCTACCTGGGTATGACGCTCATGCTGCTGGGTGTGGGCCTGCGCGGGGGCGAGGCGTTGCCGCTCGTGGTGCCGTTCCTGTTTGCGGCGATCATCGAGAAGCGCTTCATCCTGTCGGAGGAGGAGTTCCTCACCGACCACTTCGGCGACGCGTACCGGTCCTACCGTTCCCGGGTTCGCCGCTGGCTCTAGCGGGTGTATGATAGGCGCAGGGTGACAAGGAGGTCGTCATGGGCAGGATCATCGGCGGCGTTGTTCTGGGTTACGCCGTGATGGCGGTGGCCGTCATGGCCACATTCACGGTTGCATACTTTGCGATGGGTGCAGAGCGCGCGTTTCAGGCCGGTTCCTACAACGTATCCGGCGTCTGGCTGGTGGTGAGCACCGTGCTGAGCGCGGTCGCGGCGATGGCGGGGGGTTGGGTGGCGGTTGCATTCGGCCGTTCGCGGCGCGCGCCGTTCATCCTGGCCATCGTGGTGGTCGTGGCCGGCGTGGTGCTGGCGCTCCCCACCCTGAACGCACCCCCGTCGGACGAGGTGCGCACGGGCGAGGTCGGCAACACCGAGGCCATGATGAAGGCGCAGCAACCGCCGGTCGTGACCATTCTCAACCCGATCATCGGCGGAATCGGCGTCATGCTGGGCGCGCGCCTGCGCAAGCCCGATTGACCGTCCCGACTACCCGCAGGTTTCCTGCAAGGAGTGCCGCATGGCCTGGGTGTATCTCGTGATTGCCGGAGTCATGGAGTGGGGATGGCCCATGGGACTCAAGCTCGCCGCCAATCCCGCGCACCGGGTGTGGGCCATCGTGCTGGCGGTGGTGTGCATCCTCCTGAGCGGCTGGTTTCTGTTCCTGGCGCAGCGGGTGCTGCCCATCGGGACGGCGTACGCGGTGTGGACGGGCATCGGGGCGGTGGGGACGTTCGTGCTGGGAATCCTGGTGTTTGGCGAACCCGCGCAACTGGCGCGCTTCCTCTTCGTGGGACTCATCCTCGCCGGCATCCTCGGGTTGAAACTGGCCTCCTGAAAACGAAAGGGGATTCTGATGAAACGCGTGCTTCAGGCCATCGTGGTCGCGCTGGCCGTGGTCGCGCTGGCTGTCAGCGGTGCCGCCGCCCAGCGCGCCAACTCACTCGAGGACGGCGCCTGGGCGCTGCAGTTTGGCATCGAGGGGCAGTTCATCTCGGTGAATTCCTACTCTGGAGGCGTGTCGCTGAAGCGGCACTTCAGCCAGAAGTCCGCCTTCAGAGCGGGGATCAGTGCCAGCGCCGGGGATAGCGAGCGGGACCACAGCGATATTGACCAGGTGGATGGCGCCAACAGCTGGAGTACGGGACTGATCCTCGCCTACCAGCGCTACATCAATCCGCATGCCGACGCCGTGCTTTACTGGGGTATTGGACCGGCGTTCAACTACTCCCACTCCTCCTACAACACAAGCCGGGGGGACAGCCTGTCATCGGAGATAACCAGCAAGCGGTGGAGTGTGGGCGCCGATGCCATGCTGGGTGCAGAGTGGTTTGCGACCCGCGTCATCAGTCTGCATGCCGAGTACTTTGCGGGCTTCGACTACTTCTCGGAGACGGAGAGCATGGAGTCAAACGTCAACGGGTCCCTCGTCTCACGTCAATCCAACCGCGAGGGCTGGTCGACCAGTCTGACCTCGGCGGTGCGATTCGGTCTGAGCGTCTACTTCTGACGGCCGCCGGCTCACACCGTGGCCGGCCGTTTGGACGCGACCTTGCGCACCTGCTCGTTGAGGATCTTCTTGCGCAGGCGGATGGACTTGGGTGTGATCTCCACCAGCTCGTCGTCGGCAATGAACTCCAGCGCGAACTCCAGCGTCATCTCGCGCGGCGGGGTGAGCTGGATGGCGTCGTCTGCACCCGATGAGCGCATGTTGGAGAGCTTCTTCTCCTTGATGGCGTTGACCACCAGGTCGGAACCCTTGTTGTTGGCGCCGATGATCATTCCCTCGTAGACGGTGTCGCCGGGGTGGATGAAGATCTCACCGCGCTCCTCCAGGCTCCACAGCGCAAACGCGACCGCTTTGCCCGGATGCAGCGCGATCTGCACGCCGTTGTTGCGGTGCGGCATCTCACCCTTGTACTCCTGGTACTCGCGGAAGTTCTGGTACATGACGCCGGTGCCGCGCGTCATGGTGAGGAACTCGTTGCGGAAACCGATGAGCGCGCGCGTGGCCACGATGAACTCCATGCGGATGGTGCCCACCGCGCTGTTGATCATCGAGCGCATCTCCGCCTTGCGGCGCCCGAGTGCGTCGATGACGGACCCCTCGTAGCCGGGGTCCACCTCCACCACGACCTCCTCCACCGGTTCCAGCAGCCCCGCGTCGGTCTCCTTGAGGATCACGCGCGGGCGCGAGACCTCCATTTCGTAGCCTTCGCGGCGCATGGTCTCGATGAGAATGGCGAGGTGAAGCTCGCCGCGGCCCGCCACCCGGAAGCGCTCGCCGCCGTCGGCGTCCTCCACCTTGATACCCACGTTGATCATGGCCTCGTGCGCCAGGCGCTCGCGGATGTGGCGCGAGGTGAGGAAACGCCCGCCGTCCTGGCCCGACAGCGGGCTGGTGTTGTGCGAGAAGAACATGGAGATGGTGGGCTCGTCGATCTTGATGAGAGGCAGCGCCTCGGGGCGCTCCGGCGAGGCGAGCGTCTCGCCCACGTGGACGTCGTCGATGCCCGCGATGGAGACGATGTCACCCGCCAGTGCCTCCTTGACCTCGATGCGGTGCAGGCCCTGGTAGCGCAGGATGCGCGTCACCTTGGAGCGTACGATGGTGCCGTCGCGCTTGATGAGCGCGATGGGCGCGCCCATCTTGATCATGCCGTGGGCGATGCGCCCGTTGGCGATACGCCCCACGTACGAATCGTAGTCGAGCATGGTGACCAGCATCTGGAAGGGCTGGTCGAAGTCGGCCACCGGCGGCAGCACGCGGTGCACGATGGTCTCGAGCAGCGGCTTCATGTCGCTGGACGGCTCGTCCAGGTCGAGGGTGGCGTATCCCTGGCGCCCCGACGCGTACACGATGGGGAAGTCGAGCTGCTCGTCGGTGGCGTTCAGTTCGCAGAACAGGTCGAAGGTGAGGCTCGCGACCTCGTCCGGGCGCGCGTGGGGCCGGTCGAGCTTGTTGATGACCACGATGGGCTTGAGGTGCAGCTCCAGCGACTTCTTGAGCACGAACTTGGTCTGCGGCATGGGGCCTTCGAAGGCATCCACCAGCAGGAGCACGCCGTCCACCATGCGCAGGATGCGCTCCACCTCGCTGCCGAAATCGGCGTGCCCCGGGGTGTCGACGATGTTGATGGTGAGGTCCTTGTACTTGAAGGACGCGTTCTTCGAGAAGATGGTGATGCCGCGCTCCTTCTCGAGCGGATTGGAGTCCAGGATGGTGACCTCGCCCTCCTTGAAAAGGTGCGCGCCGCTCTGCCTGAGGAGCGCGTCGACCAGCGTCGTCTTGCCGTGATCGACGTGGGCGATGATGGCGATGTTGCGGACGTCCTTGCGACGCTTCTGGTTGACCATGGTCCTGGTTCCGATCCGCCCCTGGGGGCGCGTGCCGTTCGCCGGCGTTGGCGAGCGCGGGTTGTGGAGTATTGTACTAAAAAGAAGGGCCGACCGACGGCCCTGATTGCACCCCGGGCGGGGAGCACCGTAATATAGGCCAAAGGTGGACCGGTGGCAACGCCGGAAACGAGGCAAAACGCGGGCCCGGGTACGGGGTTGCGCCGGCCGTTGCAGGACGGACAGGAGGGTGATCGGCGGAATGCTGGGATACGTCGCAAGGCGCCTGAAGCGGCACCGCGACCGGCGGACGTTTCGCGAGTACGGGTTCGAGGTCCGGGGGTTCGACCTGGGCCGCTACGGGACCGTGGAATACGCCCAGTGGCTCCACCCCTTCGAGCGACCCAAGTCGTTCGCGCCCGCCGACGTGGACGGGCTCAGGCGCTTCATCCGCGAGGGGGACACCGCCATCGATGTGGGGGCCCACACCGGCGACACCGCGCTGCCCATGGCGCTCGCCTGCGGCGCCGGCGGCCTGGTGATCGCGTGCGAGCCCAACCCGTACGTCTTCAAGGTGCTGGAGGCGAACGCGGCCCTCAACCCGGGCCGCACCCGCATCGCCCCGCTCAATTTTGCGGCCACCGAGTCCGACGGCCGCTATGTGTTCCACTACTGGGACGCGTCGTTCGGCAACGGCGGCAACCTCTCGCGGCTGCACAACCAGCGCCACGGGCATCGCTACCCGCTGGAAGTCGAAGGGCGCGACATGGAGCGCTACCTGCGCGCGCACTTCGCGGAGCGCCTGCCGAGGCTGTCCTTCATCAAGACCGACGCCGAGGGCTACGACAAGGACGTGCTGCGTTCCATGCGCGGGCTGCTGGCGGAATTCCGCCCGGTGGTGGTGTGTGAGGTTCACAAGAAGCTCGACGCCGCAGAGCGAGGGGAACTCTACGACGTGCTGGCCGGCGCCGGCTACGTGATGCGCCGATTTCTCGGCGGAGCGGACCCGGTGGGGGAGGCGGTGGCGGCCGCGGATGTGTCGCGCCGGGCCGGTTTCGACATGCTGGCGCTGCCGTCGGAGCGCGCGGCCGACCTCGTGGACGACACGCCGTGAGCAGCGGCCGCCGGCGCTGGATCCCGCGCGTGAATGCGAGACGTGTTGTGCGGCTTGTCGCCGTCGCCGCCGTGGTGTTCGTGGCGGCCACGCTGCTGCCGGTCGTCATGCTGCGCTGGGTCGACCCGCCGACCAGCGCGTTCATGCTGGAGCGGCGCGCGGCCGGTGTGATGTTTCCGTCGCGCCGCGTTCCCATTGTCTACCAGTGGACGGACTGGAACGCGATTGCGCCGAGCATGGGGCTCGCCGCCATCGCCGCCGAGGATCAGAACTTCCTCGCGCACGCCGGTTTCGACTACGAATCCATTCGCAAGGCCATGGAGCAGAAGCGGCGTCGCGGCGGCATGCGCGGGGCCAGCACCATCACCCAGCAGGTGGCCAAGAACCTGTTCCTGTGGCCGGGCCGGAACTTCGCGCGCAAGGGATTGGAGGCGTGGTTCACGGTTCTCATCGAACTGGCCTGGCCCAAGCAGCGCATTCTCGAGGTGTATCTCAACGTGGCCGAGTTCGGTGACGGTGTGTACGGGGTGGGGGCGGCGTCGCGCCGCTACTTCGACAAGAAGCCGTCGCGGCTGACCCGGCACGAGTCGGCGCTGCTGGCCGCGGTGCTTCCCAGCCCGCGCCGCTTCCATGTCGATCGTCCCACCACGTACGTGCAGCGCCGCTCCTGGTGGATCGAGCGCCAGATGGCGCACCTCGGCAGCGGCCACCTGGCGGTGCTGGATACCCGGGGACGCGGGCGATGAGGGCCTGGCACGTAGCGGGACGCGCCGGCGCCTATCTGTGGGCGCTGCCGGTGACGCTCGCCGGCCTGCTGCTCACCACCCTCGCCCTGCTCAGCGGCGGGCGCGCGCGGGGGGTGGCGGGCGTGATCGAAGCGCACGGCGGCGCGGCCACACTCATTCTCAAGTACATGGTGCCCCTGCGCGGCGGCGCCGCGGCCATGACGCTGGGTCACGTGGTGCTGGGGCGGGATCCGGGCTGCCTGGAGCGAACGCGCGCGCACGAGCGCGCCCACGTGCGCCAATGCGAACGCTGGGGGCTGTTCTTCATTCCGGCGTATGCAATCGCGTCGCTCGCCGCGGCGTCACGCGGACGCCACTACTACCGGGAGAACGTGTTCGAGCGGGACGCGGTGGCCGCGGCGCGCTCAGACCGCCACTGATTCGGCGTCGTCGACGAGGGGATCGAGGCGGGCGTGGGCCGCGCGCAGGGCGGATTCCACCGCGTGTGGATCTGCCGCGCGCGCAAAAATGAAACCCATGTAGAGGAAGCCTTCGGGGAGGGGCTCGAGGCGCTGGCCGGGCCGTACGCTCACGACGATCTCTTCGATGCCGGGGATCTCGGACGCGGCGGCGGTCCCGCGCATGTCGACGAAGACGCCCCGCCGCGGCGACTGCATCATCCACACGCCAGCGGCGTGGCCGGGCGGGGGCGGCGGCGTGCCGAGGATGCCGATTGCGTGCTGCAGGATCACGTCCTCCAGCGTGCGCCCGTCGTCGAAGCGCAGCACACGCGAGCACAGCCCGCCGATGGAACGCGCGTGCACTTCGATGGGAACCACCGTGTCGCCGTGGCCGCGCAGTTCGACGTGTACGGGCCCGTGGGTGATTCCGATGGCGGCCACCGCGCGTTGCGTCATCTCCACGATACCTGCCTGGACCGCTTGCGGGTGACGCGACGGCGTCACGTACATCGTCTCCGGAAAGAACGGCCCCTCCAGGGGATCGGGCTTGTCGAAGATCGCCATCACGTGAACCACACCGTCGGTGACGAGGGCTTCCACCGCAACCTCCCATCCCGGCACAAACGATTCCACCAGCAGGTTCTCGCGCGCCACCGCGTCGTACGCGGGCGACTCTGCCGCCACCATGGGTGCCAGGCGGCGGCACGTGTCCAGCAACGCGGCCGGGTGGTCCACCCGAACCACGCCCCGGCTCGCCGCCATGGCCAGCGGCTTCAGCACCGACGGAAAGGTGAGTCCCGGCAGCGCGTCCTCCGGTGACGCGACCGGAACCAGGCGGAAGTCCGGCACCGGCAACCCGGCCGCGCGCATGCGCAGGCGTCCCAGGTGCTTGTTGAGCGCGGCACGGACCGCGTCGGGCGTGTTGTGCGGGAGCCCCAGGGCCTCGGCGATCACCGCCGCCGCCAGGGTGGCGCGGTCGTCCACCGCCACCACCGCGTCCACCGGGTGCGCGGCGGCAAACGCGCGCGCGTGATAGGCGGCCCGGGACGGATTGGCAAAGTCGAGCACCGGGAGGCTCACCGGGTCGAGGTGCTCAAGCGAACTGGGCGTTTCCGACGCGATGCTGAGTTCGACGGGAAGGCGCTTTGCCGCGCGCACGAAGGCCTCGGCGCGGTAGGTCGAGGTCGGGACCAGCAGCAGCAGACGGGGTTTCATTGCGCGTCGTTCACTTGGACGACGGCGCGTAGTACGGATTGCGTCCCGACGCGTGATCGGTGGTGTCGAGGATCTCGCCCACTTCGGGAACCTCGTCGCGGATGGCGCGCTCCACGCCATATTTGAGGGTGACGCTCACCATGCCGCAGCCCTGACAGCCGCCGCCAAATTCTAGAAACACGGTGTTGTTGTTGACGTCGAGAAGCGATACCACCCCGCCGTGAGACGCCACCGCGGGATTGATCATGGTGTCGAGAACCTGTTGCACACGCCGGCGCAGTTCCTCTGGAGCCAGCTGTCCCGCGCGGACCTCCTCGGCGATGAGCGGCGCCCCGGAGGCGAGCACGTCGCGGATGGCCATGCCGACCTCGGGGATGCGCGTGTCCCAGTCGGCGTCTCCCACCAGCGACAGGCGCACGACGTCGTTGTTGACCAGGATCTCGTTGACCCCCTCGATGTCGAACAGGCGGTCGACGAGCGCGGAGCCGCGGGAATGCTCGCGTTCGCCGAAGAACGCCGACGCGTCGGGGTAGAGGGGCTCACTCGCGCGAAAGGTGCACTGCTCGGGGTGCATGGCGGACTGCGATGCGTCGATGCGCAGGGTACGGCCGCCGGGGAGCTCGAAGTTCAAACTGATGTCTTCCATGGTGGGCTCATGATAGGCAATGGGGCGCGATCCGGCAAGGGCGCACGTTGTGGGCCGGGGAGGCACGGGCGATGCCGGTCCGACGCGATTTCCGCAGCGCGATTGCAAATGTTTCGCGCGAGGACCATGAGCGGAGGACCGGCGTCGCCCGTGCCAGTTGCACCGCGCGCCCCGCAAAGGCGTCCAGAGTCAGAACGGCAGGGAGTCCAACTGACCCCCGGTGGGCTCCGCTCAGCAGAACCAGTCCTCGGTGAGGCGCGGCGCCGGACCGGCGGCGTGGACCATCACCGCCCCCGCGCCGGGTGTGATCAGGTCGCGGATCAGGCGGAAGGTGTCCGCTATGGGCGCGCCGGTGCGCGACGCCTCCTCGGCCAGGCGCGCGATTTCGCGCTGCAGCGCGTCCATGGCCGCGTCGGGGTGGCGCCAGCGCCACGCCGGAATCGCGGGGTCGAAGCCGTCGATACAGGCGGACATGCTCTCGTCGTCGAGCAGCAGCGACCCCTCCGGCAGCAGCAGACGGATGGCGTACTGCACCGGATCAATGTTGGCCACCATGTCCTCGGCGTCCACCATGTCCATCAGGTCGGCCAGGGAGGCGCGTGTTTCCCACGGCGTAAACGGAACCAGCGAGGGGCGCAGGGTAAGCCGGCGGGAGCGGAAGCGGCGAATCACAGCGAGCGCGTCGTCGCGCGTGTGACCCTTGCGCAGGTGCGCGAGGACCGTGTCGTTCAATGATTCGAGCGCCGACACCACGAACATGCAACCCAGCTCCTGCAGTTCGTCGACCACGCGCTCGTGGTTGAGCAGGTGCTCGATCTTGGCGGTGTAGTCGAAGGTCACGCCCGGGAAGCGCCCGGCCATGGCGCGCGCGATGCGCAGCGCGTGGCCGGGACCATTGAGAAAGTCCGGGTCGGCGAAGGTGATGTGGCGCGCACCGCGCGCAACCAGCGCGCCGATATCCGCCAGCACGTCGTCGGGCGGGAGCGCGTAGAACGAACCGCCGTAGGCCGGGGGCAGCGGACAGTGGCGGCACAGGTGCTTGCAACCGCGGGTGGTCTGCGTGTATCCCACCTCGTACCGGTCCTCGCCCACGGCGAGTCGCGCGTAGTGATCGCGGTGGGCGATGGCGTCGCGCGCCGGGCGCTGCACGAGGGTGCGCCCGGGGGAGCGCATGCCGGCATCCGCGTCAGGCACAGGTTCTACCGCGCGCGGGTTCGCGGCCGGCACAATGGCGAGTGCGAGTTCGCACAGGGACGCCTCGTACTCCGCGCCGAGACAGCTGTCGGCAAGGTCCGGCACCAGGTGGCGGCGGTTCAGGCCGGCGTAGAGTCCGTAGAAGCAGATGTGGACGTCCGGGTTGAGGGCGCGCACGCGCCTGGCGACGCGCACACCCAGACGCAGCGCGGTGTGCATGGGCACCGATATCGCCACCAGCCGTGCGCCCGCGAAGGCCGACTCATCGAATGGCTGCACGGCGAGATCCACCAGGCGGGCCTCGATTCCCGCGCGCGCAAGGACCGCGCCCGGCACCACCAGGCCGAGAGGCTCATGACCGAGCTCGTAACACGAGACCAGGACCACGCCTCCGGCGCCAGGCGGGCGAATGTCGGCGGGAGCGCGAGTCATGCGTCGGAGTATAATGACAGCGACGCCGCGGCTCAATGGCGGCAATACCAATTTGACGGGTGTTTGTGTATACTGCGGGCGGGCCGTAACGCGGGAGGGATGATGGCCACACAGGATGTTCACCGCATGCGGCCGGCGAAACTGAAGCCCGGGGTTTCGCTGGACCAGATTCCATCGGTCGATTCGACCGCTCCGGGCAACGATACCGAACGCCACACCATCCGTGGCAAGGCGCTCATCTTATGGGATCCGCGCCGTCCCGGCCAGAAACTCGACGCCATAGACACCGACCAGATCACACCGGCCAAGGACTGCGTGTCCGAGAGCCTGGATGCCCTCGACAAGAACTGGAAGGAAGGCACGTTCCGTTTCCTCATGCCGGACTTTCGCGCGCGGGTACACCGCGGCGAGACGTTCGTTGTCGCGGGAGACCGCTTCGCCATCGGGTCATCGCGCGAGATGAGCCCGGCGGGGCTGCGTGCCATCGCCGACGAAGCCGGCCTGGAGATGGTGATCGTCTGTGGCGAGAACATGGGCGACATCTTCCGCCGCAATTCCTTCAACCTGGGTCTCGAAGTCGTGCAATCGCCCGAGGCGGTGCGCGACGCGCAGGACGGCGACGAATTTTCCTACGACACCCAGACCCGCGCGCTGGTCAACGAAACCCAGTGCAAGGCCTACACGCCGGTGGCATTGGCGGCCAAGGAGGACGAGATCCGGCGCACGGGGGGGATCTTTGCGATCGGCCGCCGCGAGTTCGCCGAATCGGCCCGCAACACACCGGCCATCGAGTGGCCCGACGAGGCGACCGCCCGCCGGCTCACCACGACCGAGCAAATCGCCTGGGCGCACCGTGTGGACAAGTCGGCGCGGGTTGAGCCCGGCAGGACGCTGCGCGTGTACGCAGACCTGCTGCCCTCGTCCGATGGCACCGCGCCGTTCGCGATCCATACCTTCAACGAGATTACCGGCGGCAACACCATCTATCCGCGCCAGGCGGCGATTGCCAACGACCACTTCGTGTTCACCGGTGTCGAGTCCGATCAGAAGCAGACCAACATCGGCCGCGAGTTCGCACGCAAGCACAGCATCGAGAAGCCCTACTACGCAACGCCCGGCGACGGCATCTTTCACTTTTACTTTCCGGAGCAGGGGCTGGTGTACCCGGGGATGTTCATCCCCGGCGCCGACTCGCACAGCCGCGCCTACGGCGCCTATGGTGCGCTGGGCATCGGTGTGGGGTCGACCACGCTCGGCTTCGGCTGGTCCACCGGATACATATTCTTCACGCCGGCGAAGGCGCGGCGCGTGGTGTTCACGGGCCGGCTGCAGCCCTGGGTGAGCGGCAAGGACGTGGTGCTCAAGTTGCTGGAGCGCTGGGGCGCGAAGCAATCGCAGGGCATGTCGGTGGAGCTCGTGGATGCCAACGGCCAGTTGCCCATTGCGTACCGCAACACCATCGCCAACATGATGGCGGAGGCGGAGGCGCTCAACGGCATTTTTGCAGCCGACGATATCACCGAGGCCTGGTTCGCAACCAGGGGCGTGGCGCAACTGCCGTATCCGCGCGTGCGCCCCGGGGAGGATGCGCACTACGAAATCGATGAGACGCTCGACCTCTCCGACGTGGTGCCCATGGTGGCGCGCCCGTTCAGCCCCGGCAACGCGATTCCCGCCGAGGAGATCGCCGTCGACCGCATCAAGTTCGACAAGGCGTTCATCGGTTCCTGCACGAACGGAAGCTACGACGACCTGCTGCAGGCAGCACTGGTTGTGCGGCTCGCACGCGAGGCGGGATACGAACGGTCGCTGGTTCCGCTTATCGTGTTTCCCGGTTCGGGCGGCGTGAAGCGGCTCATCGAGGCGGGCGACCGGCGACTGGGTGGAGAGTCGGTGGCCGATGTGCTGCGTTCGGTGGGAGCGGAGATCCGCGAATCGTGGTGCGGACCGTGCTTCGGTCAGGGTCCGGATGCGCTCAAGCGCGGCGAGCGCGCCATCACGTCCTTCAACCGGAACTGGCAGAACCGCATGGGTGTGGGGGGCGAGGGCTACCTCGCCAGTCCAACGGTGGTGGCGTCATCCGCGCTGGTTGGTTACATGGCACCGCCCAGCGAACTGGGCATCGCCTGGAGCGCCGAGTCGTTCGCGGTCTGACGCGCCCGCGTCAGCTGGAAAGCCGGCGCGCGATATCCACCAGCGGGGCGACGACCGCCAGGACGCCCTCGCGTTCCTTCACATCCACCAGCGCGCCGTCTGCGTCGAAAGCCGTCGCGGCGCGTGCGAGCGCCTTCTGGCCGGGAAGGACGATCATTCCGATGGTTTGCAGAACCCAGCGCGCGTGATACAACCCGCGCAGCCCGCCCAGGGCGCCGTTGGAGGCGGACAGCAGCGCCACCGGCCTTCCCCTGGCCCAGCCCAGGCCCGGCTTTCCGTCCACCGGCCGCGATGCCCAGTCGATGGTGTTCTTGAACAACGGCGTGACGCTGCCGTTGTATTCGGGCAGCGAGAAGAGGAAGCCGTCGTGTGCGGCAAGGATCTCCTTGAGGCGCAGCGCGTTTTCCGGCAGGCCCTCGCGCTTCTCGAGGTCGCCGTCGTAGATGGGGAGCGGGAACTCCCGCAGGTCCAGCAGTGTTACGCTGCTTCCGGATTCGCGCGCCGCGTCGGCGGCAACGGCGATCAGGCTGCGGTTGAACGATCCCGTTCGCAGGCTGCCTGCGAAGGCGGCAATTGAAGGTGTTTCTGGCATGCGGGTTTTTCCTTCCGGTTCGCATTTCGTATAATACCCCCGCTATAATGCTTCCATCCGCGGCCGCGGTCAAATTTCAGGAGGATGTTTCGTGGACATGGAGTATCGAAAACTCGGCCGCTCGGGCCTTAGGATTTCCGCGATCTCGCTGGGTGCGTGGGTCACCTACGGGTCGCAGGTGGGGGAGGACGTGGCCTGGGAGTGCATGACTGCCGCCTACGATGCCGGCGTGAACTTCTTCGACAACGCCGAAGCATACGCCTCCGGAAAGGCCGAAACCGTCATGGGCAACGTGCTGGGCCGCGCCGGCTGGAAGCGTTCCGACCTGGTCATCTCCACCAAGATCTTCTGGGGCGGGCAGGGTCCCAACGATCGCGGCCTTTCGCGCAAGCACATCATCGAGGGAACCGATGCCAGCCTAGGCCGGCTGCAGCTCGACTACGTCGACCTGCTCTTCTGCCACCGGCCGGACCCCGACACGCCCATCGAGGAAACCGTGCGCGCGATGAATCACGTGATCAACCAGGGCAAGGCGTTGTACTGGGGTACCAGCGAGTGGAGTGCCGCCGATATCGAGGCGGCGGTGAAGATCGCTCGGCAGGAGCGCCTCGCCGCGCCGGCGATGGAGCAGCCGCAGTACAACCTGCTGCACCGCGAGCGCGTCGAGAAGGAATACGCGCCGCTCTACGACGACCCGGGTATCGGCACCACCATATGGAGCCCGCTCGCAAGCGGACTGCTGACCGGCAAGTACGACGCGGGCGAACCGGCCGGAACGCGCACCAGTCATCCGGGGATGGAATGGCTCAGGGAAGAAATCCTGGGAGCGGCGGCGCGGCCGAAGATCGAGAAGGTGAAGCGCCTCAAGCGGGTGGCCGACGAAATCGGGTGTACACGCGCGCAGCTCTCCATTGCGTGGTGTCTGAAGAATCCAAACGTGAGCAGCGTGATCACCGGCGCGACACGGCGATCGCAAATGATTGAAAACCTGGGCGCGCTCGAGGTGGTTCCCAGGCTGACGCCGGATGTGATGCGCGGGATCGAAGAGGTATTTGCGTCCTGACGTTGGGAGTGCGACAAAAAAAGATCCCGGGCGAAACCCGGGATCTCTTTCAAGCGCTCAAGAATTGAACGCCATAGTGCAGGGAGATGAACTTTAGCACCCGGCCCCGGGCCGATCAAGCGGGAAAATGGTTCGGCGAGTTATCCCGTTGTGCTAAAACAGGTTGCGCGTTTGTTTTTCTTCCGGTGGCGACGGTATGCGTACTTCCCCCCGCGACGCCCCGGCAGGGTTTGACAGGCGGGAAAGCACTGTGTTAATTGTATGCGCTGCCAGCGGTTAGCAACCGCGGCCCCGGCTGTCGGCGCCGTTGCGCCGCCAGCCCGTTTTGTGTCCGCCGAGAGTCGCAGCGTGCGTCGCCGGCGGGTCACGAACTCCCGAAGCAGGTTTTTTCGATGAGCAATCCCCGCACTGTGAACGTGTCGCGTGTGCCAGTCACCGCTCCCGATCCCGTTGCCGATGCATTCCGCCGCTGGGGCTATCTCCTGGCCTCAATAGATCCGCTGGGCCGCATGCAGACCATTGAGCATCCAGACATCACCGACGCGCGTTCCCTGGGTGATCCGGGAGAGGTGGAGCGACTGGCCGGCGTCTACTGCGGCACGGTGGGTTTCGAGTTCATGCACATGGTGGACCGTGAGCGCGTCGAGTGGATGCGCGAGACCATCGAGGCCGGGCAGCCGGATGTGGATTCGCGCTGGGTGCTGGGACGGCTGATGGAAACGGAACTGTTCGAGAAGTTCCTGCACCTGAAGTACGTCGGCAGCAAGCGGTTCTCGTGTGAAGGCGTTGCGGGGATGATCCCGCTGCTGGACAGCATTCTGGACGCGTCCGGCGGGCTGGGTGCCGAGTATCTCTACATCGCCATGAGCCACCGTGGGCGACTGAACGTGATGAAGAGCATCGTCAATATACCCATGGAGGACATATTTGCGGGTATCGAAGATGTCGATCCGCGCAGCGTACTCGGCAGTGGCGACGTGAAGTATCACATCGGCGCCACCGGCCGCTACAAAACGCGTTCCGGCCACGCCATCGAAGTGCACCTGTCCACCAATCCATCGCACCTGGAAGCGGTGGACGCGGTAATCATGGGCCGAACCTATGCGCGCCAGGAACGCTGGGGGGCCAGCGGCGTGGATCGTATCCTGCCGGTGACGCTGCACGGTGACGCGGCCTTCGCGGGGCAGGGAATCACCGCGGAGACGCTGAACTTCGCGGACATTCCCCACTACACGGTGGGAGGGACGATCCACGTGTTGGTGAACAACCTCATTGGATTTACCGCGGAGCCGAAGGAGCTGCAGAGCACGCGCTTCTCATCGGATGCGGCCAAGCGCCTGTCCATTCCCATCCTGCACGTCAACGCCGAAGATCCGGTGGCGATCTGGTGGGCGGGGCGTGTCGCCGCGGAGTACCGGCATCGATTCAAGAGCGACGTGGTGGTGGACATCATCGGTTTCCGCCGCTACGGCCATAGCGAAATCGAGGACCCGACCATCACGCAGCCGCTCCTGTACGAGAAGATCGCAAAGCACCCTCTGGCGTGGGAAGTGTGCGCGCAGCGCCTGGGGCTCGACGAAGCCACCATCGAGCAGATGAAGGGACAGGCCACGCGCGGCCTGAGCGAGGGGCAGGAGAAGGGGCGGGCCTACGAGAAGCGCCCCGTGTTCTGGAAGTTGCCCGAGTTCTGGGGCCGGTACCACGGCGGACGCTACGACGCGCGCTTCGAGGTAGAGACGGCGATTCCCCGCGAGCGGATCCGCCTCCTTGGAGAGGCGATCACCAGTGTCCCCGCGGATTTCACCCCGCATCACAAGATCGCCAAGGTGCTGAGGCAGCGCGTGGAGATGTTCGAGGGCAAGCGCAGAGTCGACTGGGGAATGGGGGAGGCGCTGGCGTTTGGCTCCATCGTCACCGAGGGTGTTCGCGTGCGCCTCACCGGACAGGACTCGCGGCGCGGAACCTTCAACCACCGGCACGCGGCGCTGATCGACGTGAAGACCGGCGCCGACTACCTGCCCGTGGCCCACATTGCGCCCGACCAGGCGCCCTTCGTGGCGGTGGACAGCCCCCTGTCCGAGGCGGCGGCGATGGGTTTTGAGTACGGTTACAGCCGTGAGTTTCCTGATGCACTTGTGCTGTGGGAGGCCCAGTTCGGCGATTTCGCCAATGGCGCACAGGTCATCATCGACCAGTTTGTGAGCGCCGGTGAAGACAAGTGGAACCTGCTGTCCGGCCTGGTGCTGCTGCTTCCACACGGGCACGAAGGCCAGGGGCCGGAACACTCCAGCGCGCGTATCGAGCGTTTCCTGCAGCTCGCCGCGCAGGACAACATGCAGGTCTGCCAGCCCTCGACGTCCGCGCAGTATTTTCACCTGCTGCGCCGCCAGGTGCTTCGTTCCTGGCGAAAGCCCCTGGTGCTGTTCATGCCCAAGAGCGTTCTGCGCGTCGAGTCGGCATGTTCGCCGCTGGAAGAGTTCAGCGACGGCGCGTTCCGGCCGGTGCTGGGCGATACGGAGGCCAGCGACGTGCGCGTCGTCCTGTTGTGTTCCGGCAAGATAGCGCACGAACTGCGCGCGGAACGCGCCTCACGCGGGGCAATGGATCGCGCCATCGTTACCATCGAACAGTTCTACCCGTTCCCGGAGGAGGCGCTGGCCGCGGAGTTGAAGCGATACCCGGAGGACGCAAAGATCGTATGGGTGCAGGAGGAAGCGGCCAACATGGGCCCGCTGTCCTACCTGCGGCCCTGGTTCAAGCGGATCGTCAAGAACCGCCACGTGACCAGCATCAAGCGCTACGAGAGTGCGAGCCCGGCCACGGGCTCAGCGAAGGCGCACGCGCTGGAGCAAAAAGCCCTCATCCGACTCGCCTTCGCCTGACCGCATCGGTCCCGGCGGAGATTCAGAAGGCGCGGGAACGTCCTGGACGTCCCCGCGCTTTCCGTTTGTTTCCGGTGGTGCCGGAACATTTTTCCGCCGGCGTGAATCCTTGCAAAATCAGGAGTTGTGTACTCTTCTTGCTCTACCGGTGAGGCCCCTGCGGGCTCATCGAAATGGTCCGTGCACTCAGAAGAATTCAAGAGAGCTTCTCCGCGAAGATCACGGTGCTCGTGGCGAGCAGCGTGTTACTCACGTCGGTCGTGGTGGGCCTCGCCACCACCCACAGCACCGGCGAGTTCCTCACCGACCGGATGAAGGACCGCTTCCCGTCCACCCTGACCACCACCGTGACCCGGCTGCGTCTGTGGCACGGTCGCCAGCTCGCGGAGCTGGCGCAGATCGGGGACTCCGAGACCCTGCAGGGTGGCGTGGGGCTCGCGTCCGCGGGCGGCACCCGAGCCGCGGAATCGCAGGTGGCCTACTTTCTGCGGCTGGTCAAGCCCAACTACAGCGCGTACCGCGACCTGCTGGTTCTCGGGCCCAACGGGCGCCTGGTGGCCGCCACGGCTGGCACCCCGGACGAAGCGGCCCGGGAGGCGGAGGCCGTCTGGATAGAGATCGGGGAGAGGGGCTTCGAAAGCGGTGCCTCACGGCCCCTCTTCGGCGAGAGCCGCGTTCACCAGTGGCTCTTCGTTGCCATCGGGGACAGCACGGCCGCGGCGGTACAGCAGTCGTGGCTGGTGGCCCTGGTTGATCTGCGCGAGATGACGGGGACGCTGAACGAGGTGAAACTCGGGACCGGCGGCGACATGTATCTGCTCGACGACCAGGGCCGCTTTATCACGCAACCGCGTAATGCGAAGACCCTGCTGGTCGGTCAGTTTGCCATGCAGGTGCCCACGCGCCAGGACGGCCCGGTGCTGGTGGAACGCCGCAGCAATTTCCAGGGCGAATCGGTATTCCACAGCAAGGTGCGCCTGGAGGAGCTGGGCTGGTGGCTGGTCTACGAGGAGGACTACAAGTTTGCGATGACGCCGGTACTGGAGGCGCAGCGTCGCATCTGGCTCGCCGTGCTCGTGGTCGGGGCCATCGCCATCCTGGCGGCGTTGCGCATCGCGCACTCCATTCTCAAACCAATTCATGCGCTGGCGTTGGGCGCACACCGCATCAACGAGGGGCTCGTCGGGGTCAAGATCCCCAAAGGGGCGCCCGACGAGATCGGCATGATGATCGACACGTTCAACGAAATGGCCATGAAGATCTCGTTGTCACAGGCGGAGCTGCAGTACAAGAACAAGAAACTCAACAGCCAGAACGACACCCTGCAGGAGATGAACGACCGTCTGGAGAAGCTCTCGGTGACCGACGGACTCACCGGGCTGTTCAACCACCGCCACTTCTGGAATCTGCTCAATACCGAACTTACCCGCGTCAACCTGCACGGCGCCAATCTGGCCCTGGTGCTCCTCGACCTGGACGACTTCAAGCGCGTGAACGACAAGTTCGGCCACGCCATCGGAGACCAGCTGCTGGTAACGGTGGCGAACGTGTTGCGCGAGACCATTCGCGACACCGACATCGTGGCGCGCTACGGCGGCGAGGAGTTTGCCGTGCTCCTGCCCGACACCGACGAGAGTGGTGTGCAGCAGGTGGCGGAGAAGTTGCGCGTGGCCATCGAGGCAATCCGTTTCAGCGTCGCCGAAACCGACATCATCCTCAAGGTCACGGTGAGCGTGGGCGTTTCCGTCTTCCGTGGTAATCGCCGCGAGTTCTTCAACGCGGCCGACCGCGCGCTCTACCAGTCCAAGGCCGCCGGGAAGAACTGCGTTCACTACGCGCTAACCTGAGGCGATCCCACCGCCAACGGCGGTGCCTTTCTCATGATTCTGTTGTGGCTATGAAATGTCCCTGGCACGGGTGTGCCCGTGCCGGGACGCGGTTACTGCAGCAGGGAGGCGTGAATCCACCCGCTGGCGCCGCTCACGGTTACCACGTGGCACCAGTTGCGCGAGAGGTCCAGGCAGGAAACGCGTTCACCCTTGCGAAGCGTGGCGCGCACTTCGTACTGCTGGCCCGGGCCCTCGCGAACGTTGGCGGTCGAGGCGATGACGGTCATGGTGGTGGCCTGGACGTTGAGGCTGGCGCGCCGTTCGGCACCCTGGAGCGTGTGGTTGGCGCGCTCGGCGAAGAAGAGCGCCGCGGGATAATTGCCGGTGCGGATGAGCTGCTCGGCCGTTTCCAGGAGCGAGGTGATGTGCTTGATGGACGAATCCGGCAGCGCGACCGTCTGCCTTGCGTTCTGCAGGTGGATGCGCGCCTCGGCGCTGGCGGCGACGGCGGCCGCCTTGCCGAAGTCCTCGGTGAGGCGGTGCTCGAACTCGGAGAACTGGCGCTCGACGAGTTTCAGGTCGTCGTGCGCCCAGCGCAGTTCGTCTTCCAGTACGACGTTGGTCTGCGCCAGGCGATCGCGCTCGGCCTGCAAGCGCGCGATCTCGTCCTCCAGGTAGGCGACCCGCTCCGGGCCCCGGGGCCCGCGGCTCTTCACCGTGGTGCCGTCCCCGGCGGCACCGCCGCCGCCGGAGCTCGCGCAGGCGACGGCGGTCGCGAGAATTGCCAGCGCCGACAGGGCGCTCACGGTCTTGCGGGCGAGGTAATCCATACGGTGCGGACCACGCAATATGCGTGCCGCTTCGGTGTGGCGGGCGGAGGGGGAGCTAGTTGCGGCCGCGGCGGTAGTGCCGCACGAGTGCCTGCGACGAGCGGTGGATGGACGTCGCCGCCGCAATCTTGAAGACCGCGCCGGGCAGGAACGGCACCAGACCGACCATCAACGCCTGGCGGATATCGTGCGTGTAGGTAAGCGACAGGAACGCGACGCCGAAGGCAAAAATTACCACCGTGCCCACGGTGAAGGCCGCAATCTGCCACGCGAGGCCGGACGATCGCCGCAGCATGGCGCCGACGACCAGCGGTGCAACCAGAAACGACGCCAGGTACCCGCCGGTGGGACCGGCGAGGATGGCCGGGCCCGCAGCGCCGCCCGCAAAGACGGGCAGGCCCAGCGCACCGAGGCCTACATAGAACGCCTGGCTCAGGGACCCCCATCCGCGCCCGATGGCCGCACCGGCCAGCAGCACGAAGAGCGTCTGCAGCGTAATGGGAACCGGACGCATCGGGATGACGATGTTGGCCCCGACGACCGTCAGCCCGGTGAAGAGCAGCGCGAGCCCCGCGCCGAGCGCGACACACTGGGTGCGCGTCCTCGCGGTCATCAGGCCGGACAGGGTCCACGCGGCGGAACGGCTCAATTCGGGCTGTGCATGCATCGTCTCACTCCGTCACAAGGGGTTGGAAAACTGGACAGTATGTTCGCGGGGAAAGCGCTCCATGTCAAGGGGTTTCGGCCCCGGCCGGGTTGTCCTCGCGCCGTACGAGCGGGGTCTCCGGGTCGATCGCGAGCAGACGCATCACGCCGTCGCACGCGATGTCGGCCTCGCGGAGCAACTGTGCCAGCCACGTTGGGCGGCCCCCGTGGGTGAGGGGTGCGCCCCATTCGTCGGCAACGGTGCGGTCGTCGAAGGCGAGTTCCGGCGCCACATGCGCGGTGTGCCATCCATGCGCACGCGCCGAACGGATGTCGCTGCGCACGTTGTCACCGACAAACAGCACGCGGCCGGACCGGAGTCCCAGCATCTCCTCCAGCGTGGCCGCGCTGCCGCCTTCCATAACGAGCGCGTGACCGGTCCTGCGCATCTCGCCGGCTCCCTGTGACGCAGCCGGGGCCTCGAAGAAGCCCGGCTTGCGCGCGCTGGCCACCACCACATCGAACAGATCCGGCCATGAAGTTCCAATAACCCGTTCGAGTACCCCGGCCGCGAAGTCGGGCTCGCTGTTGGTCACCACGAAGAGACGTTTGCCGGCCGACACCCACCGCCCGAGCGCAACGGCCAGGCCCGGGGACGCGGCGACGAAACGCGGGAGGTCTTCGCGCAGGCGGTTCTTGAGCAGACCACCGGTGTGGGCGGCGTCGAGCATGCGGCGGATGTCTTCGCAACGCGACCCGCGCGCGCCGGTGAGCGGGGCGGCCGCCTCGAGTTCCTCCAACAGCCACAGCACGGGAAGCTCGAAGGGTGAGTACACGGAGTAGATACCGCCGGCTCGGTCATCGAGTGTGCCGGCGAATCGCGTCTCGATTTCGCCGGGCTCGAGCCAGCGCCGTGCGTGACGCGCATGAAGCACACGGCGATCGGCGCCCAGCTTGATCACCGCGCCATGGGTGAGATCGGCGGCCAGAGTGCGTGCCGCGGGCGGCGTCTCCATGGAGTCCGCCGGATTCAGGATGGCCCGCGGGTAGGAGAGTCGCTCGACCAGCAAACCGCGGGCGGCAGAGGCCGCAATCTCGTTGACGGCCGCGTCGTCGTAGATCGCGAGGGTGTGGTCGAGATCGAAGCCCACGGCGTCGATGGCGCCCAGGTCGAACGGACGGTGGACGCGCAGGATGGGAGAGGAATGTGCCTGCATGAGCGCTTGAGGGTAGCGACCGGCGGCGCGTGCGTCAATCCAAGTCCTTACCTTGAATGAACGTTGCGGTGCATGGTTAAGGTGACTTCAGAAACAGATCGCGCAACCCGTTGAGCGTGAAAGAATGCACAAAGCACAACGGGCGATTACGCTTGCTTTTTGGATACGATGAGGCTACGTATAGCAGTGTAAGGGCGTCAGGCGCCCGATAAGAAGCGTTAAGGGCTGGAAAGGCATTGGCAACCACGTGAGAGGTCGCGGCATCCACCCCCCCGGGGTCGCGTCGCCGGTCGCGTCGAAGGAGTTCGACATGAACCCCAAGTTCTTCACCGTCGAAGAGGCGAACGCACTCATCGGTTTCCTGGAGAACACGCTGGAGAGAATCCGCAGGAACCGCCAGCGGTACCTCTGGCTGCTCGAGGAAATCGCCATTCTCAAGCTGATCGTCGAATGCGGCGCGCAGAAAGCGAGCCGCGATTCGGTCGAGCTGGAAGAAAAGACCCAGGAACTCAAGGCCGTCGAGGCCGAAATCGAGAAAGCCCGCGCCACCGTGCGCGACACCGGCTGCATCCTCAAGGACGAGGAACGCGGCATGGTGGACTTCTTCTCCATCCAGAACAATACCGTCGTCTACCTGTCGTGGAAGAAGGGCGAGGACAACGTCAAGTTCTGGCGCTCCATCCGCGACGCCGACTCCAACGTACGCCGCCCGCTGGAAGGGTCTCCTTCTACCTAGCGGAGGGCTTCGACGAGGTTGTGACTGCGCCGCCGGGCATGGGCCCGACGGCGCTTTCTTTTGCGCTAAGACGAGGCCGTGTCGCGGCGCAACCGCTCACGAACGATCTCGGCCACGTCCTTCACCACCACGTCCGCGTTCGCCTCGTCGGCCTTCACACCGTCGGTGAGCATGGTGGTGCAGAAGGGGCAGTTGGCCGCGATGGTCTTTGCGCCCGTGGCGAGCAGTTCCCGCGTGCGCACGATGTTCACCCGGTCGCCAACCTTCTCCTCCATGAACATGCGGCCGCCACCCGCACCGCAGCAGAAGCCGCGGTCGCCGGCGCGTGCCGGTTCCCGTACCGAAAGGCCGGGGATGTCGGAGAGGTCCCCGCGTGGCGACGCGTACTCGTCGTTGTAGCGGCCCAGGTAGCACGAGTCATGGTAGGCAATCGTCTCCGGCGTGGCCCCGTCGAGCTTGAGGCGGCCCTCGGCCATCAACTCGCGGATGAACTGGGTGTGATGGACCACCTCCGCGGTGAAGCCGTAGGCCGGGTAGTCGTTGCGCAGCGTGTTGAAGCAGTGGGGGCAGGTGGCGACGATCCTCTTTACGCTATAGCGCTGAAATGTCTCCACGTTGGTTTTTGTCAACATGTCCGCCAGGTACTCGTTGCCGGTGCGGCGCGCCACGTCGCCCGTGCAGTTCTCCTCTGTGCCGAGGATGCGGAACTTCACGCCGGCAATCTGCATCAGCTCGGCGAACGCGCGCGTGATCTTGCGCGCCCGCTCGTCATAGGAGCCGGCACATCCCACCCAGAACAGCACGTCCATATCGGGGTCCTCGGCCGCGGTCTTGACACCGGTGCCCTCCGCCCACGCGGCCCGGTCCGCCTGCGAGAAACCGCCCCACGGCACCGAGTTTGTCTCCATGTTGCCGTACACGGCGGGAAGGAAGGAAGACTCTTCGTTGAACGACGAGTCCATCATCACCATCGATCGGCGCATGCCCACGATGGCGGGCACGTGCTCGATGTTGACCGGGCACTCCTGCATGCACGCGCCGCAGGTGGTGCACTGCCACAGCGCGTCCGGAGAAACGTAGTCGCCGATGAGTTTGCGGTCCCACACCGACTGCTCCTCGGCGGTGAGTTCCTGTCCGCGCTTCTTCTTGAGCACCAGCGGTGCCTTGTCCATGGTGCGCTCGCGGATCTGCATGATGATGGCACGCGGGTCGAGCACCTTGCCGGTGGTGTTGGCCGGACACACGCTGGTGCAGCGGCCGCAATGGGTGCAGGTGTAGCCGTCGAGCAGCGACTTCCACGAGAGGTCTTCGATGTCCACCACACCGAACGACTCCGCGCCCTCGGCCTCGAAATCGATCTTCTCCAGGTGGTTGACCGGTCCCACCGGGGAGAAGAACACGTTGGGGATGGAGGTGAGCACGTGCAGGTGCTTCGAGTACGGCAGGTAGTTGAGGAAACCGAGGATGAGCACCGCGTGCGTCCACCACGCGATCTTGAACAAGACCTTCACCAGCCCCGGCTCCGCCAACGCAAACACAGCCGTCCCGAAGGGCCCCGACAGCGGGCGCAGGGCGTGTGAGAAGTCGGTTCCGGTGGCGTATAACCGCGCGGCGTTCTGCACGAACAGCGCGGTAACGATGATGAAGATGGTGAGCAGGATGAGCCCCGCCTCCGTCGTTTCTCCGGATACCTCGAGCCGGCGGACCTTCGAGATGTAGCGGCGCCACAGCGCGAACACACACCCGGCCATCACCACCACGCAGAACACGTCGGTCAGGGCGGTGAGCAGGGAGTAGATGGGTCCCAGGAAGTTCAGCGACCAGCCGTGGTGCAGACCCTCGAGGATCATCTCGGCCGCGGAGGCGAGCAGGATCAAAAAGCCCCAGAAGATGGCGGCGTGAATCGGCCCCGCCACGCGGTCGCGCAGGATCTTCGACTGCCCGAATCCGACCACGAGCGTCTGAGCGACGCGGCCTCCGATATCGTCGGTCCGGTTGTCCGCGCGCGCGACCCGCAGGTAGGAGATCAGCAGCATGGACCGGCTGACGATGAGGTAGCCCGCCGTGGCGAGCACGAGGATGAAAATTATGTTCTCGGGGGTCATGGTTCCTCCGTGGGGAGAAGCGGCGCAACCGGCCCATCATACGGGCAACCGGCGGGTTGGGTCAAAGCGTAACCTGGGAAATGCCTTGACATTGGTGGCGGGTGGGTTAAATTGAACAGCGCGTGAAACTTTGAACAAGCCCGCAGGAACGGGCCCGCACCATGGCCACACGAGTCGTCTCCACACCCCTCGATCAGCCCCGCTCCTGGTGGGAGAGAACCTACCTCGGCGAGGTTTTGCGCGGCATGACCATCACCATCGCGCACTTCGTCAAGAACATGGCGGACCTGCGGCTGAACCGGGTGGGGAACACCTACCAGTGGCCGGAGCAGAAGAAACCGCTGCCGGCCAACTTCCGGGGTGAGCATCGGCTGATGCAGCGTCCGGACGGAACGCCGCGCTGTGTGGCGTGCAATTGCTGCGCGACCGCGTGTCCGGCGTATTGTATCGAGATCACCGGCGCCGACACCGGACACGACGGGGTCGAGAAGTACCCGGTCAAGTTCGACATCGATATCCTGCAGTGCGTATTCTGTGGCCTGTGCGTGGAAGCGTGCCCGTGCGACGCGATTCGCATGGACACCGGCAAGTTCACGGCGGCTTATTTCGAGGGCCCCGTGAAGATTCTCGACATCGACTATCTCCTCCACAATCACCCCGAGAGCAAGAGCCCCGTCAGCGACGCGATCTACTAGCCGTCGCCGTCGGGCAGAAGCTTGCCCGGATTCAGTATTCCCTCCGGATCGAAGGCCCGCTTGATGGCGCGCATCAGGGCGATTTCCTCGCTCGAGACCGCGATGGGCAGGTAGCCCTTCTGCACCCAGCCGATACCGTGCTCTCCCGAAATCAGGCCGCCCAGCCCCACGGTCAATTCGAAGATTTCGCGGATGGCCGGCTCGAGGATGCGGCGCCAGTGCTCGTCGGGGAGATCCATCTTGAGGATGTTCACGTGCAAATTGCCATCGCCGGCGTGTCCGTAGCACACCGTGCGGATGCCGTGGCGCGTGGAGATCTCCTTCACCCCCATCAGAAGCGCAACCAGGTTGCCGCGTGGCACCACCGTGTCTTCTTCCTTGTAAACCGAGATCGACTTGACCGCGGTGCCCACAGCGCGCCGCATGGTCCACATCTCGTTCATCTTCGCGTCACCCGCCGCGGCCAGGACGTCGCGCGCCCCCTCGGCCAGCACGATCTCGGCGACACGTTCCGCATCGCTCTGGATTGCGGTCTCGTCGTTGCCGTCCAGTTCGATGAGCAGGTGCGCGGCGGCATCCGCGTGAGGAAAGGACTTGCCCAGGTGCTCCTGCGTGATCTCGATGGCGTCGCGCTCGAGAAACTCGAGTGCCGAGGGAACGATGCCGGCGTGCATGATGGCGGGAACCGCGCGCGCACACGACTCCAGCTCGCCGAAGGGTACGAGCAGCATGGTGCGGTGACGGGGCAGCGGCAGCAGCCGGAAGTAGATCTTCGTGATCACGGCCAGGGTGCCCTCGGACCCGATGATCAACTGGGTGAGGTTGTAGCCGGTCACGTTCTTGAGCAGCTTGCCACCGTGGCGCACGATGTTGCCGTTGGGGAGCACGGCCTCGATGCCGGTCACGAAGTCCCTGGTGACGCCGTACTTCACCGCGCGCGGGCCACCGGAGCATTCGGCCAGGTTGCCGCCCAGAAAGCAACTGCCCCGGCTGGCGGGATCCGGTGGATAGAAGAGCCCCTCCGCCTCGACGGCTTCCTGAAACACCTGGGTGATGACACCGGGCTCCACCACCGCCATCAGGTTGCGGCGGTCGATCTCGACGATGCGGTTGAGGCGGTGGGTTGCCAGCACGATGCCGCCCTGCACGGGAAGTGCGCCCCCGGACAGGCCTGTTCCGGCGCCGCGCGGGGTTACGGGGACGCGGTGCGCGGTGGCGATGCGCATCACTGCTGCCACCTCCGCAGTGGATGCCGGCGCCACGACGACCTCCGGCAGAAAGACCAGGTCCTCGGTCTCGTCGGACCCGGCGAGGGCAAGGGCCTCGCCGTCGGTGGACACATGGCCGGGCCCCAGGGCGGAACCCAGCGCTTCAAGAACGGCCGGGGTCACCCGGTTGAGTGTGGTTGGCGGGGGCTGCATGGGCGCTCGGGGGCACTCTAGCACCCCGGCCGCATGCGGGCAACGGAAGGCTGGCAGGGCGATTCCGGGCTTGATGCCTGGGTGGGGTGCAATGGTATAATTCACATGCCTTGGTGCGATTTCAGCTGGTTATTCCTGCCCGGCGACCGGCGGGCGGGAACGATGTTTGCGGAGGAGGGACGCAATGCCGCCTCGCCCACACGTCGCCGTTTTCTTTTCGATCATCCTGATCGCTGCCGCCGGTGCCTCCTTCGCGCAGCCCCACCCCGACGACGTCTACTGGGTCGATCCCTTCAAGTCGGCCGGCGCTCCCAACGAATACACCGACGCCATCGTCCCCTACCAGGACGGGCTCCTGCTGGGCGGCCTGTTCAACGCCGTTTCGGATGTCACCGTGCTGCGCATCGTGCGATGGGACGGCACCACCTGGCACCCGCTGTCGACGGGTGTCGGCACGGACAACATGGGGTTGGTGCATGTCATCAGGAAGGTGCCCGGAACCATTTACGCCGGCGGCATGTTCGACCAGCTGGGACCCTGGGGTGCGAGCAGCTATCCGCGCTGGGGGAACATTGCGCGCTTCGACGAACCCACCGAAACCTGGCTTCCGCTCGGTGACGGCACCGATCGCGCCGTGCGCGGCATCAGCGTGGCGCCCAACGGCGACGTGTACTGCGTGGGAGAGTTCACCTCCGCCGGCGCGGTGCACGCGCAGGGCATCGCGCGCTGGGACGGGAGCGAGTGGCACGATGTAGGCGGCAGCCTGGGCGCGCGCGCGCGCGCACTCGCAATTCTCGCCACGGACCACGGTGTGTACGTGGGTGGATTCTTCGACAGCGCGGGCGGCGTTCCGGTGAGCTACATCGCGCGCTGGGACGGCACCACGTGGCAGGGGCTGGGCAGCGGTGTGGACAATCTGGTGACCACCATCGTAGAGCACGACGGCAAGCTCTACGTGGGCGGCGCCTTCACCCGCGCGGGTGGCAAGCCCGCCAACCGCATCGCGGTGTGGGATGGGCGCAACTGGAGCGCGCTGGGCGAGGGACTGGGCGGTCCCGACCTGTCGCACGTGCGCTGCATCGAGATCGACATCGACCAGCTCTACGTCACCGGGACGTTCACCCATGCGGGTGGCCAGCCGGTCGGGTTCATCACCACCTGGGATGGAAGCGCGTGGCGTTCTCTGGGCTGCGGCGCCAACGACCAGACCAAGGTGGCGCTGCTGCACGATGGCGTGCTGTGGGTGGGGGGCAACTTCACCCAGGTGGGTGGCAAGGAGATCCCTTACGTGGCGCAGTGGACCAAGCCCGGCAAGAACACCATCACCTTCGAGCGGCTGAACGCGCGGCGCATGGACGGCGGCGTGAACCTGGACTGGGCGTTCACCGCCTACGGGCCGTGGGTGGAGTCGCGCGTGGTACGACGTGGCGCGGGTGCGGGCGATGAGGTCGTGGTGGGCGTGTCCGCGTCGCAGAGCGGTGAACTGCTGGATGCGGCCGCGGCGCCGGATCGCAGCTACGACTACACGCTCATCGTTCGCCGCGAGAACGGCACCGAGGCGCGATCCGAGCCGGTGCGGGTGGATGCGGTGCAGCCGTCGCTGTGGCTGGGCCAGAATCAGCCGAACCCGTTCAACCCGTCCACCAGCATCCGTTTCGCGGTGCCGGTTGCCTCGCGCGTGAGCCTGCGCGTCTACGACGTGGCGGGACGCCTGGTGCGCACACTCGCCGACCAGGACTACGCGGCCGGCGAGCACGGCGTCACCTGGGACGGCCGCGATGGGCGTGGTGAGGCGGTGTCGGCCGGCGTGTACTTCTACCGGCTGGCCGCGCTCGACGAAACGCGCACGCGCAAGATGATCCTGCTCAAGTAGCGTGCCCGCACGGCGGGACGAGGAAAAACGAAAGCGCTCTCTCCCGTCGGGGAGAGAGCGCTTTTTCGTTTGCGTAACGCGCGGTGCGCGTCAGTTCGGATAGTAGATGCGGATCACGTGGTTGCCGGTGTCGGAAATCAGCAGGCGTCCCCTGGAATCGATTTCGACCCCGTACGGACCCGTGAGGGTGACGTTGCGCGCGGACTTGCCGTTCTCGGCGCTCACCTGGTCGGGTGTGATCGGGGCCACCGATGCACCGCCGGCACGATAGGTTCCCACCACCGTAGTGATGATGCCCGACGGGTCCACCCTGCGGATCACGTGGTTGCCGGTATCGGCGATGTAAAGATTGCCGTCGGCGTCGATGGCGATGTCGCGCGGTTCACGCAGCTGGGCCAGCAGGGCGTCGCCGCCATCGCCGGCGTAGCCCGGGGCGCTGGGGCCGCTGCCCGCAAAACGGTTGATGATGCCGTTGGTATCCACCACGCGGATGCAGTGGTTTTGGCTGTCGGCGATGAACATGTTGCCGGTGCCGTCGAAGCAGATGCGCCCGCTCGGGTCGGCAACTTGGCCCGCCTCGAAGAACAGCTTGGCCGAGGTCGCCGGGCCGCCGTCGCCCTCGAATCCGGGCTGGCGGATGGGGCTGGGGCCGCCGAGAATCGGTGGTGTTCCGGCGATGGTGTGGACGACGCCATTCTCGTCGATCTGGCGCACACACATGTTGGCCTGATCGGCGAAACACAGCCGGCCCTGGGCGTCGAATGCCACGCTGACCGGAAGGTCGGTGATCGCCTGGGACGCGGGTTGCTCGTCTCCGTTGTAGCCGCGGCTGCCGTCGCCGCAGATCAGATCCATGAGATTCGTCGACAAATTGAGCCGGAAGATCTCCGAGTTGTGCCACGCCGCGAGGATCATCTCGCCGGTGGCCGGGTCGAAGGCGACGCTGGTGGGATGGTTGAGCTTGGCGTTGAGCGCGTCCACATCCTCGCACACGGTGTAGCCCTCGCACGGGTCGCCGAAGTCGCCGTTGGTCACGCCCACGATCAGCTTGAAGGTTCCGTTGACCAGCGCGATCACACGGTGGTTGTTCCAGTCGAGCACGTACGGGGTCCCATCGGGCGCCACGGTCACGTCCTGCGGCCAGTAGAGGCGCGTTTTCGTGGGCGCGTTGCCCACGGCACCGTAGCCGGCCTGGCCGTTGCCGGCCCAGGTGTAGACGTGCCCCGGCTGGGGCGTGGTGTCAGCGGGTTCGACCGGCGAATCGCCGCTGGAACCGCAGGACAACGACAGGGCGGCGCCGACCGCCAGACAAAAACCAAGGAGTCTACGGGTGCTGCTCATGTCGTCTCCTCAATCGTGCATCTTCACGCGACGAATGCGATGGTTGTAGGTGTCGGTGATGAAGAGGTGTCCCTCCGCGTTGAAGGCCACGCCGTAGGGAAGTGCCAGTTTCGCGCTGGTGGCGGGACCCCCGTCGCCGGAAAAGCCGCGCACCCCGGTGCCCGCAACCGTCACGATGACGTTGGCGTCGAAGTCCACGGCGCGCACCGCGTGGTTGTACGTGTCGGCGATGTAGAGGCGGCCGTCGGGGCCGAAGCAGATGTCGAGCGGAACGTTCAGCGACGCCTGCAGGGGATCGCCGCCGTCGCCCGCGTACGCCGCCGTCCCATTGCCCACCACGGTGTTGATGACATCGGCGTTGAAATCGATGCGGCGGATGCGATGGTTCATGGTGTCCGCTACGTAGAGGCGTCCCTGATCGTCCAGCGTCAGGCCGCCGCCGGGCGGGTTGGGGTTGGGACCGCTGGGCTGGTGCAGGCGCGCCAGCGCCGGCGGGCCGCCGTCACCGGAGAAACCGCCGGGGAAGAAGTTGTTTGGATCCTGCGGATCGCACTGCGGCGTGGAAACAACCGTGCTCATCACCCCCGAGGGGTCGATCTTGCGGATGCAATGGTTGCGCTGGTCGTTGATGTAGAGGGAGCCGTCGGGCGCTTCCACCACGTGCGGTGGCTGGCTCATCAGCACGTTGGGGGAGGAGACGGTCTCGCCGTCGCCCGTGCAGCCGGCGCCACGGCCCACGAGGACCGTTTCGCGTCCCGTGATCGGATCCCACTCGCGCAGCTTGTGGTTGTGCCAGCACACCACGAGCAGCTTGCCGTTCTGTCTCTCGAGTACCTGGGTGGGATGGTTGAGGTCGCACTCCCGGCCCGGCCATCCCGGAGGACTCACGTCGTCACCCACGTTGGGGGGTGGGGGACCGTCGCCGATACTGTTGGTGCCGAGCACTGTGTTGACGCGCCCGCTGGCATCAACCCGGCGGATGCGGTGGTTGTTCCAGTCCACGATGAAGGTGCCCAGCGTGGGCGTGAACTCGATATCGTTGGGCCAGTACATCTGGATCTGCTGGCGGGCGATGTTCTCGCCGTTGAAGCCCGCGCTGCCGGTTCCGGCCCACGTGGTGATGGTTCCGACCGGATCGGGCCCATCGTCCGCAGGGGGTGCGGTGCTGTTACCGCCACACGAGGTCAAGGCCAGCGCCAGTACCAGAGCGCCCAGCAAACGATGTCGGGTCGTCACCATGGGAGGGTTCCTGATCTTTCCGGGCCGGGATGGTCAAAGCTGCGGAGCCGGGGGCGGACGCTCCGCGTCTGGATTTAGATGGTTATAAGCTTACCAACCATTGGGACTTGACGTCAACCGCGCGGGAGACATCGTCAGGCGATTGTGGGTTTCTCCCGCGGGGCCCCTGGACCGCCTACTGGACAGTGACCACACCCGTCATGCCGGCGGCGAAGTGCGGGCGGCAGAAATAGGGATAGGTACCGGCGGTGGTGAAACGATATCCAAACGTTCCACTGGTCTTGTTGCCGGAGTCGAACAAGGGGGTGGGGTTGGTGAGCGAGGTGCCTTCCTCGACCGAGTGGGCATTGGACCCGTCCCAGCGCCAGGTGACGCTGTCGCCGACCGCGATGGTGACGTTTGCGGGTGAGAATCGGTTATCGAGCACGCGAATGGTCCCGGTGAACGGCCCGTCGGCAGGCGGCGCCGCGGGATCGTCGTCGCCGCACGACACGAGCGCGGCCCCCAGCAGAACGGATGCGGACACTGCGGCGAGGAAACGAATGGAATGCTTCACGGGGAACCCCCTGGGTGTGGGTGAAATGGGGGCATGCGAAGAGTATAGCCGCGCCGGGGGCACACCGCCAGCGTCAAAACACGCTGGTCCGGCCCGCGCCGGAGCATGTATACTCGGCGGACCGCGACGCACCCGGCCCCGGGGTTCGTCCCGAAGGCGTAGATGCGCATGGCCGCCCGGGGCTCTCGATCATCCCCAATAACACAAGAAATCCAAGGAGGATTCCCCCCATGGCACGGCGAAAAATTGCGTTGATCGGCGGCGGCCAGATCGGCGGCACGCTCGCGCTCCTGTGCGCGCAGCGGGAACTGGGCGACATTGTGATCTTCGACGTGGTGGAAGGCATGCCCCAGGGCAAGGCGCTGGACCTCATGGAGTCGCGGCCCGTCGACGGCTACGACGTCAACCTCACTGGCACCAACGACTACAAGGATATCAACGGCGCGGATGTGGTCATCGTAACCGCCGGCTTCCCGCGCAAGCCCGGCATGAGCCGCGACGACCTCCTCAACCGCAACCTCGAGGTCATGAAGACGGTGTCGACCAACGTTCGCGAGCACTGTCCGAAAGCGTTCGTAATCGTCATTTCGAATCCGCTCGACATCATGGTCTACACCATGAAGAAGATCACCGGCTTCCCGCGCTCACACGTGGTCGGGATGGCGGGCGTGCTGGACTCCGCGCGGTTTCGCACCTTTGTGGCCATGGAGCTCGGCGTGAGCGTCGAAGACGTGACCGCGTTCGTGCTGGGCGGCCACGGCGACGAAATGGTGCCCCTGCCGCGGTACTGCACCGTGGCCGGCATTCCACTGCCGGTTCTGATGAAGAAGGACGTGATCGACCGCATCGTCAAGCGCACGCGCTTTGCGGGCGGCGAGATCGTCGAACTGCTCAAGACCGGCAGCGCATTCTACTCGCCGGCGGCCGCGGCCGTCGCCATGGCGGAGTCCTACCTCAAGGACAAGAAGCGCGTGCTGGCGTGCGCCGCTCACCTGGAAGGTGAGTACGGCGTGGATGGCCTCTACGTGGGCGTGCCCGTGGTCATCGGCGCCGGCGGCGTCGAACGCGTCATCGAGATTCCCCTGGAGCCGGAGGAGCGGCGCCTGCTGGACGTGTCGGTGGAACACGTGGGTGCCCTCGTCAAGGAGATCAAACTCTAGCGGGAGCCGCTGGCAACCGCGGAAGGAGCGGACATGAGTCGTGTCGTCATCGCTGCCTGTTTTATGGCGGTCTCGCTCGCATGCGGGTCTGGCCACGCCGTAACGGTCACGGACATCGAGGCGTTCTCCCGTATCGCGGACCGCTACGTGCTCGCCGTGGAGGTGGGCACGCCCGGTCAGGATGATTACCAGTTCATCTACTCGGACAAGAGCGGGCACGTGCACGTGTATGCGATGGACGATGGCGCTCTGAAGATGACCTGGGAGGTCACCACGCTCGGCTCCCGCGCCAGCAGCATCATCGTCGCAGATCTCTACGGCGACGGGAAGCTCCAACTGCTGATCTGTTCGGTTGCCGGCCGGGTGCTCATCTACGATCT
>Ga0224510_10000254_pt1 | contig 44522 bp, 53 predicted proteins | sample SF_May12_sed_USG_FD_170161 | JGI IMG/M metagenome (GOLD analysis project Ga0224510, IMG submission 170161) | Sediment microbial communities from San Francisco Bay, California, United States - SF_May12_sed_USGS_4_1 | ecosystem: Environmental > Aquatic > Marine > Sediment | place: USA: California... | reverse complement strand
AGGCGAAGTGGGTGGCACAACACTCCCTGTTGTTTGCAGTGCGTCATGCGTCGCTAGAATTTAAACGTACGGCAAAATACGATGATTTGCTGGCGGTTAAAACCGAATTGATCTCTTCCAATCGTTTAAGTTTACATTTCCGCCAAGAAATTTATCGGATGCGCGCAGAAATGCTCGGGTTTGAGGCTGGCTGGAATATGCCGGACGGTATGGATGAACTGGTCTGTGAAGGTCTGGTCAAAATCGTGGTGTTGAGTGCAGATGGCATGCAGCCAAAGCGCATGTCAGTGGAATTGCTTGAGGAGATTATTTCGTGAATACCGATATGTCCGTCGTTGGACTGGTCATGGGCGCTTCGCCCGTAGTGCAACTGGTGATGTTGATGTTGCTGGGTGCATCGTTGTTGTCGTGGACAATCATTGTCGGCAAGTTCCGTTTGTTGCGACAGGCGAATATTTCGGTGGATGAATTTGAGAAAAAATTCTGGGGCACGTCAGATTTGTCCAGCCTGTTTAGCCAGGTATCACAAAATCAGCGCAAGCTCGGTGAAAACAGCCTGGAAACGATTTTTGTCGCGGGCTTTCGTGAATACGTTCGCCTGCGCAAGGATGATGCATTGTCGCCCCAGGTTGTCATTGAGGGTGTGCAGCGCAGTATGCGCGTTGCGCTGAATCGCGAAGTGGATGCGCTGGAAACCAATCTGCCGTTTTTGGCCACGGTGGGTTCGGCCAGTCCCTACATCGGCCTGTTTGGAACGGTGTGGGGGATTATGAATTCGTTCCGTGCGCTGGGTAATGCCAAGCAGGCAACCTTGTCGATGGTGGCTCCCGGTATTGCGGAAGCACTGATTGCGACGGCGATTGGTTTGTTTGCCGCGATTCCTGCGGTCATTGCCTACAATCGCTACGTGACAGACGTTGATCGCTTGACCACCCGGTGCGACGCGTTTTTTGAAGAGTTTTCCAATATTTTGCAGCGGCAGGCGCATAAGTAAATGTCAGTAGCGGCTCAAAGGAAGCACCGGCGACGCGCCAAGGCAGAGATCAATGTGGTGCCCTACATTGACGTTATGCTGGTGTTGTTGGTGATATTTGTGATTACCGCCCCGCTGTTGACGCAGGGCGTGACGGTGGAGTTGCCCAAGGCGGCGGCTGAGCCAATCAAAAACAGTGACGACAACATCGAACCTCTCGTGGTGACGGTTGACGTGAACGGAAATTATTACCTGAATATCGGCGATGCTCCCAAGAAGGCCATCGATCATCAGGAGCTGGTGAATAAGGTGGCGGCGTTGTTGCGCTATCAACCCAAAACACCGGTGTTGGTGCGTGGTGACAAGGATGTATCGTACGGCAAGGTGATAACCGCAATGGCATTGTTGCAAAAAGCCGGAGCGCCATCCGTGGGCTTGATTACCGAAGCACCTGACCCCATCAGACGGCCGCAGTAATGATCGGAATTATTCAAAAGTATCCCAAAGCGTTTGCGATTGCGTTGATTGCGCACATAGTGCTGTTGACGTTTTTTATTTTCAGTTTTGACTGGAGCAAGAAAGTCGCGCCGCCGCCACCAATTGAAGTGGTGCAGGCCGTGGCGGTGAATGAGCAGCAGGTGCAGGCTGAACTGGAAAAAATCCGCAATGACGAGCGCAAGCGCAAAGATGCGGAAGAAAACCGCGTTCGTGATTTGGAGCAAAAAGCTGACAATGCTCGTCGTGAGCGGGAAAAAGAGCAAGAGCGCCTGAAGGAAATTGAGCGCAAAAACAAAGAAGAATCCGAACGCACTCGCGCCCTAGAGGCGGAGCGGAAAAAGGTTGAAGAAAAGCGCAAGGCCGAGGAAAAGCGTGTCGCCGAAGTTCAGCGTAAAGCCGATGAAGCGCAGCGTAAGGCAGAAGAACAAAAACGACGCGCTGAAGAGGCTGAGAAAAAGCGCAAAGATGAAGAGCGTCGTCAATTAGAGGCAAAACAGCGCGAAGAAGAAGAGCGCATGCGTCAGCAGCAGTTGATGGAAGAGGAAAGCAAGCTTAGGGCGGCCGCCGACAAAGCCAAGGCGACAGCCATGGCCAGACAGATGCAGATGATGCGTTCTGCCATTGAGCGCCACTGGAATAAGGTTGGTTTGCGCAAAGGGGTTTCGTGTGTTGTGCGAATTCGTCTTTTGCCGACAGGTCAGGTGGCTGGTGTTGTGTTGAAAACCAGCAGTGGCGACTCGAAGTTTGATAATTCCGTACAAGATGCGATACTGCGTGCTCAGCCGTTGCCGATGCCCAGTGACAGAAGTCTGATAAATGAGTTCCGTGAAATAGAGTTGGAATTCATTAATAACTAAGGAACACAGTAGTGACAATGAAACGTTTTTTGTCGGCGGTGATGTTGATGTGGTTGTTTTCAACCGCCGCGCACGCCATTTTAAAAATCGAGATCACCGAAGGGATAGAAACCGCAGAGCCCATCGCCGTGGTGCCGTTTGCATTTGAAGGTGCCGTGCGGCCTACGGATAATGTTTCTCAGGTGGTGGCTGCTGATTTGTATCGCAGTGGCTATTTTAAGCCTATGCCTGAAAAAGACATGCTGGCCAAGCCTAGCGAGCCGAGCCAGGTTCGGTTTGAAAACTGGCGGATGATGAACATTCCCTACCTGGTTATCGGCAAAGTTATTGGTCAGGCTGGTGGAACATATACGGTGGAGTTTCGCTTGTACGATGTTTTCCGCGCCAAGCAGATGGCGGGCTTTCGTATGCCAGCGGTGGCAGATAAGCAGTTGCGGATGACGGCGCATCAGGTGGCGGACGTCATTTACGAGGCGATTACCGGTGAAAAAGGTGCATTCGCCACGCGTCTGGCCTACGTGCAAAAAATGCCGGCCAACTTCCAGGGCGCGCGCTACCGGTTGTACATTGCCGATTCGGACACAGAAAACGAAGTTCCGGTATTGGCATCCAAGAGTCCCATCTTTTCACCCACCTGGTCACCGGACAACACTAAACTTGCCTATGCAGTGGCGCGTGGAACGGGGCAATCGATCTATGTGTTCGACTTGAATAATCGCCGTTATGACCGATTGACGCGTTCCAGCGACAAATTTTCTGCTCCTGCGTGGTCGCCAGATGGAAAACAGTTGGCTATGGTAAAGTTAGCGAATGGTAGTTCCGATATTTACGTGATGGACATGGAGACCAAGCAATTGCGGCAAATTACCCGTCATTGGGCGATTGATACCGAGCCGCGCTGGTCGCCGGATGGGAAAACCTTGGTGTTCACCTCGGATCGCAGTGGTGGTCGACCACAAATATACATGACGGATTTATCGGGTTCGGATGTGAAGCGTTTGACATTTGAAGGCAAACAAAATCTGCGTGCCTCTTTTGCCCCGGACGGTCGCATGATAACCTTTGTAACTTTGAGCGACGACGGCAATCACAATATTGCAATTTACGACTTTGAGCGTGGCCGCACTGAAGTGCTGACTCGCGGGTCGCAGGGAGAGTATTGGCACGAGTCTCCCAGTTTTTCACCAAATGGTCGGATGATTATTTATTCGGCGGTGTGGAAGAAGAAAACGGTACTGGCGGTGGTTTCTAAAGATGGGCGCATTCATCAGCGTTTGTCCGCTCCGCCGGGAGGTATTGAGGTGTATGAGCCGGCTTGGTCGTCATTTCTGAATTAGCTTTAGGTCGGTGGCACGCCAGTTGGGTGTTTCCGAAACGTTGAAATTTGTATGAACTTTTTGTGAGGAGTGATAAATGAAACACGTTGCCAAGCTAGTTGTAGCTCTGGTCCCGTTGGTGCTGTTGATCGGGTGTGGTAGCAAAGGGCCTGCTGTCGAAACTAAAGAGCCTGAAGTTCAGATGCAGGCTGAAGACAGTGCGGTTCCGCTCGCAGAAGAAGCGACTCCGCTGGCTGCCGAAGACCGTAGCAGCCAAAGCTCCAAGCCTGTCGCGGATGATGCACTGGCTCAGCGCAAAATTTATTTCGATTTCGACAGTTCTGATGTCAAGCCAGAATATCGTCGAGTTATTGACGCGCACGCCAAGCATTTGGCGGCCAATCCAGATGCGACGGTGACCATCGAAGGGCATTGTGACGAGCGTGGTACGCGCGAATACAACATGGCTTTGGGTGAGCGTCGTGCAAATTCGGTATTGCGCATGCTGACTGCCAAAGGCGTGAGTGCGTCGCAGGTTCGTACGGTAAGTTTTGGTGAAGAAAATCCCGAAGTTGACGGTCACGATGAGTCTGCTTGGGTGAAAAATCGCCGCGCAATTTTTGTTTACTAATCGTTTGAAGTGGATGGAGTGTCTATGATTCGGTCATCCACGCGAGCGTTGGCCTGCGGCTTGATTGCCGCAGGCTGCCTTGTTTCCGTCAGCTTGCTGGCGGCTCCTCCAGTCGATACTTCCAGCATGACCATCGATCAGCGCATCAAGCGCCTTGAGCGGATGGCTGAAAATCAAAATGCAGCACAATTACAGGCGTCTATCGATCGTCTGGAACGCGAAGCAGAATCCCTGCGGGGCGATCTGGATGAAGCGCGGCATGCTCTGGAGCAGCTCAAGCGTCAGCAAAAAGATCTGTACATGGATGCTGATCAGCGATTGCAGCAGCTCGAATCCGGTGGCGGCAGTAGCAAGGGTGGTGTTGCGGTCGGTGTGCAGAGCGATGAAGCTGCTCCGGCAGAGAGTGTGAGCGAATTGAGTCTGGATGAGGCGGGCACTTACCAGAAGGCTTTTGCCGAACTGAAGGCCGGGCAGTATCAGCAGGCATTGGCGACTTTCCAGGGTTTTTTGCAAACCTATCCAGATGGCGCTTATGCTGACAATGCGCAGTATTGGCTGGGTGAGGTTTATTACGTGATGCGTAATTACCCGGCTGCGATTGAAGAGTTTGCAAAAGTTATCAAGAATTTCCCGGACAGTTCAAAAGTATCGGATGCCTATCTCAAGAGCGGTTTTGCCTATTACGAGCTCAAGGACTGGAAAAAGGCCCAGCAATCGCTGACGCAAGTTTTGCAGAAATTTCCCTCCAGTTCGGCGGCGCGTTTGGCCGAGCGTCGCGTCCAGCAGATGAAGCTGGACGGCCAGCTTTAGTTCTAAGCGCGTTTTATGACGGAAGCGCCGCGTTTACGCATTACCGAAATATTCCATTCGCTTCAGGGCGAGTCTCGCACGGTGGGGTTGCCGACAACATTTGTGCGGTTGACCGGCTGTCCGTTGCGCTGTGTCTATTGTGATACCACTTATTCTTTTCAAGGCGGCGAGTGGCTGGCGTTGGACGATGTGCTGGCCCGTGTCCGGCAGTTTCCTGCGCGACACGTGTGTGTGACCGGGGGTGAGCCGCTGGCGCAAAAGGCCTGTCTGAATTTGCTGACTCGTTTGTGTGACGAAGGCTATGTTGTATCGCTGGAAACGAGTGGTGCGCTGGATATCTGTCAGGTTGATTCGCGCGTGCATCGCGTGATGGATCTGAAGGGGCCATCCTCCGGTGAGCAGGAAAAAAATCACCTGCCGAATATTGCATGCCTGAACGCGGCTGATGAAGTCAAATTTGTTATTGCTCATCGAGAAGATTTCGATTGGGCGGTTGCGATGATGGCGCAATATCAATTGGATGCGCGCTGCGACGTTCTGTTTTCGCCCAGTTTTGGCTTGATTGAGCCTAAAGTGCTGGCGCAGTGGATTTTGGATGCCGGGCTGAATGTGCGCATGCAACTGCAATTGCATAAGCTCATTTGGGGCGACGAAAAGGGGCGCTAGATGAAAAAGGCGATTGTGCTTTTGTCTGGCGGGCTGGATTCGTCAACGGTTTTGGCGATTGCTCAGGAGCAAGGGTATGAATGTTATACCCTGAGTTTTGACTACGGTCAGTTGCATCGGGCAGAGCTTGAGGCATCAGGGCGACTTTCGCAGCAGATGGGGGCGGTTCAGCATAAGGTTGTTTCGCTGGGTTTGCGCGATATTGGTGGTTCGGCGTTAACTGATGACAGTATTGCGGTGCCGACCGATCCTGGTGTCGGGATTCCTGTGACCTACGTGCCGGCGCGTAATACGGTGTTTCTTGCCTTGGCGCTGGGGTGGGCGGAGGTGCTGGGGAGTTTTGATATTTTCATTGGCGTTAATGCAGTGGACTATTCTGGTTATCCGGATTGCCGCCCAGAGTTTATAGCTGCCTTCGAGTCGTTGGCGCAGTTGGCGACCAAAGCGGGTGTGGAGGGTGGCCGTTTTCACATTCATACCCCGCTGATCAGTATGAGCAAGGCGGAAATCATCCAATGCGGTCAGCGTTTGGGGGTGGACTATTCCCAGACAACCTCCTGCTATGCGGCGGATGCGGCAGGGCGGGCCTGTGGACGATGCGATGCTTGTCGTCTGCGTCGAGTAGGCTTTGAGCAGGCCGGCGTGCCGGATCCTACCCACTACCAGCCATAATTGGCTGATATCTGCAGTATCTCCCCATTTTTTCAATAAGTTACAGTGTTTTATCATGGAAAGGCTGTGCTGCTGGCTGTGTTGGCAAAAAATACCGACAGGCGGATTACTGCAGCCCCGGGCCGAGCTGAATTTGATCGAATAACACCGTTTGCTGATTTTTTGTGCGCAGTTGATTGTTTTCACATCACTTGGCTTATCTTTGAGAAACTTAATGGGTTTTAAGGGGTTGCGTTTTAAATTTAAACGGGTATTATACGCGCACTTCTCGGGCCGTTAGCTCAGTCGGTAGAGCAGCGGACTTTTAATCCGTTGGTCCTGCGTTCGAGTCGCAGACGGCCCACCATATTTTTAAAGCCCCGCGTGGCGGGGCTTTTTTGCACCATCTGAATGCTGTGCAGGTTGTTTTTTGCGGGTAGATGGTGTGCGTGAATGGGAAAACTAGGGTTTTCTCTTCTCCAGATGATTGACACTGGTTGTCTCATTGGGGAGAATACACGGCTGTTTTTGGAGGGGTTCCCGAGCGGTCAAAGGGATCAGACTGTAAATCTGACGGCTCTGCCTTCGAAGGTTCAAATCCTTCCCCCTCCACCATATTATGAGTTGCGCAAGTTGAATTGCCGAGCGGTCGCGCAGCTAAGAGTGCTGCGGGTGTAGTTCAATGGTAGAACCTCAGCCTTCCAAGCTGATGACGTGGGTTCGATTCCCATCACCCGCTCCAAAAGGTTTAGGCCCATGTAGCTCAGGGGTAGAGCACTTCCTTGGTAAGGAAGAGGTCCCCGGTTCAATTCCGGGCATGGGCTCCACGAAATTGATATTTGGCTTGTTGTTTTTTTAAAGTTTGGCATAGAGGGCGTCTCCCATGGCTAAAGGTAAATTTGAACGTACTAAACCGCACGTTAACGTAGGTACAATCGGCCACGTTGACCACGGTAAGACGACACTGACTGCAGCGATCACCAAGTGTATGGCTGAGAAGTTTGGCGGTGAGTTTAAGGCGTATGACCAGATCGACGGTGCGCCAGAAGAGCGCGCTCGTGGTATCACGATCTCTACTGCACACGTTGAGTACGAATCTGCCAATCGCCACTACGCCCACGTAGACTGCCCTGGGCACGCTGACTATGTTAAAAACATGATCACTGGTGCGGCGCAGATGGATGGCGCGATCCTGGTATGTTCTGCTGCTGACGGCCCCATGCCTCAGACTCGCGAGCACATCCTGTTGTCTCGCCAGGTAGGCGTTCCTTACATCGTAGTGTTCATGAACAAAGCGGACATGGTTGACGATGCTGAACTGCTGGAACTGGTAGAGATGGAAGTTCGCGAGCTGCTGTCTTCTTACGACTTCCCGGGTGATGACATTCCTGTGATCGTTGGTTCTGCGCTGAAAGCGCTGCAAGGCGATCAGTCTGAAATCGGTGTACCATCGGTTCACAAGTTGGTTGAGGCCATGGACAGCTACATTCCACAGCCAGAGCGTGCAATTGACGGCGCGTTCCTGATGCCTGTAGAAGACGTATTCTCTATTTCTGGTCGTGGTACCGTAGTTACTGGTCGTATCGAGCGCGGTATCGTGAAGGTGGGTGACGAGGTTGAAATCGTCGGTATCCGCCCAACGATCAAGACCACCTGTACTGGTGTTGAAATGTTCCGTAAGCTGCTTGACCAAGGTCAGGCGGGTGATAACGTGGGTGTGCTGCTGCGTGGTACCAAGCGTGAAGAAGTTGAGCGTGGCCAGGTTCTGTGTAAGCCAGGTTCAATCAAGCCGCACACCAAGTTCCAAGCTGAAGTGTACGTGTTGAGCAAAGAAGAGGGTGGTCGTCACACGCCATTCTTCAATGGCTACCGTCCTCAGTTCTACTTCAGCACCACGGACGTCACGGGTTCTTGTGATCTGCCCGAGGGTGTAGAGATGGTTATGCCTGGTGATAACGTAGCAATGGTTGTTACTCTGATCGCACCGGTTGCGATGGAGGAAGGTCTGCGCTTCGCTATCCGTGAAGGTGGCCGTACCGTAGGTGCGGGTGTTGTTGCCAAAGTTGTTGAGTAAATATAATCATGAGCGCTAGCCAAAATATCCGTATTCGCCTTAAGGGATTTGATCATCGTCTGATTGATCAGTCCACTAAGGAGATCGTAGAAACTGCAAAGCGTACCGGTGCCCAGGTCCGTGGCCCGATTCCTTTGCCGACCAAAATCGAGAAATTCACTCTGTTGATTTCTCCGCATGCTGACAAAGATGCACGTGAACAGTACGAAATCCGTACCCACAAGCGTCTGCTGGATATCGTTGATCCTACAGACAAAACTGTGGATGCGCTGATGAAACTGGACTTGGCTGCCGGCGTAGATGTTCAGATTAAACTGAACTAATTTACTTTCTAGGTGGTTTTCTGGTAATATTCGCCTCCCTGAATTTAGGGTGGCGAATTTTTTATATATTTTTTAATGCTAAACAGCGCCAATCAATCGAAATTGGTGCGGTGAGGATAGAAAAATGACTTTAGGTGTCGTTGGTCGTAAACACGGTATGACGCGCGTGTTCACCGAAGCTGGTGAATTTGTGCCCGTAACCGTGATTGAAGTAGAGCCAAATCGCATATCTCAGATTAAGTCTGTAGACTCCGACGGCTATCGTGCCGTGCAGGTAACTGTGGGCAATCGTCGTGCCAGTCGCGTAAACAAGGCGGCTGCTGGCCATTTTGCCAAGGCTGGTGTAGAAGCTGGTCGTGGCTTGTGGGAGTTCCGTTTGGCCGAAGGCGAAGGCGAAGGTCTTGAGCTGGGTGGTCAAGTCTCCCTGGGTATGTTTGAAGCGGGTCAGAAAGTGGATGTAACCGGTACCTCTATCGGTAAAGGTTTCGCAGGCACAATCAAGCGTCATCATTTTGCCGCTCAAGATGCCACACATGGTAACTCTTTGAGTCATCGTGCTCCTGGTTCTATCGGTCAGAACCAGTCGCCTGGTCGCGTATTCAAGGGCAAGAAAATGTCTGGTCACTTGGGTAACGTGCGCCGTACTGCTATGTCTCTGGAAGTAGTGCGTGTTGATGCGGATCGCAACTTGTTGTTGATCAAAGGCGCTGTTCCTGGCTCCAAAGGTGGTGACGTGGTTGTCCGTCCCGCCGTTAAAGGTAGCAGGTAAGGAGATTAAGCGATGGCGATTAAATTGAAAACAGTCGGTGGCGCTGCTCCCGTAGAAGTTTCCGACGAAGTGTTTGGCCGCGAATTTAACGAAACGCTGGTTCATCAGGTAGTTGTGGCTCACATGGCTGGCGGTCGTGCCGGTACACGTGGTCACAAGTCCCGTGCTGATGTTGCTGGCGGTGGTGCCAAGCCATTCCGTCAAAAAGGCGGCGGTCGTGCGCGTGCAGGTTCTATCCGTAGCCCATTGTGGCGTACCGGTGGTAAAACCTTCGCGTCGACCAATCAGAACTACAGTCAGAAAGTAAATAAGAAAATGCGTATCGCAGCAATGCGCGCAATTTTCTCCGAGCTGGCACGCCAGGATCGTCTGGTAGTAGTAGATTCTTTGGCTCTGGATGCACCCAAGACCAAGTCTTTGGTTGGCAAGCTGAAGGGTTATGGAATTGGTGAAGCGTTGTTGGTAACAGAGCAGTTCGACGAGAACTTGTATCTGTCTGCACGCAACCTGATTAATGTCGAAGTGCGCGAAGCAGCCAAGGTTGATCCTGTAAGTTTGGTGGCTTTCCCACAAGTGGTTGTCACTGCAGGTGCAATCAAGAAAATTGAGGAGATGCTGGGATGAATCAAGAACGTTTGATGAAAACCATTTTGGCCCCTCACGTTTCCGAGAAGTCTAGCGGATTGGCAGAAGGCGCGAATCAGTTTGTTCTGAAGGTTGCTGTTGATTCTACCAAGCTGGAAATCAAAAAAGCGGTAGAGGCAATGTTTGAGGTTAAGGTTGACCAGGTTCGTGTGGTTAACGTTAAGGGCAAAGTCAAAGGTCGTGCCACTGCTCGTACAGGGCGTCGTCCGGACTGGAAGAAAGCCTACGTCAAGCTGGCTGCAGGTCAAAACATTGACCTGATGGGCGCGGAATAAGAGCGAAAGGTAGCTAACAATGGCAGTAGTAAAAACAAAACCTACTTCACCTGGACGCCGCTTTTTGGTCAAGATCGTAGGTGAAGAGCTTCATAAGGGCAAGCCACATGCAGGCTTGGTTGAGAAGCAGATCCAGAAGTCCGGTCGTAATAACCTGGGCCGTATCACCGTGCGTCATCGTGGGGGTGGTCACAAGCACCATTACCGCGTTGTTGACTTCAAGCGCAACACCAAAGACGGTATCGCGGGTACAGTAGAGCGTTTAGAATACGATCCGAATCGTACGGCGCACATTGCGTTGGTTTGTTATGCAGATGGTGAGCGCGCGTACATTATCGCGCCAAAAGGTCTGCAGGCGGGCGACGTTGTTGTGGCTGGCGAAGCTGCGGAAATCAAAGTTGGTAACAGTATGGCGCTGCGCAATATCCCAGTGGGTAGCGTTGTGCACTGTGTTGAGATGCGTCCAGGCAAGGGAGCCCAGTTGGCTCGTAGCGCCGGTGCATCAGTGCAGTTGGTTGCTAAAGAAAATACTCATGTAATGTTGCGTCTGCGCTCCGGTGAAATCCGTCGCGTGCTGGCAGATTGCCGCGCTACCATGGGCGAAGTTAGCAACACAGAGCACAATTTGCGTTCAATCGGCAAAGCCGGTGCGAAACGCTGGAAAGGCATTCGTCCCACTGTACGTGGTGTAGCGATGAACCCTGTAGACCATCCGCATGGTGGTGGTGAGGGTCGTACCTCTGGTGGTCGTCATCCCGTGTCTCCATGGGGTACCCCAACCAAGGGTTACAAGACTCGCTCAAACAAGCGTACAGATAAGATGATTGTGCGTCGTCGTAAGTAATTCGGATAAGAGGAATAGTTATGCCACGTTCAATTAAAAAAGGCCCGTTTATTGACGAGCACTTGTTGAACAAGGTTAATAAGGCTGTTGAAAATAACGAGCGACGCCCAATCAAAACTTGGTCTCGCCGTTCCATGATCCTGCCCAACATGATTGGGTTGACGATCGCCGTGTATAACGGTAAACAGCATGTGCCTGTGTTAGTAAACGAAAATATGGTTGGCCACAAGTTAGGCGAGTTCTCCCTTACCCGCACATACCGCGGTCATGGGACGGACAAGAAAGTCACTAAGCGCTAAGAGGGTTAGACGATGCAAGTGAACGCTAAATTACGTTTTGCGCGTATCTCTCCGCAGAAAGCGCGACTGGTTGCTGACCAGGTTCGTGGAAAGCCTGTAGAGAAAGCGCTGCAGTTGCTGACATTCAGCGACAAAAAAGCTGCGCATGTTATTCGTAAAGTAGTTGAATCCGCGATTGCGAATGCTGAACACAACGATGGTGCCGACATTGATGAGCTGAAAATTGCTAGCATCATGGTTGATGAAGGTCCTGCGTACAAGCGCATTCAGCCGCGTGCCAAAGGTCGTGCGAATCGCATTCTGAAAAGAACCAGTCACATTACTGTGACTGTGGCGGACAGCTAAGAGGAATTATTATGGGTCAGAAAGTACATCCTACCGGTTTCCGCTTGGGGATAGTTACCGATTGGAACTCCAAGTGGTATGCCGACAGCAAGGACTATGCGAACCTGTTGAATAACGACTTGGAAGTTCGCCGGTTCCTGCGTGAAAAACTGAAGCACGCGTCTGTGAGCAAAATCGAGATTTCTCGTCCAGCTCGCAATGCGCGCATTACCATTCACACTGCCCGTCCTGGTATCGTGATTGGTAAAAAAGGTGAAGATATCGAACGTCTGCGCAGCGATGTTTCTGCGATGATGGGGATTCCTGTTCACCTGAATATCGAAGAAATCCGCAAGCCTGAACTGGATGCTCGTCTGGTTGCTGAAGGTGTTGCCCAGCAGTTGGAAAAGCGTATCATGTTCCGCCGTGCGATGAAGCGCGCTGTAACGAACACAATGCGTCTGGGTGCGGAAGGTATTCGTATCAATGTTTCTGGTCGCTTGAACGGTGCAGAAATCGCGCGCATGGAGTGGTATCGTGAAGGTCGCGTGCCATTGCACACTCTGCGTGCAGACATTGATTACGGCACCGCTGAAGCTCTGACTACTTACGGCATCATTGGCGTAAAAGTCTGGATCTTCAAAGGCGAGGTGTTTGATAAAGGAGCAGTGGTTGCTGAAGAGGCTCCAGCCAAGCCAGCGAAAGCTGCCGCTAAGAAGGCACAGGGGTAAGGCACATGTTACAGCCTAAGCGCACTAAATTTCGGAAAGTTTTTAAAGGACGTAACCGTGGTTGGGCCGCTAGCGGCAATAAATGCAGCTTCGGTGACTTTGGTTTGAAGGCCACAGGACGTGGTCGTATTACCGCGCGTCAGATCGAGGCCGCACGTCGTGCGATGACTCGTCACATCAAGCGTGGCGGTAGAATTTGGATCCGGATCTTCCCAGACAAGCCCATTACCGAAAAGCCCCTAGAAGTTCGTATGGGTGCCGGTAAAGGTAATGTTGAATACTGGGTGGCCGAGGTTCAGCCTGGCAAGATGCTGTATGAGATGGAAGGTGTTTCTGAAGAAGAAGCGCGTGAAGCATTCCGTCTTGCTGCAGCCAAATTGCCTGTAGGCACTACATTTGTGAGTCGCACGGTGATCTGATGAAAGCGAATGAATTAAGAAGTAAGAGCGTTGATGCTCTGACCGAGCAACTGCATGGTTTGTTGAAAGAGCAGTTCACTCTGCGCATGCAGCACGCAACCGGTCAACTGGGTCAAAGTCACAGCTTGAAACAGGTGCGTCGTGATATCGCACGTGTTAAGACTGTGATCAATGCAAAGAAACGTGAAGGTGGCGCTGCATGAGTGTTCAAGAAAAAACTCGTACCGTAGTGGGTCGTGTTGTCAGCAACAAAATGGACAAGTCCATTACAGTGCTGGTTGAGCGCAAAGAGCCTCACCCACTTTACGGTAAATTTGTTAAGCGCTCCACCAAGTTGCATGCTCATGATGAGGGCAATGTCTGTCAAGAAGGCGACCTGGTTGCCATCGTTGAGACTCGCCCGATTTCAAAATTGAAAACATGGCGCTTGGTTGAAGTTTTAGAAAAGACCAAATAAATCAAAGTGTTGAAGAAGGTGTTGCTTCTTCAACATTCCTCCGGAAGCGAACGGGATGTCGGTGGCTCAACGATGGGCTTCCAAGTGCATTATAGGTGTGCTAGAATCCTGCGCCTTTTCGGGGTGAATCAAATGGGATTGGAGACTGTCCATGATTCAAATGCAAACAACACTTGACGTGGCTGACAACAGTGGTGCCAAGCGCGTTCAGTGTATAAAAGTGTTAGGCGGTTCCAAGCGTCGTTACGCTGGAATTGGCGATGTTATTAAAGTGAGCATCAAAGAAGCCTTGCCCCGTGGCAAAGTTAAAAAGGGTGATGTCTTTAATGCTGTGGTGGTCCGCACTCGTAAGGGTGTGCGTCGCGCTGATGGTTCTGTTATCCGTTTTGACGGAAATGCAGCAGTGCTGTTGAACAATAACCTTCAGCCCATTGGTACTCGTATCTTCGGCCCGGTGACTCGTGAGTTGCGTACAGACAACTTTATGAAGATCATCTCCCTGGCGCCTGAAGTGCTGTAAGGTAGAGAGAGTTCGGCTATGCGTAAGATTCGTAAAGGTGATGACGTCGTTATCACCGCAGGTAAAGATAAAGGTAAGCGTGGGTCCGTAACTCGCGTTACCGCTGATGATCGCGTTTTCGTCGAAGGTTCAAACATGGTTAAACGCCATGTGAAGGCCAACCCGATGGCGAATCAGCCAGGCGGTATTATTGAGAAAGAAGCGTCTTTGCATGTTTCCAACGTGGCGATTTTTAATCCCAAGACTAACAAGGGTGATCGCGTTGGAATTAAGGTCCTGGAAGATGGTCGCAAAGTTCGTTTCTTCAAGTCTAATAACGAACTAGTAGACATTTGACGGGTAGATCCATGGCAAGGTTGAAACAAGTTTACAAAGATACCGTGGTGCCAAAGCTGCAGAAGCAGTTTAATTACTCCAGCAGTATGGCTGTGCCACGTATCGAAAAAATCACACTCAATATGGGTGTGGGTGAAGCGGTTGGCGACAAGAAAGTTCTGGATTTCGCTGTGGCAGATATGACCAAGATTGCAGGTCAAAAGCCAGTGATTACCAAGGCTCGCAAGTCGGTTGCTGCGTTTAAAATTCGTGATCAGTGGCCTATCGGTTGTAAAGTAACGCTGCGCAATGAACAGATGTATGAGTTTTTGGATCGTCTGATCAATATTGCGATTCCGCGCGTGCGTGACTTCCGTGGTTTGAATGGTCGTTCATTTGATGGCCGTGGAAACTACAGCATGGGTGTTAAAGAGCAGATTGTGTTTCCTGAGATCGAGTTTGACAAGATCGACAAGTTGCGTGGTATGGATATTACCATTACTACGACTGCTCGCACCGATGAAGAAGGTCGTGCATTGTTGGCGGCGTTTAACTTTCCATTTAAGAATTAAGGGTCGAGCATATGGCTAAGAAAAGCATGCTAAACCGCGAGATTAAGCGTAAGCGCACAGTGGAAAAATTTGCCGCTAAGCGTACAGCGTTGAAAGCAGTTATGTCCGACATGAGCTTGTCTCAGGAAGAACGTGATGCAGCTCGCCTGAAATTTCAACGTCTGCCGCGCGATGCAAGTCGTTGCCGTATGCATAATCGCTGTCGCGTGACTGGTCGTCCGCACGGCTATTATCGCAAATTTGGTTTAGCTCGTAACAAGCTGCGTGAGCACGCCATGCGTGGCGACATTCCAGGCTTGGTAATGTCGAGCTGGTAACAGGATAAAGGGGTATTTGCTGTGTCAATGTCAGATCCTATTGCGGACATGTTAACGCGCATTCGTAATGCGCATTCCGCTGAAAAGTCCGAGGTTAGCATGCCGGCTTCCAAGACCAAGAAAGCCATTGCTGATCTGTTGAAACAAGAAGGCTACATTAAAGACTGTGCGGTCGCTTCTGTTGAAGGTAAGAGCATTCTTACCATCGCACTGAAGTACCACGGTGGTAAGCCTGTAATTGATGAGCTGAAGCGTGTAAGTCGCCCAGGTCTGCGTATTTACAAAGGCGCTGGCGAGATACCAAAGGTACGCGCTGGCTTGGGTGTGGCAGTTGTGTCTACGTCCCAGGGTATTATGTCCGATCGGGCTGCGCGTAAAGCGGGTATCGGCGGCGAAGTTATTTGCTTCGTAGCCTAAGGAGAACTTGCGATGTCACGTATTGCTAAGAATCCCGTTACTCTGCCCAAAGGCGTAGAAGCCAGTATCCAAGGGCAAGTAGTAGCGGTAAAAGGCCCCAAGGGCGCGTTGACGCTGAATGTTCATAAAGACGTCACGGTAGCTAACGCGGAAGGTACAGTAACCTTTGCTCCGCGCAACAGCTCCAAGGGTGCATCTGCGCAAGCAGGTACCGCCCGTGCGTTGGTTAACAATATGGTTGTTGGTGTGTCCAAAGGTTTTGAGAGAAAGCTGCGTCTGGTAGGTGTTGGTTACCGTGCGCAGGCTCAGGGCAAGAAGTTGAACTTGTCATTGGGCTTTTCTCATCCGGTTGAATTTGTTGTGCCCGAAGGCATTGCTGTAGAGACACCCAGTCAGACTGAAATTCTGGTTAAGGGTGTGGATAGGCATATGGTTGGTCAGGTAGCTGCCAACATCCGTGCTTATCGTTCTCCTGAGCCTTACAAAGGTAAGGGCGTTCGTTACGACGATGAAACCGTAGTAATGAAAGAAGCCAAGAAGAAATAAAGGCTGAATCATGGAAAAGAAAATTAAACGTTTGCGCCGGGCAGTTAAGCCTCGCGCTAAGATCCGCGAACTGGGTGCTGCTCGCTTGTGTGTGCACCGTACCCCTCGCCACATCTACGCACAGTTGATCGCAGCTGATGGCAGCAATGTCATTGCCGCAGCATCAACCAACGAGAAGGCGGTTCGCGAAGGTATGAAATACACCGGTAACGTTGATGCTGCCGCAGCGATTGGTAAGTTGATCGCAGAGCGCGCTGTTGAGAAAGGCGTGTCCGAAGTTGCTTTTGATCGTTCAGGTTTTAAGTATCACGGACGCATCAAAGCCCTGGCAGATGCCGCGCGTGAAGCCGGATTGAAATTCTAAAAAGGGTTGATTATGTCTAATTTCGAAGCAGCACCAAGCAAAGACGATTTGCTGGAAAAGTTGGTCGCGGTAAACCGCGTTGCCAAAGTGGTAAAAGGTGGTCGTCAATTTGCGTTTGCCGCACTGACAGTGGTTGGTGATGGTAAAGGCCGCGTAGGTTTTGGTACAGGCAAAGCGCGTGAAGTTCCAGTTGCCATTCAGAAGGCGATGGACCAAGCACGTAGAAGCATGGTTACTGTAAAACTGAACGAAACAACTCTGCAGCACCCAGTGTTTTCCCGTCATGGTGGTTCCAAGGTCTACATGCAGCCTGCTTCGGATGGTACAGGTATCATTGCTGGTGGCGCGATGCGCGCAGTATTGGAAGTTGCTGGCGTGCATAACGTATTGGCTAAGTGCGTTGGTTCAACCAATCCGATTAACGTGGTTCGCGCTACTGTTAAGGGTTTGGCGGAAATGACTTCTCCGGAAGATGTTGCAGCCAAGCGCGGTAAGACCGTTAAAGAAATTTTGGAATAAGATCATGAGTGCGAAGAAGCTGAAAGTTACGCTGGTACGCAGCACAAACGGTCGCTTGGCAGCGCATAAAGCGTGCGTTGCTGGTCTCGGATTACGTCGCATTCGTCACTGCGTTGAAGTGATGGATACGCCTGAGAATCGCGGCATGATTAATAAAGTCAACTACATGTTGAAGGTAGAGGAAGCTTGATCATGCAACTGAATACATTGAAGCCAGCTCCTGGTTCGCGTGTTCGCGCTAGACGCGTTGGTCGCGGTATTGGTTCTGGTTTGGGTAAAACTTGTGGCCGTGGTCATAAAGGTCAAACTGCTCGTACCGGTGGTAAAATCCGCCCAGGTTTCGAGGGTGGTCAACAGCCTCTGCAGCGTCGTTTGCCAAAAGTTGGTTTTAACTCACGCTCCAAGCCGTTTGTTGCAGAAATTCGTTTGCACGAAATTGCCAAAATCGAAGGCAGTGTTGCAAGCATGGAAACTCTGCGTGCAGCTGGTTTGATTGGTGAGAAGATTGAACGCGTTAAAGTAATTTTGGCTGGTGAAATTGCTCGTGCAATCACTGTAAGCGGGTTGGGCGTGACTAGCGGCGCCAAAGCAGCGATTGAAGCTGCTGGCGGTAAAGTGGAGGCCTGATGGGGTCCTCACGCCAGGCGATGGCAGCCAGCCTAGCTGGCGGCAAACTTACTGAATTACGCCAACGCCTCTTGTTTGTACTTGGGGCGTTGATTGTATTTCGCATTGGTGCGCATATTCCTGTGCCCGGCATTGATCCGGTAGCATTGGCGCAAATGTTTGAGCAGCAGAAGGGCACCATTCTGGACATGTTTAACATGTTCTCGGGTGGCGCACTGGGACGCTTGTCGGTATTTGCGTTGGGCGTAATGCCTTATATCTCGGCATCGATTATTGTGCAGCTACTGAGCTCGGTTTGGCCGAAGCTTGAGCAGCTCAAGAAAGAAGGCGAGTCTGGTCGACGGAAGATTACCCAGTACACGCGCTATTTGACGCTGGTATTGGCAACCTTCCAAGCCATTGGTGTATCCATTGCCCTGCAATCGCAGCGTATTGGTAATGCTAGTGTTGTCATTGAACCTGGTCCCTTGTTCGTGATTACTTGTGTGATTACGCTGGTTGCCGGGACGATGTTCCTGATGTGGCTGGGTGAGCAAGTGACCGAGCGCGGCATAGGTAATGGTATTTCCATCATTATCTTTGCTGGTATCGTGGCGGGCCTGCCTTCTGCGTTAGGTGGGACACTTGAGCTGGGTCGTACCGGTGAATTGAGTTGGTTTGCCATTCTGGCGCTGTTGGCGCTGGCCTTGGCGGTCACTTATTTTGTGGTGTTTGTTGAGCGCGGTCAGCGCCGCATCACCGTGAATTACGCGAAAAGACAGCAGGGAAATAAGCTGTACGCCGGTGGCACTAGCCACTTGCCGTTGAAAGTTAACATGGCAGGCGTTATTCCCCCGATTTTCGCGTCGAGTATCATACTCTTCCCTGCGACGCTGGGCGGCTGGTTTGGCAGCAGCAGTGAGAGTATGGATTGGTTGAAGGACCTGGCGTCTACGTTGTCTCCGGGCCAACCAATGTATGTCATGCTGTATGCGGTGGCGATTGTGTTTTTCTGCTTCTTTTACACCGCGTTGGTGTTTAACCCAAAAGATACAGCAGATAACTTAAAGAAATCTGGGGCATTTATACCGGGCGTACGCCCAGGTGATAAAACTGCTCAGTATATCGACAAAATCATGTCACGCCTGACTCTGGTTGGTGCGTTGTACATTACGGCGGTGTGCTTGTTGCCAGAGTTCTTGATTTTGTACTGGAACGTTCCATTTTACTTTGGTGGAACTTCGTTATTGATCGTTGTCGTGGTGATCATGGATTTTATGGCCCAAACCCAAGCACATCTGATGTCTCATCAGTATGAAGGCATCATGAAGAAGGCCAATCTGAAATCCCATGGCAGAAGCGGCTTGGTTCGCTAAGCCTAGACAGTTTGTTGGAGTCGGAACAATGAGAGTTAGAGCCTCTGTTAAAAAAATTTGCCGTAAATGCAGAGTAGTTAAGCGTAAGGGTGTAATCCGTGTGATCTGTGCCGATGCTCGTCATAAGCAGCGTCAGGGATAATATCCACTTGATTTACTAGGCAAAGATAGGTAGAATTCCGCGGCTCAAAGAACGCCGGGAAGATTTAGGAGAATTGAAGTAATGGCGCGTATCGCTGGAGTTAACGTTCCGGATAAGAAACATGCGGTTATCGCATTGACTTATATTTACGGTATTGGTCACACCCGCGCAAAAGCTATCTGTGAAGCGGCTGGTGTTGAACCTGCGGTCAAGATCAGTGATCTTTCCGAAGAGAAGGTCGAAGCTTTGCGTACAGAGGTAGGCAAGTTCACTGTTGAAGGTGACTTGCGTCGTGAAGTGTCGATGAGTATCAAGCGTTTGATGGATTTGGGCTGCTACCGCGGCATCCGCCACCGTCGTGGTCTTCCACTGCGCGGTCAACGCACCCGTACCAACGCGCGTACCCGTAAGGGACCACGTCGCTTGGTTAAGAAGCAATAATAGACTTAGGGTCAACGAGTTATGGCTAAAGCAACCAAACCTGTCCGCAAACGCGTCAAGAAGAATGTTTCTGACGCTGTAGCGCACATTCATGCCTCATTTAATAACACAATCGTGACTATCACGGATCGCCAGGGCAATACATTGAGCTGGGCGACCTCTGGTGGTTCCGGTTTCCGCGGTTCACGTAAGAGCACTCCTTTTGCTGCCCAGGTGGCCGCAGAGCGTGCTGGTCGTGCTGCTCAAGAATTTGGCGTCAAAAATGTAGACGTCATGGTGAAGGGCCCCGGCCCAGGTCGCGAATCAGCTGTTCGTGCGCTGAATATCGTTGGCTTTAAAATCAATAACATCGTAGATGTGACGCCCATTCCGCACAACGGTTGCCGTCCATCTAAGAAACGTCGAGTATAGACCGGGAGTCCACTGTGGCGAAGTATATAGGATCTAAGTGCCGCTTGTGCCGTCGTGAAGGGCAGAAGCTGTTTTTGAAAGGTGAGAAGTGCTTCACCAGCAAGTGTGCAATGGAGAAACGTCCATTCCCACCTGGTCAGCACGGTCAACGCCGTGGTCGTCTTTCTGATTATGCTACGCAGTTGCGTGAGAAGCAGAAGGTGCGTCGTATTTATGGCATCCTGGAAGGCCAGTTCAGACTGTACTACCAAGAAGCAGATCGCGGTAAGGGTTCAACAGGCGAGAGATTGCTGCAGTTGTTGGAAAGCCGCCTAGATAACGTTGTTTACCGGATGGGGTTTGCTGCTTCTCGTTCCGAAGCGCGTCAGTTGGTCCGTCACAAGAGTATTTTGGTAAATGGTCGCACTGTGACTATCCCTTCTTACCAAGTGAAGGCTGACGACGTTGTTGCGGTCACGGGTGCTTCTAAAGAACAGCTGCGCGTTAAAGCAGCGGCTGACGCTGCGCAACAGCGCGGCATCGCTGACTGGTTGAGCGTTGATGTTAAGAAACTTGAAGGTGTGTTCCGTAACGTTCCTGAACGTTCTGATCTGCCATCTGACATCAACGAACAGTTGATTGTAGAGTTGTACTCTAAGTAATCCTAGCTAGCGGGAAGAGGACCCTTCATGCAAACTGCGATAGGCGAATTGTTAAAACCACGTTTAGTGGATGTTCAGAAGTTATCAGAGACTCGTGCGAAAGTAACTTTGGAACCGCTGGAGCGTGGCTTTGGTCATACTCTTGGTAACGCCTTGCGCCGTATTTTATTGTCCTCAATGACCGGTGCTGCGGTCACAGAAATTGAGATCGAAGGCGTATTGCACGAGTACAGTGCAATTGAAGGTGTGCAGGAAGACGTAATCGAAATTCTGCTGAATCTGAAGGAACTTGCCATCCGTATGGCAACCAATGGTGAAGCAACTCTGACCCTGAACAAAAAGGGTCCTGGTCCTGTTACCGCTGGTGATATTCAATTGGTTAACGGCGTAGAAATCGTTAATCCAGGTCATGTTATCGCAAATCTGACCAAGTCAGGCTCGTTGAACATGATCATCAAGGTTGCAACAGGTCGTGGCTACCAGCCTTCGACGGCTCGTGCGGACAATGAAGATCGTCCAATTGGTCGTCTGCTGGTGGATGCATCCTTCAGCCCCATCAAGCGCGTGTCTTACAATGTTGAGGCTGCGCGTGTGGATCAGCGTACCGATTTGGACAAGCTGATTCTGGAGCTGGAAACTAACGGAACTATCGATCCCGAAGGTGCGATCCGCAATGCGGCCACCATCCTGCAAGATCAATTGACACATTTCGTTGATCTGAAGGGTATGGCTAAGGAAGAACCGAAGGAAGAAGAGCCAGCGGTTGATCCTGTGTTGTTGCGTCCGGTTGACGATTTGGAATTGACTGTTCGTTCTGCGAACTGTTTGAAAGCCGAAAACATCTACTACATCGGTGATTTGATTCAGCGCTCTGAAGTTGAGTTGCTGAAGACACCGAATCTGGGTAAGAAATCTTTGACCGAGATCAAGGATGTGCTTGCCTCCAAAGGTTTGTCCTTGGGTATGCGCCTGGAAAACTGGCCGCCTGCTCAATTGAAAGACAAACAGAGAGAAACTGCCTGATTAGGCAATAGAGATAGATTAGGGTTGTAGTCATGCGACACAAAAAATCTGGAGTTAAGTTAAGCCGCACTAGCGCGCACCGTGATGCGATGTTCAGCAATATGTCTGCTTCGCTGTTCCGTCACGAGACGATCAAGACTACTTTGGTGAAAGCCAAAGAATTGCGTCGCGTGGCTGAGCCTATGATCACTCGTGCGAAGGAAGACAGCGTACATAACCGTCGTATTATCTTCTCTCGTATGCGTGACAAAGAAATGGTTGGCAAGTTGTTCACTGACTTGGGCCCACGCTTTAAAGCGCGTCCTGGCGGTTACATCCGTATCCTGAAGTGCGGTTTCCGCGCTGGCGACAACGCTCCTATGGCGTTGGTGCAGTTGGTGAAGGATGAAGCCGGCGAGTAATCGCTGTGTGCTTTGCAGAATAAAAAAGAGCCGGTTTCGTACCGGCTTTTTTTATGCCCGAAAAAAAGGAGGGTGGCGATGATTACGCTGTTTACCGATTTCGGCTGGCAGGGGCCGTATGTTGGCCAGATGAAGCTCGCCCTTCAACACTATGCGCCAGGTCGGGCGGTGGTGGATTTGATGCACGATGCGCCGGCACTCAACATCAATGCTTCGGCTTATTTGTTGGCTGCGGTTACTGCCGCATTACCACGAGGCAGTGTCTGTTGTGCAGTGATCGACCCCGGTGTCGGCCATCATGCGCGGCCTCCTGTTATTTTACGTGCTCGTGATTGCTGGTTCGTGGGGCCGGGCAATGGTTTGTTTGTTCCGCTGGCATTGGATGACCCCGATTCTCGCTGGTACCAAATCCATTGGCGGCCGGCGGAAGGCCTGTCCAATAGTTTTCACGGACGGGATTTGTTTGCGCCGGTGGCGGCGCTGTTGGCCCTGGGTGAGCCGATCGAAAGTCTGGCGACGCCAATGACGGTGGAAACCGAAGGCTGGGGCAGGGATTTGGCCGAGGTCATCTACATTGATCATTACGGTAACTGCATGACAGGTCTGGGGGCGGCCGGCTTTATGAGTGAGCAAGTATTCACCTTTGGTCAGTTGCCGATCCGTTATGCGCCAACGTTTGCCTATGCGCTGGCGGGACAACCGTTCTGGTACGAGAACAGTCAGGGCCTGATTGAGATTGCAGGCAATCAATTCAATGTGGCGCAGCGTCTGGGTATCAGCATCGGCGACAAGATCAGCTTTTAGCGAGATGCAGGAGTTGCTTTAGCATTTCCAGTCCTGGGGAGTCGTCAAAGGAATGAGTTGTTTCACTGGTCTCCCAGGTGGCCGCTGAGGTCAGATGAATATGCGCCGTACGCCGAATGTTCGGTATATTGTCGAGCAGGCCGGCAGGGATCCACATCCAGGTCCCATCGCCGATGGTATTGGGTACGCTGCAGCCGCACTGGCTGCAGAAATCGTTACGGTAACCTGAGGGCGCGCGGTAGCTAATAATGCTGTTGGCGTCGCCCTGCCAGCGAAACTGCGTTTGCGGTAAAAGCGCTGCGGCATTGGCCGAGGAGCCGCTGACCCTTCGGCACTCAGAGCAGTGGCATTGATAAAGTCGCAATTCATCTACTGCCAGCGCAAACGTTACTTCACCACACAAGCACTGGCCATGGATCATGGGGCGGCCTCGGTTAGTAATACCAATCCCAGCTGACAAATAACTTGTCGCGGTCGGCTACTTGTTTGAACATCAGTTGGTCGCCGCTCTGGTAGATGACCACACCCGCGCTGACGCTGCTGCCAGAGGCCAGTTCATAGCTGCTCCAGCCTCGGTAGAAGGCACCGTCACCGCCATTGCCCCAAAGGCTGGCCAGGGCGTTGACTGTCAGTTGTTCACGCAACAGTTTACCGCTGTAGCGTAACGCAGTTTGGCTGGCGGTTTCACCTACGGCGAATGAGCCGTTGTCCAGGGCTTGGTCATAATCCAGAATCTGGCTGGCCATGGCTTCCAAGGCAAATGTGTGATTGCTGATGCCGTAGTACTCCAGACCGAGCATGGCCTTGGCCTGCTGATAGGTTTGCTTGGGCTGAGGTGAAAAGCGCTTGCCATCAGTGAGCGCTAACTCGGTTTTGACCAACCAGGCACCCAGCGGAGCATTGGCGCTGATGCCAGCGAGGTTGATCGGCGCGTGGCGCAGCCGGCCACTGGTCATGTAGGGGTCATCGTCGTAGATCTTGGCTAGATGCAGTGAGGCATCGGCGGCAGACGATTGAAAGTGCAGTGCTGCAGCGTATTGCAGGTGTTCGGCATCGCTGTCCAGGCTGTCTTCCGCCGGTGGTGCAGAGGGATAGAAACTGTATTGGCTGCCGAAGGCCGGGCGTTTGCTGAAACGGGTTTCGCCGACCAGGATGAGCTCGCCGTGCCAGCTGCCCTGGTAGTAATCGGCCTTGGCCATGCCCACCGGCAGGCGCAGGTTCTCAATGTCGGTGATGCCAGGATCGCGTAGGTCCAGCGGATTGAGTACATCCACCACGCGCAGGCTGTCGGATTTGCCCCAGACGACAATCTGCCGGCCGATTTTTATGTCCAGCCGATCGCTGAGCTTGCCCTGCACAAAAGTGTCACGCAGCTCGAGTTCCTGTTCGTGATGCTTGAGTGTTTCGGCATTGAACTGATCACGTCCCTTGATGGCATATCCGGCGTCATGAAAGCCGGCAAGCTGTGCTTCGCTGCGCCAGGCTTTATTCCATTGGCTTTTTATTCCCAGGCGCAGGCTGGTTTTGGCGCTGCTGAGATCCTGGTAATCAGGCGTATCACTGTGCGCCTGATAGTTGTGGGTGGCCAGCAGGGTGAGTCGGCTGTTGAAATCGTGCCTGGGAAAGCCGCTGGCCTGATTGATACTGGTTTCGGCTGGAGGCGCGGCCTGCAGGGTCGGGGTGTCAAAGCTGCCGAGCAGGTCATCAAGATCTTCTTCGGCGCAAACACTGCCCATACTGAGCAATGCGGCGGTAAACAAAACGGTTTTACGCATTTACAGACCTTTCTCCAAACGGCGCAGGGTAAATGCATCATCGCCAAGGTTCTGGTTATATTTGACGTTATGGAAACGCAAAATGGTGCGATGTTCGGTTTGCTGACCTTGTTTGGTCGTCATGGAAATTTCCAGCGGCGTCCAGATGCCATCGATTTGTTCGAGCTTGGTGATTTCCATGAATTTCATTTTGCCGCCATCCTTTTCCCAGTTGATGGCGCGAATCACGACGTGGTTATCCTGGCGAACGAACGCCAAGGATTTGCTGTAACCAAATTCATCAATGATTTTTTTGCTACGCGGCACTGCTTCGATAGCCCAAACTTTTTTACCATCGACATCCATTTCTTTTTTCAGCGTGAAATCGTAGTTCTGTAAATCGCGGTCAGTCATGTCGGCGTAGTTAAAGTCCGAGCCCATAAAGCTGCCGCTTTTGTCGGTGCTGGCGATGCGCTTGCTTTTACGCAGGGCTGGCAGGAACAGCCACTGGTCATCGTCCTTGTTGGCGTCGTCGTAATCGTAGGTAAGAAAGCCCGTGTTCTCCACATCTGCCGGTGAAAGGAAGAACATGATGCGATAAGTATCCTTGCCAAAATCTTTGGAGAAGGTGCGCAGTGAACGTGTACGCTGATTGTTGTGGCGATCAATCAGAATCATTTCCATGTCTGAGACGCGATTGTCACCTTTGTTGACAGCATCGACTTTTTCCATAATCGCCCGGGCTTTGGCATCATCGGCCAAGGCAGCGCCGGGCAAACCGGCGAGAGTGAATAACGAACAGGCTGCAATCCAAGGGCGGAAATTGCGGGAATTAAGCATGAGCGGTTCCTTGTTTATTTTTGCGGCTGTAGAGTAGGGTCATCAATGCCGGCGCCAACAACAAATCGGCGAGCAGGGCGAGCAATATGGTGCTGCCGGTCAGAATGCCAAAATTAACGACATTGCTCATGGTGGCGGCGGCAAACATAAAGAAGCCGATGCATAGAACGATGGTCGTGACCAAAATGGCGCGACCGGTACTGAGCAAGGTGGTTTTGACCGCCTTTTCCACGTCACCGTATTGATGGTAGTAGCGGCGGAAGTTGTGCATGAAATGGATGGTGTCATCCACCACCAGGCCAATGGCTATCGAGCCGATCAGCAGGGTAAACATGTCAAACGGGATGCCGAAATAGCCCATGCAACCGATGGTGATGAGGATGGGTAAAAAGTTGGGAATCATGCTGATCAAGCCAATCTTGATACTGCCCAGCAGCAAAATCATCATGATGGTAATGGCTACGGCGGCGATGACATAGCTTTTAGCTGTGCTGTGGATTGATGCATCCATGGTGCGACTGAACAGCGTGCCCATGCCGGTGACATAGGATGTGACCGAATCACCAAAATGTTTGGCCAGCAGACCTTCCACCTGATGAATGAATTCGGTATGTGTGCCCGCGTCGATCCACGGCGTTTTCAGTGTAATGCGCGCTTGAGAAAACTGGCTGTCGACAAAATCTTCAAGATCATCCGAGCCGGAGTTTTCGAACAGCAATAGCTCCTGGGCTATCAGATCACGATTGTTGGGAACCTGATAAAACTCTTCTTGGTTTTCGTGCAGGGCGCGATTGCTTTCTTTGAGAATATCTACCACCGATGAGGTTTTGCCGACGAACATGTCAGGCATAACCAGCTGGTTTAGTTCTTTGTCGAAAGCATCCATGCGCTGAATCAAGTCAGGGTCATACAGGCCATTTTCGGTGTTGGTTTTGATGACAATTTCGGTGACGCCACTGCCGCGCATTTCTTTGTCAATCAAATCCGAGGCGACACGAATATCCCAGGTGGGAGGCATCCAGCGCAAGGGATCATGGTGGAAGCTGGTTTTAAATACGCCAATGAGAGCGACAACAAGCAAAATTGCCGAAACAAAGACGATGGGCTTGGCCTGGCGGACGGAAACCTGAGCGAGCCAGATCAGCACTTTATCCAGTGCGCCACCATGCTCCGCCTGATGCGAATTCTTTTTACGAATCGGGAACAGTGAAATGAGCGCCGGGAGCAGCAGCAAGGTGTAGATCAGTGACAGAATGACACCGGCGGCGGCGAAAATACCCAGATCGGCGATCGGCGCAACCTCGGCAGTGGAAAACGACAGCAAGCCTGCTGCAGTGGTCAAACTGGTCATGACAATCGCCAGTCCTGAATGCCCTAGCGCATGGCTAATCGCTTTGGCTTTGTCGCCGTGCTGGTCATAGTGATGATAAAAAATCGCCAACAAGTGAACGGCGGCGGCAACGCCTACGGCCAGCAGGAATGAGGGCAGTATTTGGGTGGGCAGTTTGACAGCAACGCCGCTGGTGGCCATGGTGGCCAGGGTGGAGGCCAGGGTCAGAATGACCACCAATAACGGAATCAGTACGCCTGACAATCGGCGGAACAGCACCAGCAGCACCAGAGCAATTGCCAGGATCGCAAATTTGGTGAAGGTTTGCATGTCATGCTGCATGGACTGCTTTAGCTCATCGCTGACCACGGGCGAGCCGGCAATATAAACTTCGAAATCGGCGCCGCGGTATTTGTCGACGATTTTGCTGACAGCCTGAACGACTTCGCTGTTTTGCGCATCGGTCAAATACGCCCGGGGCTTTTGTTCTATGTTGGTTTGGCCGCTGTCCTCAAAACCGGCCAGTAAATCTTCTTCGGTGAGTGACACGCTGTCAGCAAACGCACTGGCACGAATCATCACTGCGGTATAGCGACCATCTTCGGACAGCAAGAAATTGCGATACAGCTTGCTGCTCATTGCTTTTTGCTTGAGTGCGGCCAGATCCTCGGCGGTTTGTGGCCAGTGCTCAAGCAAGTCTTCAACTATCAGCTGGTCGCCTTCGCCACGGGTATTGCGGACGTTGTACAGGCTGGTGACCTTGTCCAGATAAGGAACGCCGGCTTCAAGCTCTTCATGCAGCGACTTGATTTTTTCCAGGTTTTTTTGCGTGAAAACATCATCGGTTTTTATCGCCATCATCACCACTTCATCACGACCGAATTGGTCACGGAAATGGTTGTACTGGAGCAGTATGGGATCTTCCTTATGCAGAAAGCCTTCGCTGGACGTGTCGATGGTCAGCTTGGGCAAATTGGAGAAGAGCGCAACGATGATGATCAATACGGTGAAGAGAGTCTTGAGCCGATTGGTATAAATCCACAGGCCAAAATTGGCAAAGCTGGCTTCAATTTGGTGGCGAATTGACATATTTTTCCCAAGGATAGAGTTAGAGTTTAATTGCTCGCAAAATCGTTTCAGTGAGTTCAATGGCGGCCTCTGGTAATGCAGGCTCTATGCCGCTTGTTTTCATTTTTAGCGGAGGTATGCGCTGGTGAAGCATTTGACTGGACGCGTAAAAGATCAGTGCGCCTATGGTCTGCATGTAGATGATGACCGGATTGATGGATCGAAACAGCTGTTGTGCTTCGCCGTGGCGCAGAATATCGGTAAACAGGGCGCGAACCTCAAGCAGGCGTTCGAGCATGGGAAGCGAAATGTTTTCTGAACTCGAAGCCAGTTCGTGCAGAACCAACGATGTAAATGTGGGATGCGTCTGGATGTGGTTCGCTAAAATCTGAATGTATTGCCGCAGTTGTTGGCAGGGATCGGTCGTGCAGTGTTGCACCTGGCGCAAGTCGGTGAGTGCGCGATCCATGGTGGAGATAATCACTTTTTCGTACAGCGCCTCTTTGTCACCAATGCGGTAATAAAGCGTGGCCTTGTTGACGCCTGCGTGCTGTGCAATGTCTTCCATGCGCGCGCCGGCAAAGCCCTGTTGCGCAAACTGATCGGCGGCAATGGCGAGGATGGTTTGATTATCAACGGGATTGCGTTGAGAGCGAACTGCTGATGCCATGAACTGCTTTCCTTAGCTAACCAACGGGTTAGAAAAGTGTACGACTGCTTTGCTATGGATTCAAGTGGATTGCGAAAACAAAAAAGGGAGGCGGTTGCCTCCCTTGGATGACTAACGTCGTGTCGTCTGTTTAAGACTGTTGCCCAGAGTTATTGTTGCCACCGGGTTTGACACTGCCAAACCCGCTGCCAGCAGGGGCGCTGACATTGCTTGTTGGCTTGGCAACACTGTCGTGCACCGCATTTGCCACCGGCTTGTGCGGCATGGGCGGTGAGTTGCTGGTCATTGACGCTGGAGTACTTGGTGCCGCAGGTTTGGCGGGCGCGGTTGGTACTACTGGTTTGGGCGCAACAACAGGGTTGGCAGCCACGGGAGCCGCAGGCTTGGGCGCAACTGGTGCGGCAGGCTTGGGGGCAACTGGTGCGACAGGCTTGGCTGCGGCTGGAGCAGCAGGTTTGACTGCGACTTTTTTGGCGCTTGCCTTTTTAGCCACGGCTTTTTTGGCACCGGCTTTTTTCTTGCCAGCTTTTGGTGCGTGTTTCTTGTCGTAGTCTTTTTCCCATTTGGCTTCAAACGCAGCCACGTCTTTGGCCCATTGACGCTGCTTTTCAACCTGCAGTTCGGCCATTACTTTTTGGTAGCTGACTTGATGCGCTGCATCTGCCTGGCTGGATTTCAGTTTTTTAACGGTAGCAGCGGCTTTGGCAACGGCGGCCTTAGCTGTTTTGGCGGCGGCTTTGGCGGTTGCTGATTTGCCTTGTTTGGCTTTGGCTGTCGCCTTCTTAAGTTTTGCCTCCGCCGAGGAAACTTTCTTTTCAGCAGCAGTTAACTGCTTGCTGATCTTGCTCAAGGCTTTTTCTGCGGCCGCCAGGCGTTTGCCTGTGTTGGCGACAATTTTTTTTGCTGGGGCTGCCTTCTTGGCAGCGCGTTTCTTGGCTACACGCTTCTTGGCCATATTTCCTCCTGGGTAATTAATTTGGGAACTGTTGCAAAACGATTTGTTATCGGAACGTTGAACGCTCGACTTAATGGCTCACTTATACAAATGTTGCAACAAGTGGTCAATGGAAACTGTGATTTGAACCACAGAAAAAATTTATATCGCGAAATTGCCATTAAAAAAACCGTCATCACATCGCGTGATGACGGTTTTTTTGAACCTAACAAGCGCGCTAGGAATTTTTCGAGCTGTCCAGAATGGGGCGCAGGTAATGGCCGGTGTGCGACGCTGGATGCTGGGCGATTTGTTCCGGTGTGCCGACAGCAATGACTTCGCCGCCGCCGCTGCCACCTTCGGGGCCCATGTCGATGATCCAATCGGCGGTTTTGATCACATCCAGGTTGTGCTCAATCACGACAACGGTATTGCCGTGATCGCGCAGGCGATGCAACACTTCGAGTAGTTTTTTGACGTCGTGAAAATGCAACCCGGTGGTCGGTTCATCCAGAATGTACAGTGTTTTGCCCGTGTCGCGTTTGGACAGCTCCCGGGCGAGTTTGACGCGCTGCGCTTCACCGCCGGACAGGGTGGTGGCCGCTTGCCCCAGGCGAATGTACGACAGGCCCACTTCGGTGAGCGTGGCGAGCTTGCGCTTGATCGCCGGGATGGCATCGAAGAACTCCAGTGCGTCTTCAATTGTCATGTCCAGCACTTCGGAAATGTTTTTGCCTTTGTAGCGAATGTCCAATGTTTCGCGATTGTATCGATGGCCTTTGCACACATCGCACTGCACATAAACGTCAGGCAGGAAGTGCATTTCCACTTTAATCAGACCGTCGCCTTCGCAGGCTTCACAACGCCCACCTTTGACGTTGAAGCTGAAACGTCCCACCGAATACCCGCGTGAACGCGCTTCCTGGGTTCCGGCGAACAGATCGCGGATTGGTGTGAACAATCCGGTATAAGTGGCCGGGTTGGAGCGTGGTGTGCGGCCAATGGGTGCCTGGTCGATGTCGATCACCTTGTCGAACTGACTCAATCCGTCGATGGCGACACAGGGCGCCGGTTCGGTGGTGGCACCGTTGAGTACGCGCGCAGCGTGGGCGAACAAGGTGTCATTGATCAGGGTGGACTTGCCAGAACCGGATACGCCGGTAATACAGGTCATGACGCCGACCGGAATGTTGGCACTGGCGTTTTTTAAATTGTTACCGCTAGCCTGGCGAATGCTCAATTGGCGAGCCTCATCAACAGGCACCCGTTGCGTGGGAATGTCGATGCGCTGTTTGCCTGACAGGTACTGGCCGGTGAGCGATAGTGGATTGTTAGCGACTTGCTCCGGTGTGCCTTGAGCGACGATTTGACCACCATGCACGCCGGCACCGGGGCCAATGTCGACCACGTAGTCGGCGCAGCGAATAGCGTCTTCGTCGTGTTCGACCACAATGACGGTGTTGCCCAGGTCGCGCAGGAAGGTCAGGGTGTTGAGCAGGCGACTGTTGTCACGCTGATGCAGACCAATCGACGGTTCGTCCAGCACGTACATTACGCCCACCAGGCCGGCACCGATCTGACTGGCCAGACGAATGCGCTGGGCTTCACCGCCGGACAAGGTATCGGCCTTGCGGCTCAGGGTCAGGTACTGCAAACCAACGTTCACCAGAAACGATAGACGCTCGTTAATTTCCTTGACGATTTTGCTGGCGATTTCGCCGCGCTTGCCAGGCAGTTGCAGTTGCTGGAAAAACTGTGCGGCTTCACCGATGGACAGGGTGGTGATCGCCGGCAAGGTGGTTTCGGCCACGTACACATGACGCGCAGCTTTGTTCAGTCGCGCCCCGCAACAATCCTGACAGGGTTGGGTGTTGAGATACTTGGCCAGTTCTTCGCGCACGATGTTGGAATCGGTTTCGCGATAGCGGCGCTGCATGTTGGGGATGATGCCCTCAAACGGATGTTCTCGCTGGGTGGTTCGGCCTTTGGCATCGGCATAGCTGAAGGCAATTTCTTCCTTGCCGCTGCCGTACAACACGATGTTGCGGATGTTGTCAGGCAAATCTTTGAATGGCGTGTCCAGATCGAATCGATAATGACTGGCCAGCGATTCCAGCAGTGACGAATAAAAATTATTGCGTCTGTCCCAATTGCGCACCGCGCCTTCACGCAGCGACAGTTCAGGATGGGAGACAACTCGGCTGGCATCAAAAAATTCAGCGACGCCCAAACCATCACAACTGGGGCAGGCACCGCTGGGGTTGTTGAACGAAAACAGTTTTGGTTCCAGTTCGGCCACGCTGAAACCGCAGACCGGACAGGCGAACTTGGCGGAAAAAACCATTTCGCTGTTGTCGTCCATGTTGACGACTTTGGCGAGACCATCGGCCAGGCCCAGCGTGGTTTCAAACGATTCGGCCAGACGTTGCGCCAGATCCTCGCGAATTTTAAAGCGATCAACCACAACATCAATGTCGTGCTTTTTTTGGCGGTCGAGTTCAGGCACCACATCCAGTTCGACGATTTCGCCGTTGATGCGCACGCGCACATATCCCTGGGTGCGCAGCTCCGCCAGCAGTTGCAGGTGTTCGCCCTTGCGGTTCTGCACCACCGGGGCGAGCATCATGTACCGCCCCCCCTCAGGCAGTGCCATTACTTGATCAACCATTTGACTGACCGTTTGTGCCGCCAGGCCGGTGCCGTGTTCCGGGCAACGGGGTTCGCCGGTACGAGCGAACAGCAGACGCAGGTAGTCGTAAATTTCGGTAATGGTACCCACAGTGGAACGAGGGTTGTGCGAGGTGGATTTTTGTTCGATGGAAATTGCCGGCGACAAACCTTCGATGTGATCGATATCGGGTTTTTCCATGACCGATAAAAATTGCCGGGCATAGGCAGACAGCGATTCGACGTAGCGACGCTGGCCTTCAGCATAAATGGTGTCAAACGCCAGCGAGGACTTGCCCGAACCGGAAAGACCGGTAAAAACAATCAATTTATCGCGGGGAAGCTCAAGATCAATGTTCTTGAGATTGTGGGTGCGAGCACCTCTGAGGGTTATCTTGTCCATATCAGCTTCGGCTATACAACGAAACTTGCTATATTACGGTGTTTGGCGTCGCAGACGCAAAATTGAATTCAGTAAGAAATACAGGTGAGTCTTAAGGTGAAATCAAAAACAACAACAGCGTCGACAGTCACGATGTCCAAGACCGAGAGACGTGCAGCGGTATCTTTGGCAGGAATTTACTCCTTGCGCATGATGGGGCTATTTATGATTTTGCCCGTGTTTGCGCTGTATGCAGAACATCTGGAAGGCGTGACGCCGACCCTGGTGGGATTGGCGGTGGGAATTTACGGCTTGACGCAGGCACTGTTCCAGATTCCGTTTGGCATGTTGTCAGACCGGTTTGGTCGCAAACCGATGATTGCTTTGGGGCTGTTGATTTTTGCCCTGGGCTCGGTGGTGGCCGCAATGTCGGACACAATGCTGGGGGTGATATTGGGGCGGGCGCTGCAAGGGGCTGGGGCGATTGCGGCAGTGGTGATGGCGCTGACGGCGGATTTGACCCGTGAAGAAAATCGGGTCAAGGCCATGTCCATCATCGGTATTTCCATTGGTGCCTCGTTCGCCGGATCACTGGTGGCCGGGCCGTTTCTAAATACCTTGATTGGTGTGCAAGGCATTTTCTGGATGACGGGAATTCTGGCCTTGCTGGCGATCGTGGCCTTGTACACGGTGGTGCCCACGCCGATCAGCAGTCGATTTCATCGCGACGCGCAACCGATACCCGCGCAGTTCAAAACCGTGTTGTTCAATCCGGAGTTGTTGCGTCTCAACGCCGGTATTTTTATTTTGCATTCGGTGCTGACGTCAACGTTCGTGGTGATGCCACTGGTTCTGCGTGACCAGATGGGCATTGCGGCTGAAGGTCATTGGTATGTTTACCTGCCGGTAATGCTGGTGGCATTTATCGGCATGGTGCCGTTTGTGATTGTGGCCGAAGGCAAGCGCCGCATCAAACAGGTGTTCGCCGGTGCGATTGGAACCATGGTGTTGGCCGAAGTGCTGTTGGTTACTGAGTTGCATTCCATGGTGTTTTTGCTGGCGGCACTGGTGTTGTTCTTTGTCGCGTTTAATGTGCTGGAAGCGATTCTGCCTTCGCTGATTGTCAAAGTGGCGCCATCGCACATCAAGGGTACAGCGATGGGCGTTTATTCGACCTCGCAATTTTTGGGCGCATTCTGTGGCGGCGTCATGGGCGGTACGCTGTTTGGTCATTTCGGGGTGGAGTCCGTATTTATTTTTGCCACCTTGATGTTGATGCTGTGGCTGAGTCTGGCTGCGACCATGCGCAGTCCACGATATCTGGGCAGCTTCATGGTACGTGTTGGCCCAGTGGATGAAGAGCGCGCCCACCAGTTGGTGATTGAATTCACCAAGATCCCCGGTGTGGCCGAGGCGGTGGTGATTCCCGAAGATCAGATCGCGTATTTGAAAGTGGATAACAAATCGGTGGATCGCGATGCGTTGATGAAATACAGCGTGGATGTGGTAGAGCACGACCCCGATAAAAAATAATCACGTTATGCATGAAATAAAAAAACCGCCGACTGGCGGTTTTTTTGTGGGTGTCTGATTTTTTAACGTGATGCGGCTAGTTTGTCAGTCATGTCCAAAATCATATCTTCGTATTCTTCTTCCTGGATTTGCATGTAGCCCAAAATCTGTGAACCAATGATGTCCCAATCCGGTTCGCTGCTGACGCGGTTGGCGGAGTAGTGAATATTGGTCGCCATGCGCAGGATGCACATCATGCCGTTGCGCTCGTCGTTTTCGGCGCCGGGCAGCAGCAGATGATCCAGATCGTGATGGTCGCGAATGGTGTGAGCAACTGCATCGGGCAAATACCAGGACTTACTCAAAAAGTAGCCGATGGTGGCATGATCGGTTTGGTAGTGTTTGTCTTCCACATCGGTGATGGATTCACGGGTGGTGTTGGCTTCGGCCTGGATTTCCTTGTAGTTGGGGAAGTGCTGGGCGAGCATGGCAACGCCGCTGTCATGAAATAATCCCAGGGCATAAAACTCATCCAGTTTGCTGTAGTGACAACTGCGCGCCAGGCCCATGCACAAATTGGCAATATCGGCGGCGCGTTCCCAGAATTTTTCAATGGAAATGCTACCCTTGCCCTTGATGGTCTGGCGCAACGCGGCGGCGGTGGCCAATCCCATTAGTTTGTCGGCTCCCAGCAGCATGACAGCTTGCTGAATGGAGCTGACGCGCTGATTGAGCCCATAGAACGGGCTGTTGATGATTTTGATTACGCTCGCAGACAGGCTGACATCGCGGCTGATGATTTGTGCCACCAACTGCATGTTGGGAAAGCCTTTGCCGGCTTGTTCGCGCAATTCGCTTAACACCTTGGGCTGAGGTGGAATTTTAATGCCGTTGAGCATGGATTCCATTTTGTCGGCAGAGGGGGATGAATCGGTGGTGGTCATAGCCAAACGGCTCCGGCGAATTGATTGATATCGATGGTATCGACAGCGGCACCCAGGACTTAAAAAAACTGTATGGCATTGCCCAATGATCCGCTATGGGAGGCAAAACCGGAATGCTTTTGGCAGCCAAGAGACATTGGGCAGAGTGAGGTGCAGGATGAATACCATGAAAGCGCTAGTGAAAAAGCACGCCAGCGAAGGGATTTGGCTGGAGGATGTGCCACTTCCTGTGGTGGGCAATAACGATGTACTGATCAAGGTGCAGCGCACCGCCATTTGCGGCACCGATGTGCACATTTATAACTGGGACGCCTGGGCGCAGAAAACCATCAAGGTGCCCATGACGGTGGGGCATGAATTTGCGGGCGTGATTGTCGACATGGGAGCCAACGTGACGGGCTTGAACGTGGGCGATCTGGTCTCCGGCGAGGGGCATATTGTCTGCGAACGTTGCCGCAACTGTTTGGCGGGTCGCCGGCATTTGTGTCCGCACACCGTTGGCGTTGGGGTGAATCGCACCGGCAGTTTTGCCGAGTACGTAGCCATACCTGCCAAAAATGTTTTTCGCCCCGCGTTCAAATTGCCTGCCGAAGTGTTGGCGTGTTTTGATCCCTACGGCAATGCGGTACACACTGCGCTGTCGTTTGATATGGTGGGTGAGGACGTACTGATTACCGGCGCAGGCCCCATCGGTATTATGGCGGCGATGGTGGCCGATCACGTGGGCGCACACAAAATTGTAATTACCGACATCAATGATTTTCGTCTTGGTTTGGCCAAACAAATGGTGCCGCGTATTACGGCGGTGAATGTTGCGCAGCAGCAGGTGAGCGCAGATTTCATGCATAGCCTGGGCATTGTAGAAGGCTTTGATGTGGGGCTGGAAATGTCCGGTTCGCCGCAGGCATTTCGCACCATGCTGGATCGCATGATCAACGGTGGACGCATTGCGATGCTGGGCATCATGCCCAACGATACCGGTATCAATTGGACGGATGTGGTATTCAAAGGATTATTCATCAAAGGCATTTACGGCCGCGAAATTTTTGAAACCTGGTACAAGGGCATGATGTTGGTGCAGACGGGCTTGCCGTTGGACAAAATGATTACGCATCGTTTCCACTACACCGATTTCCAGCAGGGATTTGATGTGATGCGTTCCGGTCAATCCGGTAAAGTGGTGCTGAGCTGGGCGGACTAAACGAAAGGGATGATATGAGCTACAAAACCGCGAAGCAGAGTTTGGCACAGGATCTGGAAGATATAAAAAAAGCCGGATTGTGGAAAAATGAGCGAGTGATTGCCTCGCCACAGGCCAATGATATTTCGCTGGCCTCTGGCGCAGAGGTCGTCAATATGTGCGCCAATAATTATTTGGGGTTGGCCAATCATCCGGAGGTGATCGCCGCAGCGAAGGAAAGTTATGATGACTGGGGTTTTGGTCTGGCTTCGGTGCGGTTTATTTGCGGTACGCAAGCGATACACAAAAAACTGGAAGCGGAAGTCAGCAAGTTTCTCGGCATGGAAGACACGATTCTCTACGCTGCCTGCTTTGATGCAAACACCGGCTTGTTTGAAACCATTTTGAATGAACAGGATGCGGTGATTTCCGACGAGCTGAATCATGCCTCGATTATTGATGGCGTGCGGCTGTGCAAGGCGGCACGCTACCGTTACAAAAATAACGACATGGCTGATCTGGAAAGTAAGCTCAAGGAAGCCAAAAGCAACGGTGCGCGGCGAATTTTAATTACCACCGATGGCGTGTTCTCCATGGATGGCACGGTTGCGCAGCTGGATAAAATCTGCGATCTGGCGGATCACTACGACGCCATGGTGCATCACGATGATTGTCATGCCGTGGGGTTTATGGGCAAGACCGGTCGTGGGGTACATGAGCATCACAACGTGATGGATCGTGTTGACATCATTACCGGCACGTTTGGCAAGGCACTGGGTGGTGGCTCTGGAGGCTACACTTCTGGTCGACGGGAAATTATCGATATGCTGCGCCAGCGTTCGCGACCGTATTTGTTTTCAAATACACTGGCGCCCGCGATTTGTGCGGCATCGCTGAAAGTGCTGGAGATGCTGTCGCATTCCACGGAGTTGCGTGATCGCTTGTTTGATAACACCCGATATTTTCGCAGCGGCATGCGCAAGGCGGGTTTCATCATTGCTGATGGCGAGCATCCCATCGTGCCGGTGATGTTGGGCGATGCCGTGCTGGCGCAGAAAATGTCACAAAAATTATTGGAGCGCGGCATTTATGCGGTTGGATTTTTCTATCCGGTGGTGCCGCAAGGCAAGGCGCGTATTCGTACCCAGATTTCAGCAGCGCATACCCGACAGGATTTGGATAAGGCGATTGCGGCGTTTACCGATGTGTATGCGGAGTTGGTCAGAGATAAAAATTGATTGCAAAGCATTTCAGTGCTGAATGGGGGGATGCTAGCCCCATTGGGCGGGCGCTTTATATTCAGTCTAGTTTTTTATGCCGGTGGTATGGTGTGGTGGTGTCTGGTTGTTGTGATGGCGTTCTCAGCAGTTAAAAGATACCGCATCAGAAATGGTCTTATTGGTCGATACGATTCGTAATGTGGAATGACGAATCCAGGAGATCGGCCATGTCAGATGTCATCAGAAAACGTACCCAACGCATTTTTACAGCGATTGCGCTGTTGTTTTCACTATCTCTTGGCGGTTGTTTAGGTGGGGGTGGAGGTGATGCCGGTTCAACGCCAACGATTCCTCCATATTCCGGGGCGCTGGATATTGCGGTTACTCGAGATGATGCCTCTGTCAGCGCAACCGTAACGTGGGATGCGTCTTCTGGTGATGCGTTTCGTGTTTATTACTCCTCATCTGCTGACCCAGGAGTTCAGGGTTCCCTCTTGACCCCTCAAGCCGGTGTCACAACCGGTACGATCTCTGGGAACATGAGCGTTGGATCTGGTTTAACGCAAGTATATTTTTGGATTACTCGCGTGAGTGGAAGTGGTGAATCTGCGCCTTTTGGTCGTTTTCCTGTTGTTCTTGTTGCACCTTTGCAGGTGACCTATTCGAATCCATTGCTGTCTTTGTCAGGGAATACTGTTTCTGTGACTGGAACCCTTTCTGGAGTGGCGGCGACAAAGCATGAGCTGCATCAGACATCTACCTCGACTGAAGCTCTTTCTGCGACTACGTTGCAAAACAGCAATGCCAATCTGTCAGCACTGACAGCAACAATATCCTCTTTTGTGGATAGTAGTGGCGCCCCTCTTAGTTCTCATTTTGCTTATGTTGGCGAGTATAGTGGCACCAGCAATGGGCAAAGAGGAGGAACAGCGAGTTATGTTAGCCGTATTGTGCAAAGACAAACGTTGACTCCGACACTGGATGCGCTAGCCATAGCTAACTCGGGAAGCGCGTACGCAAACTGGCCTATACTGGCAACCTCCGCGAAGTATGTGGTGTGGAGTGCGAATAACGCAACCATTGCGATCAATAAGACTACAGGAAACTTTGTAGGTGGCATCAGTGCGAATTCAGCCAAGGAAATTGTCGTAGCAGACGCGGCAAACGCAGCCTTTCACATAGCGGGACTCGCCTTACATAAAACGGATCTTAGTGGTGCTGGTGCGCACCAGAGTGCATCGGTTTCCACGCCGACGGCTCCTGTCGCGGTATCGGTTGATGGTACCTACGTGTATGTGGCCGATGCGACTAAAGTTATGCGTTTTTCCCAGGCGGATATCACTGGTGCCTCTGCGACGCTGGATGCCGCCCGAGCAGGGTTGACCGATATGGCGGTGAAGGGAACATCGCTGTATCTGGCGACATCATCAGGGATAGAGGTAATCAACAATCTGAATGCCACGCCCACGGCACCTGCGTTGCTGTTTGGTACAACTAATCCAGTAAAGGCGCTGGCGATTGATGATGTTAATAATAAGCTGTATTACATTGCTGCCAGTTTGGCTTCTCCTTATGGCGCTGATGCGATTTTTGAACTGAATTTGGCTAACCCGACTTCAGCGGCTCCTATTCAGGAAAATATTTTCTCTTTCAGTCATTTTCATTTCAGTAATGGCAGCCTGTATTGGATGGGCAGCCAGGTCTACCAATTTAATTTAGCAACATCCACGCTGAAGCGTAGGGTTGGTGGCGGTAAAGGTATTATTGCACTGGCTGCGAACGATGATCATTCAGTGTACGTGCTGCGCAGTGGAACCCTCAATCCATTGTCGCTCCTGCCAGCAGGGTACAGCTATGCGTCGACGGCTCCTGCAGCTAGTCCGGTTCTTGCCGGCGTTAGCGTCATGGACACTCGATTGGATGTGTCGTTGGGAAGCTATTCGGCTAACGATGCTGAAGCCGTACTTTATTTTGCGGATGGTGTGTATAAGGGCAGAAATCTTGATATTACCGGTTTGACTAACGGCACCACGTACGCGATAACGGCGAAGCTGGCGAATGTCAGTGGTGTTGGCATTGCCTCTGCTGCGGTTAATGGAACGCCGAAAATAAGCGTGTACAAAGCTAGTGCATTGGTACAAGCAGGGCAGGTGACGATTTGGGCTCATGTATATAACCCAACTGCGAACGCAAGAAGTGTGACGGCGAAGCTTTATGTTGGCAGTGCTACGCCGGTAAATATGACCGTGCCGCCTGTCGTGACGGCGACAAAGTCCATGCTTGCTGGGCCAGCTGACGATACGATTATGCTGACATATACCACGCCAAATGACAGCCTGTTTTTCTACAATGTGGTGGTGACTGAAGACGCAACGGGCTCTATCAGTGATGCTGTCGCTGTTGCTGGCAGTGAGGCCTGGAGCAATTCTGCGCCTGCAGGCGTTTTCCAAACGGGCACGCTATATCCTGTAACGGGAAAACCGACGGATATTGCTAACGTGGGAGCCTATATCTACATGAGTTTAAATGGTGGTGCTATCTATCGTGTTCATAACTCCACGCTGGCTACCCCAGAGCAAGTTGCAACGCTGCCCGTACTGCACGGTCTGGCGACGGTGGATGGCGCCGAAATGTATGGATATAACGCGACAACGCGCGCGGTGTATGCCATTACCCAGGGTGATAATGCGACGGTTGCAAATGTAGGCTCTACTGTTGTACTTGATAGCACAACCAATGGGTTCAGTTCCAACATCACAGCGATTGATGCAGTGGTGGGCACTGTTTTTGTTGGAAATACGGCAGGTGAAATCTGGGCGGCGGACTGGAATGGTGCGACCGCTAGCAATCCGCGTCTGGTGAAAAATACGGCTGGTGGGCCTATATGTCATCTGCAGGCATTTGGCAGCGAGATCTTTTGGTCACAAAAAACTGCAGCAGGGTCCGCTTGTACCAATTCGGCTGGTTCAGCGGCTATCCGCAGTACGTTAGCAGATGGCACGGGGATTGTGACTGACCTGGTTTCAATGACGTTTGACTATATAAAACATTTTCAGGCAATTAGCATAGCTGGAACCCCTTACTTGTATTACTCTGAGCATTCGTATTATGCCCTTACGGAAAATCAATACAATCAGATTAAACGAGTGAACTTGATAAACCAGACTATCGATGTTCCTGTGGCTGAGGCTACCAGCAATGTGTTTGCGGTTGCCTCGGATGGAAAGATTTACTTTGATAAAGATGAAGGTGTAATTTACACGCTTGACGCGAATAATCGACGGATTGGTCACACAACCTCTGCGCCAAGTTGGGGAGTTACCGGGATCAAGTTGCTGAAGCCTTCGGCGTTGACAACCAGGCTGTATGTGTATGGTCAGTCGACGAGTGTTGGTGATGGCGGACTGGCAGAGCTTATACCGTAATTTGTTTATCAGGGTTTAAAAAACAAAGCCGACGCATCAACGTCGGCTTTGTTTTTGGTGCAAGAAAAAAAGGCTATTCGTTGTAGCCACTCCAAAGACCCTCAAAAAAATGCCGCGCATTTTTGCCAAGAGTGCGAGTCAGATATCCCCCTTCCTGAACGATCAGCGTAGGAAGTTTGGTAGCGCCAATGAGTCTGCCATTCTCAAAGAAATCGTTTTCGGTCAGTTGCCAGGTGCCGGTAGGGTCGGCGTTGGCGGTGTCCAGACCCAGTGCAATAACCAGATATTCCGGTTTGAATATTTTTATTTTTTTGAGCGCAGTGCTCAGTGTTTTGTGATAGCGGTCGGCGGTAATGGTTTCCGGAAGTGGGTAGTTGATGTTGAATCCAAAGCCATCACCTTCACCTTTTTCGTCAACAAAACCAGAGAAATGCGGATAGGCAAAATCCGGATGGCCATGAATCGATACGGTTAGCACATCCGATCGTTTATAGAAAATATCCTGTGTGCCGTTGCCGTGATGAAAATCGACATCCAATACCGCAACACGCCCGTAATTAGACAGGTAGTGTGCCGCTATGGCAGATGAATTGAAATAACAAAAACCACCAAACGCGCGTCGTTCGGCATGATGACCCGGTGGGCGAACCAGTGCATAGGAAAAGTGTATGCCGGCGAGCAGATGCGTGGCCCCCGTCAATGCACAATTCACCGCGCCGCGTGCCGCCAGATAGGCGTTGTGGTTAAACGGCGTGAATGTATCCATGCAGTAGTAACCAACCTGCAATTCAGGATCTTTTGGTGGGCGCAGTGTGTTGCGCAACGGGAAAATAATCGGATAGATAGACTTGCCTTCTGGCAGGCTGGCGCAGGCTCGCTTGAAATAGCTGACATAATTGCTGTCGTGCACTTGGGTGATGTGCTTTTCGGGAAAGTTTCCGGCGTTTATTTGGCGGAATAGTTGTGTTTTGTTTAATTCATCCAGAATCGAGGAAATGCGCACAGGAGCTTCGACGTAGCCCTTGTCGGCCACATGATGAATGTCGTGACCGGTGTTGACGATGAGCGTGATCGGGGAAGTGTGCGCTGGTTTGTGAGATGCGCGGTTCTCCTTGCGTCTGGATTTGATGTATACCGGCGGGCGCAATTTGATTGGGTCATCGACAAATGATTTGGCCACCATGTCGATATGTTGCGCATTAAACAGTTCGCCATATTTTCTATCCAAAATGGCGCTGACGACTTTGCGCAACAGGTTTCTGCGCAGTGGCTGCGGGTTTTCGTGCAGCGCATCATACATGAGAAAATATAAATCTTTATCGCCAGGCTGGGCGGGGGATGCGTAGATGTTGTTTATGATGGGGTAGGTGTTGTAGCGCTCATAAAAACGCAGGCGTTGTTGGTTTTGCTTGAGTGTTTTTGGGTCATCAATAATCGCAGGATCATCAATGCTGCATTCGAAAAACAGTCCTTTGAGTTTCAGATTGCAGGCTTCCTGCCGTACCCGTTCGTACAGTATGCCGCCAACGCCACCGCCGCTGGTTCCAGGAGCCACAGACAGTAGTTCGAGATAGCCGATGTGCAAATCCGACATGTGCAGCAACATGGCAAAGCCTTTGATTTTTCCCATGGCATTTTCTGCGACGAATAAAATGGATCGATAGCGATATTGAACAGGATCGAGCAACTGTTTGGTAATTTTGCTCAAGTCATCTTTACTGCTGAGCGGAAATTGTTTGCGCATGATCAGCTTGACTTGCTGAATGGCATCCTGATTGGCGTGGGAGGTCGTGTCATAAATTTTGCGGATACGGAACATGTAAAGCTATTTCCTTCTGACGAGTGTTCGACAGTCATGAGTACGGGAATTTGCCTTCCAGTCTAACCAAATTTGCCCGATATGGCGAGCAGGTATCTTTCGCAGCAACTGCCATGCATGGGCGATCAACGATCCGATATTGATTTGAGGTGAGTTTTTTTGCGGAGATGGGCGCGTGAGCTATTGGGCTTGCCGTTATCGATGGAACTGTCGAGTTGAAAAAAAACGCCGGCATGCCGGCGTTTTTTGTTTGCCCGTTCGGGCTAAAACATCTGAATAATGCTGCTGAAAATATACACGGTGAGTATGACCAAAATAGTGCCCACGGTGTAGGTGAATGCTTTAAGGAAGTTTTCGTCTTTTAGGTTTTGTTGCGGTGCTTGATCCATGATGTCCTCCTTGGGGAATTGAGGTTTGCCGAACTGCACTGTTTATATCGGCCTGTATGGCGATTGCGTTGACGAAAATGAAGTATCGCCAATGTTTCAAATCATCATTTGTTATGCCAGGTGTTGTTGAATCGGCTGTAGTGGGTTGGCACATATTTAATAGCGTTTTATGAGCAAGCTGTATTCACGCACGCACGGTTTGTTCCGATAAAAGAGCATAAACCTCGAAAAAACTGGTTGTTGGCTGGAAGGCTAACACATCGTTTCATGTGGGGCAGGTACGGGTTTTAATTCCTTATTTTTTTCATGAATAATATTGGGTCTACATCGCCAGCCTGAGCTGTGCAGGTTTTTTTTTGAGTCGTTATTCTAGGGAAGTCTAAGCAAGGGAGCTGGTCATGCAGGTTGTTGCGCAATTTAGCGATTGGATTAAACGCCATTACTCGTCACGGGTTTTATGGTCATTGATGGTGGTGTCGGTGGTTTTCTTATGGGCATTTAATGTATCGACGCTGCCTTTGTCCGGGCCGACGCTGGCGAAAATCACTGGTTCGGTGGGGTTGCTCGACGCGCTGCCCTATTATTCGCCGCAGCAGGCGATAGCGGCGATGGCCTTGTACGGTGACGAAGGTCGCGCGGTGTACATGAATTTTCTGCGGGCGGATTTTGTATTTATCCCGCTGTACTGTTGGACGTTGGCGCTGCTGATTACGGCGGCCTTCGCCAACATTGAGCCGTCGTCGGCGTGGTCTCGCCTCAACGTGCTGCCTGTAGTTGTCGCGTTGCTGGACATGACGGAGAACCTCGCCACCATCGTGCTGCTGACATCTTATGCCCAGCCCAGTGTCAGCGTGGCGACCATCGTCAGCGTGGCCACCACGGCAAAGTACTCGGGCATTGCGCTCTGTTTGGGGATAGCGCTGCTGGTGTTTCTAGTGGGTTTGGTGAAGCGGCGTTAGCAAAACTGTGTGAAACCACACAGTGAACGGGTGGTTTCACGCAGTTTGTCGTTGTCGTTGTTGGCTATTTGTCTGAAAAATAACGAAATTTTAGTTGGCATGTGTGCTGCTATCCTAGCGAAGGCGATTCTTTTGCGAGGAAGTAACGATGTACAGCAATAAAGTGTGGTTTGGGGCAGCGATGACAGTGGCAATGTTGGCAGGCAGCAATGGCGTGTGGGCACACGCTGGCATTGTGCCCAAAGACAATCTGGATGCGTTCAGCGGTCGTTCGTTTGAAGAGGGCAGCTCTGCCTACCTGCAGATCAGCCTGGGGCACGGCTGCGACAGTGAACAGGGCATGATGCCGACCCGCCATGCATCGGTGGTGTTTCCCAACAACGTGGATTTGAGCGGCAAGGCATACACGGTCGACGGCGCCGGTAATCATTTTGCCGGCAACGCGATGTTTG
>Ga0224510_10000253_pt1 | contig 44524 bp, 46 predicted proteins | sample SF_May12_sed_USG_FD_170161 | JGI IMG/M metagenome (GOLD analysis project Ga0224510, IMG submission 170161) | Sediment microbial communities from San Francisco Bay, California, United States - SF_May12_sed_USGS_4_1 | ecosystem: Environmental > Aquatic > Marine > Sediment | place: USA: California... | reverse complement strand
CTTTTGTAACAGCTCGATTGAGATGTTATCCGGCGAGCGCACGAACGCCATGTGGCCATCGCGCGGCGGACGGTTAATCGTTACGCCGCCGTCCATGAGTTTCTGGCAGACCGCGTAAATGTCGTCAACTGCGTAGGCGAGGTGGCCGAAATTGCGCCCCTCACTGTAGTCTTCCGGGTCCCAGTTCCAGGTCAGTTCGAGCTGCGCGTCCTGGTCGCCCGGCGCCGCAAGAAAAATCAGCGTAAAGCGACCTGGCTTGCTTTCGTGGCGGCGCAATTCAACAAGGCCCAGCTGGTTGCAATAAAAATCCAGCGATGCGGCAACATCCTTGATGCGAACCATCGTATGCAGGTATTTCATCGCTACAATAGTACACGTGAAAGACATACGCGCCATAACCATCGACCTGGATGACACCTTATGGGAGATTCACCCGGTTATTCATCGCGCCGAACAACGTTTGTACGAATGGCTGGGCGAGCACTATCCACGTATTACAGCGATGTTTTCGCGTGAAGCGATTTCGCAGCAGCGACTGGCGGTAGCCGCGGAATTTCCGCAACAGAATCACGACTACACATTCCTGCGGCGCACGGTAATCGGGCGACTCGGCTGTGCTGCCAACTACGGCGATGACCTGGTCGATGCGGCCATGGAGGTATTCAATGCAATGCGCAATGACGTCAGCGTTTTTCCCGAGGTACGACCGGCACTGGCGGCGCTGCGTGAGAAATACGTGCTGGTCGCGGTGACCAATGGCAATGCCGATCTGAAGAGAATCGGTATCGATGGCCTGTTTCACCACTTTGTATCGGCGCGGACCGCAGGTGCCGCGAAACCGGCGCAGAGAATCTTCGCCGCTGCGGTGCAGGCCGGCGGGGCGAATCTGCAGCAAACCGTGCATGTTGGTGACCATCCCGAATTCGATGTGCAGGGAGCGCGATCCGCAGGCCTGCACTCAGTCTGGGTCAATCGCAGCGGCCAGCCGTGGCCAGAAGACCTGCCACGGCCTGACGGCATTGTCACGCACATTGGCCAGCTGCAGGGACTGCTGGATGCCATGCAGCGATGAGCCGGCAACCGCTAATTATCTATGTGCCCGGCTTGTTGCCCAAGCCCGAGGCAACCACGCACCGCGAGGTATTGTTGCGTTGCCTGCTCGCCGGTGTGCAGCGGGTTGACGCCAAAATCGCGTCCGCAATCGCGGCAAATGCGGAACATTTCGATATTGTCTCGTGGACTTACGACTTCTACGGTGAACACCGTGACTTCGCGCTCGATGCCGCGGCCGTCGAAGCCGTTATCGCGCAGGCCGGGCCAACGGCGCGAGACCTCGCCGAATCGATGTCCACAAAGCGCCGCGCGTTGCGCTGGCTGTTTCGCCTCGGTGACCTGCTGCCATTCCTGATACCGCACATTGCAACCGAGCGCATGGCACTGCACCTGCGCGATCTGCGCCGCTATGTCCAGAATCGCAATGGCATTGCGCAAAATATACGGCAACAACTAAAGCTGCCACTGCGTGCAGCACAGCTATCGGGGCGACCGATGCTGTTGATCGCACATAGCATGGGCTCTGTTATTGCGTTCGAAACCTTGTGGCAACTGTCGCGAGTTGATCGGCACGAAGTCGATATCCATACACTGCTGACCATGGGCAGCCCGCTTGGACAGCATTACATCCAGAAGCGGATCAAAGGCCACGACGCAATTGGCCCGGTTCGGTATCCGGGCAACATCCAACGCTGGATCAATCTCGCGGCTATTGGCGACCTGACGACCATCGACCCGACACTGCGCAACGATTTCGGCGCCATGCTCGACTACAAGCTGGTGGAGTGCATCGACGATCGACCGGTATGCAACTGGTTTCGCCTGGACGGCGAACTCAATCCGCACTCGGAGTTCGGTTATCTCGTTAACGAGGTAACTGCGAACATAGTGGTCGACTGGTGGCGGGCCGTCAGTCCTGCTCCAGGTTTGGCCGGATGACAATGTCGATACGGCGATTGTGTTGCCGGCCGGATTCCGTATCGTTGCTCGCAATAGGTCGGGTTTCGCCGTAGCCCGTGGCAATCAGCCGGTAGCTTGGAATGCGCATCGCATTGATCATGTATTGCTGTACCGATTCGGCGCGCTGCTGCGACAGCTTCTGATTCGCATCATCGCCGCCGAAAGAATCGGTGTGGCCCTCAATGATCAGTTCGCTGCGTGGAAACACATCAATGGCTTTCTCGACCTTGGCAAGCAGGTCGAACGACTGTGGGCCAAGCTGCGCGTCGCCGGAAGCAAACGTCAGGCCGACCATGCGCAGAATAATATTGTTGCCCTCGCGAAATACGCGCGCTTCACTTGGCGCGAACATCTTGTCGACCTGCTCGAACTGCTCTTTCACGCGCGCCTGCGCCTCGAGGCGTTGGATTAACGCCGCGCGTTCCGCCGTTGCGCCGCCAAGTCGCGCGTCCAGCGCCGACATTTCTTCTTCCATTTCTGCCAGCCGCGCGCTGTTTTCTGCGGTTTCCTGCTGCAATGCCTGGTTCGCTTCGCGTATGCCCTCAATGTAGGCGACCAGTTCGGCGGTGAGGCGATCGGGGCCGTCTTCCATGTCCGGTTGCACGTCGGCGGCACCGGCAACGGTGCGCATTGCGGCTTCCCAGTCCAACACCAATTGCTCGGGGGTGAGCTCGCGGTCACGTACGCGGCGCACGATCTCGGACAGGTAGATCGCATGCTTGGCTTCATAATTTGCCTGCCGCGCAAGACTGCGCGGCAAATCGGTGTCGTATCGATTTTCGTTCAGTTCGCGCTCGGCATCAGCCAGCAGCTGTTTGGCTTTACCGAGCGTAATCTCGGCGTAACGACCAACGCGGGCCCGATCGGCATCCGCCAGCAGGCGACGCGTATCACTCAGGTATTGCGACTTGATTGCGACCAGTTCTGCATCGCGATACAGCGCCGTTGCCTCGATCTCGCGCCGGCTCGTGGTTTTAAGGTCGCCGCGCTCCAGCAGGCGAATCGCGTCGGCGAACTTGCGTTGTGCTTCGATCCAGATTTCGGGCGATAACTCAGGCGCACGCGCATTGGCGGCATCCTGGCGGCTCTTCATGACCTGCGCGAGTTTGACACGTGCCAGCTCGGCAGCCTTGGTCGCAGTGCGAAATGATTGCGTAGCGTCGGCGGCATGGGAGCGCACGGTCTCGATGTTGCGTCCACGCGCGAGCGCGTCTTCGGCGCTGGTGTAGGCAGACATGCCGTCTTCGAAACTCCGCGGCGCCAATAATTTCGCGTCCGCGGCCTCGGCGGCAGCCTTGGCGATATCAGCTTCCTTGAAAAACGTCTTTCTGAGTTCGTCCTGGGCCTGCGCCGGGTGCGTGCCCAGCAGCAGCAAAAGAGTCAGGACAGCGAGTCTGAATCCCGGTTTTGCAGCCATAACTTTGATTCCTGAAGTCCCCGTGGTCAAAATCCACCCAAGCGAAAGGTGGCCGGCGTCCAATATTACATATGCTGCGGCCGCATTTCTGTGCGCCGTGTCGCCGAAACCGGGCCGATGCCGGCCCGCGGCTGCGCAGCTCGCCAGGCAGCCGCCGTTTTCGATTCGACAATCAAAGGCTTACGCTCGAGCCGGCGGGCGCAATCGTGATTTTGTGCTGTGCCTCACAGTCACCCTGCAAGGCACGGCGTAGTCTGTTCCCATGTCCGCCAAGTACTACACGCAGTTCGTGCTGACCGACGCGCAATACCGCGGCGACAACGAATTCAGTGGCGTAATTGAACTCAGTCAACCCATGGACCAGTCGACCGAGACCAAGGATATAGAGGCCGTGCTGGCCCAGAATTTTGACCTGCAGCGGAGCGCCGTCAGGCTCCTCAGCTGGTCGCGATTGCATTGACCTGACTTCTGGCGCAAACGATTCCCCCTGACTCTCCCGGCCTTGGCCGGGATTTTTTTGTACAATGCCTGCCCCATCGCGTTAGCCAGGCCCACCCCGAATGAGCAAGACCGAAAATCAGTTTCACGGCATTCCCATAGTGCAGCAAGGCGTGCCGCAGCGTATTCAGAGCGGTACCAAATATCAGACCGAAGCGGGATTCGCCGCGATAAAAAACGGTATCAAGCAATCGCGCGACGCGGAACCGTTGCAGCACGGGCAGAAACCTGCCTGGCTGCGGGCAAAAATGCCGGCGGGCAAGGGCTATGGCAACACGCGCTCGATCGTCAAGCAACATCGCCTGAGCACCGTTTGTGAGGAGTCGATGTGCCCGAATATTGGCGAGTGCTGGAATGCGGGTACCGCGACGATCATGGTTATGGGTTCGGTCTGCACGCGCGCCTGCCGGTTCTGCGCTGTCGATACCGGTAACCCGAAAGGTTGGCTTGACCCGGATGAGCCGTGCAATGCGGGTCGTGCCGTCAAACTTATGGGCTTGCGATACGTCGTTATCACATCGGTGGACCGCGACGACCTGCCCGACGGCGGTGCTGCGCATTACGCAGCCTGCGTACGCGAAATCAAGAAGCAGAACCCAGAGACCGCGGTCGAAGCGCTGACACCCGATTTCAACGGCGTGCGGCAGCATGTCGAGGTGGTGCTCAATTCAGGTCTCGACGTATTTGCGCAGAATGTCGAAACAGTGCGGCGCCTGACCCACCCGGTTCGCGATCCGCGAGCAGGCTATATGCAGACCATCGATGTACTGCGACACGCGAAGCAGTATCGACCAGAGGTATTGACCAAGACCAGCCTGATGCTCGGTCTCGGCGAGCGCGATCGCGAGATTCTGCAGACCATGGATGACCTGCGGGCGGCTAACGTCGATATCCTGACACTCGGCCAGTATCTGCGCCCGACGCCGAACCACCTCGCCGTCGAACGTTACGTGACGCCGGCTGAGTTCGAAGCCTATCGTCAGGAGGGCCTGGATAAAGGATTCCTCGAAGTGGTCGCAGGACCCATGGTGCGTTCCAGCTATCGCGCCGAACAGGTGTTGCAAAAGAACAATGTGGGGCTCACGGCATGATGGAATTTCTCGCCAGTTACGGTCTGTTTCTTCTCAAGGTTGCGACAGTCGTAGTAGCGGTCGTCATCGTTATTGGCGTTGCGGCCGCAGCCGGGCGCAAGGCAGCGCATGAAGGCCTTGAAGTCGAGAGCATCAACAAGAAGTACAAGTCACAAGCGAGGACCCTGCGTGACGCGGTCACGCCGAAAAACGAGCTGAAGAAAGAGCACAAGGCCGAGAAAAAGACTGACAAGGCCAGCGCCAAGGAATCTGCCGCGCGTCCCCGCAGCTTTGTGATCGATTTCAAGGGTGACCTCAAGGCCAGCGCGGTACCGTCGTTGCGTGAGGAGGTCAGCGCGATTCTTGATGTGGCCAGAGCAGATGATGATGTCATCGTGCGGCTTGAGAATCATGGTGGTGTAGTACATGAACACGGCCTCGCCGCATCGCAACTTGCGCGCATTCGCGATGCCGGAATTTCCCTGACGGTCTGTGTCGACAAGGTCGCGGCCAGTGGTGGCTACCTGATGGCCTGCGTGGCGTCGAAAATCGTTGCCGCGCCGTTCGCGATTCTGGGCTCGATAGGCGTGCTCGCGCAGATCCCGAATTTCAATCGGCTGCTGCATGACCACGGGGTGGACTTCGAGCAGGTTACGGCAGGTAAGTACAAGCGAACCGTGACGATGTTCGGCAAGAACACGGACGCAGACCGCGCCAAGCTCAAGGAAGAGCTCGAAGATGTGCACCGCTTGTTCAAATCGGCAGTCAGCCGTTACCGGCCGGCACTCGACCTGGAAAAGGTCGCTACCGGCGAACATTGGTATGGCTCGAGCGCGCTGGAATTGGGCCTGGCGGACGAAATCAGGACCAGCGACGAGGTCATTGCCGGGCTGGTCGCCGAGCGGGAGTTGTACCAGGTGGCGTACCGGGTCAAACAACCATTTCCGAAACGGCTTATGGCAAATATTGACAGTGCGCTGGAAAGGGCCGATGCACTGGGCTGGCGGCAGCGCTTCGAATCCCGCCTGCCGCGCTAGGCTGCGGAACCGCCGGCGCCGGGATTTGTCTATATAATGCAGTTGCCCGGCTCACGGAGCGTTGTCATGTTCCACCATCGCAAACAAGGTGCAGTGCTGTATGCCTCTTTATTGGCAGCGCTTGCCTGGTCGCCGCAGTTGTACGCGATGTCAGAAGCGGAACTGGCGGCCGAGGCGGCACGCGAATTTGCCGAATATAAGGCGAATCTGCCACTGGTCACCGATCCAGACACCATCAATTATATTGCCTGCGTGGCGAATGCCGTGGTCAAGGAACTGGATCCGGAGCTGCGCGACCTGCCCTGGGAAATGGCAATTTTCGACACCGACAATATCAATGCGTTTGCGATGCCAGGCGGCAAGATCGGTGTCATGGAAGGCATTCTCAAGACCGCGCAGAACCAGGATCAGCTGGCGGCAGTAATCGGGCACGAATTGGCTCATGTTGCGTTGAAGCACACGCGCAAACTGAACACTCGCTCCAAGGCGATGGGCGTTGGCATTCAGGTTGCGGCTGTGCTGGTCGGCGGCGGCAACCAGGGCGCTACCTACACTGCCTACGAGGCCCTCAACCAGGGTGCTGCATACGGTTTGATATTGCCGTTCTCGCGTTCCAATGAAAGCGAGGCGGACGTGATGGGGCTGCAATACATGGCGCGAGCCGGATTCGATCCGCGACAAGCCGTGCCACTGTGGCAGAACATGAATAAAGAAGCAGGCGAGTCGCCGCCCGAGTTCATGTCTACACATCCGTCGGGCGACGCGCGTATCGACGCGTTAATATCGGAGTGGAGTACCGCCTTGCCGATCTACAATGAGGCCTTGCAGAACGGCCGCAACCCGGATTGCATTGCGCCGCCGCTGCCCGAGAAAAAGACCGAAAAAACCAAGGAGTAGTGCTCATCAATCGCCGCTTGGCCCCGTTACTGCTCATTTTTGCGCTGCACGGCTGCACAACTTTCGAAGATTTCCTGGCGGAGCGACACGGGCCGAAACCCGTGCGCGTGGTTCCGGTCAGCCAGCGACCGGTTGAGGCGCCGCTGTTGCCGAATCACTTCGTGCTGGAGTCGCCACAGCAGACCGTGATCGGAGTGCCGCAAGTTGTTCTGACGCGTGACAGTGACACGTTTTCGGACCTCGCCCGCGCGTATGGTCTGGGTTACGACGAACTGGTTGCCGCGAACCCGGGTATCGACCCCTGGTTGCCGGGTGATCAGACCCCGGTGCTGCTGCCGACCCAGTTCGTGCTGCCCGCCGTGGCGCGCGAGGGCGTGGTGCTGAATATCGCCAGCAAACGGCTGTTCTATTTTCCCAAGATGCCCGACGGGCAGCCGCAGGTGGTCATGAGCTATCCGATCGGCATTGGCCGCGTCGGCTGGGAAACGCCGCTGGGACCGGCGAGCGTGGTCGCCAAAGCGGTCAATCCGACCTGGTACGTGCCGGCGTCAGTGCGCCAGGAACATGCCGCGAATGGCGACCCGTTGCCGGCAATCGTACCACCGGGTCCGGACAATCCACTCGGCACACGCGTACTGCAGCTCAACCTGCCGGGTTACCTGATTCACGGTACCAACCAGCCGTACGGTGTCGGCATGCGCGTCAGTCACGGCTGCGTACGCCTGTACCCGGAAAATATCGAGACGCTCTACGAACTCGTCGCGATCGGTGAAGCGGTGCAGATAATCAACCAGCCCTACCTGCTCGGTGAACTTAATGGCGAGGTATTGTTCGAGGCACATGCGCCGCTGGCCGACGACACGGTCAGTGCTGACGATCGTTTGCACGAAATTCTGGTGCAACTCGGTGAATCGTCAAGCTATGTGCTCAGCAAAAAGGTTGAGGAGAATTTACGGCAAGCCGCCACTGATGCGCGCGGCATACCGGTCAGGATTCAGGACTACGAGCCGGCCGAGGCGCTGGCTCGTGCCAGACACGTACGCAATATCGTCGAGGTCGATCCGGATGCGCCGACGCTTTCCGAAGTTCGCCAGATGATGGACGAAGTCTTGCAGCAGGACGATCAGACGTAGTAACGCAGGAATTCCTGTGGCAGGGCCGATGTATCGGCCGGCAGCTGTGACGACACCGGCAGTGCCCGCGCGTGATAGGTATTCCAGAACAACAGTGTGCTGCCGGCGCCGGCCGGATTCTCCAGGTCACTCAGTAATGCCGCCATGGCTTTGCCCGTATAGGTGGCGTCGAGCGTCAGGCCCAGCTGCGCGCGCGCGACCGCGATGGCCCGCTCGGTGGTCGCGTCAGTGCGCGCGTATCCTGCTGCGAAAAAAGCATCGCGAAACCGCAGCTTTACCCGGTTCGCAACATCGGCGGGAATCGACATATCGAGGCGTCGCATCATGGTTACTGTCTTGGCAATGAGCCGCTGCATGGCCGCAGGGTTCGCCACCTGCGCGTGGGTTACGCGTACGGCCTGGATTTCCGTTGCCAGGCCCGCGAGTGCCAGACCGATCGCCAGGCCCGCGGCGGTGCCCATGGTTCCATTGGCGACATACAGATGGTCCGGCGCCGCATGGCCGGCGTCCTCGAGTTGCAATGCCAGTTCAAGGCCGGCGTTGACAAAGCCGATAACGCCGAGCCAGTTGCTGCCCCCCATGGGAATGACCCAGGCATGGCGGTGTTGCAAATGCCGGCGCAGGGTCTGCACGCGACTGGTGCGATCGCCGCCAAAGCGAACGATCTCGGTGCCCTGCTGCAGGTGCAGGTTCAGCGCGAGTGCTGCCTTGTCCGTCCGGGCCTGGTGCGACAGAAAACAGGTGCAGTCGAGGCCGAGCTGCCGCGCGTGGATGCTGGTTGCCAGTGCGTGATTCGACGCAACCGTGCCAAAAGTTGCGACGCGGGTGGCATCCCGCTCGCGCGCTCGCTGCAGCAGGTACTCGAGCTTGCGTATCTTGTTGCCGCCATACTGCTCATTGCTGAGGTCGTCATGCTTGACCAGTACAGTGACGGATGGCGATACAGTGGCGAAGGAATATTCCCGCAACGGCGTTGGCAAGTTGGCAATACTGATCTTCGGCAAACGCGCCGCCAAGCGGGGAAACATCATGCCAAGTGCGTCGACCATCGCACGAATAGTAACCAATCCAATGGCATATGGCGCAGGCCCTGTTTAGAATGTGCGCACTTTATCTGACTGTTGCGGAGATAAACTTGTCAGATGTAGCTGATCGTGGCATCACGGTCACAGAGTTGGCGCCAATTGATCAGCCAGTCGATCTGTCGCGCGAAACCACCGCTGCTTTTGTCGGTCGCGCGCTGCGCGGTCCGATAAACGAACCGGTACTGGTAAAAAGTTTCGGCGAGTTTCGTCGTCGTTTTGGTGATTCCTGGTCACGCTCCAGCCTCGGGCCTGCAGCACAGCAGTTTTTCGAGCACGGTGGCAGGCAGCTGTACATCGTTCGGGTGGCGAATGGTGCCCGCGGCGCAATGTTGTGCCTGCCGGCAAGCGGCTCGGCGCTGGTGCTGCGCGCTGTCGAACCCGGTTCCACCGAGCTTATTCGTGCGGCCGTCGACTACGATGGCATCGATGCCGGCAACGAGGAATTGTTCAACCTGACCTTGCAGCGCCTTGATCCGGCGTCCGGGCTGGTGGTGGACCAGGAGCTTTTTCCAGCGGTCAGTTACCTCGATTCAAGTACACAGTTCGTCGTCGATATGCTGCTGACCTCGACGCTGGCGCGCGTGGAGAGTCCGCTGCCAACTCACCGCCCGGAACCGACTGCCGGCGCGCACACGGCGTTCAACAGCAGTTACGTGGTTCATACGCAGGCAGGTGCTGATGGGCAGGAGCTGTCAGACTACGATCTTGTCGGTTCCCGCAAGCTTGAGACCGGTCTGTTCGCGTTGGCAGGTGTAGCGGACCTTGACCTGCTGTACCTGCCACCACCAGGCAAGCGCCGCGATCTTGGGCCGACAGCGGTACTGGCGGCCGAGCGTTTTTGCCGCGAACGCGGTGCCATGTTGCTGCTCGATCCGCTACAGGACTGGCATTCGGCCGCGGACGCAATGACTGGTGTACGCGCGCTTGGCTACTCCAGCACCAACCTGCTCAGTTACTTTCCGCGCATGCTGGAACGCCAGGAAAGCGGGCGCCAGCATCGCGCTGTCGGCGGCGCACTGGCCGGTCTGCTGTGCAAGCTCGATCGCAAGTACGGTGCCTGGCAGCAACTTGATCAAAGGGACCTTGGCTTCAGCCGCAGTTTGCAGCCAGCGGTTGATGTTGACGCCAGCGACGAGTCGGCGCTGATTCGTGCCGGGCTAAACGTGATCGCAAATGGACCCACCGGGGCTGCGCAGCTTCGCGGTTCGGTAACGATGGCGCGGGGATCATCGCGCCAGCTGGTCGATCTGCGCGCCAGGCGCTTATGCCTGCGGGTCATCCATGCCGTGGACGCGGCGACGCGCTGGGCGGTGTTCGCGGGCGACGACATGGAGCTCGCGCGGCGCATTCGTGCACAGGTAACCGCCTGTCTCGCGAGTTTCGTCGCGATGGGTGCGTTCGCCAGTGACCGCTTTGTGGTCGAATGCGATGCTGGGGTGCGCAAACGAGCCGGTTCGGCAGGCCAGCAATTTGCAATTTTCTTGACTTTTCAACCACTTGGCGCGACCGAGCCGGTTGCGTTTACGATTCACCAGACGGTTGCCGGCAGCCGTGTTGCGAGCACCGCCTTCGCCCCGGCCTGACGCGTTGGGCGCAAGCGATTGCCGCAACCGCAGCTTGCGACCGTCGCCTGACTGATCGCTCTGATATCCTTTCCCGTCTGCATCTGTTCGGGGAATTTCATGCGAAAAATAACGTCGGCATACATTGCAGGCTTGCTGCTTGCCATTGCCTGCACAACTGAGCTGCCTGATGAGCAGGGCATCGACACACCAGCTGCTTTTGCCGCCTTGCTCGAAGAACATTTTGAGCAGCATCTTGCACTGAACCCGATCGACGCAACGGAGATCGGCGATTATCGTTATAACGACCAGTACGCAAATTCCATCGGGCCGGAGCACCGCGCCAGCGAGCATGAGCTCAACAGCGAGTTTTTGGCGCGGCTCGCCGACATTGAGCGCGACGACCTGGGCGTCAACGAGCGACTGAGTTACGACATGTTCAAGCTGCGCCTGGAAACGGCATTGGCCGGTGAGCGCTTCCCTGACCATCTTGCACCGATGAACCAGTTCCGCTCGGCTAGCACATCGTTTGTCTTGCTTGGCAGCGGCAGCGGTGACCACCCTTTCGATACTGTCAAACATTACGATGACTTTCTCGCACGTATCGACGGTTTCGTCGTTTACACAGAGCAGGCAATCGAAAACATGCGCGAAGGTGTGCGCCAGGGCATCACACAGCCGCGCATACTGATGCAGAAGTTCCTGCCGCAGGTCGAATCGCAGCTGGTTGACCGCGCCGAGGCCAGTGGCTTTTATGCGCCGATCACAAACATGCCCGAGAGCTTCAGTGCGGCGGATCGCGCGCGCCTGACGGCCGCCTACAAGGACGCGATCGAGAACAAGCTCATCCCGGCCTATGCGCGGATAAAGAATTTCATGGTTGATGAGTACCTGTCGGCAGCGCGCGATTCGATCGGTTTGCTTGACCTGCCCGACGGCGAAGCCTGGTACGCGTACAAGGTGCGACAAATTACGACCACCGACCTGACCCCTGCGGAGATTCACCAGATCGGGCTTGATGAGGTGGCCCGGATTCACAATGAGATGCGCGGCGTCATGCAGCAGGTTGGTTTCGAAGGTGAGCTCAGCGAATTTTTCGAGTACGTCAATTCCGATGCGCGTTTTTTCTACAGTGAGCCGGAACAACTGATCCAGGCCTACCGCGACATGACCGCGCACATCGAAAGCCTGGTACCAAAGCTGTTCGAGGTTTTTCCGAAGACGCCGTTCGAGGTTCGGCGCGTTGAGCCATTCCGCGAGCAATCGGCCGCAAAAGGTTCCTATCAAAGCGGCTTGCCGGATGGCAGCCGTCCCGGCATTTTTTATGCGAATGCGTACAACGTCGGCACGCGACCGAAATGGGACATGCAGTCCCTGTTCCTGCACGAGGCGATTCCGGGGCATCATTTCCAGATCGCGTTGCAGCAGGAGAATGAGTCCCTGCCGCGGTTTCGCCGATATGGCGGCTTTACGGCCTACATCGAAGGCTGGGGTTTGTACGCCGAGTCGCTTGGCAGGGAACTCGGCGTGTATACGGACCCGCTCGACTATTTCGGTGCTCTGAATGCGGAGCTGTGGCGTTCGATTCGGCTCGTGACTGACACCGGCATACATGCCAAGGGCTGGACGCGGCAGCAGGTGCTCGACTACATGTTTGCGAACTCGGCAACATCGGAAACGCGCGCCGTTGCCGAAGCCGAGCGCTTCATGGCTATTCCCGGGCAGGCGCTGGCCTACAAGATCGGCATGCTGAAGATTCGCGAAATACGCGCCAGGGCCGAAGCGCAACTTGGCGACAAGTTCGATGTGCGTGCGTTTCATACCCAGGTGCTGATGGACGGGGCGATGCCCCTGTCGATGCTCGAAACCAAGATTCAGACCTGGGTCGATGCGCAGATGTGATGGACCGCATCGCTCGCATGCAGCGCATCTGGGAAACCGTCTGTGATATCCCAAAGGGCAAGGTTGCGAGCTATGGCCAGGTCGCCGAAGTGGCAGGCGTGCCGCGCGGCGCACGTCAGGTTGGCTATGCATTGCGACACCTGCCGGACCAGCACCGGGTACCCTGGCATCGGGTGCTGCAGGCATCCGGAAAAATAGCTTTCGAGAAGGCAACGCCGGCATACCGCGAGCAGACCAAACGGCTCCTGATGGACGACGTTGCGGTCATCGCAGGTCGGGTCGATATGCAAAAGTACCGCTGGCAGCCTGATCTCGATGAGCTGCTCTGGAAGCCGTCGGCTGCCTGGGATCAGTCGTGAGCATCAGACGTAGAATTCGATCGTGGCTTTTCACTGTCTGGTTCAGCCCGGTGACACGCACGATGAAGCGGCGCTGGGCAGAGTGGCGTCGACGCCTGTGCGGCCGTGCGCACACCGTGCACGTATTCCTTGAACTCGACGATCCTTACTCCTACCTGTTGGCACAACACCTGGCGGAATTTCGCAATCACTATGCGATCGAGCTCCGTATATACGTCACCCAGGCGCTCGGTGACGAGTACCGCCCGCACGCGGAGTTACTCGCGGAATACTCGAAAATGGATTGCGATCGACTGGCACGCGAACTTGGCCTGCCGTTCCTCGACAAGGGCAGGGCACCGCCGGTGGAACACCGCCGCGCACTGATTGAGGTCTTGGCCGCGAGCGAAAACAGCGCGTCGTTCGAGGACGACGTGTTACAGACTTTGCGCCTGTATTGGCGCGGTGACGCGGAGGCGGCTGCTCGACGCATCGGCAGCATTGACACACGCGGGCAGGGGGCCGCGATGCTGCAACGCAATCAGGACTTGCTCGCGCGCATGGGTCATTACAATGCTGCGACCCTGTATTACGGTGGCGAATGGTACTGGGGCGTGGACCGGCTGCATTACCTCGCAGAGCGACTCGATACGCTGGGCCTGGGCCGCGATCAGGCGAGCGCTGTGCAACTTGCATCGATACGGCAAATCTCGCGGATTTCACTGCCGGTATCGCCGCCGGATGCCGCCCGCAAGCTGCCTGCACTCGAGCTGTTTTTCTCGTTCCGCAGCCCGTATGCCTACCTGGCGCTGCAGCGTACCTTCGAAATAGCGGATGCTTTTGGCCTGGTACTCCGCGTGCGACCGGTATTGCCCATGGTGATGCGCGGCTTGCAACTGCCTGCATCCAAGCTGCTGTACATTGGCAGTGACGCGACGCGTGAGGCGCAACGACTGCAAGTTCCATTTGGCCGGTTTTCGGATCCGACCGGTGTCGGCGTTGAACGTTGTCTCGCCACCTATGCGTATGCCTGTGAGGAAAAGAAGGCTCGCGATTTCTTGCTGCGCGCTTCCCGGGCGATCTGGGCAGAAGGTGTTGATGTCGCAACCGACGCGGGGTTGCGCCGAGTCACGGATGCCTGCGGTTTGTTCTGGCCCGATGTAAAAGCCGCATTGCGCGATGACGGCTGGCGCCGAATGGCTGCCGAGAATCGCGAGTCGATGATGGAGTCGGGGTGCTGGGGTGTGCCAACATTGCGCCTTGGCGACTTCACGGTCTGGGGCCAGGATCGACTCTGGTTGCTGGTGCGACACATCGAAGAGCAATGCGATACGGGTGACGGGATCCTGGTATGACTACAGTGGTTTTTTCGCACGGCCAGGAATCGGGTCCGTGGGGCACAAAAATTCGTGCCATGTCAGAGATGGTGATGAAGCTTGGCTGCGCGGTGCAAAGCATCGATTACCAGGGTATTGCTGATCCGGCTGCCCGGGTTGAAAAATTACTCACGGAGGCTGCGGTAATTGATGATCCCCTGGTGCTGGTCGGATCGAGCATGGGTGGCCATGTGGCGACGGCGGCGGCCGCCGTGCTCAAGGCTCGCGGACTGTTCGTGCTTGCGCCGGCCTATTTCATTCCGGGCTATGAGGAATTGACGCCCACGCCGCCTGAATTGCCGATCTGCATAGTGCATGGCTGGAATGACGAGGTAGTCCCGGTAGAAAACAGTATTCGTTTCGCCGCATCCTGTAACGCGGAGCTGCATATCCTCAACAGCGACCATCGTCTGACCGCAAACATCGACGAAATCAATTACTATCTGCAGCGGTTCATAGAAACCGTCACCGCGTAATCTGCGAAGGAGAACTGGCATGCGGTTTTTTCTCACTCTAATTGTGGCCGCCCTGGCGGCTTGTGGCGGACCTGCCGAAGAACCGGCGGCGACAGAGGAAATGCATACGGCGGCCGACGAACTGCAGCGCAGCATCGAAAAGAACCTGCAAGAGGCAAATGCCCTCGAGGAGCAAATGCAGCAATCCGTCGATGCGCTCGATGCTGCTATCGACGAGGCTGCGGGCGAGAATTAAAACGTCAAGCCTTGTAGCCGCGGATTTCAATCGTGCCCCTGATCGTTCGACCACTGTACTGGATCGCCGGTAAGATTTTCTCAGTATGGGCCCGGCCCGCAATTCAGCCAGAGAAGCCCGCAGAGCTTGTCACCGACGCGAATGCCGCCGTCTGTTACGTGCTCGAAAGCGGCGGCCTGGCTGACCTGCTGGCGCTTGAGCGCGCCTGCGAAAAAAGCGGATTGCCACCGCCGAGCGGCTCCCTGCAATACTGCGGCAAGCGCTTTTCGAGCCGATATGTTGTGCTGCGACCATTGCGCGGGTTTTTCTATCGACGACCGCGTGCTGAAGGTTCGCGCCGACTGCGCGAGATAATTGCTGCCGCGGAGAATCATCGCGAGGAATTACTGCTGATTCCGGTCGCTATTTACTGGGGTCGTTCACCGGATAAAGAAGCATCAATATTCAAATTGATGTTCGCGGAAAACTGGGACGTTGTCGGCCGAACGCGAAAATTCTTTGCCACCATCCTGCATGGGCGCAGCACTCTGCTGCGTTACAGCCATGCGCTGCCACTGACCACGATCAGCCACGGCGGACTGCAGACGGCGATTGCATTTCGCAAAGTATCGCGCGTGTTGCGCGTGCATTTTCGTCAGCGGCGCGCAGCGACCGTCGGCCCGGACCTGTCGCTGCGTCGCACAATGGTGCACCAGGTGCTGCTGGCGCCCGGCGTACGCAAGGCAATTATTGCCGAGGCCGGCGATGATCCGGCGAAACAGCGTGCCGCGCTGGAAAACGCACGCAGATACGCAATGGAAATTGCAGCGGATATGTCCTACCCGACGATCCGGTTAATCCAGCGATTCCTGCGGTGGTTGTGGAATCGCATCTACGATGGCATTGAACTCAAACACGTGCAGCGACTGCATGACGTTGCCAAGCAAAAGGAAGTGATTTATGTGCCGTGCCACCGCAGCCACTTCGACTACCTGCTGCTTGGCTATATCGGTTACGAGCAAGGCCTGCACCTGCCGCATATCGCCGCCGGCATCAATCTGAATATGCCCATCGTCGGTCCGATACTGCGCCGCGGTGGGGCTTTTTTCCTGCGCCGCAGTTTTCGCGGCAATCGCCTGTATGCGGCCGTATTCGACGCTTACCTGCACCAGGTACTGGTGCGCGGCCACTCGATCGAGTATTTCGTCGAGGGCGGCCGCAGCCGCACCGGCAGGCTGCTGGAGCCCAAAGGCGGCATGCTTGCCATGACGGTGCGCTCTTACATCAATGACCCGAAACGCGCGGTCGTCTTCGTACCGATCTATTTTGGCTACGAAAAATTGCTCGAGGGCGACTCCTTTATCAATGAACTTGGCGGCGGCGAGAAAAAATCCGAGTCGCTGCTGGGCCTGATCCGGTCCGTAAAGGGCCTGCGCGAAAACTTCGGCAGTGTGTACGTTAATGTTGGCGAGCCGATCGACCTCGAGGCGATACTTGCAACGGTCGATCCGGAATGGCGCAGTTTCGGCGCTGGCAGAGAGGAGCGACCAAAATGGTTTAACGATGTGGTTGACCGACTCGGCGCCGAGATCATGAGTGGTATTAATTCCGCGGCTGCGGTCACACCGATCAGCCTGCTGGCTTACGTACTGCTGGCGACGCCGCGGCAAAAGATCGGCGCCGCGGAACTCGAGTCGCAACTGCAGCTAAGCCTCGACTTGATGCGCCGTTTCAGTTATTCCGACTCGGTCACGCTGCCGGACTGGCCGCCTCAGAAGATCATCGCGCATGGTGAGAAGCTGGACGTGATCAGCCGCACGGCGCATCCAATGGGTGATGTCATCGCCATGCCGGAACACACAGCAGTGCGCATGACCTATTTTCGCAACAATATCCTGCACCTGTTGTCTGTGCCGGCATCGGTAGCATGCTGCTTCATCCAGGGACGGCAGCTCGAAGTCGCCGAAATTCAACGGCTCATCCGCTTGATTTATCCGTTCATGAAAAAAGAGCTCACTCTGAAGTGGGCTGCTGAGGAAATCGATGCAGTCACACTGAGCGCTGTGAATGCCCTGGTAGAGCAGCAGCTACTGACTCGCGAGGACGACTGGTTGATTCGTCCACCGGCAGGATCCGCGCGCGCTTACCAGCTGTTGATGCTCGGCCAGACGATGGTGCCGATGATCCAGCGCTTCTACCTCGCGATTGCGTTACTCAACCGGCATGGTTCGGGTGTGCTGTCACGGTCGCGTCTCGAACAAATGTGCCAGTGGAGCGCCGAGCGCCTGTCGATGATATACGGCCTGCACTCGCCGGACTTTTTCAACAAGACCCTGTTTCACGATTACATCCTGACGTTGCAGGAACAGGATGTGTTGCGCCGCAATAGTGACGGCCTGCTGGAATTTGATGGCAGCCTGGTCAGTATCGGCGCCGATGCACGTCTGGTGCTGGGCGAGGAAATTCGCCACAGCATTCTGTCGTTGACGGTTCCCGACCTGGTTCCGGATGCGGAATGAAGGTCGTATCGTTTTATCGCTTCCTGGACCTGGACGAGGCCGAGTCGTTTTGCGGCGCGCTGCAGGCCTTGTGCGAGGAGCAGGGACTGCTCGGCACGATTCTGGTTGCAAAAGAGGGTTTTAATGGCACGCTCGCGGGCGCACAACTCGCGATTGAAACGGTGTTCAGCTGGATAGAGCGCCGCTTGCAGCTCGCCACGCCGATTGATGGTCGCTGGACAGACGCAAACGATGCGCCATTCCTACGTATGCGAGTGCGCTGCAAAAACGAAATTGTCACGCTCGGCCGGCCCGACATCCTGCCGCACCGGAAAACCGGCGTTCATGTCCAGCCACGTAACTGGAATGCGTTGATTTCAGATCCGGATGTGCTGCTGATCGATACCCGCAACCACTACGAGATAGAAGTCGGCAGCTTTCCGGGTGCGGTTGATCCGCGGACCGACAATTTCCGGCAATTTGCTGCATACGCGAGCGAGCTGGCGGCCACTTCTACCGACCGGCCGCTGGCCATGTACTGTACCGGTGGCATTCGCTGCGAAAAGGCGGCTGCCCTGATGCTGGAGCTGGGTTTCGATGAGGTTTACCAGCTGCAGGGCGGCATCCTGAATTACCTGAGCGAAATACCCCCGGCGCAAAGCCGCTGGAACGGCGACTGTTTTGTGTTCGACAAACGCGTCGCGATCGACAGTGATCTCGCCGAGGGAGGCTACATGCAAGGGTCAGGCCCTTTTATGAGCCAGGCTGGGAAAAACCTAGAACCAGAATCCTAAGCCCGCGATAAACACCGTTGTGGCGTCACCCGGCGCACTGTCATTGAAATGGTTTTGCCAGGAGAGCCCCAGGTAGGGGGCGATGTTGCGGTTGATTTCGTAGCGCAGGCGCATTTCCAGCGCCGCCTGGTCTTCAGCCGCGGACCGAGCTCGCAACTCAAGTCGCGGCTGCAGGACGAAGTGTTCCGAGAAGCGAATATCGTGTGTAAATTCGCCGTGCAGTTGATAGTCACCGTCAGTATTGACCGATGCAGCGATATCAATCTCGATGTTGTAAGGAGCGAGTCCCATAATGCCGATTACAAAGGCCGTGTCGGTGTCGGCGGGATTGTCGGCCACGCTGACACCAATTTGTGCGTCGAAATAGGGCGAAACCGCCCGGCTGTACAGCAGCTGCAGTTCGTTGTCAGTGTCCGAGGCGTTGCTGCCCTCGAGTTTCCACCAAAGCCTGTGAAGGTCCGTGCCATACCAGCCCTGCACGTCCCAGACGCTGCGCTCAACATCCGACTGATACTCGATGCGGTCGGCGCTGAGATAGGTGAAGCGCGCTTCTTCGGCACCGGCAATTGCGGCCAGAAACAGCAGCACTGTGGCAAAGCTGCGCGTCATGTCATCTTGCCCGCGTCCACGACGCGAACAGAGTGCATCATGCCGGCATGCATGTGGTAGAGCAGGTGGCAATGGAAAGCCCAATGGCCGGGTGCGTCTGCGGTGATATCAAGGCTCAATCGCTCGGCTGGCTTTACGATCACCGTGTGCTTGCGCGGATTGAACGCGCCATTGCCGTTGACCAGTTCCATGAACATGCCATGCAGGTGAATCGGGTGCGGCATCATGGTGTCGTTCACCAACACCAGCCGCAGGCGTTCGCCATGCTGGAACAGAATTGGCCCGCTGACCTCACTGAATTGGAGTCCGTCAAAAGACCACATGTAGCGGTGCATATTGCCGGTCAGATGAACCTCGAGCTGTCGACCGGGTCGTCGCGAGTCTGTGTTTGCCGCGAGACTGCGCAGATCACCGTAGCGCAGCGTGCGATGGCCGACGTCAGTCAGGCCGGTCCCCGGATCGTTGAGGCGACTGCGCGGATATTCGCTCACGCCGGCAACACCCGGCCCAAGGCGATGATCGTGCGCGGCCGGCGTCATCTGGTGGCCAGCATGCCCGGCCATGCCGCCGTGGCCCATCCCCATGTCATCCATGCTGAGCAACGGCGGCTCGCGCATCGGCGGTACAGCGGCCTGCATACCGGCACGCGGCGCCAGTGTGCCGCGCACGAAGCCGCTGCGATCGGATGCCTCCGCCATGAATGTGTAGGCGCGGTCGCGCGGCGTGACTACGACGTCATAGGTCTCGGCAACGCCGATCTGCAACTCATCGGTGATTAGTGGCGCGATATCCTGGCCGTCGGCCTGCACCACGCTCATTTCGAGGTCCGGGATGCGGACATTGAAGAACGTCATCGCCGAGCCGTTAATAATGCGCAGCCGGACTTTCTCGCCCGGGGCGAAGATGCCGGTCCAGTTGGCAGCGGCGTCCACGCCGTTTAACAGGAAGGTGTAGGCGCGGGCGGACACATCGGCGATGTCGGTCGGGCTCATGCGCATGCGCGACCACAATGAGCGATCCGGCAACTCATGCTGCATACTCGGGCGACGCGCGACGTAGTAGCCCTCGGACTTTTTCAGATTTGCGAGCAGCTGATGCGGATGTTCGAAAGTCCAGTCGGATAACAGCATGACAAACTCGCGGTCGTACTCGACCGGGTCCGCACCGACCGGATCGATGATGATCGGGCCATACACACCACTTTGTTCCTGCAACCCGGAATGGCTGTGGTACCAGTAGGTGCCATGCTGTCGCACATCGAAGTGGTAGCGAAACGTCTGGTCTGCCGCAATGCCGTCGAAACTGATACCGGGCACGCCGTCCATGTTCGCCGGAAGCAGCAGCCCGTGCCAGTGCAATGAGCTGTCGGCGGCCAGGCTGTTGCGCACATTGATTGTTACCGGCTGGCCCTCCCTGAAGCGCAACAGCGGGCCGGGGATGGAGCCATTGATGCCAATGGCCGGCGCAACGCGTCCCGCAACGTTGATGGGCGTTGGCGCAATGTTCAGATCAAACAGGGTGCGTGCACTGTCGACCGGATCGGCCTGACGGGCCAGCGCCCAGCCAGGGAGCGGCAGTGTCAACGCCATGAGTGCCGTGTCGCGCAGAAACCGGCGCCGGGAAATATCAGGCATCGAGGTCCGGAATCAAGGCACTTTCAAGATTCGCAATCATGTCCTTGATCAATAGTTTGCGTTTCTTCAGTCGCCGGATGCGCAATTGATCGACCATCGGATCGTGTTGCAGCCGGTCAATCAGGTAGTCGAGGTCCCGATGACTGACGCGCAGTTCGCGCAGTCGTTCAAGGTTCTTGAAGGATTGTGTATCGACTTTGTCGGACATCGTTTGCCATGCTACTCGCGGTCCGCGAGCAGCGCCAGCCAGTCATGGTCTTGCGGCCCCGTGACCACAAACCAGGGATTGAGAATGTCTTGTTTCCTGTTATAAGACAAAGGTTTGCCGTCGAGTTCCAACACCAGGCCGCCGGCCTGTTCGACCACCGCCTGTGCCGCCGCGGTGTCCCACTCGGAGGTTGGTCCGAGGCGTGGATAGACATCAGCCTTGCCCTCTGCAACGGTGCAGAATTTCAGCGAGCTGCCCATCGGCACCATGTCGTAGTCGCCAAGATTCTGCAGAAAAGCATCCAGGCTCGAGCCACGATGCGACCGACTGCCGACCACGCGTACAGGTTGCTGGCTCTGCACAGCAACCCGGATGGGGGTTACCGTGCTGTTTTCACGTCGCTCGGAGCCGCGCCCGGTGCAGCCAACATAGGTTCTTTGCTGTACCGGTACATGCACGACACCGAAGATCGGCCGGCCATTTTCGATCAGGGCAATGTTGACCGTGAATTCACCGTTGCGGCTGACAAATTCCTTGGTGCCGTCCAGTGGATCGATCAGCCAATAACGTTGCCAATGGCCGCGCACGGAAAAGTCGGGCAGGCCACCTTCCTCGGAAATAATAGGAATAGCCGGCGTCAAGGCGGCAAGCCCGGCGGCAATATGCCGATGCGACGCAAGATCGGCCTGCGTCAATGGCGACTGGTCGGACTTGCTTTCAACGTCGAAATCGCTGGCGTAGACTGCAAGAATCGTATCACCGGCGCCGATGGCCAGCGCTATCACAGGTTCGAGCAATTCTTCGAGATTCAAGTCTTCGATGGACACCATGATTTCCAGTTTCCCGGCGGGCTGCGCAGTATAGAGCAATGAGCTTCGATCCGAAAACTGCGCTGCGCAGCTGTGACACTCTGATGCTCGACATGGATGGCACCATTCTCGACCTCGCCTACGACAATTACATGTGGCTGACCTACGTGCCGCAACGCTGGGCTGAGCAAAACGGCATGTCGTTTGAAGACGCGCGCAGTCACCTGATCAAGCAATTCGGCGCGGCCGAGGGCGACCTTCGTTGGTATTGCCTCGATCACTGGAGCGAGCACCTCGGACTCGATGTTGCACAGTTGCATCGCGACAACCACGAGCGCATCGGTTTCCTGCCAGGTGCCTTCGAATTCCTGCAACGCGTACGCGAGTCGAATGTCCGCTTGCTGCTGGTAACCAATTCACATCAGGCGACACTGGATCTTAAAGATGAGGTTACCGGTCTGACAGCGTACTTCGATGGCATCTATACATCGCATTCGTTTGGCTTCGCCAAGGAACGGCAGGAATTCTGGCATGCCTTGCGCGGCTCGGTCGATTTCGACCCCGAGCGGACCATGTTTATTGACGACAGCCTGTTCGTGTTGCGTAGTGCGGCAAGCTATGGTGTCAGGCACCCGGTTGCCATAGCCAGGCCGGACACATCCAGGCCACGACGTGAAAACAGCGACTTTGTGTCGGTCGACGGGCTGAGCGAGTTGCTATAGCGCCTGCCGCGTCGGGCTAGCGGCGGCGCGGTGGCCTGCGCCCGGCTGGTTTGCCGCCTGCGCCCTTGCGGCCGGCCGATTTCCGGCGCGGACTGTATGCCGGTTTCGCCAGTTCCGGTAGCAGTGCACGGTCGAAGTTGGCCACCGGAATCTTGTGGCCGATATAGTCTTCGATATCGGGTAGCGCTATCGCGTAGGTCTCGCAACCAAAGCTGACTGCATCGCCGGCGGCACCGGCGCGCGCGGTCCGACCGATGCGGTGTACATAGTCTTCGGCTTCCTGCGGCAGGTCATAATTGATGACGTACTGCACGTCCGGGATGTGCAGTCCGCGCGAAGCAACGTCGGTGCCAATCAGGACCTGCAATTCACCCTTCTGGAATTGCAGCAGCATGCGCATACGCTTGTTCTGCGGCACGTCGCCGGAAATGGCTGCGGCGTGAATGCCGTTGGCGGCCAGGTAAGCTTCAAGGCGTTCGGCTTCGCGTTTCATGTTGACAAATACCATGATTCGACCCTGGCCCATTTCGCGAATCAGGCCAACCAGCAAGGGCAACTTTTCTTCATTCGACGGGAAGAAAATCGCCTGGCGCACACGGTCTGCCGTGACCTTGTCAGGATCGATCTGGATCAGCTCCGGCTCGTTCATGTGCTCGTAGGCAAGTTCCATTACGCGATGTGACAACGTTGCGGAAAACAGCATGTTGAGGCGCTTGTCCGGCGGCGGAAGGCGGCGCAGCAGGTAGCGAATATCGTTGATGAAGCCGAGGTCAAACATGCGGTCTGCTTCATCCAGGACTGCGACTTCAACCTGGTCCAGTTTGAACACGCCTTGCTTGAAGTAATCGATGATTCGGCCCGGAGTGCCAATCAGGATATCGATGCCGTCCTCGATGGTCTTGCGCTGTTGTTCGTAGCCGGTGCCACCAAATGCCAGCCCGATCTTGAAATTGGTGTGCTTGCCCAAAAGTTCGGCGTCATTGGCAATCTGTATCGCGAGTTCCCGAGTCGGGGCGAGCATGAATGCCCGTGGTTGGCGCTTGCCTTCGAGGCGCTGGTTTGACTTAAGCATTTTCTCAAAGGTGGCAATCAGAAACGCAGCGGTCTTGCCGGTACCGGTTTGCGCCTGGCCGGCCACGTCTCGGCCCTGCAGCGCGATGGGCAGGGTGGTTGCCTGGATCGGGGTGCAAAACTCAAAGCCGGCATCAACAATGCCGGCGCGTACGCTGTCGGCAAGCGTAAGAGAATCGAATCTGAGGTTACTCAGGTGGCTATCTGACATAGGGTATTAACCGAAAAATGCGCATTTTAGGCTTGCAAAATGGCCCACGACGCGGTCCAATTGCGCTGACTGACGCGACCATCGTCGCACCTGCCAGTTTCGCAATCACCGATTCCCTAAGAGAAACCGCGAGAAAGCTGCGACATATTGCCTGATACACACAGCAGCGTCATCCATTTTTGGCGAGTTCGTTGGTCAGACGGCCGACAGCGAAACGCAAATATTCAAAATAAAGCGATATATATGCAAGGAGGAAGAGACCGGTGAGTAACAACATCGTGCATACCAGCGATAGCAGTTTTGAAGCTGATGTACTGAAGGCACAAAAGCCTGTTTTGATCGATTTCTGGGCCGAGTGGTGTGGTCCCTGCAAAATGATTGCGCCAATTCTGGACGAGGCGGCAACTGAGTTCGCCGATCGCCTTTCAATCGTAAAATTGAATGTAGATGAAAACCCGAACACAGCCCAAAAGTTCGGCATTCGCAGCATCCCGACACTGATGCTGTTCAAGGACGGCAGTGTGCACGCGCAAAAGCTCGGCGCGATGTCCAAGTCGCAACTAAATGCATTTCTGGAAGCCAACCTGTGAGCGGATACCTGGGAAATCAAACAAACGGCCGGCCGCCAAAGCCTGGCAGCAAGAGTAAGTCCGGCAATAACCCGAATCGCCGCCGTCGCCGGCGTCCGCAACAAGAACAATTTCCGGATGACGACGAAAGCTCGCTCGAGGTCATTCCACCCGAACAGCTCGAGATGAGCAAAAACATTATGAACCTGACCGAGCTCAAGAGTCGCCCGGCAGCAAGTCTGGTGGAGCTCGGCCATACGCTCGGCCTGGAGGACCTGGCACGACACCGCAAGCAGGAAATCATTTTTTCGATCCTGAAAGCGCATGCCAAGAATGGCGAGGATATCTACGGCGACGGTGTACTCGAAATCCTGCAGGATGGCTTCGGCTTCCTGCGCTCCGCGGACGGCTCCTACCTGGCCGGACCGGACGACATCTACGTCAGCCCGAGCCAGATCCGGCGCTTTAGCTTGCGCACGGGCGACACAGTCGCTGGCCTCATTCGGCCGCCGAAAGATGGCGAGCGCTATTTTGCACTGCTCAAAGTCGGCCAGATCAATCACGACTCGCCGGACAATGCGCGCAACAAGGTGTTGTTCGAGAATCTGACGCCGCTGTTCCCGACTGAAAGGCTGGTACTTGAACAGGGCAACGGCAGTACTGAGGACCTGACCGCGCGGATTATCGATATGGTAGCGCCGATCGGCAAGGGCCAGCGTGGCCTGATCGTTTCGCCACCAAAGGCCGGCAAAACGATGCTGCTGCAGAATATCGCTTCGGCTATTTGTGCCAACACGCCGGATGTCGACCTCATCGTATTGCTCATTGATGAGCGCCCGGAAGAAGTCACCGAGATGGAACGCACGGTTCGCGGCGAAGTTATTTCGTCGACTTTTGATGAGCCCGCAAGCCGGCACGTGCAGGTCGCCGAGATGGTCATCGAGAAGGCCAAGCGCCTCGTCGAACACAAGCGCGACGTCGTCATTTTGCTTGACTCCATTACGCGCCTTGCACGCGCATACAACACGGTCGTGCCGTCGTCTGGCAAGGTTCTCACCGGTGGTGTCGATGCCAATGCATTGCACCGGCCGAAACGATTCTTCGGCGCTGCGCGAAATATCGAAGAAGGCGGCAGCCTTACGATCCTCGCGACCGCACTGGTCGACACCGGCTCGAAAATGGACGAGGTCATTTACGAAGAGTTCAAGGGCACGGGCAACATGGAAATCCACCTGGATCGCCGTATTGCCGAAAAGCGCGTATTTCCGGCCATCAATATCAATCGCTCGGGCACGCGCAAGGAAGAATTGCTGACCAAGCCGGATGAGCTGCAGAAAATGTGGGTACTGCGCAAAGTGCTGCATCCTATGGATGAGCTGGCGGCGGTCGAGTTTTTGCTCGGCAAGATGCAGGACACCAAGACCAATGCGCAGTTCTTCGAGGCAATGAAGCGCTAGGCCCAACAAAATGGGCCCTGAAAAGGGTCTGACTTTTGTTCAATGTGACGCCACGCAGCGCTGGTCGCTGCAACAGGCGTACAATCCGCAGTAGCTCCATAAAACCATCACCTGCCGCGACCGATTTTCCCGACACGTTCCGTCTAACCCGGCAGGAACTGGGAGAATGGAATCTATGCCGGTGTACCTGGATGACAAAAAGCTTGTAAAACAGCTACTTGCGGGCGATCGGCGCGCCTTCGACAGGTTCTTCGACGATTACTTTGCAAGACTGTACCGGTTTGCCATGGTGCGCCTGTCAGACGATCCCGAAACGGCGCGCGACGTGGTGCAGGTTACGTTAACTCGCGCCATTCAAAAACTCGCCAGCTACCGGGCCGAGTCAGCGCTGTTTACCTGGTTGTGCGCAATCTGCCGCAACGAGATCAGCGACCAGTTGCGCCGCGATGCATCGCATCGTGAGCACGTGTTGTTGATTGAGGACCGGCCGGATATTCAGGCCGCAGTCGATTCGTTTCGTGTGCCCGTCGAGTACAGCCCCGAGCATCTCTATCAACGCGATCAATCGTTGCGCCTGATCCAGGTGGCACTCGATCGGCTGCCGGCACAGTACGGCAATGTCCTGGAATGGAAGTACGTGCAGGGTTATTCGGTGCAGGAAATCGCGATCAGGCTGCGTATCGGCGCAGAAGCGACACAGTCACTGCTGGCCAGAGCGAAGCGCGCGTTTGCAGACGTGTACACATGTCTGCAGGCTGCGGGCGGTAAAGAATTCAACCAGGTGGTGGGATCATGAGTACGACGGGCGATGACAGCAAAGCAATGCTCGGCGCGACGCGCCGGGAAGATGCAGTGGAGGTGCTGCTGCAACGCGCCTCGCCACGACCAAGGCCGCCAGAAAAGGATGAGGAAATGGTTCGGGAAGCCGTGCTGGCTGAATGGCAAAAGGTGACCGGCAAACGTCGGGCACGCCGGCAATTGCTGGGTTTTGCAGTTGCCGCAAGCGTGCTGATGGCTGTGGCGGTAACGTTTAACGCGTTGCGTACCGATGGCGCCGCGCCGGTGCAGGTTGCGACCATCAACAAGAGTCACGGCTCGATCTACGTTCTTGGCGAACAGTCGACCATGCATCGCCTGCCGGATACGTCGGTGGTAATGGCGGGCCAGACGATCATGACGGATCATGATTCCGGTATCGGGCTCGCCTGGGGTGGAGGCGGTTCCCTTCGCGTTGCCTCGGACAGCGTGGTTGAATTTATCGCGCACGACACGGTGTACCTGAGGTCCGGTCGAATCTATTTCGACTCCACGCCATCGGCGTTGATTGCCGCTATATCCGGAGGATCGAAGAATGTTGCATTCCGCATTCAAACCGATCACGGCACGGTGACCCACCTTGGCACTCAGTACATGGCCTACAGCGCGAGTGACAAGCTCGAGGTCAGTGTGCGCGAAGGCGAGGTCGCGATTGCGGGCAAGTACTACGACGAAAGGGCGCTTGCCGGCCAACAGCTGAGTATTTCGGGAAGTGCGCGACCGACCGTTCTGAACATTGATAGTTATGGCAGCGCCTGGAACTGGATTGAAGAGACATCGCCGACGGTTGATACGGACGGGCGTAGTGTCGACGAATTCCTGCGCTGGGTAAGCCGCGAAACAGGGTTGCTGCTGGAATATCCGGACGCGGCGACGCAGCAAGCCGCGGCCGTCGCAATTCTCAGGGGCAATGTAAACATGAAGCCCAGTGACGCGCTGGCCTTCTGGCTGCAGGGCCAGGACCTGCGTTGGTATACGGATGGGGGAGTCATCAAAGTGAGCGCGATCGATAGCAGTAGCGGGCAGTAATCTTGCGAACGATTCTGGTCCTGTTGTTGTTGCTTACGGCAGTTAGCTACGCTGCCGAAGGTGATGTCATGCGCTACGCCGGAAGGCCGGTGGCGCAGGTCATCGACGAGTTCCGTGCAGCCGGCTATCCGTTTGCCTACAGTTCCAGCCTGGTGACGGCGGACCTGCGGGTCGAGTCGGAACCACTGGCGGACGATCCGGTCGATATCGTGCGCGAGCTGCTAAAGCCGCATCGCCTCACGATCAGGGAACAGGGCGGGCTATTGCTGGTGGTGCGTTTTGATGCGTCGGGCGGTTCGAACGGTAACATTCTGCTGGTGGTTACCAACAAGGGCAGCGACAGACCAGTTGACAGGCCGGAGCTCACAGTCAATCCACGCCTTTACGGCGCTCACGAATTGACTCCGGGCGTGTTCGAATTTTCCAACGTCACGCCTGGCAGTTATGAGTTCGAAGTCGCAGCGGCCGGGCGCGAGCCGGTACGCCGCATCGTCGACGTCTGGCCCGGCGAGACCACGGTGGTGTCGGTGGGCCTGGCGTTAGCGCCTGCGGAGATCGAGACTATTGCCGTTTCCGCCAGCCGTTACGAAATTCTACGCGACCTGGCGACATCGCGATTTGTGTTGGACCAGCGCAGCATCCAGAACATGCCCGATATTGGCGAAGACCCGATTCGGGTAACGCAACGGCTGCCCGGGGCCGCTGCCAGCGGCGCTTCTGCGAAGACCCATTTTCGTGGCGGCGAGGAGTCGGAAATCGGCATCCTGTTGAACGGCCACTCACTCTTCGATCCGTTTCATGTGCGTGATTATCAAAGTATTTTTAGCGTCGTCGATGCACGCGCTATCGAGGGCGTCGAGGTCTATACGGGCGGTTTTCCGGTGCGCTTCGGCGATCGCATGAGTGGCCTTGTGTTGATGGAATCGCTGGATGCACTGCAGCCGCGGCACACGGAAATCGGTATCAGCATATTTAGCACCTCCCTGCTAACCGCCGGCAGCTCGGCGGATCGTCGCTGGGTGGTTTCGGCGCGTCGCGGCAACCTCGACCTGGTGATCGACAAGAGCTTCGGTCAGCCCAAGTACTACGACGTGTTCGGCGAAGTGGAGTTCGACGTCTCGGCAAACACCACGCTGTCGCTAAATGCGCTACTTGCCGACGACCAGGTTCAGGTTGTCATCGAGACCGATCCTGATGAGATTGAGCAGGTCACCAGCCGCACCAAGAACGCACAATTCTGGCTGCAACTTGAAAATCGCTGGTCAGGAGAGTTGAAAAGCAAGACCGTATTGTCGGCGGTTTCATTTGATAACCTGCGCAATGGCTCGTTGAACGACTACGCCAAGATTGTCGGTGCTGTGTACGACGAGCGCGCTGTTCAACAGTTTGGATTCCGCCAGGACTTTTCATGGACCCGTGCCGATTCGCACCTTCTGCAATGGGGACTGCAGGCAAATTATTCCGACGCCAGCTACGAGTACCGCAACCGGGCCGAGTATTTTTCACTGCAAGCGCTGTATCCGGGTCGTGACGAGCCCTCGAGCCTGGAGTTGAGCGCGAGTCCGGAAGGCGCCAATTACTCCCTGTATTTTTCCGACCGCTGGAAAGTATCACCGCGTACTGTCTTCGAGTGGGGCCTGCGCTGGGATGACCAGACCTACACTGATCTGCCCTCGGATGCGCAACTCAGTCCGCGCATCACCCTGATGCATGGCATTACCGCGAAGACCGAGTTGCGCTTCAGCCTGGGTCGTTACCACCAGGCGCAGGGCGTGAATGACTTGCAGATCGAAGATGGCATAACGAACTTCTGGCCCGCACAAAAGGCCGATCACCTGATCGCCGGCATACAGACATTGATCCAGGATAAGTATGCACTGCGCATCGAGGCGTTCTACAAGGACATCAGTGACGTGCGGCCGCGCTTCGAGAATCTTTACAACCCGCTCGGCGTGATTCCGGAACTGCAACCGGATCGCGTTCGGCTTGATCCCAGCGCCGCGCAGTCGACCGGTGTCGAGATATCCATAGATCGCAGCGACGGGCCGCGAAACTGGTGGGCGTCCTATACCTTGTCCAAGGCGACGGATCGAATCGATGGCAGCGACCAGTTGCGATCCTGGGATCAGCGCCACGCCGGGCAGGCCGGCATCAGCTGGAGCGGCGACAAGTGGGACGTGGCTTTCGCAGCAAGCGTTCATACCGGCTGGCCGGCAACATTGCTAAGCCTGGTTGAGGACGGCGTTGATGAGGACGGCGAACCGGTGTTTGTTGCCGTTCCCGGACCGCGCAACGAGGTACGGCTGGAGACATTCGCCAGCGTGGATTTCAGGGTGAGTCGCAAGTGGCATCTTGAGCGCAGCACGCTGACGGCCTTTTTTGAAGTCAGCAACCTGGCTAACCGCAATAACGAATGCTGCTATGACTACGACATTGAAGAAGATGAAGTCACGGGAGAAGAGACTTTCGAACGCGGACTGGACTTCTGGTTGCCGTTATTGCCGGCAGTTGGAATTCTCTGGGAATTCTGAGCGGCGAGACAGCGCGGCCCTGTAAATCTCCAGGTAATTGCGAGCTGCCAGATCAGCGCCGTCGGCAGGCCTGCTTTGTATTGTGCAGGCAGCGCGATTACGTACTGATCGCGCCAGTGGACTCGAATCTTTGCTGAGACTGTCGTCCACGGTCAGTACGAACGGGATTGACCGGGTCAGGGTGAGCAGCAGGCCAGCCTGGCCACTGTCACTGTCATGAACGTGGGCGACCTCGACGTTCGGCATCAGGCAATAGGCGAGCACCGGCGATCGCACAATCGGACCAACCGTGACATTTGTGTAGCCCGCAAGCCGCTCTGCCAGGCTGGCACTGGCTACCAGCACATGCTGTTCGACCTCGTGGCGTGATATCGCTGCGACGAGTTCGGCAAACCATGCGCGGTCCGGGCAGCCCTCTGCAAGCAGACAGATATGTCCGAGCCTCATACCCGGTCAGACGTCTCGATTGAGGAAAACCGGTCGAAATTTGAGCGTGCAAGGCACAAAAATCAGGCGTCGCCAAGCTCTTTTTGCGGCGGCCGGAGAGTGACCTATAGCCTGCGGACAGCTAGCATATGCACATGAGTAAACGTATACACAGCAGCCAGGAAATCTGGGAGAAGGATCGCCGTCATCACGTTCATCCGTTCCATAACTTTGTGAGTTATGACGAAAACGGCTCGCTGATCATGGATAAGGGCGAGGGCGCTTACCTGCGTGATATCGACGGCAAAGAGTATTTCGACGCGGTCGGCGGCATGTGGTGTACCAATATTGGCCTGGGCCGCAAGGAGATGGCCGACGCCATCGCCGAGCAGGTGACGAAGCTGGCCTATGCCAATCCATTCACCGACATGTCGAACGAGCCGGCAGCACGTCTGGCAGCGAGGCTTGCTGAACTTGCGCCGGGAGACCTGAACCACGTGTTGTTTACGGGTGGTGGATCGACTGCCAATGACACCGCCTTTCGCATGATCCAGATGTACCAGGCGGCCCGCGGAAAAAAGCGCAAAAAGCACGTACTGGTACGCCTCGACGCTTACCACGGCACGACCTACCTGACCACGTCCCTGTCCGGCAAGGCCGGTGAAAAGTCGCCCGAATTCAGTTTCGTTGAAGACATCATTCACCATCTCTCGAGCCCGAATTTTTATCGCGCGCCGAGCGACATGAGCGAGGCGGACTTTTGCGACTTCCTGGTCGACGAGATGGAGCAAAAGATTCTCGAACTTGGTGCGGATAACATCGCCGCGTTTTTCGCCGAACCAATCCTCGGTTCCGGGGGTGTCATTGTGCCGCCGGAAGGCTACAACCGGCGCACCTGGGAGCTGTGCCAGAAGTACGACATTCTTTACCTTGCAGACGAAGTCGTGACGGGATTTGGCCGCCTCGGCCACTGGTTCGTATCCAAGGACATGTTCGACGTACAACCGGACATCATCACTTGTGCCAAGGGTCTGACCTCGGCGTACCTGCCGCTCGGCGCGATTATTTTCTCGGACCGGATCTACGAGGTACTGCGTAATGATGCGGATCGCTGGTTTACGGGAGGCTTCACTTATTCAGCTCACCCGGTTTGCTGTGTGGCTGCCTTGAAAAATATTGAGATCATGGAGCGGGAAAAGCTGTTCGAGAATGTCAAGGCAGTCGGGCCATATTTCGAGGCGCAACTGAAGACGCTGCGAGACCTGCCCATTGTCGGCGACGTACGTGGCCGCCTGTTCATGATGTGTGTGGTGAGCGTTATGAACAAGAAGACCAAGGAATTCTTTCCTTACGAAGTCAACATCGGCAAACGCATTTCGAATAATTGCGAAGCCCTTGGTGTCATCGTCCGGCCGTACGTGGACCTGAATATCCTCTCGCCGCCGTTGACCATGACGCGGCATGACGTCGACTATGTGGTACCGCGACTGCGCCGGGCGATCGAGATAACCATCGACGAGTTGCGCGGCGAGGGCTACCTGGCCGCCTGATCGTCAGGGCCGTCGTCCAGCTGCCAGGCATCGATCCAGGTGCTGTTAAGCCAGGCAAAGCCGAGTTGCTGCGTAAGGCGCTGCTCCAGGTCCGGCATGTGCGCGACCCCATAGAAAATGGCGATATTTCTTTTGCCGGATCTGAGTTGCTCACGCAGTACGTCGATGGCACGCTGGTTGCGTGCGCCGATAACTGCGGAGTCGGCATCTTCGCCGAGAATCGCCTGGTAGTTTTTCGGTTCGACGAGCTCGTAGGCGAGCAGCACCTTGAAGGTGTTATCGGTGCCGGCAGAAAGCATTGAGGAGACTTTCTTCATTTCCCCGAGACCCAGCGGGTCTCGCGCATACTGGTTCATCGAAGCGTAGAAAAGCCGCCAGAAGTATACGTACACGGACTCGCCGCGTTCCTGCATGCTTTGCGACAGTTCTTCAGGCGACAGGTCCGCGTGCACGAAATTGCGCGCGCTGTAGTCAATCTCGTCGAGCTGAAAACTCAGGTCGAGCAGGTTTTTCATGGTGACCTGGGTATTCGAGATAAACCCCTTCGGATCCGAACCGTCGCGCCCGACGACGGTGTCCTTCGGTGCGATCAATTCATACAGCAGCGCGTCATATGTTTTAAATCGCTCATTGAGACCTGCGTAATACGCCTTGTCACCAATGTGGATGGCGCTGACAAGGTCGACGCGAATCTGCCGGTCGCCGGAATTCAGGCCGTAGTTCGCAATAGCGACCTGCAATGCCTGGGGCTGGTTGCGTTCATCTTCTGCAATGCGTGCAAACGGCGTGCTGCCTTCAGCGCTGGCAGGTGTTGCCAGCGACAGGCATATCAGGATGGCTGCGGTGACTCGAGCCAGGTTCATAGCGGCGGTTGCGCCACTATAAGTCGATCAGGCTCCCCAACCACGGCGCGGTCTTTGTCCGGATAATCGAGCCGGCTCAGGAGATGACGCATGCAGTTCAGGCGCGCACGTTTCTTGTCGTCCGATTTGATAATGATCCACGGATGTTCGGCGCGGTGCGTGTGCTGAAACATCGCCTCCCTGGCACTCGTGTACTCATCCCACTTCGACCGGGAGGCAAGGTCCACAGGGCTCAGTTTCCACCGTTTCAGTGGGTCGAATTGTCGTGATTCGAAGCGGCGTTCCTGCTCGTCCCGCGTAACCGAGAACCAGAACTTGAACAGCGTGATGTCGGAACGAACCAACATGCACTCAAATTCCGGAGCCTGGCGCAGGAATTCCCGGTACTCGGCCAAGGTGCAAAAGCCCATCACCAGTTCGACTCCGGCGCGGTTGTACCAGGAGCGATCAAAGAACACGATCTCGCCGGCGGCCGGTAAGTGATTGATATATCTTTGAAAATACCACTGACTGCGCTCGGTTTCAGTAGGCTTCGCCAGCGCTACCACGCGCGCCGCGCGCGGATTCAGGTGCTCCATGAAGCGCTTGATCGTGCCGCCTTTGCCGGCAGCATCGCGTCCTTCGAACAACGCCACAATACGCTGACCGGTATCTCCGGCCCAGCGCTGCACTTTGAGCAGCTCAACCTGCAGTTGCTGCTTTTCCGCTTCATAGGCCTTGGTTGCAATTCGATCCGCGTAGGGATACGGGCCGTCGCAGAAAGCACTGTTGTTGTCGTGCGTCATTTCTTCCAATCCGGCTGAATGAACGGCATTCCAGAAAACTGCTGGGCGGCGTGTACCAGGTACCAGAGCATGCCGCTGATGTAACAGGCCGGGCCGAAATTTTCTGGCGATGCAATTACCACGAGCCCGGTGAAACCGGCAAAGGCAATACTGATTTCCGCGATGGTTTGCAAAGAGTCCGGTATAGTCATGTGTCACCTTATTTTAAAAGGGCTGATCATGGAAGCAGTCGCGATTGTAACAGTGTTGGCAATATTGCAGTTTTTCTGGTTCGGTTTTGAGGTTGGCAAAATGCGCGTCAAACACCAGTGCAAAGCTCCGGCCACCACCGGTGCCCCGGAGTTCGAACGCATGTTCCGCGTGCAGCAAAACACAATGGAACAGCTGGTGATGTTCATACCCGCGCTGTGGCTGTATGCGAGCCTGGTTAATCCGCTGTGGGGTGCGGGCCTTGGTGTAATTTACCTGGTCGGGAGAATTATCTATCGCTCAGCTTACCTGAGGGATCCTGCCGGTCGTTCGATGGGCTTCTCGATCACGGTGTTGCCGACCACGATCATGCTGATCTGGGTTTTGATTGCAGCCGGGATCAAGCTGGCCGGATAGACAACTAGTCCTGCATGGGTGGCCGGCTATCGGCCATCAGCAAGTCCAGCATTTTCTGTGCTTGTCTGGGTCGTTCCAGGTCCCTCGGTTCGAGCATTTCGCAACCATCGCGAATCATTTCTTCGATGGTCACCGGGTACTGCCTGCATTCTTCGGGGCGATCGAAATAGATCTCGCAGGTGTACTTGTCCTGGTTCGGGAGCTTGCGAAGCCACGGGCAGCGCAGCAGCTGCTTTCCGGTGACCGGGCTGATCCAGATCTTGCCGGCCGAAACGTATTCGGCTATGTCGGGCCGGTGATCCTCCCACCAGGCAATTTCCTCGTCGGATACCGACAGGCCATCGCCGCCATACAGCGTGCAGCACTTGCCGCATTGATTACAGTCCTTCACTACTGCAGTAACCGCCGTGTGGGCAATCCGGGCTTCAATGGGATTGAGCTTACGGCGCAGAGTCTGGGCCTGCAAGGTCAATGGTGCGCTCTGGCACTCTCGTTTTGACCGGGCAAAATGCGGCGAGCCCGGCAACCAGCAGGCAGCTGACACCGCCGGCCAGGTACCAGAAGCGAATACCGAACGACTCGGCGACAGGTGCCGCCAGCAGCAATGACAAAGGCGTCATCGCCCCGGCAAGACTTGCCAGCAAGGTGAACAGTCGCCCCTGGTAATTGGCAGCAACCTGCGACTGCAGGATCGCCATGATGGCGCCGTTGAGCATTGCGGCGGCAGCACCGACCAGGAACATGGAGGCAGCAGGTATCCAGTTCGAGTCCGCCGGAGCGATGCCCATGCAAAGCGCCGCGGCGCCCAGGCACGTGAATGCCGCCAGTACCGTGTGAACACCGCGTTCGAATCCGCCCCAGCTCGCGAGCAACGAACCACCGGCGACACCGCCGACACCGAATAACAGCTGCAGTATGCTCAGGTACCAGGCGCCGCCACTAAGCACCTCGAGGACATAGAGTGGCAAGAGTGCAAATGCCGGTACCAGGCAAAAGTTGACGAAGGTCGCGCCGATGACAAGGTATGTCTGCTCCCGATGTGCTCGCAGGTAACGGATACCTTCGGCGACGTCGGCAAGTACCGAGGGATGCGCCGCGATGATTGGCCTGGCGTCGGGCTGCGGAACCTTTACAAACAAAAGCGGAATGATGGCGATAAGTGCCGTGGCGACGTCGATCATTAAAATCGACGACATCGGCAACCAGGACACGAGCAGCGCGCCAAGTGGGGCAGCGAGCAGCGGCGAGCCATTTTGCAGGGCCTGGTTGAGCCCCTGAATTCGGACGTAGTGTTTTTCGGGCACCATCAGGGATGTCGAGGCGAGCATCGCCGGGCCATGAAATGCGCCGCCCACTGCGCGAATGCCAAGTACGATGAACACATGCACTATTGACGCCGCGTCAACGAAGAACATCCAGGCAAGCCAGGCAGAGGCCAGGGCAATGACGGAGTCCGCTGCCAGCATCACGCGTTTCCGATTCCAGCGATCCACCAGCGCACCGATGAACGGCCCGAGCACGACCTGCGGCAAAAGCCCGATGAGTGTTGCACTCGCGAGGATGGTCGCCGAGCCCGTCGTGCTGGTGAGCCACCAGATAATGGCGAACTGGACGGCAAAGCTGCCGGTCAGGGAGGCGGCCTGGCTTCCCCAGAGCAGCCAGAATTTATCGGCAAACTGTTTCGGCGCCTGCTGGTTCATGTACACTGCTCCTTGTTCAAGTAGATGTGATTATTCAAAAAAACATGAATAATCACAAGAGAGTGAACAATAGTTTTCTGGTCCCGTTTGCTAACTGTTTGAAAATATGCCGAAAAAAAAGAAGAGCTCGCAGCTCGATTCCTACCGGATTAGCGATATTGAGCAGGTAAAGGCGCTCGCACACCCGCTGAGAATGCGCATTATCGAAGCCCTGGCGGCGTCCGAACCGATGACCACCAAGCAGGTTGCCGCATCGCTCGGCGAGAAGCCCACGCGTCTTTATCACCACGTGGGCCTGCTCGAAAAAGCCGGGCTAATCCGGCTCATGCATACGCGCAAGAATCGCGGCACGACCGAGAAATACTATGAGGCGATTGCGCGGCAGTTCCGGGCGGCTACGGACCTGTTCTCGGACGAGAGCACGGTTGACCAGAAAAGCGCGTTGCGGCCGATGATCCGCACGGTGTTCGACAATACGCTGTCGGAGATGCTGCGCCTCCTGGATACGCATCGGGCTGACAAGCTGTTCGAGGACGAGGGCCTTTTGAGCTATGTCGAGATGCACCTGAGCCAGGAGCAAATCGATGAGGTGCGAGAAAAACTCAAAGACATATTGCAACAACTGCAGAGTTACGAGGATCCCGAATCAGGCCCGGACGAGAAGGGGCTGCGCCGGTATCGCCTGATGATGGCGCATTACCCGCTGGACCGCTTCGATTAGCGTTCGGGTGCCTGCTTCAAGAGTAACCGGCGTAATTGATTACGTTTAATCATTCGCTGCACGCTGCCCTTGCGCTGGATTTCTCCACATGGAAAGGCCTGCAAAGATCGCCGCGAATACCAGTATGCCAACATAAAGCTGCTGCGTAAGGGGCGATTGCTCAATGCTCGGATAGAATGTGACAGCAAGATAGACAGCGTAGTTGCAGGCGGTGTGGAAGATTATTGCCAGCAATGCACTGCCACCTGAGCGCAAGAAAAACCATGCATGCAGAAACGACAGCGCCACGTTGTTCAGTAGATAGCTGGAAAAGAATGCCAGGTTAAGGTCAACCTTGTCCGTGGCAGCATACAGCGGGATATGCCACAAGAACCAGACAATCCCCAACAAGATCGAGGCGTGAATCGCGCCATATTTTTCCAGCAAGCGAGGCAAGAGAAAACCGCGCCAGCCAATTTCTTCGCCGACAGGGCCATCAACAATTGCGAAGAATACGAAGATGATTATCAGCTTGGGCAGCGGCACGCCTTGCGATGCCAGGGTCAGGTTTACTCCCGCAATATGGATGAAAAGAAGCAAGACGAGGCTGGCCAGCATCGGGCCAAGTATTGCCAACGCGAGTAACCAGGGCGGGATACGCCACATTTTCAGCCGTCGCCACAGCTCTGTCAGGCCTTTGCGGCCATAGACTACGGCTGCAGTCAAAAGCGCAGCCAGGGTGGGCCCATAGCCCCTTAACGCTCCGAAAAGATCCGATGCCGGGTCGAAGGGCAACATGCCGTGGCCATGCAGGCAAAACAGGCCCCAATACAGTAAGGAGAAGCCGATAGCGAGTGCGATAAACAGTCGAATGGCGTTCTTGTTGCAACCGTTGTCCATTTGGGTGCTGCCTTCTTTTTATTGCCAATTGCCAAGTATGATGCGAGTGGGACGGCAACGGTTTAATTGGTCAGTGAATAATAATTGTCGCCAGGACCTGGCGAATCGCAACGGGCGGGTCAGGCCCGCTCAAGTTTCTTCACCATCAGAATCGCATCTCCGATGTAGTGGATCAACGGATGCGGAACCACAGGGTGACGCCGCCTTTCCTCGTAGCCGTGCCGTTCGTACAGGCGCCGGGCTCCGATGTTCTGTTCGAAGACGATCAGGCTGAGCTTCTGAAAGCCAAGCTGACGCGCCGTACGCTCAGCCTCATCCAGCAGCCCCGCCCCAATGCCCCTGCCACGGTACTTTTCATCCACCGCCATCCCGCAGACGTAGTAACTCTGGTCCTCTTCGAGCACGCTATAGGGAACAAGAATCGGATCGCTCTCCTCATATTCCTCGTCGACTGCCATCGGGAATGCGACCAACATTCCTACGACCGATCCCTGCAGCTCCACCAGCTTGCAGTTCTCGTAGCTAAACGGCGTGCCTTCGCGTGCGTATCGTCGCTGCCCCACGTCAAGGATGGCCTCTCCGGGCCGCGCAAGTTTCGTCCAGATGTAATCCGCAACACCGTCGGAGGAAATTCTGTAAAGCTCGGCGATCCGGCGGGCGTCGCTCTTGTGCGCCGGACGTATTGAGAATTGCGCTAACAAGACACGCCGGGTCCGCTTGAAGCGCTTGCTAGGCCGTACTCAGGGCGCCACGAATCGGGGAAACCGGTTCGTGTACCCGGCGCACAAGAAAGTCGGAAAATGACACGCCGGCGTGTACACGGTTTAGCCAGTCCTCGGGATCAAACTCCACTCCCACCGGGTTGATGCCAAACATCGGGCCGCGAATGTAGGCGTTGCTCTCCTCCGTGGACTTGAAGCAGTCAATCTGGAACTCAAGCTGATTGCCGTCAGGGTCTGCGTAATACATTGAGATCGTCAGACCATGGTGGATGCACCAGTAAGGCAAGATACCCGCCGACTTGAGGCGCGTGTAGTTCTCGAACAGGTCCTCGAGTGACGCATAGGTGTAGGCGATATGCTCGACGCCAACAAGCCCATGTTTCTGCGAATCCTTTCCGTCTGGTTGTACGACGGCCAGGTCGATAAATGCCAGCCGGTGATGCTCGTCGTCGTAGGTGAGGAAGGCAATAACCGGATTTTCATGCTGTACCGTGGCATGGAATACTTCCTTGTACCAGGCCAGCATTTGCTCGAATTTGCGCGTCCGATAGACGACATGTGCGAGTCTGGGCGCTTGATTTTGTGACATCTTAATTGCTCCTCTGGTGGCGAATGAAATTACCAGGTCGACTCTCGGGGAAGCGGCCGCATCCAGCGAATGAGCAAAACAGCCACCAATGCGACCGAACCGATGACGTCGGTGATCATGGCCTTGTTCAGTGCTGTGCCGAAGTAACCGGCTGTATATGCCAGGGCGATGAACGAAATCATGCTGACCAGCCCGGCAATACATGCCAGTACCTGGATCGAGTTCCGAAACGCAGCATAGATAAGAAACGTGCCCAGCAGGCCGAACAGGATTGCCCGGTGTCTCATCAGAATAATGAGGTCGCCATTATCCAGGGACACACCATAAAGCTTCTCAAGCTGATCGACCGAGATGACGCCGACCAGCGGGTAAAGATTTATGGCGCCGGCAATGAGGAGAGCACCAGTTACAAGTTTCTTCATTGATCTGGAATGCTGCCTGGCGCCGATGCGCTGATGCCGACTAGCTTAAGGCGCGATTGTTGCCGCTGCAAGAACCGTGACGGAACCCCGGTGGGCACCAGACCTGTTCGTGCACACAAACCTGTTACTCGTTTTCGCCGCGCACACTTAGCGCCATGTTGCCGTCGAGATCCTCTGTCGTCACAATGACGATCGGCCGGCAACACACCTGGCAATCTTCGACATAGCTCTGCTCTGGTACTGACTCGTCGATGAGTACGACAATGCTCTCGCCGCAGTAGGGGCAATCGATCAATTGTTCGAGCAGGCCGCTCATCTACCAGCGATGCAGTCTTGCGCCGGTACCGGCCGGGAAGCTGGATTCCTCCAGCGCGAGTTCGACATAGCCCGCGGTACCGGTGAGTGCCGCGAAGTCGCCCGAGGTGTTCGTGTGCACGGGCATTGCGAGCGTCTGGCCGCCGACAGCGGAGACGAGCTTCACGGGCAGGAAAAAAGTCAACGCCGGGCTGAACGTCACTGCCTGCGCCAGGCTCGCAAACTCCGGTGGCGCGTCGCGCAGGCCGGACGCACGATACAGCGCCGGCAGCACGTACTGACGGCAACAGACCAGCGAAGAGACCGGGTTGCCGGGCAACGCGAACACGGCCTGGCCACCCGGTCCCATGCCGAACCACATCGGCTTGCCCGGGCGCTGGCTGACCTTGTGGAAGATAACCTCCACGCCGAGCTCCTTCAGCACCCCAGGCACGTAGTCCGCTTTACCCATTGACACGCCGCCCGACAGAATCAGCACATTCGCTTCGTCAAGATGTCCGGCGATGCGCTCGCGCAGCAGCGCTGGTTCGTCGACGATGTGGTGGTGACTGCAGTTGGTGAAACCGTGCTGCTCGAGCAACGCGACCATTGCCGGGCCGTTCGACATGCGGATCTGGTGCGGCTCGATCGGTGCACCGGCCGGCACCAGTTCGTTGCCGGTTGAGATAACACGAATGGTTGGTTGCTGGCTGACGACAACGTCGCGCAAGCCGCACGAGGCAATGATGGCAATGTCCACCGGCGAGATGCGCGTGCCGGGGCGCAGCAATTCGGTGCCTTGCACATGGTCAGAACCGCGCGCGTGCACAAACTGCCGTGCCGTTGCAGCGTAGTCATTTTCAATCGTCGCCACACCATCCTGCACGCCGACGCGCTCGACCGGCACGATACAGTCGGCACCTGCGGGCAGTGAGGCGCCGGTCATGATCTCGATGCAGTTTCCCGCCTCCAGTGTCAGCGCCGGATCGCCCGCCGCCTGCAACGCCTGGACGGGAAACCGCCGTGTGCCGCCGGCGAATTCGGCGAACGACAACGCGATGCCGTCCATGGTCACACGATCGAATGGCGGCTGGTCGCGTTCCGCGACAACGGATTGTCGCAGCACGCGGCCATGGGCTTTTTCCAGCGCGACAGTTTCCGTTTTCGCGCCCGTTATCACGGCGAGAATCGCAGCACTGGCCTCGGCGGTCGTCAGCATGGCCTTAGCCTGCCGCACGCTCGCGCGCAATCGCGCGGTGGCCGATGTCGCGACGGCAGTACACATCGTCCCAGTGGATCTGATCGACGGCGCGATAGGCCTCGCTCGCCGCGGCCGCAACCGTGTCGCCAAGGCCGACCGCGCACAAGACACGCCCGCCATTGGTCACAACGCCCGCACCTTCGTTACGGGTGCCGGCATGAAAGACCTTTCGCGCATCGCCATCGGCCTTTTCAAGCCCTGAGATGGTCCTGCCCTTTGCATATTTTTCGGGGTAGCCCCCGGCGGCCAGCACCACACCGAGTGCAGCACGCGCGTCCCACCCGGCGGTTTGCTCTGCGAGCGTGCCGTTGAGCGTCGCCTGGCAGATCGTCACCAGGTCGGATTGCAGTCGCGCCATGATCGGTTGCGTCTCCGGGTCGCCCATGCGGCAGTTGAATTCGATGACCTTGGGTGTGCCGTCCGCCATCACCATGAGACCGGCGTACAGGAAGCCCAGGTAATTCGTGCCATCGGCCTTCATGCCGGCTAGCGTCGGGCGAATCACTTCGTCCAGGATGCGTCTTTCAATCTCGGGTGTCACGACGGGCGCTGGCGAATACGCGCCCATACCACCCGTGTTCGGGCCGGCATCGCCCTCATCGCGCGCCTTGTGGTCCTGCGAAGTCGCCATCGGCAGCACCGTGGTGCCGTCGGAGATCACGATGAAACTTGCCTCCTCGCCAACGAGAAACTCCTCCACGACGATGCGCGCACCGGCAGCGCCGAATTTGTTGCCGGCCAGCATCTCGGTGGCGGCGGCTTCAGCTTCGGCAAGCGTCTCTGCCACGACTACGCCTTTGCCCGCAGCGAGGCCATCGGCCTTGATCACGATCGGCGCGCCTTGCGCGCGGATATAGGCAAGCGCCGCCGGCAGATCGGTGAAGTTCCGGTACGCCGCGGTCGGGATCGCGTGCCGTGCAAGAAAATCCTTGGTAAAGGCTTTCGAGCCTTCGAGCCGGGCGGCTGCCGCACTGGGGCCGAAGCAGGGCAGGCCGAGCGTATCGAAGTGATCCTTGATGCCAGCGACCAGCGGCGCTTCGGGGCCAACGATGGTCAACTCGATGCCTTCATCGCGGGCAAACATTGCGAGGCCCTCAATGTCGTCCGCATCGATGGCAACGTTTACGCACTTGCTTTCGCGCGCGGTGCCGGCGTTGCCCGGTGCTACGAAAACAATATCAACAGCAACAGACTGTGCGCACTTCCAGGCAAGTGCGTGTTCGCGTCCACCGCCGCCAATAATCAGTACTTGCATAATTCACCCGGTAGGGGGCTGCTGTGGCAGAGTGCCTCCTAGTGGCGGAAGTGTCGCATGCCGGTAAACACCATCGCCAGACCATGCTCGTTGGCGGCCGCAATTACCTCGTCGTCGCGCATCGAGCCGCCGGGTTGAATAATCGCCGCGATGCCGGTCTCGGCGGCCGCATCGATGCCATCGCGAAACGGGAAAAAGGCGTCCGAGGCCATGACCGAGCCAGTGACGTCCAGGCCCTCATCGGCCGCCTTGATCGCCGCGATTTTCGTGCTGTAAATGCGGCTCATCTGCCCGGCGCCAACACCAATGGTCATCCCGTCTTTGCAAAATACGATGGCGTTCGACTTGACGTACTTGACCACCGTCCAGGCGAACAACAGGTCATCAATTTGCTTCGGCGTCGGCGAAACCTGGGTCACGACCCTGAGGTCGCTCGCCAGGATCTTGCCTGTGTCGCTGTTTTGCACCAGCAGCCCACCCGACACTTTCTTGAATTCCTGCGCGCCCGCCGCCGCTTCCCACGGACCGGTATCGAGTACGCGCACATTTTTCTTTTCTGCGAGGACATCAGCTGCATCGGCCGCAATGTCAGGTGCCACGATCACTTCGACGAATTGCTGCTCGATGATCGCTTTCGCGGTTTTCGCATCGAGCGGTCGATTGAAGGCAATGATGCCGCCGAAGGCCGAGGTCGGATCGGTGCGATAGGCTTTCTCATAGGCCACGTGAATATCTGCCGCGAGCGCCACACCGCAGGGATTGGCGTGCTTCACGATCACGCAGGCCGGCGCATCGAACTGGCGCACGCACTCGAGAGCCGCGTCACTGTCGGCAATGTTGTTGTACGACAATGCCTTGCCCTGCAACTGTGTGGCCCTGGCGAGCGAGCCTTTTGGCGCGCGCTGGTCAATGTAAAACGCGGCATCCTGGTGCGGATTTTCGCCGTAGCGCATGCGCTCGAGCAGTTTGCCGGAATACAGGAAACGCTCACCGAGTGGATCATCGCCGAGCGTGGCAGACAGGTACTTGCTGATGGCGGTGTCATAGCTCGCGGTGTGCGCATAGGCCTTGGCCGCGAGCCGGCGCCGCATCTCCGGTGATAACACCCGATCCTTCATTGCGTCGAGTACCGCCGCATAGTCATCCGGGTCGACCACGACGGCGACGCCGTCGTGATTTTTCGAGGCGGCGCGAATCATCGCGGGTCCGCCAATATCGATGTTTTCGATGGCGTCGTCGACGCTGGCGTCGCGGCGTGCAATGGTCTGTTCAAACGGGTACAGATTCACGACCAGTAAATCAATTGGCTCGATGCCGTGCTCACGCATCACCGCGTCGTCGATGCCGCGCCGGCCCAGCAGACCACCGTGAACGACCGGGTGCAGCGTCTTCACGCGCCCGTCCATGATCTCGGGAAAGCCGGTCTTCTCGCTGACTTCGATGACGTCGATGCCGGCGTCGCGCAGGGCGCGACAGGTTCCGCCGGTGGAGAGAATTTCGACACCGAGTTGGCCAAGCCCTGTCGCAAACGGAATCAGGCCATGCTTGTCGGACACGCTCAATAGCGCCCGGCGCACCGTCAACATGAACAAGCACCTATTGAATCAATGAGTAGTAACGCAGTTTCTTGCGCAATGTGCCGCGGTTGAGACCCAGGATGCCGGCCGCCTGGCTCTGGTTGCCTTGTGTGTAATCCAGAACCGCCTTGAACAGGGGCCGTTCAACTTCGCCCATCACGAGTTCGTACAAATCGCCCGGGCGGTCGCCATTCAGGCTTTGAAAATAGACTTTGAGTGCGTCTTCGGTGTGCTTGTGGAGCGATTGGTTGCCGATGTTTTCTTTTTTCTGGGCCACGTTGGTCAAATCCTGTAACGATCAAGCCGCCTTGGAAATACCTCCGTCTGCGCGGTCAAAGTATTCCCGGACTAATCGAATCTGTTCTTGTGTACTGTCGACGCGCACTGCCTGGTATCTGAACTCGCCTGCGTTGTCGAGTTGTTTGCTGTACCAGGTCAAATGCTTTCGAGCCACCTTCAAGCCCAAACTATCTCCGTAGAAACGGTGCAAGTCTTCAAGGTGGTCGAGCATAGTATCACGCAATTCATTTTTTTCTAGCGGTGTGATTTTTCCGCTGCGGTGAAACTCCAGCAGTTCGCGAAAAATCCACGGCCGACCTTGCGCGCCGCGCCCGATCATCAAGCCATCTGCATTGGTTAGTCGCAAAACTTCAAGTGACTTCTCCAAAGTGGTGATATCTCCGTTGGCGAAAACCGGAATGCCAACGTCGCTCTTGATGCGCGCAATCGTGTCGTATTCCGCATTGCCTTTGAATCGGCACGCGCGCGTCCGGCCGTGTACGGCAATCGCCTGGATGCCGCTTTGTTCGGCGATACGCGCCACTTGAGGTCCGTTGCGATGCGCCATATCCCAGCCGGTACGTATTTTCAATGTCACCGGGACCGTTACTGCCGCAAC
>Ga0224510_10000252_pt1 | contig 44600 bp, 27 predicted proteins | sample SF_May12_sed_USG_FD_170161 | JGI IMG/M metagenome (GOLD analysis project Ga0224510, IMG submission 170161) | Sediment microbial communities from San Francisco Bay, California, United States - SF_May12_sed_USGS_4_1 | ecosystem: Environmental > Aquatic > Marine > Sediment | place: USA: California... | reverse complement strand
TGCCGTCGATACATCGCTCGAAGATCTCGGCCGCCGTCAGAGTCGCGCGCTTCTCGCCGTGGATGCGCGTCAGCGCCCAGTAGATGTTTTCCAGGCCCGGGCCGGATACCAGGCGTTCGGCCGACACGCGATCGAATCGTTCGCGCAATACGCGAAGGATATCGAGCTGCACCAGCGTTTCCGGCGCAAAGCCCACGTGCCCCGCCTCGCCGACGATCGGAATGAGCCGGCCGTCCCGGCAGGCGAGGCCCACGGCGCCGAGCCCGGTGCCGGGCCCTATCACGCCGACCGTGAATTCGGGTCCGGACAGGTTTTCCGCCGCCGGAAGGCCAATGGGCTGGCAGTCGGACGACTTGATGAACGGGATCGAGTATGCGATCGCTTCGAAATCGTTCAACAGGCGCACGGATGGAGTGTCGAACTCCCGCACGAGATCATCGACCCCGATGCTCCAGTGATTGTTCGTGAACCGTACGCTCCGGTCGACGATGGGGCCGGCGGCCGCGAGGCTTATGACGGTCGGGCGAGGTGCACGAACCTGCTTGAGGTACGCGTGTATCGCGGCGTCCGCGGTCTCGTAGTCGGCGCAGCGCAGCGTCCTCTCCCTGGAAAAACCGGGCGCTTTCGCGTCGGCCAGCGCGAAGCGCGCGTTGGTACCGCCGATGTCACCGACGAGCAGGCACTGCTTGTCCATTCGGGCCACTCACTGATCTCTTGCAACCTGTCCCGGGCCGCCTCGGGCCGCGGGCCCTGGGCCCCGGACCGCGCCTATGCTCTCACAGCCCCTGCGTCACCGCATCCCCGGCCGCCACAGCGGTAGCTCCGCAGCTCGCAATTGCGGCCGGTTTTTCTGCCGGCTGCTAGAATGCCGGCCGTGGCGAGGCCGGGGCTGCGTGCCGGCAAGCTCAGCGGAACATCGGATACCAGAACTACCAGTAAATGCTGACGAAAACGACGACAAGCGAACTGGCCCTGCCGGCACAACGCCAGGCGGGCGTCTGCCTGCACATGACATCGCTGCCGGGCCCTTTCGGGATCGGCGAGATCGGCGACGCCGCACTCGCCTTCGTCGACTCGATGGCACGGATGAACCTGCGCGTGTGGCAGTTCCTGCCGACCGGCCCGACGGCGTTCGGCGATTCGCCGTACCAGCCCCTGTCCACGTTCGCCGGCAACGAACTGCTGATCGATACGGCAACACTGGTCCGTGCAGGGCTGCTGGCATCCAACGAAGCGGACACCCTGCTCGGCCTGCCGGCGCATTCAGTGGATTACGGCCGGCTTATCCCGAAGAAGAAGGCCCTGCTCGATCGAGCGGCGGGCCGCTTTCACGCGCAGGCGGATTCCGGGATCAAGAGCGCGTTCGACCGGTTCCTCGAGTCACACGACGAGGCCTGGCTGCACGACTACGCCCTGTTCCGGATCCTCAAGACACGCCACGGCGAGCGGCCCTGGCCGGAGTGGGCGCCGCCGCTGGCCCACCGCGAGCAGGGCGCGTTGCGGAAACTGGAAGCCGACTGCGGCCGGGCCATCGAGTCGATCAAGATCATCCAGTTCCTGTTCCACCGACAGTGGCAGCGGCTGCACGCTTATGCGGCCGAGCGCGGGGTCCTGATGTTCGGCGACATGCCGATCTATATCGCGCTGGACAGCTCGGACGCCTGGGCGAACCGGGACATCGTCTGCCTCGACCAGGACGGCCGCCCGTCGCAGGTTGCCGGCGTGCCGCCCGATTACTTCAGCGAAGATGGCCAGCTCTGGGGCAACCCGCTCTATGACTGGAAGGCGCATGCGGCCGACGGCTACGGCTGGTGGATCGAGCGGCTCCAGCACTCGGCGGCGCTGGCCGATCTCGTCCGCATCGACCACTTTCGCGGCTTCGAGGCCTACTGGTCGGTGCCAGCCGGGGCCGGGACTGCGCGGGTCGGCGAGTGGATTCCGGGTCCCGGCGCCGCGATTTTCGACGCAATGCGCGCCGCGCTCGGCAATCTGCCCATCGTCGCGGAGGATCTCGGCGTCATCACGCCGGCGGTCGAGGCCCTGCGCGACCGCTACCATATCCCGGGGATGAAGGTCCTGCAGTTCGAGGTCGGCACACGGGGATTCGATCTCGGCGTCGTCGGCGAGAACTGCGTGTGCTATACGGGCACGCACGACAATGATACGAGCGTCGGCTGGTTCCTCGGCAGCCCCGACGACAACAGGTCGCGGGACGAGATCGTCCGGACGCAGAAGGCGCTGCTCGACATCGGCGGCGGCAACCCGGAGACGCCGCACGAAGACCTCGTCCGGCTCGCGTTCTCGAGTCGGGCGAAGCTGGCTATCGCTCCGCTGCAGGACTACCTGGGCCTCGGCTCTGAGGCGCGTTTCAATACGCCGGGAACCTCGGGCGACAACTGGCGCTGGCGCGTACTGCCGGATCAGCTCAGTCCCGCGCGCATGGACCGCGTGGGCGAACTGGTCGACACCGCGGGTCGCAGCATGGCGCTCTGAGGTTTCGTGTTCGCTACGGCGAGCTGACGCCCGCCGGGACAGCGGGCCTGGCGGCAGGCAGGCGCTCCGCATTCGTGTCACAATCACGTACCCGAACGGCGGTCAGGCCGGTGAGGGCTATCGGGACAGCGGCGATGATCGAAACCTACGAAAGCGACGACCCGCGTTACGTCAGTCGCCTGACGCGAGAAACGGTGGCGCTGATACTCGCAGGCGGTCAGGGCTCGCGCTTGCACGAGCTGACGACGTGGCGCGCGAAACCGGCACTCTACTTCGGCGGCAAATTTCGCATCATCGATTTCCCCCTGTCCAACTGCATCAACTCCGGCATCCGGCGCATCGGGGTACTCACCCAGTACAAGGCCCACTCGCTGATCAGGCACCTGGTGCATGGCTGGTCCTGGTTTCATGCCAGCAGCAAGGAGTTCGTCGAGATTCTCCCCGCGTCACAGCGCATAGGCGGCGAGTGGTATCGCGGGACGGCCGACGCCGTTTACCAGAACCTGGATATCATCCGGACGCATTCGCCGCGCTTCGTGCTGATTCTTGCTGGAGACCACGTTTACAAGATGGACTACGGTTCCTTCCTGGCCGCGCACCTTGATAAGGAGGCCGACATGACGGTCTCCTGCATCGAAGTGCCGATCGAGGAAGCCGCGGGTCAGCTGGGCGTCATGACCGTCGACGAAACCGGTCGAATCATCGCCTTCCATGAAAAACCGGAGAAGCCGGCGCCGCTCCCGGGCCGCAGCGACGTGTGCCTGGCCTCGATGGGCAATTACGTTTTCAACACCGCGTTTCTTTACGAGCAGGTCATCAAGGACGCCGACACGCCCGGCACGCAGCACGATTTCGGCCGCAACGTCATTCCGTCGATCATCCGGAACTACCGTGTCTATGCCTACCCTTTCCGCGAGGCAGACACCGGCCGCCAGGCCTACTGGCGCGACGTCGGGACGCTCGACGCGTTCTGGGAAGCGAACATGGAGCTGGTCTCCGTATCGCCGCAATTGAACCTCTACGATCAGCAATGGCCGATCCTGACGCACCAGAGCCAGTCGCCGCCGGCCAAGTTCGTCTTCGACGAGCCGGGCCGACGCGGCGAAGCAATCGAGTCGGTGGTCTCCGGGGGCTGCGTCATCTCCGGCTCACATGTCCGCAAATCGCTGCTGTTTTCAAACGTCCGCATCCACTCCTACAGTTCGGTCACCGACTCGGTCGTCCTTCCCGACGTTCGTATCGGCCGCAAGTGCCGGATTCATCGCAGCATCATCGACCGTGGCGCCGTTCTGCCCGAGGGCACGATCATCGGCGAAGATCACGATGCCGATCGCGCCCGCGGCTTCAGGGTCACGGAGAGCGGGCTGACGCTGGTGACGCCCGACATGCTGGGGCAGCAATTGCACTTCACGCGCTAGACGGGTTCCGGAAGAATTAACACCAGGCACACAATCATCGTGGCGGCGGAGAACGCCGCGCTGCCGGGCGGCAAGGTCGGGGGCGTCGGTGACGTCGTGCGGGACCTGCCAGTCGCGCTCGCCGATCTCGGCTGGCGGACGACCGTGCTCACGCCGGAATATGGCATCTTCGGGCGCCTGGCCGGAGCGAGTCTCGCCGGGACGCTCGAGGTCGCGTTCGCCGGCAAAACGCTCGCTGTACGCGCAATCGAAATCCCGGGGCCGGACGAGCGCGTGCACCACGTTGCGCTGGAGCACCCGCTGTTCACGCCGCAGGGCGCCGGGCGAATCTACTGTGACGACGGTCCCGCGCGACCGTTTGCCACCGACGCAGGCAAGTTCGCCCTGCTGTCGGCCGCCGCGGCCGCCTACGTCGCCGGGCTCGACCCGGCTCCCGATGTCGTGCACCTGCACGACTGGCATGCCGCCCTTTACTGCGCGTTGCGGGAGTTCGACGCGCGTTACGCGAGGCTGCAGCCGATCCGGACCGTCTACACGATACACAACCTGGCCATGCAGGGCGTCCGGCCCTACGCCGGCGACAGCTCCTCGCTCGCCAGCTGGTTCCCGGGCTTCGTCTTCGACCCGGACAGGCTGCGTGACCCGCGTTACCCGGACTGCATCAACGCGATGGCAACGGCGATACGGCTCGCGGATCGCGTCAGCACGGTGTCGCCGACCTATGCACGCGAGATACTCGAGCCGAACGACCCGGCCCGGAATTTCCGCGGCGGCGAGGGCCTCGAGGCCGATCTCCGCCGCTGCAACGCGGCCGGACGGCTGTTCGGGATCCTGAACGGCTGCAGCTACCCGAGGCGCGATCGCCGCAGGCCCGGCTGGCGCCGGCTGCTCGACACGATCGGCGCCGAACTCGAAACGTGGACTGAAAGGTGGCCCGAGCGCCGGCACCTGCACGAACTGGCCCGCAGGAGCCTCGAGGCCATGCCGAAGAAACGGCCGGATAACCTGCTGACGAGCATCGGTCGCCTGACGGACCAGAAGGCTGCGCTGTTTCTCGAGCGCCTGCCGGACGGTTCGACGGCGCTGGAGCGGATACTGGAAGACCTGGACCGCGGCGTGCTGATCCTGGTCGGCAGCGGCGATCGCGACCTGGAGGCCAGCATCGGCGAAATCGCACGCCGGCATCGGAATCTGTTGTTCCTGTGCGGTTATTCCGAGACCTTCACAGACCTCCTGTACAAGGCAGGCGACCTGTTCCTGATGCCGTCGAGCTTCGAACCCTGTGGCATCAGCCAGATGCTGGCAATGCGCGAACTGCAACCCTGCGTCGTGCACGCGGTAGGCGGCCTGAAGGACACGGTCCGGGACGGGGTCAACGGCTTTGCCTTCGGCGGGGATTCGGCCTCGGCCCAGGCACGAAATTTCGTGGCCAAGATCGCTGCAGCACTGGCCATGAAGTCCGGCGCTCCTGATGCCTGGCTGGCGATCCGCGAGCGCGCCGGCGCCGCCCGCTTCGACTGGCGCGAAGCTGCCGCCCGCTACATTGGAGACCTGTATGAATGAGCTGCAGGCGGACGCCCTGGCGCTGCGCGAACAGCTGAGCGCGCTGGCATCCGGACGGCACAACAATCCGTTTGCGGTGCTCGGCGTGCACCGGGTCGGCGACGCTCGAGTCGTGCGGACGTTTCAACCCGGGGCAACCGGCGTCGAGTTGATCGACGCCGACGGTGCCGTGCTTGCCGATATGGAATACATACATCCGGCCGGCTTCTTCGCCGGCCGGCTGCCGCCACGGAAGAGGAACTACCGCTTGCGCGTGCATCACGGCGCGGGAGCCAGCGATGACATCGAGGATCCCTACCGCTTCGGTTCCGCGCTGGGCGAGCTCGATCTGTACCTGCTGGGCGAGGGTTCGCATCTCAACGTTTACGACAAGCTGGGAGCCCACGTCATGGAAGTCGCGGGTGTCCGCGGGACGCGTTTCGCCGTCTGGGCGCCGAAAGCGTCCCGCGTCAGTGTCGTTGGCGACTTCAACGGCTGGGACGGCCGACGACACGTCATGCGCCTGCACCCGGGCAACGGCATCTGGGAAATCTTCGTGCCCGGCGCCCGCGGCGGTGCTTACTACAAGTTCGAGCTGCTCGACCAGGACGGACGGCTGTTGCCCCTCAAGACCGATCCTTTTGCCCGTTACTGCGAGTCGCCGCCGGGCAACGCATCCATCGTCTACGAGAGCCGGTATCGCTGGAAGGACGCAGCGTGGCTGTCCACCCGCCGCGTGGAACCGGCGCTGGACCGGCCGGTCAGCATCTACGAGGTGCATCTCGGCTCCTGGCGACGCAATCCGGATGAGGGCAACCGTTCGCTGACGTATCGCGAACTCGCGGACGAACTGGTCGCTTACGTGCTCGATATGGGATTCACCCATGTCGAGCTGCTGCCGGTTACCGAACACCCGTTCGACGGTTCGTGGGGATACCAGCCGATAGGCCTGTACGCGCCCACCCAGCGTTTCGGAACACCCGACGACTTCCGCTACTTCGTCGATAGCTGTCACCAGTCGGGAATAGGCGTCATCGTCGACTGGGTACCCGCGCATTTCCCGCGTGACGAGCACGGCCTGGGACGATTCGACGGCACCGCGCTGTACGAGCACGAAGACCCGCGCAAAGGCGAACACGCGGACTGGGGCACACTCATTTATAACTACGGCCGGCGGGAAGTGGCCAACTATCTTATCGGCAGCGCGCTCTACTGGATCCAGGAGTTTCACATCGACGCACTGCGAGTCGATGCCGTGGCCTCCATGCTCTATCTCGACTATTCACGCCAGCCGGGTGAGTGGACCCCGAACGCGCGTGGCGGCAACGAGAACCTCGAGGCCGTCGAATTCCTGCGCCGCCTGAACCACGAGGTCCACGCACGCGGCGCGAATACCCATGCGGAAGAATCGACGGCCTGGCCCGGCGTATCCCATCCGACGTACACCGGAGGCCTCGGATTTACTTACAAGTGGAACATGGGCTGGATGCACGACACGCTGGCATACATGCAGGAGGACCCGGTCCACCGGATGTACCATCACGACAAGATGACCTTCGGGCTCGTGTACGCCTTCAACGAGAACTTCATCCTGCCGTTGTCACATGACGAGGTAGTGCACGGCAAACGTTCCATAGTGGGCCGCATGCCGGGCGACGCCTGGCAGCGTTTCGCGAACCTGCGCGCCTACTACGGCTCCATGTTCTGCCACCCCGGCAAGAAGCTGTTGTTCATGGGCGCGGAAATCGCCCAGGAATCCGAGTGGGGCCACGACCGCTCGATCGACTGGCACCTGCTCGGCGAGCCGGCGCACCGGGGCGTCCAGTCGCTGCTGCGCGACCTGAACCGCGTCTACCGCGACACGCCGGCCCTCCACCAGGTCGATTTCAGCCCCGAGGGATTCGAATGGATCGACTGGCAGGACAAGGCGAGCAGCGTTTTTTCGTGGTTGCGGCGCGCCAGGGACGGCAAATTTGTGGTCTGCGTTGCAAATTTCACGCCGGTGATTCGCTACGATTACCGCATCGGCGTGCCGCGGGGCGGCGCGTACCGGGAACTCGTCAACACAGACGCCGCAGCATACGGCGGCAGCAACGCAGGTAATGCCGGCTCGATCACGGCCGACGAGTTTCCCTCGCACGGCAGGCCTCATTCACTGAACCTGACGCTGCCCCCGCTGGCGACGCTGATAATTGCGCCGGCCGACTGACCGCGCGCCGACAGACGGAGCAAGATGCATGGCTGTGCGCCCGGACGATACGAAAGGCATTGGCGATATCGAGTTATTGCAGTCGCCCCCGCTGCCTATGACGGCGGACGCGATACTCGAGGATTTCACGCATTATTTTGCGCGAACGCTTGGCCGCAGGACGATCCATACGCGCTCGCCCTTCCTGTACCAGTCGGTAGTGCTCGCGGCGCGCGACCGACTGATGGAGCGCTGGAACCGGACGCGTATTGCAAACGAACGCGACGATAACCGCCAGGTCGCCTACCTGTCGCTGGAATTCCTGATGGGCCGCCTGCTGCGCAATGCCCTTATCTCGCTGGGGATCGAGGGCGAGACGGCGGAGGCGCTGAACCGGCTCGGCCTGAGCCTCGAGAGCGTCTGCGAGCGGGAACGCGACGCGGGCCTCGGAAACGGGGGCCTCGGTCGGCTCGCGGCCTGCTTCCTCGACAGCTGCGCAACGCTGAAGCTGCCGGTCATCGGTTACGGCATTCGTTATCACTACGGGATGTTTCACCAGCGCATCGAAAACGGGCGCCAGGTCGAGGAACCGGATTCCTGGCTCCGCGAGGGCTTTCCGTGGGAGGTCGAGCGCACCGAAATCGCGCAAGTCGTCAGGTTCGGCGGCCGCAGCTCGACCTTTACCGACCAGGACGGAAGGACGCGTCACGGCTGGATCGACACGCACGACGTGCTCGCCATCCCTTTCGACGTACCGATTCCCGGGTACCGGAACGAAGTCGTCAACACGCTCAGGCTCTGGTCGTCGGCGGCAACCGACGAATTCGACCTCGAGGAATTCAATGCCGGCAGTTACGGGGACGCCGTCGCGGCGAAAAACGCCGCCGAAAACATCACGATGGTGCTCTATCCCAATGACGCCACCGAATCCGGCAAGGAACTTCGCCTGCGGCAGCAATACTTCCTGGCGTCCGCCAGCCTGCAGGACACGCTGCGGCGCTGGACGGAACGGCACGGCGAGAACTTCAACAGGTTCGCCGAAAAGCACTGTTTCCAGCTGAACGACACGCATCCCGCCATCGCGGTCCCCGAGCTCATGAGGCTCCTCATGGACGAATACGGCCTCGGCTGGGAGGGAGCGTGGGACATCACGCGCAACACGATGGCCTACACCAACCACACCCTCCTGCCGGAGGCCCTCGAACAGTGGCCGGTCGAGATGTTTCGCCGCCTGCTGCCGCGCCTTCTCGATATCGTCTACGAGATCAATGCACGTTTCCTGGCGGAGGTCAGCAATCGCTGGCCTGGGGACAACGATCGCGTCCGGCGGATGTCGCTCATCGCGGAAGGCAGCAGGCCGATGCTGCGCATGGCGTATCTCGCGATCGTCGGGAGCTACTCCGTCAACGGCGTCGCCGAATTACATTCGCGCCTGCTGCGCGAGGGGCTGTTCCGGGACTTCGCCGAGCTCTGGCCGGACAAGTTCAACAACAAGACCAACGGGGTGACGCAGAGGCGCTGGCTGGCAGCCTGCAACCCGGAGCTTGCAGCGCTGATCAGCGAACAGCTCGGAACCGGGTGGACGACCGACCTGGAGCAGCTGGAGCGCCTGCGGCCACTCGCCGACGACGAGCAGTTCCAGCAGCGGTGGCGCGATGTAAAGCACGGCAACAAGGCCCGGCTTGCCGACGGAGTGCGGCAGCGCACCGGGATCGAGATCGATCCGGCGATGCTGTTCGACGTGCAGGTGAAGCGCATTCACGAGTACAAGCGGCAGCTCCTCAACATGCTGCACGCGGTGCACCTGTACGACCGGATCCAGCGGGGAGAGGGCGACGGGCTGACGCCGCGCGCCATCGTAATCGGCGGCAAGGCGGCGCCCGGCTACGTCACGGCGAAGAACATAATCAAGTGCATCAACAACGTCGCTCGCGTGATCAATACGGACCCGGCGATGGCCGGCAGGCTTCGGCTGGTCTTTTTCCCCGACTACAACGTGTCGGCCATGGAGCTGATATGCCCGGCGGCCGACCTGTCGGAGCAGATCTCGACGGCCGGCAAGGAAGCCTCAGGCACCGGCAACATGAAATTCATGATGAACGGCGCGGTAACGATCGGCACGCTGGACGGCGCCAATGTCGAAATCATGGATGCGGTCGGCGCAGACAATTTCTTCCTGTTCGGCCTGACAGTCGAACAGGTCGAAATCCAGCGGCACGGCTACGACCCGGGCGGCATCGTCGAGGCCGACGAGGACTTTCGCCGCGTGATGAAACTGCTCGAGAGCGGCCACTTCAATCGCTTCGAGCCGGGTGTATTCGATGGAGTCATCCGTTCCATACGCGAACCCGCCGATCCGTGGATGACGGCAGCCGATTTCCGCGCCTTCGTCGACGCGCAGCAGCGCGCAAACGACGCCTACCGGGACAGCCGGCGCTGGACCAGGATGAGCATCCTCAACACCGCTACCTCGGGCCGGTTCTCGACCGACCGGACCATGCTCGAATACAACGCCGGCATCTGGCGCCTCGACCCGATCGAGCTGATCCGCAAATGATCCTGCCGGGCCGCCCCGCTCCGCTGGGCGCCGACTTCGACGGCGAGGGAGTCAACTTCGCGGTCTACGCGAGCCGGGCCGAGCGCGTCGACCTGTGCCTGTTCGATGCATCGGGGCGCGAAAGCGCCCGCCATCGACTGCAGGCGGGTAACGACGGCAGTTGGCACGGTTACCTGGCAGGATGCGGCACCGGCCAGCGTTACGGCTACCGCGTATTCGGGGACTGGGACCCCGCGCGCGGACTCCGCCACAATCCGGCCAAGCTGCTGGTCGACCCCTGGGCACGCGCGCTCTCCGGCGAGTTCCGCTGGTCGCCGGCCGTGTTCGATTTCGAGGCCGGCGACCAGGGCTGGCGCATCAACAAATCCGACAGCGCGGCCTTCGTCCCCAGGAGCGTCGTCGCCTCCGCCAGGGCGCCCGCCAGGCGAGGACCGCGAATTCCTTGGCCGGAAACAATCGTCTACGAAGCGAACGTCCGCGGCTACACGATGCGGCACCCGGAACTCAGGGACTCCGAACGCGGCAGGTTCCGCGGCATGAGCAACGGCCGGATACTCGCCTACCTCAAAGCGCTGGGCGTCACGACCGTCGAACTGATGCCCGTCGCCGAGTTCATCGACGAGGCGTTCCTGGTCACGCGCGGCCTGCGCAATTACTGGGGCTACAACACCATCAGCTTCTTCGCGCCGGCCGGGCGTTACGCCGGAGACGATGCAGTCGGTGAATTTCGCGAAATGGTCGACGCGATCCACGACGCGGGCCTCGAGGTGTTGCTGGATGTGGCCTACAACCACACCGGTGAGTCCGATACCCTCGGCCCGTCCGTCAGTTTCCGCGGACTCGACAATCTCTGTTACTACCGCACCGTGCCGGGCGACCCCGGCAGCTATGTCAACGACACCGGCTGCGGCAACACCGTCGATACCGAACATCCGCGCGTGCGCGAACTGGTACTCGCAAGCCTGCGCTACTGGTCAGGCGACATGGGGGTCGACGGCTTTCGCTTCGACCTCGCGACGATCATGGGCCGGACGGCGCGACGCTATTCGACGTCTCACCCCCTGTTCGCGGCGATCGAAGCCGATCCGGACTTGTCCAGGCTGAAGTTCATTGCCGAGCCTTGGGATCCCGGCCCGGGCGGCTACCAGCTGGGTAACTTCCCACCTTGCTGGGCCGAGTGGAACGACCGCTATCGGGATTCCCTGCGTCGCTACTGGCGCGGCGACCGCGGCGAGGCCGCCGAATTCGCCCGCCGGCTGCATGGCTCGTCGGATATCTTCGAGGGCAGCGGCCGTGGTCCCTGGGCGAGCATCAACTTCGCCACTGCGCACGACGGCTTCACGCTGGCCGATCTCGTCAGCTACGAGCACCGCCACAACGAGGCCAACGGCGAGCAGAACCGGGACGGGCACGCCCACAACTACAGCTGCAATCACGGGTTCGAGGGCCCGACTCCGGACGCGTCGATCGCCGAAATGCGGCGCAGGCACCGGCTTTGCCTGCTGGCAACGCTGCTGCTCTCCGAGGGCACGCCAATGCTGCTGGCCGGCGACGAGTTCGGTCATACGCAGCAGGGCAACAACAACGCGTACGCGCAGGACAACGAGATCGGCTGGCCGGACTGGTCGGGCCTCGCAGCCGACCCGGACTTCACGGAGACCGTGCGCGCGCTGATTCGGTTGCGCCGGCAATTACCGTTGTTTCGGCAGGGCCGTTACGTGCACGGCAGCGATCTCGGCGACGGGCTGCGGGACATCGCGTGGGTCCGGCCGGATGGCCTGCCCATGGAGACAGCGGACTGGGCCGAAGCCGGTCCGTTCTGTGTCAGCCGGGCGGCGCGCAACGGCGGGTCCGTGGCGGCACTGGCGCTGCTTCTGAACCCTGGACGGCAAACCGTGCAGTTCATCCCGCCGGCGCCGCCCGCCGGCCAGGACTGGCATCTCGACGCATCGAGCCCGGAGGGATGCGGGCGGAGCGGCGGGCTGGCCTGGTCCGTTCCCGGCCTGTCCGTCGTCTGCCTGGTATCGGCGCCTCCGGCCTGAGCGGCGGTAGCTTATTCGGCCTCCGCGCCATCCGCGGAATGCTGCGGCAGCAGCAGGTCCTCCAGGAAGAACGCCGACAGCGACGCGCGGCCCGGCAGCCCGGCCTTGCGGTACAGGGAGCGGGCCTGCTCGCGGACGGTGCGCTCGCTGGTATCGCGCAGGCCGGCCAGTTCCTTGTGGCTCAGCCCCTTCAGCAACAGGAGGCCGATTTCCGATTCCGCGGGCGTCAGCTGCCAGCGCATGAACTGCCGCTCGATGGCGGCGCCGAGGCCCTCGAGCAGGTCCCGGCTCTCGCCGCGCCAGCGCTCCGCCTGCTCCCGCGCCGTCGCCAGGTCCTGCTCCAGCACCACCAGGTCGGAGCGCGCCTGCCGAAAGCGCAGCCAGAGCACGAGCGCGCCGAAAGCCGCCGCTACCAGGACGAACAGTTCGAGACCCAGGTGGGCCCAGTCGCTGCCCTCGCCGTAATCGGCGGCCAGGTCCCAGCCGATCAGCACGAAGATCGCGGCAAACAATGCGATGGGCAGCACTACCTGCCGCAGATCGTCCCTGTCATTCGACATACACAAACCCCTCCGGACCCGCCTAGTTTGTTTGACGCATTGTAGCAATCGTCGCCCTGCGGCAAGTTGGAGCCTGTACCCGGCCCATGGCGACAGCCAGGGCGCGGGCCTTACTCGAAGGAGCCAAAGCAATGGACCAGCCTGGGAAAGGCAGCCTGATCAGGATCTGGGACCCGGTCGTCCGCATCGGCCACTGGATCATCGTCGCCGGTTTCTTCACGGCCTACCTCGTCGAGGACGAGTTCCTCACGCTGCACGTCTGGGCAGGCTACGCGGTCGGCGCCGTCGTCGCATTCCGGCTCCTGTGGGGCTTCATAGGGCCGACGCACGCGAAGTTCCGCGACTTCGCCTATTCGCCAGCGGCGATCGTCCGTTATCTCAGGGACCTGCCGCGCCGCAGGAGCCCGCGCTACCTGGGCCACAGCCCGGCCGGCGGCGCGATGATCTTTGCGCTGCTCGTCTGCCTGGCGGGCACGACCTGGAGCGGGCTCGAACTCTACGCCGTCGAGGAAGGCGCCGGACCGCTCGCCGCGCTCCGGGCGCCCGCAGGCTCCCCCGCCGCGGATCATCCGATTGCCGTCGACACGCTAGGCAGCGAACGACCGGACGACGACTCGGATTCGGATTCGGAGCATGCCCGTGCAGGCCGGGACGGCCAGCACGAGTTCTGGGAGGAAGTGCACGAGGTTTTCGCCAACCTAACGCTGTTGCTCGTGTCTTTCCACGTTGCCGGCGTACTGTTCTCGGGCTGGGTGCACCGCGAAAACCTGGTCAAGTCGATGTTTACCGGGATGAAACGGCCGAACTGAACGCGGGCGGCGCCGCGGGTGATCAGCGCTGTACGGCACGCCTCCGCTTCAGGAACCACTCGAGGCCTATGCCGAAAGCGGACGCGGCGTAGACGGTCGCGGCGATCTCGGCGACCAGCAGCTCCGGGCCGGTCGCATGGTCCAGGAACAGGCTTGCCGTCAGGACGAGCAGCGACACTGCCGGCACCACGATTCGCCAGCGGTTCCAGTACCGTATGCAGACATAGATGGCCGGGAGCCATGCGATCATCAGCGTGAATGCCGCGATGAACATCACCAGGATTTCGACGTTGTACATCCATTGGGGCACCGGCAGGCCCGACCCGGAACCTGCGAGTCCTGCGGCGGCGAGCCACTCGCCGGCGATGATCGGCAGCGTGACGGCACCCGAGACCAGGTACAGCAGCATGACGATGTCGTAGGTCGGCAAGCGGAAATCGACGTTCGGATGCGGCAGATGCAGCGTCGCCATGGGCGGCCTCCTCCCCGAATGATTCTTATTTATATAGGCAGCCGGGATATCGATATCGGGACATATACCTAGTCCAATTGCAAGCACCGGCCGGGGCCGCGGGTCCCGGAAGCCGGATCGACCCCGCTCTTCCTGTACACTGGCGCCCGGCTTCCTGGGCACAAATCGCATGGCCATCAGCGTATTCGACCTGTTCACGATCGGCATCGGCCCGTCGAGTTCCCACACCGTGGGACCGATGCGTGCCGCTCGCACGTTCGCATCGCGGCTGGAGTCGAACAATCTGCTGGAGCGGGTCGGCCGCGTCGTCGTGCGCCTGTACGGCTCCCTCGGCGCTACCGGCCGGGGTCACGGCACGCACAAGGCGGTGATGCTGGGCCTCGAGGCAGAGAGCCCCGAGGGCGTCGACGTGGACGGCATCCCGGCCCGTATCGCGGCGATCGAGGCCGAGCGCTGCCTCCGGCTGAACGGCTCACGGCGCATCGATTTCGAACCGGCGCGCGACCTGGTCTTCGAGAAGCGCGAGTCCCTGCCCGGGCACCCGAACGGCATGCGCTTCAAAGCACTGGCCGATGACGGCAGCGAGATACTGGAGCGCGTCTACTACTCGGTCGGCGGCGGCTTTGTCGTCAACGAGAAACGCACTGACGAACCGGTAATCGCCGAATCCAAGGTCGACCTGCCCTACTCCTTCGAGAGCGGCGAAGAACTGCTCGCGCTGTGCGAACGCCACGGCCTGTCGATCAGCGCGTTGATGCTTGCCAACGAACGGGCCTGGCGCAGCGAAGCGGAGATCCGCGCAAGAATGCTCGAGATCTGGGCGGCAATGCAGGCCTGCGTCAAGCGGGGCTGCAGGACCTCGGGCGTCATGCCGGGCCTCAAGGTGCGGCGCCGTGCCGCCGACCTTTACGAACAGCTCGCGGGCCAGCCGGAGGCGGCGCTCAGGGATCCGCTGACGATCATGGACTGGGTCAATCTCTACGCGCTGGCCGTGAACGAGGAAAACGCGATGGGCGGGCGGGTCGTCACCGCGCCGACCAACGGCGCGGCCGGCATCATCCCGGCAGTGCTGCACTACTACCGCAAGTTCTGCGCCGGCGCCAACGACGAGGGCGTGATCCGCTTCCTCCTGACCGCCGGCGCGGTTGGCCTGCTGTTCAAACGCAACGCGTCGATCAGCGGTGCAGAGGTCGGTTGCCAGGGCGAGGTCGGATCGGCCTGCTCCATGGCGGCGGCGGGGCTGACCGAGGTGCAGGGCGGCACGCCCGCACAGGTCGAAAATGCGGCCGAGATCGCGATGGAACACAATCTCGGGCTTACCTGCGATCCGATCGGAGGCCTCGTACAGGTCCCCTGCATCGAACGCAACGCGATGGCCTCGATCAAGGCAATCAACGCGTCACGACTCGCCCTGCGCGGCGACGGCAAGCACTTCGTCTCGCTCGACAAGGTGATCCGGACAATGCGCGAAACCGGCCACGACATGCAGGACAAGTACAAGGAAACCTCGCGCGGCGGCCTGGCCACGAATGTCATCGAGGTGCCCGTCAGCTTCATCGAGTGCTGAGGCCCGGCTGCGCCTTTACCTGCCGGCACGCGCCCGGCATCAGGTGGTCCCGGTATGGTCGGGAAGCTGCCGACCGTCATTTGCAGGTGCACACCCCATTGCCCGACGATGCCGCGGACGTATCATGTTCGGTACCGACTCTCGCTGAGTAGGTCGTGGCGGAGGACATGCTTGAAAGACGGCACGCGCACACGAGACCTGTCGCGCTCGATCTGTGAGGAAGCACTGGACGAGTTCAGCAAGTCCGACGACTCGCTGGCCCAGCTCGTCGCCGACGCACACCTCGAGGTCCGCGATTTCATGGCGCTGTCGCTGGTCTGCGACCAGTCGACGCTCAGTATCGGCCAGCTGGGCCGGGCGCTGGGACTGAGCCGGGAATCCGTCCTCCATTGCGTCGAGCGACTGGACCACGCGGGACTGCTGGAGTCGTCGACAGCGGTGCCTGCGCACGACGGCCATGACAGGACCAGCGACGGGATAGTCGTCAGGGCAACGGCCCAGGGCCGCAAGCTGACGCGGCGCATACTCGGCGCCGGCTGAACCTGTCTCCCGGGATCCGGCGCGTATCAGCGCTGACCCGGGACCTGCCACTCGGATACGGCCGTCAGGGCCGCATCGTCATCTGCATCGAACACCGCAAGAACGGCCCCCTTGGACACGAAGCGCTGGCCCGGAGCGAGGCTCATCCTCGGATAAATCGACGTGTAGGATGCGTTGTCCATCATGTGCTCGAAGTTTTCGAGGAAATAATCGCGCTTGAAATAGCCGCCGATGCGCACCAGCGAGCTGCCGGCCGATTTCAGTGTGAAATAGGCATTCGCCTGCTCCACGGGCCAGGCGTTGTCGATGACCCTGCGTACGCGCAGCCAGCCGGTCGAGCGGGCAAGCAGCGTTGCCCGGGCGTCCGGCAGTTCTGCGCTGTAAGCGATGCGTGCGCGCACTTTCAAGGACGGATCGACCGAGGCGTAGTCCCCGCCGAGCAGCGCTCCCGACAGGTAGACCGCCCTCAACGAGTCCTGCACGCCGGGGCCCGCCGCCAGTTGCGCCAGGCCGTCTGCGTCGAGCCACACGGCGGCCGCCGTCGCCTCCCCGCTCCATGTGGCGCCGGCGTTCGCGGCTTCGGCCAGGCTCACGCGTTGCACGGTGGATCCGTAAGCGCGCTCGAACGCGTCGGCTGCCGCCATGCTCCGGGAATCGCCCGGGTCATAGAGCTGCACGACGGCGTCCGCGCTCGCAGCGTGCAGGTCTTCCGCGGCCGCTTCCGCCTCCACCAGCACGCCGCGCGAGAAGTACATCGAGTAAAAGCTCTCGTCGTCGACGGGAAGGTCCGTGGTCGGAAACAGGCAGGGCAGTCGCTTTCGCTCGCAGAACTCGTGGATCGGCTGCCAGCTGCCGCCGGAGATGCCGTTCAGGACCGCGAAGACCGGCAACCCGGCATACAGCCGCTCGAGCTGGTCGGGCCAGGTGGCGCGCGGCCCCGCGAGCTCCCAGGTATGCAGCACCCACTTTCGGTAGGGCTTGAACTCCCAGTCCTTGTGCCACACGCCGCTGGCGGCGCGCTGGCTTTCGTTCCGCGTCTCCGTATTCTTCTGCTGGATGTACGCGTCCATGACTGCGAGCATCGCTTGTGCAGCGGCCGGCGCTGCGTCGTCCGTTACGATGGTTGCAAAGTGGATTTCTTCCGGCGTGACGCCCGGATCCGGCTCGAGATTCAGCGACTCGAGGTACCCGATCAGCGACTCCATGTCCTCGTCCGACAAGGGATAGCGCGGCATCAGCACGTCGAGCGGCTCACCGTCCGCACCGATCCCGTCCCGAATAGCCGCCACGAGTCCCGCGCGCGTATAGGCGGGCCGGAGCACCGGCGGTTCGGGCGGTTTGCTCGTGGGCAGCTGCAGCGGGTTGAAGAGGATTTCGCCGACGACCGGCGGTACTACCTCCTGGCCTTCGCTCGCGCCAAGACCGCTCTTGCGATGGCACTTGCCGCAAATGACCTGGTCACCGACGACACGGACGTCGCGGATGACTTCGGCCGTCAGCGGCTCGCCCGACGGCAATATGCCATCCATGTAGATCCTGCGACCGGCCTCCAGCATGGCTTCGTCGGCATGGCTGAGCGGACCAACGGCCGTGCACAGCAACATGCCGAGCGCCAGCGCGTGCCCACGCAACCTAATACTGCTTCCTGCCGCGATCATGTCGTCGACTTCAGCCGCTGGTATTCCTCGACGATGTCGGCGGCGCTGGCCATGCCCTCGAGCCGGACCCAGTCGGGCGACCCGGGCGCCCGCAGGAACGTCAGCGGCCTGTGACTCATCTTGCTGCCCATGTAGGCGTCGAACGCGACCTGGACCGCTATCATTTCATCGCTCGTTCCCGTCAGGAAACTCCATCCCTCCCCGGCCCCGAACTGCGTGGCGTATTCCCGCAGCCGCTCGGGCGTGTCGTGTTCGGGATCGATGCTGACCGACAGCATGAGCACATCCTCTGCTTCCGGTCCGAGGCGCCTTTGCACCTGGGCCAGCGTCGCCGTCTGCACCGGGCAAATCGTCGTGCAGGTGGTGAATATGAAATTGACGATCACCGTGCGATCGGTGTCGACCAGGGTATCCAGCATCGCTACCTTGCCGCTGAATTCGGTCACCGACAGCCCGGCCAGCTGGTAGGCGCTGACCGAGCGTTGCAGCGAATTCGCGGCCGTCGCCCGGTGCGCGGCGTGCGGATCGGCAGCCTGCTGTTGCGGCGAGTGGCCCGCATGCTCATCGGCCATGGCCGCCGGCGCCGTGAACAGGCAAACCCAGAGGGTCGTAGCAAGCACCGCGCGGCGCAGGATACTCCCGGCGCTCGCCGCGTTACGCAGCAGCAGGACTGCCAGCAGCCAGGCAGCGCCCGCCAGGCCGAATGCGCCGCCGCCCCCGCCGCCTCCGCCCGAAGGCCGGTTCACGTCGTTCTCCCGGATCGTCACGGTCGCCGCCGCCGGCGTACCGAGACTCGCGCCGCCAGAGGCGGACGTCAGGGCCACGGTGAAGTTCTCGTCGCCCTCCACTGCCGTATCGTCAATCATCGAGATCGTAATTCTCTGACTCAGTTCCCCGTCGGCGAAGTTCAGCGTACCTGTCGCGCCCGTGAAATCCGCGCCCGCCGTCGCACTGCCGCTACGCGTCTCGTAACCGACGCTGACTGCTCCGAAGCTGCCGCCGCTGCGGCTGACCGTCAGCATGATCGACGCAGCCGCTTCAGCCACCGAGTAGTTCGCGCTGCTGAACTGCAGGCTGCCGGCCGCAGGCGGCAGGTCGTTGTCGACGATCGTGACGGTAGCCGCTGTCGGGCTGGCGAGCGTCGCGCCGACGGCGTTCGACAAGGCGACCCCGAGGGTCTCGTCGCCCTCGTAGAGCGCGTCGTCGAGTACCGGGATGCTGAAGCTCGCGCTCAGCACGCCGCTGCCGAGGCTCAGCGTTCCGGCGACGGCCGTGTAGTCGGCACCGGCGCTCGCAGTCTGGTCGGCCGTCGCGTAGTCGACGCTGACGGGGCCGAAGCTGCCACCGCTCCGGGCGACCGTGACGAGGAGCTGGGCCCCGTTCTCGGCGATCGTGTAGCTGGCTCCGCTCAGCGCCAGGCTGCCGGCCGGCGGCGTCGGATCGTTGTCGGCTATCGTTACTACCGCGGTCGCGGGCGCGCCGAGCGCGGCGCCGCCCGAGGGATTGCGGAGTTCGACCGTGAAATCCTCGCTCCCTTCGTAAGTCGCATCGTCGAGGATCGGGACGTTGACGGTCTGGCTGATCACGCCGTCCGCGAAGCTCAGGATGTCGCCGGAGGCCGTGTAATCGACTCCCCCTGCCGCGCTGCCGTCGGCGGTCAACCACACTACCGACACATCGCCGAAGCTGCCGCCCACGCGTTGCACCGTCAACGCCAGGGAACCCCCATCCTCCGCCACGCTGTAGGTCGGGCCGCTCCACTGCAGCACGCCGGCCGGCGGCGTCGGGTCGTTTTCCAGGATGGTCACGTCGGCCGTGGCCGGGGCGCCAATCGTCGCGCCGCCGGTCGGCGTCGCCAGCGCGACGCGGAAGACTTCGTCGCCCTCGTAGTCGGCGTCGTCGACGATCGATACGTCCAGCGTCTGGCTCAGGACGCCGTCGTCGAACACGAGGGTCCCCGACGCGACCTGGTAATCGCTGCCGGCGGCCGCGCTCAGGTCGGTCGTGCTGTAGTCGACGCTGACGATGCCGGCACTGCCGCCGACGCGCGTAACGGCCAGCTGTATGCTCGGCCCGGCTTCGTCCACGCTGTACGTCGCGCTCCCGAACTGCAGGTGACCGGCTGACGGGGGCGCCTCGTCTTCACGGATCGTGACAGCCGCCACGGCGGGCGTACCGAGCGAGGCGCCGCCGGTAACATTCGACAGCGCCACAGTGAACTGCTCGTCGCCTTCGTAGTCCAGGTCGTCCAGGATGCTGACGGTCAGCGACTGGCTCGCGACGCCGTTCGGGAAGCTGAGCGTTCCGCTGGTCGATGTATAGTCCGAAGTCGCAATTGCGCTGCCGTCAGTCGTCGCGTAGTCGACCGTCACGGGCCCGAAGCTGCCGCCGCTGCGCAGCACGTTCAGCGTGATACTGACACCGCTCTCGGTGATCTCGTAATTCGAGAACTCGAAGGCCAGCGTGCCGGACGGAGGTGCAGCGTCATTGTCGACGATAGTCACGCTCGCCGTCGACGGCGTTCCCAGGCTGGCCCCGCCTGCCGGGTTCGACAGCGCGACGGAGAATGTCTCGTCCCCTTCGTAGGAACCATCGTCGTGTATGACGATGTTGAACGTCCGGATCAGCTCCCCCTCTGCGAAGTCCAGCGTGCCGCTGGCGAACTGGTAGTCGGAGCCGGCACTTGCAGTTCCGTTGCTCGTCGAATAGTCGACGGACACGGCGCCGAAGCTGCCGCCGCTGCGCGTCACCGTCAGCATCGCGCTGATGCCGTTTTCGCCGACGCTGTAAGACACGGCGCTGAACTGCAGGCTGCCGGCCGGGGGTGCTGCGTCGTTGTCCGTGATCGTCACGGTCGCGATCGATGGCGCCACCAGGGTCGCTCCGCCGAGCGGGTTAGCGAGACTGACGGTGAAATTCTCGGCACCCTCGAACAGCGCATCCTCGAGGATCGGCACCGAGATCGTCCGGCTGGTCACACCATTGCCGAAGTTCAGCGTCCCGGTGGCTGCGGAATAGTCGCTTCCGGTCGTCGCCGTACCGTCGGCACTCGCATAGTCGACGCTGACTGCGCCGAAGCTGCCGTTGATGCGAGCGACGGTCAACAGCACGGACGCGCCGCCCTCGCCGACCGTATAGGTGGCGCCGCTGAATCGCAGGCTGCCCGCGGGCGGAGTCGCCTCGTTTTCGGTGATCGTGACCGTCGCCAACGACGGGGCGCCCAGTGTTGCGCTGCCAGTCGGGTTCGCCAGCGTGACCGCGAAGGTCTCGTCGCCCTCGTACACGAGATCGTCAATGATACCGACGTTGAATGAACGGCTGATCTCGCCGTTGGCGAAATTCAACGTGCCGCTCGCGGCGCTGTAATCCAGGCCCGCAGTGGCGCTGAGGTCGGAGGTCGAGTACGACACGCTCACGGCGCCGAAGCTGCCGCCACTGCGCGTAACGGTGAGCAGGACCGAGCCTCCGTTTTCCGCAATGGTGTAGCTCGCGCCGCTGAAATGCAGGCTGCCGGCCGGCGGAACGGCATCGTTCTCGTTGATCACGACAGCTGCGGACCACGGCGACCCGAGCGACGCACTACCGGTCGGGTTCGACAGGACGACGGCAAAGCTCTCGTTACCTTCGTACACGGCATCGTCGAGCACCGCAACGGGGAACGAGGCACTCGTGACGCCGCCGGCCAGGGACAGGGTCCCACTCGTCGCCGAATAGTCGCTGCCGGCCGCGGCGGATCCGTCCACGGTGGCATAGTCGACCGTGACCGTTCCGAAGCTGCCACCGCTGCGCGTCACCGTGAGCAGTACCGAGCCGCCGTTCTCTGCGACGCTGTAGGTCGCGCCGGAGAGCTGCAGGCTACCGGCCGGCGGCGTCGGGTCGTTCTCCTGGATTGTGACGGTGGCAAGCGACGGCGACCCCGGCGTTGCCCCGCCGGTCGCGTTGCTCAACTGGACGGTGAAGCTCTCGTTGCCTTCGTAATCGGTATCATCCAGCACCGGCACCGAAAATGCCTGGCTGGTGACCCCGTCAGCGAACGTCAGGGTTCCGCTCGTGCTCGTATAGTCGCTGCCGGCTGTCGCCGTGCCGTCCAGCGTCGAGTAATCGACGCTGACCTCGCCGAAACTGCCGCCCGTGCGCGTCACGGTCAGGAGGACCGAGCCGCCGTCCTCGGCGACACCGTAGCTCGCTCCCGAGTACTGCAGGCTGCCCGCAGGCGGCACCGGGTCGTTCTCCGTGATTGTCACGCTTGCGGCCGCCGGCGTTCCGAGGCTCGCGCCACCGACGGCGTTCGACAGCGTTACCGTGAATTGCTCGTTGCCCTCCCAGGCGGTGTCGTCGAGCATGCCGACGCTGAAGCTCTGGCTGGCAACGCCGTCGGCGAAATTCAGTGTGCCGCTCGCTGCCGTGTAATCGCCTCCCGCGGTCGCGCTGCCGTCGGCGGTCGAGTAGTCTACGGCAACCGCGCCGAAGCTGCCGCCGCTGCGCGTCACCGTGACCAGTACCGAGGCCGCGTTCTCGGCAACCGTGTAGCTGGTCGCGCTGAACTGCAGGCTGCCCGCAGGCGGAGTGGGGTCGTTGTCGGAAATCGTCACCGTTGCCGACGCCGGGGTACCGAGACTTGCGCCGCCCCCTGGCGCGGACAGGATGATCGAGAAGCTCTCGCTCCCTTCGTAGTTCGCATCGTCGATGATCGGGACGTTGAAGCCAGCGCTCATCACGCCATCGCCGAGTGCCAGGGTCCCGCTGGTCGCCTGGTAATCGCTGCCGGCCGTGGCGCTCCCGTCCGTGGTCGTGTAGTTGACGCTGACGGCACCGAAACTGCCGCCCGTGCGCGTTACTGTCACCTGCAGCGCCACGCCGTCCTCGGCTATCAGGTAGCTCGCTGCGCCGAGCTGCAGGCTGCCTGCCGGCGGCGCCGCGTCGTTCTCGCTGATCGTGATCGTCGTCGTCGAGACCGTCCCGACGGTCGCCCCGCCGGTCGGGCCCGACAACTGGATCGTAAAGGCCTCGTTACCTTCGTAGCTCGAGTCGTCAAGGATCGGCACCGAAAACGATTGGCTCGTGACGCCGTCGGCGAAGTTCAGCGTGCCGGAGGTGGCCGTGTAGTCGCTGCCCGCGGTCGCGTTGCCGTCGACGGTCGCGTAGCCGATGCTTACCGCGCCGTCGCTGCCGCCGCTACGCGTTACCGTAACGAGTATGGAACCACCGTTTTCCGCGACCGTGGCGGACGCGCTGCCGAACTGCAGGCTGCCGGGGCTCGGCGGAGCGCCGGAGGCGCTGAACGTGAAATAGTCGGTCCAGAACAGTTTCGTCTCGTTGCCGACCTCGTCAGCCGTGCTGACCACAACGCTGCTGAACGGGGTCGTGTCGACGAAGCCGAGGAACTTCCAGTCGAGCACCGTCAACTCCTCGCCGGTAAAGTCCACGCGGGCCGGGTCGCCATCGACGGTGAAGGCCATCTTCGTGTTCTGGCCGGTGAACCAGCCAGCCATCGCCCGGAACGTGATGCCGTCGCCGCTGACGGTGAACCCGTCCGGGATCGGGTGAGTCACCAGGTCCGGGCCGACGGCGTACATCTGGTAGGCGCCGTCCCAGGAATTGAAGTTGTTCGTCGTGATGCCGCCTGTCGGCTGCGACCAGGTGATGCCCTGGTTCGTAATGCTCGGCAGGCTGAACGGCGGGCGTACCTGGTCGAAAGGAGCCGCCTCAAAGCTCTCGTTGACGGTGACGCCGAGACCCGCGATGGCCGCGAGATATGCGGCCTCCGCGGTCTCGTCGCAGCAGTAGGTGACGACCTGTGCGCCGGCCTCCGCCGCGAGCGTCAGCACGGACAGCACAAGGAGACGGGCTATCGTTTTCATGGCTATGTCATCCGGGCTAGTTCATCCCGCTGGATTCACTGCCCTCCACGCCCGACACCGTCACGCTGACCGGGTCGGCGCCGTAACTGCGGCTGAAGCGGCGTATCTTGAGCTCCCAACGGCCGGACTTCGATTTCCAGGACATGCCCGCGCTCGCGGTGCTGCCATCGGCAAGCGTAAATGTCGCTTCGAGGGCGGCCTGGCTGTTCAGCGAACTCGTGGCGATGACCTGCGCGGTGTCGCTCGCAAAGCTGGCGTCGAGGATGTCTATGGTCAGGTCGTAGCCGTTGCAGTCCTGGTCGACGCCATCGTGCCTGGTCTCCACGGCGCCCGGATGTATCGCCGGGTCGGCGTCGTTGCAGTCGACGCCGGACGGGTAGCCGTCGCCGTCGGCATCGGTCGGTCCCGGTGCCGACTCGTTGTCGGTTATCGTGACGATCGCCGCGTCGGCCGTACCGAGCGTCGCACCGCCGGACGGGTTCGCAAGCCTGAGCGCGAAGGTCTCGTTACCTTCGTAGTCGGCGTCGTCGAGTATCGTGATGTCGACGCTCTTGCTCGTTTCGCCGTCGAGCAGGCTCAGCGTACCCAATGCGGAAACGTAGTCGGCGCCGGCCATGGCCGACTGGTCGGCGCTCGAATAAGTAACGCCAATGTCGCCGGCGCTGCCGTTGGTCCGGGTGACCGTTATCGTCAACGTCGCCGTGGTTTCGGCCACCGTGTAGGTCGATGCCGACAAACCCAGCTCGCCGGGGCTGCCGCCGGTGCCGCCACCGTTGGCCTGCAGCCAGTCATAGGCCGCGGCCAGGTCCAGCCGGCCGTTGCCGTACGTGTTGTCGGGACCGCCTTCGCCCAGGTCCAGCGCGCCGTTGATGAGCGCCGATTCCAGCTGGCTCACGGTGGCACCCGGGAACGCGCCTGCCAGCAGGGCCATGCCGCCGCTGACGTGCGCTACCGAGAACGAGGTACCGGACACGACGTTGTAGAAACCGGGCATCAGGTCGGTCGTAAGGATCCCTTCGCCCGGCGCAACCAGCTTCGGATAGACGCTGCCGTCGCAGGCGTTCGGTCCGCGGCTGCTGCTGCGGGCGATCTTCATGCCCTGATCCACGGAGCCCACCGAGAGCGATCCAGCATCGTTTGCCGGCGACGCGCTCGTGTTCGCCTTGAAGCCGAAGTTGCCGCCGGCGAAGACGACGGCGATCTCTGCCTCGCGCAGGATAGCGATATCGACAGAAAATTCCTGGTCGCACTCGCCGACGGTGGTCGAGAGTACCCAGGAGTTGTTGAGGATATCCGGGGCGTCGTCGGTTTGGGGGTTGTTATCGGGGTCCAGCATCCACTGGAAGCCGGCATGTATGCCGCTCAGTGTCGCCTGGTTGGCATTGTCGAAAATCTTCGCGGCGATCCAGCTCGCTTCCGGCGCGACGCCGACCTGGTAGCCGCCAGCGCTGCCGCCGACCAGCAGGCCCATGACCTGCGTGCCGTGCCCGACGAAGTCCGCCGGCGCGCCATTCTGGCCATACGGATCGAACCAGCTGTTGTCGCCGCCGCGAAACCGCGGACCCAGGTCGGGGTGCGTCGCGTCGACGCCGGTGTCCATCGCACCGATGACGACGCCGACGCCGGTGTAGCCGAGATTCCACAGCGCTTGAGCGCCGATCGCATCGAGGTTCCAGTAGGTCGGCGCCGACGGCGTAGTACCCGTGCCCGGGCCCTGCACGACGGCATCGCTGCTGACCGAGGCCACGCCCGGGAACGCGGCTAGGTCGTCGACCAGGTCGGCCGGCACCGTGACCGCGAGCGCATTGATCGCCCACAGCGCGCGACCGCCGCCGATGCCGCGTACGTCCAGGAAGTCCTCGAGCGGCCGCGACTTCGCCGCGTTGCGCTGGCGCATGCCCTCGACCAGCAAAGCCCGCTTCAGCGCCTTACGATAGACGCGGCGTTCCTGCGGGTCGGGATACTGCGACCTGAGCTCGCGCGCCAGGTCGCGGCGGAGCGCGTCGAGATCGACGCTGTCCTCGAAGCGGACGATGACGGCCACGTTATCGCTGGCATCGAGCGCCGCGATGTCTGCCTGCAGGTCCGTATCGATCTGGCCGGCGGTCGCGACCGCGGTGGAGAGGCCCAGCAGGCCGATGGCGTATCTGTTCAGCATGATCTGCACCTGTCTCAGTTCACGAGCAGCCTGTCGACCCGGAAATCGCCGATGACGACGGTCACGGTCTCACCGGCGTCGACGTGCCGATCCGGGTTGCCGAAGACGATGTAGTAGTTGCGATCGGCCGTGATGTTCTTGCCGCGGTTGGTCGGACGGAACGCGCCGACCTTGGCCGCCATCGGCACGGGCAGCTTGATGCTGCTCTTGTCCGCGATGACGTAGGGCTTGATACGTTGGTCGAAAAGCGGCAACGCCTTGTCCGCATCGACGACGCGGAAGCGGAAGTCGAGCATGTACTCGGAGGCGCCGAGACGTATGCCGAGCACCTGCACGCCCCAGTCCTCTTCGAGCTTCCGGGCCGCCTCCGCGTCGATGTTTACCTCGGCGTAGGCCTGCGGCGCCGGCATCGCCGGCAGCACGAAGTCGAGCGGCGGCCTGGCGGCCGCTGCCACCGGTTCCGTCGCCGTCGCGGGCTGGCCGGGCGCGGCCGCCAGCACGAAGCAGAGCCCCGCCAGGACCCGGGTGCCTCGCCTCGATGAGAAAGAATATCCTGCTAGTCTTGTCATGGCTTTGTCCTTGCTTGGCCGTCCCGAGACTGTCGGGACGAAGGCCCCCGCCCGAGGGCGGGGGCCGCTCCCGGTTACTGCTCGATTGGCTGGACGCTGAACAGCAGGGCCGTATCGGTCCCGGTTACCCGGAAGTCGATCGGCTGCAGGCTGTTGTTCCACAGGCTGTTATCCGCCGTGATCGTCCACGCGCCGTCCGGCGTGCCGGCCCCGGTACGGATCCGGTTGTTGCCGCCGGAGTCGAAGCCGCCGACCCAGGCCTCGACCCGCGTCGCGGTGCCGGTCAGCTTGTTGCCGGCGATCCGCCAGTTGCAGCGGCCGTTCGCCTGCCGTTCGCAGATCACCTCGATAGCCGAGAGCTGCCGCGTGATCGTCGCCGTCACCGTGTTGCTGTTCGCCGCTCCGTCGTTGTTGTGGTACTGGAACGTGTCCACAGTGCCGACCCGGCCGTCCTCGGCCGCGATCGTGTAACCGAACGAGCCGTTCGCGTTCAGCGTCAGGGCACCGACGTTGACGTCGAGGTCAAGAGATGCCGTGAGTTGCGAAGGATCGTAGGGCAACAGGTCGACGTCGTTGTCGTTGGCCAGCACGCCCGGTGCCGCGAAGGCCTGTTGCGTCATCGACTGCAGGAAAAACTGGTCCGCGACCGCGATCGGCGAGTCGTTCATTGAGTTCACCGTAATCGTGGCCGTCGCCTGCGTCGCCAGTGCGCCGTCCGAGGCCTGGTAGACGAAGGAATCCGAGCCATTGAAGTCCGGGTTCGAGTCATAGCGGAATGAACCGTCGGCATTCAGCGTCAGCGTGCCATTGGCAGTACCGCTGACGAGGACGGCCGACAGCGGGTCGCCGTTCGCGTCCGTGTCGTTGGCCAGTACGCCGGCTGCCGCCGCAACATTGAGGATCGCGTCCTCGTTGACCGCGTAACCGTCGGGCTGTGCGTCCGGCGCTACGGGGCCGGCCGGGCCGTCGCAGGCGTCGCCGATGCCGTCGCCGTCGGTGTCCTCCTGCCCGGGATTCGCGATCAGCGGGCAGTTATCGGCCGCGTCCGCCACGCCATCGCCGTCCGTGTCGTTCAGCGCGTCGCAGGCATCGCCGATGCCGTCACCGTCAGCGTCCTCCTGCCCGGGATTCGCGATCAGCGGGCAGTTGTCGGCCGCGTCCGCGACGCCGTCCGCGTCGCTGTCGGTAAGGGGATCGCAGGCGTCGCCGGTGCCGTCACCGTCGGTGTCGAGCTGGTCCGCATTGGCGATCAGCGGGCAGTTGTCGATCGTGTTGTCGACGCCGTCGTTGTCGGGATCGAATGGGAACGGGTCGCAGGCGTCGCCGAGCCCGTCGCCGTCGGTGTCGAGCTGGTCGGCGTTGGCGACGGCCGGACAGTTGTCGGCCGTGTCGAGTACGCCGTCGCCGTCGGTATCGATGTCGCCGAAGCTCAGGAAGCGCAGCATGCCGCCGACCGTGTCGCCCTGGTTGAAATCGTTCGGGTCCGACGGGTTCGTCATGTAGCCATTGCCGTCATAGATCGCGAAGCGGCCGTTGACCCCTTCGACGATCGCGTCCTTGGTCTTCAGCGGGGGCAGCATGACCGAGTACTGCTCACGCGGCGCCGTACCGACGACCGTTTCGCCATCCTGGTAGGTGTAGGGCAGGCCGTCCTCGGCGTGGATCGTCATGTAGAGACCCTGCAGGACCGCGACGTGCGTTTCGCCCGCGGCGCTCAGGAAGCGCAGCAGCGTCCGGCTGCCGGCCGTGCCGGCGACTATGTCCGGCGTGACGCCGTCGACGTAGGGCTCGCCGTTGACGAGGAACCAGGTCGGGTGATAGTCGATCGAGGTCGCGTAGCTGCCGTCGCTTATCGAAGCGTTCAGTACCGGGTCGATCTCGCTGTAGAACAGCTGGACCTCGTTGTCATAGGTGACGCCCGGGTAGATCTCGCCAGCCGCGGCGTCGCGGGTCGCGGCACCGTAGAGGCCCATGTAGAGCTGTTTCTGGGGCCAGGTGCCGCTGTGGTAGATGAACGTGCCCGGACGGATGCCCGTCCAGGAGTAGGTCTCCGAGCCGGGCGCCGCCGCCTCCGCGCCGAAGGATCGAACCTTCTGGCCGGGGCTGGTCCGCCCGCCGGTCGAGCCGTCGTTCCAGGTCGGGCCCGCAGCGCCCGAGCTCGGCATCGGCAGTCCCGGGATTACGATCGACGTCGGCTCGGGCAGCTCGTTGACGAGCGTGATGCTCAGGTTGCCGTCGGTCGACACCAGTGTCGGGCCCGGCACCTGGATCGCGTCGTCGGCACAGCCGTTACCGCCGGCGTCTTCCGCGTAGCCCCAGACGGGAACCGAGCTGCCGTCCGGCAGGCCCATGCTGCCGGCCTTCGCACAGAGCGTGTAGCTCTCCGCGTAGGCGTTGCCGGTCGCAAATGCGAGCGAGGCGAGCAGCAGGCCGCCGAAGAGGCCCTTGCTGATTATGTTTTCCGTTTTCATTTTGCTCCCTCCACCGCTCAGTCGAATGCCACGTCAGGCGGCAAAACGACCACGGCGCTGAGACTGCCGCCGGGGAATATGTCGAAAGTGGTCAGTTCCTTCTCCGCGTGCGAGTGCCACACGAGGAAGTAACCGCCGAAAGGATTCAGGCCGCCCTCACCGGGAGGCAGGGCGCCGACGTCGCCGAGGAACGGGCTGCCGCTCCACCAGCCGCCGAGCGTCAGGTCCTGCACGCCGGGCAGCGTCACCGGCAATGGCTTGCCGTGGTCGGCGACCCACTCCCAGGAGGCGTCGTCGTAGCCGTCCGGCCCCGCTGCTCCGGTACGGTTGTCGACCGCGTCCGTGCAACACGCCGGGTGCGCCACGTTGCCCTCGGGCCCGTAGATGTCCCAGTTCAGGTCTTTGCCGGTCCAGGTCCAGATCATGTCGACGGACTGTTTCGGCGCCGAGTTCAGCGTGTTATCGGAACGACCGAGGTCGGCAGTCAGCCCGTCGGAGGACATCACCCTGCCGTCCCGCGCGACGAAGCGCAGGTTCTCGCCGTGGTGATGGAACGGGTGGCTGTCGTGGCCCGCGTTGACCTCGCGCACCAGGACCCGGTCACCCGGGTGCGTCATCGCCAGCGCCTGGTAGGGCTGGTGCGGGAACAGGCCGTTGTAATTGCCCTGGAACAGGTCCGGGAACACGCGGCCGTTGACGAACCAGATCTTCGCGTAACGATCCGAGTTCGTGAAATGGTTGCGGTGACCTCGCTCCATCTGGAAATGGATCTCGGGATCGATTTCCGTCAGCAGGTACAGGAACTCCTGGTCGTAGCCGGTTCCGCTTTCTTCGTAGGCCACCCGGTTAGCGACCTGATCGAAACCCGCCGGGCGCACGATCATGACGCCCTGCAGGCCCATCTCGGCATGCAGGCCCGGGTTCGCACCGTTCAGGCTGTGGTAGACGTAGGTGCCGGGTTCCGACGCCGTGAACGTGTAGCTCACCGTCTCGTTGGGGTTGGCGGCGTTCGTTACCAGTCCTGCCGAACCGCCGGAGGCAGTCAGCTGGTGGCCGGCGATCACGAGCGAAACCGGATCGGGCACGCCGAAGTTGGTCAGGTTTATCGTGATGTCGGAGCCCTGGTCGACGATCAGCGTCGGTGCCGGGTACTGCGGCAGGTTGTAGCCGTCGCCTTCCGGATGGCTCGCGTTCGCCCCCGCGTTCATGTCCCCGAAGCCCCACATGTACAGGCTCGAGCCTTCCGGCAGGTTCATGTAGAACGGGTAGGCATACAGGTTGAACGTGGTGCCCCCGTCCGGATATATGCCGCGGACCTCGTGATCCGCGAGCACCGCCGTCCAGGGCAGCAGCAACGCCAGTGCCAGGCAGTGCAGGCCCTTAAGTTTGTTTTGAGTTTTCATTGCCCTTGTCTCCTCAGCCCCGCACGGGTGGTCACGGCGCAGCGGTGACGACGATTTCCGTCATCAGCCCGCCATCCATTTGCGTCTTGTTGCTCAGCTGGTGCGCCTCGGCCGCGTACACGAAGTACGTGCCGGGTGCGACGCCTTGCGTATCGATGATCACGTCGTGCGTCTCGCCGCCGCCGAAGTTCACCGAGGCCGTTTCCGTATAGATATTCAGGCCCTCGGTACCCCGCATCTGCTTCGCGCCGGTGCCCACGATCTTCATCGTCAGGCCCTGCGCCGTCAGCGTGTAGAAGCGGTCGATGCTGACGTTCGACAGCCGCAACAGGAGCTTCTGCCCGGACTGGACCGTGACCGCGGAGTCCATCGTCTGGGTCGGGTCCGTCGTCAGCTGTTCGCCGGGAACGCCGGTCACCTTGCCGTCGGCGTCGTCGACCGGCGGCGGCTTGAAGCCCATGACCGTCTCCGGGTAGCCGCGCCCGTTGATCATCGGGTAGTCCGACTCGAGGAAGGCGAACGGCAGCGGCTGCACGAACAGGCTCGCGTCGTGGAAGTCCGAATCGAATCCGGACAGCTGCAGCGCCTGCTCGACGTCGTACAGCGTGGTGCCGTCGCCGTCGTTGTAGACGTACTTGTCGCCGACCAGCGGGCTGTCCTGCAGGCGCGTCGCCGTGCCGCTCGGGTTGTCCGGGTTCGAATGCACGTGATTGCCGAGCAACGTGCCGTCCGCGAGCCGGTTCTGCGCCGGGCGGACCCAGAGATTGGCGAGCATTCCCATCTCCATGTGCTCGGTCGCCTCGACGTGGCAGTGGTAGATGTAGGTGCCCGGCTCGACGATGTTGTAGTAGTAGCTGAGCGTCGCACCCATGTTGATCGAGACCGACACCTCCGGCACGCCGTCGAAGACCGAGGCAGCGTTCGGGAAGCCGTGGAAGTGCACGGTGTGCGGATCGAAGAGATCCGGCCGTATCACCGTGCCAACGTTGGTCAGCGACAGGTAGAACTCGTCGCCCTGGTCGAGCGCGATCCTGGGCCCGGGCCACTCCGCGTTCAGGATGCCCCTGCCGATGACCTGCTTCGGCGGCGTACCCGTCTGGTCGTCGAACCCGAAGGTATACATCGGGTTGCCGTCCGACATCGTCACGAAGCTGTCGCCCGCCGTCAGGTGCTTGCAGACGACATTGTCCGGCGTTCCCCCCGTGCCAGGCGGCACATCCCTCTTGGCCGGGTTGCCGCCCAGCGTGTTCCACGCCGCGTCCCCGTCGTTGTCACCCGGGCACTGCACGTTGACCGCCGCGTTCGCGGTCCCGCACACGAGCGCCAGGGCCAACAGCAGCGAGCCGGCGATTGTTTTCTGGTTATAGCTAGCCATCGGCGTTACTCCTCGAATTTTCTGTAACTGCCATTCGTTGATCTGCGATCCCGCGTCATTGCGCCTCGTCCGCGCCTATGTCGCTCCCCGGATCGACACGTGGTTCGCGGTCGATATCGACCGACAGCAGCCCGGTATGGCCACTCGGTGTCGCGGCACCGATCGCCGCCGAACCCGGTGCGAGGTGGTAATCGAACTGCGTCGTGTTGAGCGCCGGATCCGCGTTCGCACCGGGCTCCAGCAGCGACAGCGGCGAGAAGCCGACCTGCAGCCAGTTGCCGCCTTCGTCGAAGGCGCCCGCCGTCTGCAGCGTCGTGCCTTCGGCGAACACGATCGTCTGGCCGCGGCCCGCGTTGAAATAGCCGTTCGCGAAGTCGCTGTTGCCGGCCGCACCGCTGATGTTGTTCCAGCCAGCCGGGAAGGCCGCGGCGTCCGTCAGCAGCGAGTACAGCGGCTGCAGCGTAGCGAGGTCGCCCGCCAGTCCCGTGTCGGCCGGCAGGATGCCGTTCATGATTGCGAAGTCCGCATAGGCAGGCGTTGCCGGATCCGGCAACAGGCAGTAGCCGGGCGCCGGGCACTGGGCCGGGTCATTGACCCAGTAGAACGACCGGTTGTGCAGCACGACCGAGTCGCGGATCACCGGGTCGGTGTAAACCGGCCAGGTAGCGGCGTCGCGTGGCCCCGCATATACGTTCGGGTTCACGTCGTTCGCCATCAGCAGCGCAAATTCCGCGCTGTGGACGTTGGACGCGACGCCGGCCGGCTGTGCGACTGACGCATTCGGATTGCCCGCGGGGAACGCCAGCCCGGCTGTCGCCGTACTGTCGTTGTTCGCGATCGTGTTGTTGCGTATCACCGTGCGGACCGCGTCCTGCAGCGACACGCCACCGCCCGCGAGTCCCGCGACGTTGTTCGTGATCATGTTGTTGAACAGCCGTACGCGGTACCAGTTGGCAACGGCGCTTGCGCCGCTCGTATTGGTGTCGAGTTCCGCACCGTTGACGCTCGCGATCCGGACGCCACCGCCCTGGCCGCCGCCCGCGAGATTGCCGCGGATGTTGTTCGCGTCGATGTCGACGTTGCCGCTGCCCGGCGTAACCAGGCGGCCGGTATTGCTGGCCGGCATCAGCGGCGCCTGCCCGCCGACGAAAATACCGCCGCCGGAGGTCGATAGCATCTGGTCGAACGACTCGTTGAAGATGATGTCGTTGCCGACGATGCGGCCGCCTCTGGAGCGTCCGAGGTGGCCGATGCCGCCGCCGTCGCCCTGGCTGTAGTTGCCACAGATCCAGTTGTTCTCGACCCGGTAGTTGTCGGTACCGGTATGCAGCGACACGCCGCCGCCCGCACCACCGAAGCCGCCGTTCTGGGCGACATGGTTGTGATGGATGCGGACGTTGTCATTGTTGGCGTCGTCGTAGACGATGTCGCCTACCTGGCCGTCCGGGTCGTTACCCTGCGTCACAACGTGGCTGACCGTCGGGTGGCCGATGCGGATGCCGCCGCCGTAGAACCCGGCGTTCGCGTTCAGGCGCATGTTGCCGATCTCGAGGTCCTCGTTGTAACCGTTCACGACGATGCCGCCGCCGGTGCTGGCGCCGACGATCGTGATACCGTCGATGCGCGGCCGGGCGTCGTGACGTGCGAGCATGCAGCGGAAAGCCGAGTTGTTCGGGTTACCGCAGCCGGCGCCCTGCGGGCGGCGGCCGGCGACGAATATGCCGGCGCCTTCCTCGGTCGGGAACACGACCTCGTCGAGCGCCGGGAATGCCGGCACGCCGACTTGCTGGCCGGTCAGCTGGCTGATCGCACCTTGCGCGACCAGCGTGCTGGCCTTGTTACGCCAGTTGGCAACCTTCTCGGTGGGCGCCTGGCGCGCGTTGATCGACACCACGCCCGCGCCCCAGCCCTGCAGTGCCACCGGTTTCCACATGATGACCAGCTCGTCGTAGACGCCGGGACCGACCAGGATCAGGTCGCCCGGTGCCGCGAGGTCGATGGCGGCCTGGATGGACTGGCCTTCGCTGACACGGCGAACCGCGTAGCGGCCCGGGCCGACAGTCAGCGTCGCCCCGATCGGCGACTCGGTGCCGTCGGCACTGGTCACGACGACCTGGTACTGCCCGGCTGGCGTGCCCGCGGGCACCGTCGCGCTGATCTGGTCGTTGCCCCAGGTATGCGCCAGGTTGGCGACCACGTTGTTGTCGCGGTTGCGCAGCTGGACCGTCCCGTCCGCGCCGCCGAAACCGTAGTCACGCCAGATGACGCGGTCGCCGAAGGAAATGCCGTTCCACTCGGGGTTCGGTACCTCTTGCATGCCCATCGAGTCGATGAGGATCGTCGACTGGACGGTGCCGTTGACATAGGGCCCGTCCAGCGTGCTGCGCGTGACCGATGCGATCACGGGCGTCGCGGCCGGCCGCTCGCAGTCGAGTGGAGCGTTGCCGGGGCCGGCAAAAGCCGCGATCGGCAGCACCGGTGTGTCGAGGTACGTGATGACCCCCGGCATGTACTGGAACGTGTAGCAGAACTGGCTGAAGCGCTGGTCGAAATACGGGTCGATGATCAGCTTGCCCGTCGGTTCGCCGGTCGCGGGATCGATCTCCTCGATCGGGCCCGCGTCGTTCATGCACGCGATCAGCATGTTCGGTGACATGCCCGACGGTTGCGGCAGATTCGTCGTGTAAGTCGACGGGAGCACGGCGTTGTAGCGGCCGTACTGGTCAGCGTAGACGCGGTTGACCTGCTTGCCGTCGAAGTCGTAGAAACCGACCGGCACCCACGGCGGCGCGGCCTTCTCGCCGAATGTCGGCGCGTTCGGGTCGAACTCGCTCGCCATGTCGTTCAGGATCATGCCGGCCACGTTCGCGACGATCGGCACGTCCGTCATCAGGAAGAACTCGACGCCGGCGTTCTGCGCAGAGCTCAGCTGCACTTCCTTGCGGTCGCATAACGGCCGCATGATGTTTGCATACGGCGCAGCAGCTTCGGCCGGATCGATGCCCGGGATCAGCTGCAGCTCGCCGCCGCTGCCGTCCCTCGTCGACATGCTGAAGTACGGCGGCACCAGGTGATCGTCGCCCACGCAGGGCACGGCCAGCGCCTGCGCCGACGGAATGTAGTTGTCGCCGAAGTCGACGTTCCGGTCTTCCTCCTTGATGTGCTCGTAGCCCGGGGGCGCCGCGGCCTCGATGATGTACTGGCCGGGCAGCAGGCCGAGCTGCAGTGCGTCGTAACTGGCCTGCGAGATGCGGCCGCTCGCCTGCAGGCCGGCGACATAGTCGTAGTAGGCCTGGATGTCTGCGGCAACGTTCGGGTTGATGTTGTCCAGGTCGTAGTCGGCGAAAGCAAAGCCTCCATCGAACACCGCCGGACGAATCTGGTTGAAGTTACGGAGGCCGTCGTAGCAATCCGTCGGATGCTCACTCGTGACGACGATCTCGCCGCCGATGAGTTCCTTCTGCTGGTAAACGTAATCCTCGCCCTGGCAGCCTGTCGGGAGGCTCGCATCCCAGCTGTCGGTGACCGCGACCTGCAGCGCATCGCCGAGGTCGAAGACGCCGGGCGTGCCGCCGTTGTCGTCGCGGTCCACATCCTCGGGACCCGGGAAGTTGCCGAAGGGGAAGTTGTCCACGTCGGCGAGTTCGCCGGGTATGCCGTTGTGATTGGCGTCGTCGATCATGCCGTCGTCGCCGTCGAGTACGCCGTCGCCGTCCCAGTCGATGTCGCCCGGGCCGCTCGGCCAGTCGCCCAGCGGGAACGAGTCGATATCGCCGTCCGCGTACATGGCGAGCTGCACGTTCGGGATGCCAGGCTCCCACTCCTCGGCCGCGGCGAACTGCGGTTCGTCCTCGGCGCGGGTCACCGCGTAGTACACGATGCCCGAAATGCCGCCGTTCTCACCGACCCAGGCGCCGGGAATCGGCGGCGTCGTCGGAGTCGGCGGGACGAACGGCGTGAAAGAAAGATATTCGGCCTTGCCGAAGTGCATGACGTTGGTCTGACCGAGGAAGCCCTGCACACCCTGCGTCAGCACCTGGCCGACCTCGGTACGCGACAGGTCGTCGAGCGTGTGCGGGTTGATCGCCTCCGCCCCCGGCGGACAGGTGCCATCCGGCTGGTGACCTACCGTCGCCCCGCTGCCGTCGTCGACGCACTGGTGCTGCGGGTTGAGCTCACCGTAGCTCGGGAAGGCGTCCGTCGACTTGTCGACCGGGCCGCCCGCATCGACGACGAAGGTCGCGCCGGTCGCCTTCTTGTTCGCAAAGCTGACTTCGGCAACCAGCCAGTGGAAGAACGGGAACATCTCGTCGAAGGGCGCCATGCCCTCGCCGTCGGTCGGGAAGTTCTGGTACATCGTGCCGTCACGCCAACGCAGCGAAACGTCCTGGCTTTCCGGGCCGATGCCGGGTTCGCCGTCATCCCAGAAGCCGTCCTGGTCGAGGTCGCTGAACACGCCAGTGCTAAGCCGGGCAAACCAGTTGAAGACCGGGACCTCGCCCAGCGCGCAGGACGCGGCATCGGGATCGTTGTTGCAAGTGCCATTGTTGGCATCGACGCTCACGGGCAAGGTTGCGATGACGACGTCGAGGTTGTCGTCGAAAACCTTGAGCTGGTAGTTGCCCGGGGGGACGTCCGGAATCTCGAAATTGCTGTCCGCATCGCAGGGACCGGCCCAGACGCCCCGGCCGACGCCGACGGTCATGTCGTTCAGTGCCACCCAGCAGCCCGGGAACGGGCGGCCGGAGAAAAATTCGAACGCCGGCGGCCGCGACATGTGCATGTCGGTGACCGTGCCGCTGATCGTCGCCGTGTCCTGCCCGAAGGCCGGCGGTTGCATCGGCGGGAAACCGCCGTTGGCACTGGACTTGATGTAGCCGATGAAAACATGCGGGCCCGGCAGACCGAACTCGACGAAGAACGGCGGTTCGTTAGCCTTGACCCAGGCATCGATGACTTTCGTGCCTTCGATCGTGGACGTTTGCTGCCAGTTCTGGCCGGTCGGCGGAATCATGATGACGCCGTACTTGCCGGGCGCCAGGTTCTCGACCAGCATCGTGCCATTGGGATTGGGGTGCAGCGTGCCGTCACCGGGCGTCACTACGATCGGCGCGCCATCGGCATCGAAGCAGCCGTAGTTGCTGGTCGGGTCGGCATCCGCCTGGCCATTCTCGTCGCAGCCCTTCAGGTAGGTCGTGCCGAGCGGGTTGCCGAAAGCGTCCTGGATAACCTGGCCACCGGCCATGCCATAGCGTCCCGCCGGCTCTTCGAGGAACAGGCTGAATTCGGACCAGTCGACATGACCCGGCTCACCGGCGGCCGGGTTTGTCTCCTCAGGGAGATCCGGCACGCCATTGACGGGCGCGTTGTCGAGGAACAGGTAGATCGCGATCTGCGCGGTCGGGATCGGCTGTCGTTGCACGACGACCGTGACGTCGCCGCCAGCGCCGGCTTCCACGCGCACCGGCTGGCCGCTGATGCTGTGATCCGCATAGGGCAGGACGGACACGTAGTAGCGCCCGTCGGCAACGTCGTCGATCGTGACGGTGTCGAGATCGGTATTGCCGCTCAGGCCTGTTCCGCCAATCTCTGTCCGCGCCAGCGGATGGTAGCTGCGGTGGAAACTCAGGGAGAACGGGTAATTGTCCGGCTCGGCCGCGTTCGGTATCGACTCGCCCGGCTGGTGGTCGAAGGTCGCGTCCTGCTGGACCAGCCAGCGGAACCCTTCGACCGGGTTGCCGTCCTGGTCGACGACGTTCAGCGTGAAGCTTCCGGCATGGGCCGTTGCGGCCAGAACCAGGCCGAGCAGCATGGACGCCGCGGTCGTTAGTGCAGAAGGTCTGCGTCGACTGTTATTCATTTCCGACTCTCCCAGATTGCAGCAAGCCGCCCCAGCGGCGATGCCTGTTTTTCGTCGCGCTCACGGGTACTGCCTGTCGATGAGCGCTTGCTGTTGTTGTTTCGGTTGTGTTCGCGCGGCCGCCAGGTCCATTCGTCCTCGACAGTCCAGTCGCCGAATGACAGGGGCATTCGTCCATGTCGCCCGGATATCCCACGTGTATTCATTGGTCGTCCTCTCCATCCATGTCGGCGCCGCGCAGGCGGGTTTCGCCAAACTGCGCTCCACGATATGGCTGGTGGCCTTCAAAAGCCCTGCGCGAAATACGGTGATCACGTATGGGCATAAGCCCCAAAAGGAGGTAGGGGTATCGCGTAGGAGGTTGCGGACAATGGGCAGGGCCGGTGAACCGAAAAGGGGCTTTTTGCGACGGTCCTGCCTGTGCAATCGCGGTTGCCGCGCGCATTTCGATTTTTCGAATTGCGCGATCGCTCCGATGGTCGCTGGCAAAAAAATGGGGTATGTTCCCTACCGGTTCAGCGGGGTATGCCTCTGCCTGGCCGTGCGTTGCAGACTCTATAATCCTGTTTTGCTGGTCGGCCGCCCACGCCTGGACTTGCGGGCCAGGGCCTCTGCAGCAGGTGGACGCCAACGGACCGGAACCGATCCGTGGAAGACAACGGCTGTAAATAAGAATCAGTTACAGGAATCTTGTTAGTGGCGAACGAAACCGGCCGAACCGCGCACCGCATCATGATCGTGGACGATCACACGATCATGCGTGACGGCTTGCAGGCCCTGATTTCGGGCGAACCGGGATTCGAGGTCGTCGGCACGGCGGCAGACGGCAAGACCGCAATACGCAATGTCGCCGCGCTGCAGCCCGACATCATCCTGATGGACCTGACCATGCCCGGCACCAGCGGCATCGATGCGATCGCCCACATCAAGCGACAGCACCCGAACGTCAAGGTCATCGCCCTGACCTTCCACAAGGAAGACCGCTACATTCACGCGACGCTCGAAGCGGGCGCCGATGCCTATGTGCTGAAGGACGACAGCCGGGCTGAACTTTTCACGGCGCTGCGCAGCGTACTGAGTGGCAAGAGTTACCTGAGCCCGAGCATCTGCGACCGGATCGTCGCGGGCTACCTGGCCGGCAACGACGGCGGCTCCAAGGAACCTTCCTGGGAGATCCTCACGAAACGGGAGCGCGAGGTCATAAAGCTCATTGCCGAGGGACACAAGACCCGGCAAATCGCCGAATACCTGTCACTGAGCCCGAAAACCGTCGAGAAGCACCGCACCAACCTGATGAAGAAGCTCGACCTGCACAGCGTCTCGGCGGTAACGCTGTACGCGATACAGAACGGCCTAATCAGCCAGTAGGCGCAACGCGTCGGCGCTCCAGCGAGCGCGCACGATCGTCCCCTTGCCGGTGGTCGATTCGATCGCGAACCTCCCACCGGTCGGCTCGACGCGCTCGCGCATGCTGCGCATCCCGAATCCGTGCCGGCGATCGCCGTGCTCCGGATCATTCGTGTCGAAGCCCCTGCCGTCATCGGACACGACCAGGCCGACGCCGCCGTCGACGGTGTCGAGCGTGACCACGATATTCGTCGCGGTCGCATGCTTGGCAATGTTGTGCAATGCCTCCTGGATCACGCGGTAAATGGCGATCTTGCAGACCTCCGGGATGTCTATCTCGTCGACGCAGGCCGCGAACTTGAGTCGCAGGCCCGGATGCTCCGTCTGGAATTCGCGGCACAGCGTTTCGACCGCGACGCAGACCCCGAAGTCGTCCAGCACCGACGGCGCCAGGTTGCGCGAGGTCCGGCGTACGTCGTCGATCGCCGTTTTGACCTGGTCGACGATTTCGTCGAACCTGTCCAGTTCCGCGTCAGGGTACTTCTGCCGCATGGCAGCAAGCCGGCCTTCTATGCCGAACTTGATGACAGCCAGCATCTGCGCGATACCGTCGTGCAGGTCAGCGGCAATGCGCCGACACTCACTTTCCTGCGCCTCGATGACCTGCTCGGCCAGCGAGCGCGCGGTGATCGTACTTTCGAGCTCGTCGCCAGCGCCGGCCGCTGCCCCGGTCGTGTCTCTGCGGACACCGCCTTCGTCTATGATCTTCAGCAGGGACTCGTAGCGATCCATCAGCGCTTCATACTCCCTGCGGAACTTGCTGATGTCCGTGATCGTCAGCAGGGCATGCCGCCGCCGCCGATCGACCTTGATGTCTTTCGACGTCGGAGGCCGCGACAGGTTGAGTCGCAGCCACCCGCCGTACCGCTCGTCATCCACTTCCCATTCGACGCTGTCGCGTGAATCCAGCGTTGCCCACGCGCGCCTCCACAGGTCATTGAAGCGGCAGTCGCCGTCGCAGCCCGGGTGAAGCTGATCATGCAGCGACCGCTGCGTGTCCTCGGCGACGCTATCGAAGGTCGTACCGGCACGACTGCGATTGATGTTGAGGACGTGAGCGCCAACGTCGAGAGACACGGTGATCTGGGGCGGGTGCCTCGGCCCGGGAGTGCGGAACGTCTGGATAGGATCTGCCATCGCTGCCCTGGGGGGTCCGCTCAGCCTTTGGCCGACCGGGTCGTAGCGAAAGTGCCGGACAAAATTTTGCCCGTATGTTGCCTGCGCTGCAATTGTCGGGGAAATTGACAGCGTTCGCGCTGCACATGCCGGCGAAGCGTTCACGTCGTCCCGGCAGCGACTGACATATGTCCGGTCGAGAGCGCCGGGCGACATGGGGTCCACGCCTCCGGTTTCCGCTACGTGCCGGGCGGCTCGTCGCGCAGTTCGAGCACCGAGCGGCTGCCGTGTGCTTCGAATGTCAGCTGGTAGGGTTCGATTTCCACGAGCTGCCAGCCATCGAGCATGTCCCCCTGACCGAGCGTCAGCGTTGCCTTGTCCCGCAACCCGGTGACGATCGCATGGGATTCACCGCCGGTCGCGACGACACCGGTCAGCTTCCACTTCGTCGACGGAGCAGCGAGGGCCGGGGCTCTCGTCGCGGGCGCCGCCACCTCGGCCGGACGCCGGGTGTCGCTGAAAAGCGGTCGCTGGAGTACTTCCCGGTAGGCCGCCAGTGGCGGCATGGCGGGCAGCGGGGCGACCGTCGCGCCCGGCGGCGCCTCTGTCTCCGCTGCTGCCGGCTCGATCGCCCGGACACGCGGCATCCTCGCGACGACGGACGCCTCGATCAGCAACGTAACCGCCAGCACGAGGCAAAGGAACCCGAGCAGGCGAGTCCTGAGGTCAAATTGCTGTAGCTTTGGCAGTCGAATCGTCATGGATATAGCCTTCCAGGTCGAATTGCATGTCGAGTTGTATGTCCGGCGGATCACCGGGCTTCGCGCCCCGCACCGGGCGCGCGCTGATCATCAGGTTCTGCACGAACAGCCTGGGATTGCCGGACTCGAGCGCATGGAGAATCGCGATCGCGCCCTTCATGTCGGCCCGCAGGTGTACCTTGATGCCAACGAAACCCGGTTCCTGTTCCTCTCTTGGTGGCAACGCGAGGCTGCTGACCGCCTCCGCGCCGTTGCGATCGATCAGGGTCTGAACCAGCTTCTGCATGTTCGCGGACGCAAGCGGCACGGTTTCGCCCTGCACGAAATAGTCCAGTGCCGGGCTCCGCCTGCGCAGGCTGGCCAGTTCCGCTTCGAGCCCGGGCCGGGCCGCCGCGAGGCGCGTGTAAACGGCAAGTTGCCGCTCCTCCTGCGCGAGTGCCGTCGACTGGCGCTGCAATGTCGCATATACAGGCCATGCGATGGCCGACAGCAGGACCGCGACGACACCGGCCAGCAGGGCCAGTGCCAGCGCGCGCGATTGCGAGGGATTGAGTGTCATGGAGCAGCACCTCCGGGCGCGAGCAGCTCGGCTTCGATCACGAAGCGATCGTTGCCGGTACGCGGATTCTTGGTGACGGGTGACGCGAAGCGGGCGTTGCGGAGCATTGTCGACGCCTCCATCAGGGCGATCAGTGACGACGCACTCTCGGATTCGCCATGCAGGCGGACCTGCCCGCTCGGCAGTTCGAGCCGCGACACCCACGTGTCGTCGGGCACGACCCGGGTCAGCTCGTCGAGCATCTGCAGCGTCGTCGGCGTCTCGCTGCGGCGCGCCTGGAAGAACGCCGCCTGCCCGGATACGGAGGCTATCTCGTCCCTGAGTTCGGCCGCGGCCAGTGCGTCGGGCTCGATCGCCCGGACCTGTGCCTCGAGTTCGGACAGGGTCTCTGCCCGGTGGGCGACAGGCAGGGCGACCGTTGCGGCAAGCAGCGCCAGCGCGATGGCTGCAAGACCCAGGGGTAACGCTCGCGCGCGCCAGCGGAGATCCGGCCGATAGGCTTCGGGCAGCAGGTCCGCACGGCTGCTGTCCGCTGCCTCGCGCGCAAATTTCTCCGCTACCCTGACTGCCGTCGGCCTGATCCCGCAGGATTCGAGCTGTTTGAGCAGCCCGTCCAGGTAACTCCGAAGCGTGAGCGTCAGGTCGACCGACAGCGTGCCGCTCGGGGCATCCCTGCCGGACACCCGGTAGTCGAAGTAGACCTGGTCCCGCGTGAATGGCGTAAATCGGTCCATCTCGAAGCCCAGTACCTGCCCGAGACGTTCCTCGGTACCGGCCGGCAGCCGCAACTTGCGCTGCAGGACCCGGCCGCGCGGAAGCTCCAGGTCGATACGTCGACAGGCAAGCCTGACCGCGTCGACGGCGGAGCGCACGTCCGCCAGGTCGGCATCCGTCACGGTGTCCCGGTCGAAGTCGGCGATCTTGCGGCGTTCGTCGGGGCGCACGAGGGTCATCGAAAGTCGATCGTTCTGCTGTGCAACGACGAGCCGGCTCTCGCCGCTGCCGAGGAATTGCATCAGCCAGGACGGCATCGCGGCAACGATCTCGGCCGTCCACCAGCACCAGAACCGGGACAGCAACTGCCTGCCGTCCGCCTTCAGGCGACCGAGGTCCGCAAGCGACAGGCTGACATTCATCGCATCACTCCTTGCAAGTTGGCGGCGGTGCGCCCGGTGTCGAACAGGGGCCTGCGTGCACGCTCCCAGGCCAGCACGTCGTACGGACGGGTCGCGCGCCCAGGCACCAGTCGCAGCGTGACCGCGAGTTCCGCACGCACGCCGTCTGGCGTCGTCGCACCGACGTGCAGCGTGAAGACGGCATCGCTGCTACTGGCCCGCAGCTGCTCGAACCCGGCGACCGCTTCTGCTACCTGCCGTGTGGCCAGTTCGACGTTGACGCCACTCGAGCCCGAGTACACGGTCAGCGCGGGCTTGACGGACTCGTAGGTCGAAGTTTCCATGCCGATGACGAGGCGCAGCTCTTCCAGGCTTTCGAACGGGCCGTTGCGCGGCCCATAGCCGAGTCCCGCCGCCAGGTAGTCGTCCGCCTCTGCGCCCGCCAGGCGCCTCAGATCGTCCGCATCGCGCCAGTCCAGGACGGCGTCCGCCAGCGTGAACGATCGCTGCTGGTCGACGCCGGCCAGCATCAGGAGTCTCGCCAGCAGTTCCGGATCGGCATGATTGAGATCGATCTTGCCCGATTCGTCGAAGCTCGCGATCTGCAGGCGCATATCCTCGAAACCCAGTTCGCGAATGCTGCCGTCCACCGGCCAGCGCTCGGCTCGCGGCAGAAGGAGGTTCTGCACGCCGAGCTGGACGCCGCCTTCGGCCGCGTAGCGCGCACGAGCCATCGACATTGAATTCCCCGCCAGCGACAACTCGGTTCTCACGTCCGCCGCAAGACCAAAAGCCAGGGTCGACAGCAGCACGAGCACCCACAGCACGCTGATCAGGGCGATGCCACGCCGTTCGGCGAGCTTCGCGGATTTACGTTTGCGCTTACGTATCGACATGCGTGAGTACCGTCGCTCAGTCCATCGACGCCAGGTCGCGGCTCGCCGCCTTGACGGCGACCACCAGGTCCGGGAATTCCCGGCCAGAGCCATCGGGCCAGGTCACCCGCAGCCTGACGAATTCGGGCAGCTTGCTGGCGTTTTGCCACTGGCCCGTCCAATCCGGCCGTGGGGCAGCGAAGTCGAGGTAGGAAAACTCCGCCGCATGGAATCCCTGCAGGACCACCCGCTCGGCAAGGTCCGCGGCCGCCACGCGTGCCGCAGCCCCGGGCAGGTGCCTGGCGTAGCGCATGAGCAGGCGGCCGCCGTCGCCGTCGAAAGACGGATCGCTCTCGACCCGCAGTTCGATGCGGTACAGGCCGTCGATGCCTCCAGGTCCGGGCATCGGTGCTACGAACTCGATCGAGTCGGCGCCGGCCGCGAAATCGATTCGGTCCGATTCGTACTCGTCAGGTACGCGCAAGGCTTGCGCGAGCTGGATCTGGCGGCGCAGGGCCGCCTGAACCAGGTAGCCCTCTTCGGCCAGCCCGACGCTGGTCTCGACGCTGTTCGCGGCGGTGGCGCTGAAACTCAGGCTCTTGCTGATCAGTCCGAGAACGATGCCGAGGATGCTCAGCGCCACGAGCAACTCGATCAACGTGAAACCGCGGACCTGCGAGCCAGCGGCGCGAATATCCAGCCAGCTCATCGGAGCATCCCCTGCAGCCGCACGGTCGCGAGCTCGATACGGTGCCTGGCCGAGTGAGTATCGCCCCACTCGACCCGGACCCGGGTAATGACCGGGGTATAGAGGCTGCGGATTCCGACCGGCTCGTAGGCGGAGGTCGGCTCGAAATCGATCGCCCAGTCGTATTTGCCCGCAGCGGTCCCCTGCCTGGGCAGCGCATCGATGTCCCGTGCGGCAGCGGCCAGTTCCAGCTGCGATTCGGCGATCAGGAGAGCGCTGCGGTAATCGCCGGCGCGGGCGGCCTGCCGGGCCGAGCCTCCGATGATCTGCAGGATCACTCCGTAGACGACCGCGAGTATCGCCAGCGACACCAGCACTTCCAGCAGCGTAAAGCCTCGCATTTTTTTTTCGTCGCTCGGCCGCATGTCAGTTCGCACCAACCCTGCCGGTCAGCCAGTCCACCACGATGCCGTATTCGCGGTCCCCGGCGGTGAGCCGGAATTGCCCGCCGGTGCTGCTGCCGTCCGGGTAGAAAC
>Ga0224510_10000251_pt1 | contig 44661 bp, 38 predicted proteins | sample SF_May12_sed_USG_FD_170161 | JGI IMG/M metagenome (GOLD analysis project Ga0224510, IMG submission 170161) | Sediment microbial communities from San Francisco Bay, California, United States - SF_May12_sed_USGS_4_1 | ecosystem: Environmental > Aquatic > Marine > Sediment | place: USA: California... | reverse complement strand
GGCCTTGGCCGCGAGCCGGCGCCGCATCTCCGGTGATAACACCCGATCCTTCATTGCATCGAGTACCGCAGCGTAGTCGTCCGGGTCGACCACGACGGCGACGCCGTCGTGATTTTTCGAGGCGGCGCGAATCATGGCGGGTCCGCCAATATCGATGTTTTCGATGGCGTCGTCGACGCTGGCGTCGCGGCGTGCAATGGTCTGTTCAAACGGGTACAGATTCACGACCAGTAAATCAATTGGCTCGATGCCATGTTTTTGCATCACCGCGTCGTCGATGCCACGCCGGCCGAGCAAGCCGCCGTGAATGACCGGGTGCAAGGTCTTGACGCGACCATCCATAATTTCGGGAAAGCCGGTTTTCTCGCTCACTTCGATAACGTCGATGCCGGCATCACGCAAGGCGCGACAGGTTCCACCGGTCGAGAGAATTTCCACACCCAGATTGACCAGCCCGGTCGCCAACGAAATCAAGCCATGCTTGTCGGACACGCTCAATAGCGCCCGCCGCACCGTCAACATGAACAAGCACCTATTGAATCAATGAGTAGTAACGCAGTTTCTTGCGCAGCGTGCCGCGATTCAGGCCAAGAATGCCGGCCGCCTGGCTCTGGTTGCCTTGTGTGTAATCCAGAACCGCCTTGAAAAGCGGTCGTTCAACTTCGCCCATCACAAGTTCGTACAAATCGCCCGGGCGGTCGCCATTCAGGCTTTGAAAATAGACTTTGAGTGCGTCTTCGGTGTGCTTGTGGAGCGATTGGTTGCCGATGTTTTCTTTTTTCTGGGCCACGTTGGTCAAAATCCTGTAACGATCAGGCCGCTTCTGGAATACCTCCACCTGCACGGTCAAAGTACTCCCGGACTAATCGAATCTGTTCTTGTGTACTACCGACGCGCACTGCCTGGTATCTGAACTCGCCTGCGTTGTCGAGTTGTCTGCTGTACCAGGTCAAATGCTTTCGAGCCACCCTGACACCGACACTGTCGCCGTAGAAACGGTGCAAGTCTTCAAGGTGGTCGAGCATAGTATCACGCAATTCATTTTTTTCTAGCGGCGCGATTTTTTCGCCGCCGTGAAACGCCAGCAATTCGCGAAAAATCCACGGCCGTCCCTGCGCGCCGCGCCCGATCATCAAGCCATCTGCATTAGTTAGTCGCATAACCTCAAGTGACTTCTCTAAAGATGTGATATCGCCATTGGCAAACACGGGAATGCCAACGTCGCTCTTGATGCGCGCAATCGTGTCGTATTCCGCATCGCCTTTGAATCGGCACGCGCGCGTGCGGCCGTGCACTGCAATCGCCTGGATGCCGCTTTGTTCGGCGATACGCGCCACTTGAGGTCCGTTGCGATGCGCCATATCCCAGCCGGTACGTATTTTCAATGTCACCGGGACCGTTACTGCCGCAACCACAGCTTCAAGGATCTCGGCGACCAGCCTTTCATCCTGCAACAAGGCCGAGCCTGCAAGCTTTTTGCAGACGTTTTTCGCGGGGCAACCCATATTGATATCAATGATTTGCGCACCGCGCATCACGCAGGCGCGGGCTGCGGCGGCCATCTGCGCCGGGTCCGAGCCTGCGATCTGCACCGCGACCGGTTCGGCATCGAGGTCGATGTCGAGCCTGCGCCGCGACATCGCCGTTTGCCAGAGGCGTATATCGGCCGTGGTCATTTCGGAGGTGGTAAGACCAGCTCCAAATCGGCGGCAAATGCGCCGAAATGGCGCATCGGTCACACCGACCATGGGCGCGAGTACAAAGGGACTCGATAGTTCGTAAGGACCGATCTTCATCGCCCGCTCTTGTGCCCGACCGCCGCTATTTGAAGTCTTCTATGGCGCAACGCAGCTGCGCATCCGACTGCCGGTAGCAGACGTTGAGTTTGAAGCCGGTCGCCTCGAGAGGCGGTGACGCAATGGTGAATACCGCATTGAATGACTCACCGGCGGGAATTGTCTGCCGTGGATCGGCATTCTCAACCAGGTAGTCGGCGGGATCGAGCACACGGCTGCCGACGATTTCCTCGAATCGATCTGTGAGCGAAACGTGCACCAGCGGATAGGGCAGCGCCTCGGCCGATGTATTGCCAATGCGCGAATAAATGGTCAACACCTGGCTTTCCTCGTCAGTGCTGCCCTTGGTAGCCTCGAAACGCCAGCCCTTGATATCCCAGGACGGTGTCACCGGGCTGCCGACCATGCGATAAATCGGTGCGATGGTCTTCTGGAAAGTTGGCGAGGTCGCGAACGCGGCGCGCGAATGATGGATTACCTGCGCCAGCAGCACGACAAACAGCAGTGTCGCCGCGCTGATCATGCCGATGCGACTCGCACCCTGCTCGTGACGGCCACGCCTATCCTTGTCATTGCGGGCTTGCAGCTGGATCGTCGAAGCCGCGCGACGTTCCGCGGCGAGGCGTGACTTGTCGAGGTCATGATGGATGAATTCGCCTTCCATGATGATGGTTTCCATCAACGGGTTAGCGCTTTCCTTTTCGCTCTCGGGCTCCGTTAGCTCGAGCGCGTCTTCGAACCGGATCGGTTTGTGGGCGGTGTCGTCGTTGGCCGGCCGCTTCGAAACTTTCTCGCGTGGATTTTCCGCCTTGGCTGCAATTTGTTTTTGCACAATGGTCGAGGTAAAGCCATCCTCATCCTCCACGGCGATCGCCAGCAGATCCTGGTCGATCATACGGTTGATGGTCATCTCTTCTTCGGACAATTCCGGTACTTCGATGATCTCGGGCTCATCGAAATCGATTTCTTCCTCGAGCACATCCTCGATGGCAAATTCGAGTCCCGCCTCGGTCTCGAATGCGGCTGCCAAAAGATCGTCTTCGATCGAGGTTTCCGGCTCGTCCTCGAGGATTGCTTCAACCGCCTCGGGTTCCTCGAGCTGCTGATGCATGCCGCTCAGGTCGATGCCCATTGCTTCGGCCTGGATAGCAAATTGCGTATCCATGTCGGGCGGTTGTTCCTCTTCCTCGACCACTGCCTCGGCGACGATGACTGCCGTTTCCTCCACCGGTGCCTCAATTGTTTCCTCAACCACCTCGATGCCGGACAGGTCCGGGGTTTCTTCGACGGCGCCGAGCAGGTCTTCCCATTCAGCCGGCTCACCAAATACCAGGTCGATCTGTGAATCGTCCGGGGAACGTTCGGGCTCGACGGAAACTGCGGGCTGTGGAGCGGCGACCGGCGGCGCCTCCGCATCGAAGTCTTCCGGCAGCGGCGTGTTATCGTCAAAGCGCATCGGCTCGTGCGTTATGGTTGGCGTCGGGTCCGGTTCGAACTCGTCGTCGTAGGGATCGTCTTCCGGATCGAGCACGCGCCATTCGACACCGGTATCCTCGATGTGAATATCTTCACCGGCAAGCTGATCCAGCGTTTTAAGGAGCGCGGCACTTTGTGCAGCCGAGATCGTTTTCGGCGGTGGCCCGGCCTCAAGCTCCCCGGATTCCTGCAAGCCACTGTCGCTATCGACCGGCGAAGATTTTGATGTGCGTGCGGCCGCCGGACTTTCCTCCGACAGATAGGCAAGCGCATTGAATGCGGCGCCGCATCCGCCGCAACGAACCCTGCCCGCCGCCTGCTTCAACACCTGAGCTGTGACGCGAAACGCTACGTCGCATTCGGGGCATTGGGTATACATCGCTCAGCCCTCGATCCTTCGACCAGTCAATCGCGCCCAGATCTGCCCACCCTGCTGCCTGTAAGTCGGTTCATCGAACTCAATCCAGGGCCGATAGGCGCTGAGCACTTCATCTATCTGCTCGGAGAGTATGCCGGATAGGGCGAGCACACAACCGCCCGCAACATGCGCTGCAATCGATTCGGCGAACTGCACCAGGGGACCCGCGAGAATATTGGCAACGACTACATCAAAGGTTCCGTGCACTTGCCGCGGACCGTCGACCAGGCTCAATCGGTCGCCGACCTGGTTGCGCGCCGCGTTCGCGCGGGTCGCAATAATCGCCTGCGGGTCTATATCCATGGCAAGCGCATGTGAACAGCCAAGCAACAATGCTGCGATCGCAAGCACGCCGGATCCGGAGCCATAATCCAGAATCGTCTTGTTGTCGAGATCGAGGCTGTCGAGCCACTCGAGGCAAAGCGCCGTTGTCGCGTGGGTACCGGTGCCAAAAGCGAGACCGGGGTCGAGACGCACGACGATTGCGTTGCTATCAGATGCGACTGCGTCACCCGGGCAAATCCACAGCCGTGAGCCGAATCGCATCGGCCCAAAGTCCCGCATCCATTCGCGTTCCCAGTCGCGATCCTGGAGATCTGTGACCTGGTTTGGCGGCAAGGCTGAAATCCCGAGCGCCTGGCACAAATCTGAGCGCAGCGCGTCGAAGTCCGCAGCACCTGAAAACAGCCCGGTGATACGCATCGCCGGCCACAATGGAGTTTCACCCGGTGCGGGTTCGAGCACAGGAGTTTCGCCAGCGTTGCTCAGCGTGATTGCAGCGGCGCCGTGTCGCAAAAGAACGTCTTCGACGATTTCCCGATGCAGCGTTTCAAGATCCATGACAAATTGTCGCCAATCCATCGCTGTCAGGGTGTGCTCCCGATCACACTAGACCGAGCCGTTTCTCCAGGTAATGGATATCGGTACCGCCTTGTTGAAACGCCAGGTGCTGGAAGATTTCCTGGTGTAGCGGCACATTCGTCTTGATGCCTTCAATAACGATTTCGGTCAGCGCATTGCGCATCCTTGCGAGTGCTGCATCGCGATCGCCACCATGCGTGATGATCTTGCCGATCATGGAGTCATAATAAGGTGGCACTTTATAACCGCTATACACGTGACTGTCGACGCGTACGCCGGGACCCCCGGGCGCGTGCCACAGCGTGATCAGTCCGGGGCAAGGCATGAACGTTTTTGGGTCCTCGGCATTGATGCGGCATTCAACTGCATGCCCGAGGATGCGCACCTGATCCTGGGTTACGCTGAGGGTCTCGCCGGCCGCGATGCGCAGCTGCTCGCGAACGATGTCGACGCCCGTAATCATCTCGGTCACCGGATGCTCAACCTGCACGCGCGTGTTCATTTCAATGAAATAGAATTCCTTGTTCTCGTACAGGAATTCAAAGGTCCCGGCGCTGCGATAGCCGATTTCCTGGCATGCTCGTACGCATCTGTCGCCGATGCGACTGCGCTGCTCCTCGCTGATGCCGGGTGCGGGCGCCTCTTCTACAACTTTCTGGTGGCGGCGTTGCATCGAGCAGTCGCGTTCACCGAGGTGTATCGCGTTGCCATGATTGTCAGCCAGTACCTGGAATTCGATGTGTCGAGGTTTGCCGAGAAACTTCTCCATGTACACGACGTCATTATTGAATGCCGCGCGTGCCTCGGCCTTGGTTACCGCGATCGCGGCCAGCAAGGATGCTTCGACGTGCACGACGCGCATGCCACGGCCGCCGCCTCCGCCAGAGGCCTTGATAATAATCGGGTAGCCGATGGACCGTGCGATGCGCAGGTTTTCGTCCGCGTCGTCACCCAGTGGTCCATCTGAGCCGGGCACGCATGGCACACCGGCCGCTTTCATCGAGCGGATCGCAGACACCTTGTCACCCATCAATCGAATGGCGCTCGCGGGCGGGCCGATAAAAACAAAGCCGCTCGACTCGACGCGTTCGGCAAAATCCGCGTTCTCGGAAAGAAAGCCGTATCCCGGGTGAATGCCGACAGCGTCGGTCACTTCGGCGGCGGCAATGATAGAGGGCATATCGAGGTAACTGTTGATCGATGGCGGCGGGCCGATACAGACGGTCTCGTCCGCGAGCAGAACGTGCTTGAGATTGTTGTCCGCGGTGGAATGTACGGCAACCGTCTTGATGCCCATCTCGCGACAGGCTCGTTGCACGCGCAGCGCAATCTCGCCGCGATTGGCTATTACAACTTTATCTAGCATTCTGGCGACGCCCGCTTAATGCCGCTGATCGATGACAAACAAGGTCTGCCCATACTCGACCGGTTCGCCGTTCTGCACCCGGATCGACTTGATCACCCCCGATACTTCCGACTCGATCTGGTTCATCATCTTCATGGCTTCAATGATGCACAGCGTATCGCCTTCATTGACGCGATCGCCGACCTGCACATACGGCGCAGCCCCCGGCGACGAGGCACCATAGAAAGTGCCGACCATGGGTGCCGTTACCAGGTAGCCGTCGTCCTCGGTTTCTGCCGCCGCCACCGCCGCGGTCGGTGCCGGGCCGGCTGCGGGCGCCGCCGCCGCGGGCGCAGCCATTGGCATCGGTGGCGCACTGTGCGAGTAGCGACTGATACGAACCGATTCTTCGCCCTCGGTAATTTCGATCTCGGCGATACCTGACTCATCGAGCAATTCGATCAGTTTCTTGACTTTACGTATGTCCATTAATGCTCCTCGGCCTTCGAGATGTACCGATCTGCGGCATGAATTGCCAATTCGTAGCCAAATGCACCGAAACCGAACAGGCACGCTTTGGCGATGTCGCTGAAGTAACTCTTGTGCCGATGCTGCTCTCCGGCAAAGATGTTACTCAGGTGAATTTCGATAAAAGGGATGTCCACGACAAGTAGCGCGTCGCGCAGGGCCACACTGGTGTGAGTAAAGGCGCCCGGATTGATTATGATAAACGCTACCTTGTTCTTGCCGGCTTTCTGAATGCGCTCGATCAGCTTGTGTTCGGCATTGCTCTGACAGCAGTCGAGCCTGTGACCGAGCTCCTCCGCTGTGTCAATGCAGTTGGCCTCGATGTCCTCGAGGCAAGTCGCAGCGGAAAGCTCGGACCCCTGCGTGCCGAGCAGGTTCAGGTCAGGGCCGTGTAACAGCAGGAAATCGGGCATTCTTATTCTTATCTTCCTGTTTGCCGAATTTAGACGCAATTCTAACCACGTTCTTAGACTTTCACACAACTTATTCTGTGACAGTTAGCTCACTCTCAGCATTTCAGGGGGGTTCTGCGACTTGCGGGGCCGCGTTGCGGCCGTGCCCGGCTTGCGCACGCGCAAGATCCTTGAGTCTGTATTGCGGCCAGCGGCTGCACCAGATTGGTGCAGATTCAGTAACTGTCAGCGGGTCAAAGGAGGCGGGCCGCAGTACGGGCGCCTTCGAGATCAATTTCGCCGCGATCAAGCCGGTCCAAAACCTCGACGAAGCTATCGAGTTGTTGCTGGTGAATCTCGCCCATGTGTGCGCCTACCAGAATCCCGTCCCTGGTCACTACCATCGTGAACGGCAGGCCAATGAAACTGACCCCCGATGATTCCGCGGCTGCCATCGCATCCTGCTCGCCAACGAGGATGGGATAATTAAACTGCGCCTGTTCCGCGTAGGCGACGACCGGACCGGGAAATTCGACCGCGATTCCAATGACCTGGAAATTTTCCGCACCATGTTGATCCTGGAACGCTTTCAGCAGCGGAATTTCGCGACGGCAGGGCGCACACCAGGTCGCCCAGAAGTTGATGATGCGATGTTTGCCATGCCACTCCGAAATATTGCGTACCTTGCCGTCGAGGTCGGCGAGCTCGAAATTCACCGCGACCGGTTCGCTCCGCGAAATCGGCGCCACGGGCATTACGGGTTCAGGCATTTGCGCACGGTTCAGGTACAGGCTGAAGCCGAGCGCTGTCGCGAGGATTGCGACGCTGATTACCAATGCTATTTTTTTCACAGTGCGCTGTTACAACTCCACGGCTTTTCTGACGTGCTCCGCAAAATCCTCTGCGTCCATGAATCCTACCACTTCGTATCCATGCCGTTGCTCGCCATTGCTGCCAAAGAAAATGATGGTCGGCGGGCCGAATACGCCGAAGCGCTTCAGCAAGGCCTGGTCATCAACGTCATTCTTCGTAACATCGGCTTGCAGCAACACGGTATTCGCCAGCGCCGCCTGTACACTCTCGTCGGTGAAAGTGTATTCCTCCATCTCCAGGCAGGACACGCACCAGTCCGCATAGAAGTCCAGCATCGCGGATTTACCCTGCCCCGACGCAGTCGCGAGTTCGCGATCAAGGTCGTCAACTGTCTTGATGCGCTGAAATTCAACGTGCTGACGTTCGGCAACCACGATGCCGCTGCCAGCGGCGAAATTCACATCCGCCAATGGTCGGAGAGGGTTGCTGGCGCCGGTCATGGCACCGAACAACATAGCCAGGCCGTAAATAATGGCGAGCAAACCGAAGCCCTTGCCCAGTTTCTGCACTGTTGTCGACCCGGGCGTCAAGGTCGTCAGGCCACCCAGGAATACGCCCGCCATGAAGGTCAGCAGGGCCCACAGCGCGAGCGTAACGGTGCCGGGCAAAATCCGCGACAGCATCCAGATTGCGAGTCCCAGCAGCATGAAGCCAAACGCGGTCTTGACCGCCACCATCCAACCGCCAGCCTTTGGCAGCAGGTGCCCCTGGGCTGCCCCAACGATCAACAGTGGCGCACCCATGCCGAGACTCATGGCGAACAGTGCGGCACCGCCGCGCAGCACGTCACCGGTTTGCGCCATCACGGTCAGTGCCGCGATGAGTGCCGGCGCGACGCATGCGGTCACAATCAGTGCCGACAGAGCACCCATGATGAATGCACCAATCGTCGTGCCACTTTTCTGGTTTCCACTCACGGTCGCGAGGCGGCTTTGAATCGCGCTCGGCATCTGCAGGTCATAGCCGCCAAACATGGCCATAGCGAGCAACACGAAGAAGCCGGCAAAAACAATCAATACCCAGGGCTGATTGAACATCGCCTGAAGTTGTGCGCCGGCCGCAGCTGCTGCGACACCCGCGGCTGTGTACACAAGAGCCATGCCCATCACATAACTGAATGCCAACGTGAAGCCACGGACCGGGCTGGTGTTGCCGCCTTCGCCCGCGATGATCGAGGTGAGTATCGGGATCATGGGTAAGACGCAGGGCGTAAATGCGAGCAGCAAGCCGAGGCCAAAAAAGGTGCCAATGACGACCCAGATATTGCCGGCGACGATGAGCTGCGCCAGCCGACCCTGCTCTGAAACCATCGTCGTTTCACGCGCACGAATCATCGACAGATCGGTGATTGCAGTCGCCGCCGGCAGCGCCACGCTGAGAACTACTGTTTGCGGCGAGTAACACAGGCCGGCATCAGCACACCCCTGGTAGCTGACTTCAAGCTCAAGATCCGTTGCCTCCGGTGTCGCACGGGCTATTGTCAGCCTGCCGATGACTTCGTCGTAATAGACTTCGGAGTCGCCGAAGTATTCGTCAGAGTGCATCTTGCCTGGTGGCAGTTCGAGCCGGCCGGCCAGCGCATTATCGGACAGCGACCTGACGCCGATCTTGCTCTTGTAGAGGTAATGGCCCGGGACGATGCGAAAGCCCAATTCGACCGTGTTGCCATCGACGGCGAACAGGGCAGGGAAGAACACTTCTTCGACCGGCAGAAAATCGCCCATCGTAGACCGGCTGCTGCCAGCCGCGCCGCCGAGCACCCCCTGGCCGGCACTGCCAGTGAGCGACGCCAGGTCCAGCCTGGCTTTTTTTAGCGCCACAGTTTCGGTCCATGCCTGCATCGGGTAACAGATCCCGCCGTCCCAGCAGCCACGGCTCTTGATGGTCAGCTCTATCGACTGCGGTCGTTCGCCGGCAATTCGATAAGGCACGCTGACATAAAAGCGCTCGCGAAAGATCTGTTGCTTGCCGAAATACTCGTCTTCATGGCTCTCGCCAGCAGGCAGGCGGGCCTCGCCGAGGCTTACATTAGCGGTACTAGTTTCAAAGGCGAGTTCGCTGCGGTAAAGGTAATAGCCGTCCTCGATGGCCCAGTCGATTTCCAGGGCATCGCCCGTGTCGCTTACCACGTAACGATAGGCTTCCTCAGGTCGCAGCGGCTCATCGCCCTGCGCGCCGGCGGTGGGCAGGCATTGCAGCGCCAGCAGGAGCACGGCACAGGCTCTATAGAATCTGGTCATGGACGGCGCAGGATACTGGCGCCGGCGGCCAAAGTCACCGAACTGGTTCCAGTTTTGCGGACATTTTGCGCACCGCCGTACTTGAAATTTGCCGCCGCGGCCCTATGATTAGCACTCCTCGGGGACGAGTGCTAACAACTCTACTCCGGAAACTGATTAAATTCAGTTATAAATCAATAGTTTACAGGAGAAAAACCATGAAGATTCGTCCGCTTCATGATCGTGTCATCGTCAAGCGCATGCAGGAAGAGCGCACCTCGCCCGGTGGAATTGTGATTCCGGACGCGGCAACGGAGAAACCGATCAAGGGTGAAGTAATCGCTGCCGGCAACGGCAAGATTCTGGAAAACGGCGACGTCCGCAAGCTTGACGTCAAAGTAGGGGACAAGGTCCTGTTCGGCAAGTATGCCGGAACAGAGGTCAAGGTCGACGGTGAAGAACTGCTGGTGATGAAGGAAGACGACATCATGGCGGTCATCGAAGCCTAAGTAGATAAACAGAGGAAATAGAAATGGCTGCTAAAGAATTACGATTTGGCGACGACGCACGGCAGAAAATGTTCGCAGGCGTGAACGTTCTGGCGAATGCGGTGAAAGTGACCCTCGGTCCTAAAGGTCGCAATGTCGTGCTCGACAAAAGCTTTGGCGCACCGACAGTCACCAAAGACGGTGTCTCGGTCGCAAAGGAAATTGAGCTCGAAGACAAGTTTGAAAACATGGGCGCGCAGATGGTGAAGGAAGTCGCTTCGCAGACGTCTGACGTCGCGGGTGACGGCACTACCACGGCAACGGTTCTCGCACAGGCAGTGCTGCGCGAAGGCCTGAAGTCAGTTGCTGCTGGCATGAATCCAATGGACCTGAAGCGCGGTATCGACAAAGCCACGGCTGCCATGGTCGTTGAGTTGCAGAAGTTGTCAAAGCCTTGCAAGGACGAGAAGGCGATTGCACAGGTTGGTTCGATTTCTGCGAACTCGGATACCGAGATCGGCGAGATCATTTCCAATGCCATGCAGAAAGTCGGCAAGGAAGGCGTAATAACCGTTGAAGAGGGCAGTGGTCTTGCGAATGAACTCGACGTTGTCGAGGGCATGCAGTTCGATCGCGGCTACCTGTCGCCGTATTTCATCAACGACCAGGCCAGCCAGCAGGTTTCGCTGGACAATCCGCTGATCCTGCTGCACGACAAGAAGATCTCGAACATTCGTGATCTGCTGCCGGTGCTCGAGAGTGTTGCCAAGGCCGGCCGTCCGCTCGTAATTATCTGCGAGGACGTGGAAGGCGAAGCACTGGCGACGCTGGTGGTCAACAACATTCGCGGCATCGTCAAGGTTTGTGCCGTCAAGGCGCCCGGCTTCGGTGACCGCCGCAAGGCCATGCTGCAGGACATCGCGATCCTGACCGGTGGCCAGGTCATCTCGGAAGAGGTTGGTCTGTCGCTGGAGAAAGCCACGCTGGATGATCTCGGCGAAGCCAAGAAAGTCTTGATCACGAAAGAGAACTCCACCTTGATCGATGGCGCCGGCAAGGCATCCGACATCAAGGGTCGCGTCGAGCAGATCAATCGTGAGATCGAAGATTCGTCGTCTGACTACGATCGTGAAAAGCTGCAGGAACGTGTTGCCAAGTTGTCCGGCGGCGTTGCGGTCATCAAGGTCGGTGCTGCGACCGAAGTCGAGATGAAGGAGAAGAAGGCTCGCGTTGAAGACGCGCTGCATGCCACCCGCGCTGCGGTTGAAGAAGGCGTGGTACCGGGTGGTGGTGTTGCGTTGATTCGTGCGGTTGCCGCCATCAAGAAACTCGTGGGCGACAACGATGATCAGAACGTCGGTATCAACATCCTGCGCAAGGCCGTTGAAGAGCCGCTGCGCCAGATCGTGAAGAACGCCGGCGGCGATGCCAGCGTGGTACTGAATGCAGTCGCTGCAGGCAAGGGTAACTACGGTTACAACGCCGCGACCGGCGAGTACGGCGACATGATCGAGCAGGGCATCCTGGATCCGACCAAGGTTACGCGTTATGCACTGCAAAACGCCGCCTCGGTGGCTGGCTTGTTGCTGACCACGGAAGCGATGGTTGCAGACGCGCCGAAGAAGGAAGCGGCCGGTGGCGGCATGCCGGATATGGGCGGCATGGGCGGCATGGGCGGCATGATGTAAGGCTGTTCCACCTGGTAAGACAAAAAGCCCGGCTGATGCCGGGCTTTTTTTTGCAAAAGGGGTCAGAGCCCTTTTGAAAAAAAAGGGCTCTGACCCCTTTTGCTCAAACAGGATTCCCGTCCCGCGATTTCCTGTCAATCCGCAGAAGTGCGGATACCCGATTTGACCGTTTGGCGATATATAAGTCATGTTGGCGGGAAACCGCCAGCAGTAAATGTGAGGAGGTGAGCGACATGTCAATGCTGAGAAAATTCGAACCCGGCAAGCTGGGTTTCGATGCGAAGCGAATGGGCCCTCTCACCCACAGCATGGAGGAGTTCTTCGAGGACTTCCCGCCACGCCGCTGGATGGAAAGGTATGAACCCTTCGCGTTTAAATGGCCGATGGGAATCGATTTCGAACGCAGTTTTCGACTCGACATTCTCGATCGGGACAAGGAGCTGATCGTCCGCGGCGAGTTACCTGGTGTCGACAAAGATGATATCGAGGTCACAGTTGCGGGTGACTACCTGACGATCAAGGCCGAGAGAAAATTTGGCGAGGAAATCAAAGAGGATGAGTTCTATCGTCATGAGCTCGGCTTCGGCGAGTTGACCAGGACGGTTACTCTTCCGGCCGAAGTGGATGCCGAAAAAATTCACGCCAAGCTGGAGGATGGGATCCTGACAGTAACCCTGCCCAAACTCCGTGTAGAAAAACGACGCACAGTGAAGGTCAGCTAGTACCAGACGTGCGCGTTTCGGTCGGGGTCAGACTCTTCTGAAAAAAGGGTCTGACCCTTTTTCTTCGGTAATAGATCCGAAAGCCCATGAGAACGGCGAATATGGCCGCGTAGTAAATGGCGTTGTCCGCGCCCTGTTTCACCTGCCACCAGTAGTGCCAGACGCCGAGCAGAGCCACCGCGTAGGCACTGTAGTGAAGTTTTTGCCAGTGCTGGCCGAGGCGGCGGCGCATGCCGGCAGTCGAGGTGATCGCCATTGCGGTGAGCAACAACAATGCCGTAAAGCCCAAGGTTATGTACGGCCGCTTCGTAATGTCCTCGATAATTGTCGGCGAAACCTCGCGCCATGGCAGAAAATACAGGCTCTGCTCGAGTAGCAGCCAGACCAGGAAGTGCAGCAGCACGTAGAAGAAGGTAAAAAGGCCAAGCATGCGGCGAAAGCGTGCCAGCCAGTTCCAGCCCGTCAGTTTTCGCAGCGGCGTGACGGCGAGTGTCAGCATAATGAAGCGAATACCCCAGGTGCCGAACCGGTCCTGCATCGCCTCAACCGGGTTCGCGCCGAGTTTGCCTGTAATTTCAAACAGGTCACCAATGACCAGCGCCGCCGGCAACAGGCAGAGCACGAAAACCAGCGGCTTCCAGATGAGCCGAATCTGCCGCAACTTTTCCATGCGTGTCAGTAGTTCTTGCGCAGGTTCATGCCATCGTAGAGGTAGGCCACCTGCTCACCGTAGCCATTGAACAGCTGCGTTGGGATACTCGGTGCAAATGCATTGGCGCCGATACGCCGCTCGGTTGCCTGGCTCCAGCGCGGGTGATCAACCTCGGGATTCACATTTGAATAAAAGCCGTACTCGTTCGGCTGTGCCATGTTCCAGCTGGCTTCGGGCATGCGATCGACAAAGCGAATGCGGACGATCCCCTTGATGCTCTTGAATCCGTACTTCCAGGGCACGACGAGGCGAATAGGCGCGCCGTTGGTTGCAGGCATGGACTCGCCGTAAACGCCGACTGCGAGAATACTCAGGGGATTGACCGCCTCGGCGATGGTCAGCCCTTCGCGATACGGCCACTGCAACAACCGTTGTCGTTGCCCGGGCATGCGCGTCGGGTCGTGCAGGGCCTCGAACGCGACGTATTTCGCGCTCGACGTCGGCTCGTAGTGCTTGACGACGTCGGCCAGCGAAATCCCGACCCAGGGTATGACCATGGACCATCGCTCTACGCAACGCAGCCGGTAGATACGTTCTTCCAGCTCAAAGGGCCGGATGAAATCATCGAAATCAAAGGTGCCGGTCTTGTTGCAATGGCCTTCGACGGTCACCTTCCAGGGCAGCGGATCGAAGTCGCCGCTGTACATGGCCGGATCTGATTTCCCTGATCCGAATTCCCAGTAGTTGTTATAGCTGGTGATGTCTTCGTAGCTGTTTGGCCGCTCGTCCGTGCTGAAGGCGCTTTTTCGCACGTCATTGAGCCGGGCCCGACGTTGATCGGGCACCACGGCACTGAGCGTCGGGCCCGCCAGGGCCAGCCCTGTAGCGATACCACCGGCGCGCATGAATTCGCGCCGGTTCAGGTAATTGGCCTTGCTGGTAATCTCGGACGGACGAATGTCGGACGGTTTTTTGATCAACATTTATGGTTTCCCAATTCGGCTCCTCTGCCTATAGACCCAATCTAGCGCAAATTTATTGCAGGCCGGTACATCAAAAGCCGCGCTTGTAATTGTTTGCGTGAGCCGTTACTTTGCACCTGACGACGTTGAAGGGGAGAGTAAGCAGGCTCTTCAGGCGCCAGCGACCGGGGGGCGGTGTGAGCCCCGGGCCCGAAATCTGCCGAAAATCACCCTGGAGTCGCTGTCCGAACGGTGCTTCGAAAGCGCCTGGTAGGCGCAGCCGGCTGGCCCTCGAGACGGGCTTCGGGTCAACAGATCCATGAGGTAGCCGCATCAAAAGTGGGCTACGAAACCGGGTGGTACCGCGAACGAACTGCATCGCCCCGGACGCAGCATCTGCGTTCGGGGCGTTATCTTATTTGGAGCAAGAGCTTGGCATTTAAAGAAGTACAGGCACGCTATGACGGACCGGCGCTCGAAAACGAAACGCTGGAATTCTGGCGTCAACACGATGTGTTTAAAAAGACATTGGCGAAGTCGGAGCACGGGCCGCGTTTCAGTTTCAACGAAGGTCCGCCGACCGCGAATGGCAAGCCAGGTATACATCATGTGCTCGCGCGCACCTTCAAGGATATTTTCCCGCGCTACAAGACCATGCGCGGCTATTTCGCACCGCGCAAGGCCGGCTGGGATACGCACGGCCTGCCGGTCGAACACGAAGTCGAAAAGCACCTCAACAAGATCGGCAGGATAGACAGCTACGACAAAGCGGAGATCGAGGCCAAAGTCGGCATCGCGGAGTTCACGCGCCTCTGCCGCGAGTCGGTCATGACCTATATCGGCGACTGGGAGAAGATGACCACCCGCATGGGTTTTTGGGTCAATCTCGACGAGGCCTATTACACCCTGGATAACAGCTACATCGAGTCGGTCTGGAGTTTGCTCAAGACCATCTGGGACAAGGGCCTGATTTACCAGGGCTACAAGGTCGTGCCCTACGATCCGCGCATCGGCGCGACATTATCGTCGCACGAACTTGCGCAGGGTTACCGCGAGGTCGAGGACCCGTCAGTCACGGTGCGCTTCAGGCTTGTGGGCGAAGAAAACACCTCTTTCCTGGTCTGGACGACCACGCCATGGACCCTGCCGTCGAACGTCGCGCTCGCGGTCGGCAACGACATTGACTACAGCTATTGCGTCGTCGATGGCGAAACCCTGATCGTGGCCGAGGCATTGCGCCCCGCAGTGCTGCGTGACCTCGAGCACACGGTCGTGAAGACCGTCAAGGGCAGCACGCTCGTCGGCACACGCTACCAGCGCCTGTTCGATTACCTGTGCGTCGAATCCGAGAAGGCATTCCGGGTCTATGCGGCGGATTTTGTGAGCACGGCGGACGGCACCGGCATCGTGCACACGGCACCGGCTTATGGCGTCGACGATCTCGCGCTTGGCAAGGCGCACGACCTGCCGGTGGTGCACGGCGTTGGTCTCGACGGTGACTTTATCGCCGATGTCGAGCCAGTGGCAGGCCTGTTCTTCAAGGACGCCGACAAGCCCTTGATCCGAATTTTAAAAGAACGCGGCCTGATGTTTCGCGCCGAGCGCTACAAGCACAACTACCCATTTGGCTGGCGCACGGGCGATCCGATCATTTACTACGCAAAGAACGCCTGGTACATCCGCACCTCGCAATTCAGCGAGCGCATGGCGGAATTGAACCGAAGCATCAAGTGGGTGCCGGAGCATATACGCGACGGACGCTTCGGCAACTGGCTCGAAAACAACGTCGACTGGGCGCTGTCGCGCGAACGCTTCTGGGGTACGCCGTTACCGGTCTGGACTGACGGCGACGACAATTACCGCATGATCGGCTCGGTGGCGGAGCTTGAGCAATTGGCTGGCCGGTCGCTGTCTGAGCTCGACCTGCATCGACCGGCAATCGACGATATCAGCTTCGAGCAGGACGGCAGGACCTGGCGGCGCGTACCCGAGGTCATCGACTGCTGGTTTGACTCGGGCGCGATGTCATATGCGCAGTGGCATTACCCGTTCGAGAACCAGGACGTATTCGAAAAGCATTTCCCGGCCGACTACATCTGCGAAGCCATAGACCAGACGCGCGGCTGGTTCTATACGCTGCACGCGATCGCCGCACTGGTATCCGACAGCGTTGCGTTCCGGAACTGCATCTGCCTGAGCCACATTGTCGACAAAGACGGTAAAAAAATGTCGAAATCGCTGGGCAACATCGTCGATCCTTACGACGTGTTTGACACCATTGGTGCTGATGCTTTGCGCTGGTACTTCCTTGCGCGGCTGTCGCCGGACGCGCAGAAGCGAATCTCGGTGGAAATCGTCGCGGACGTAGCCAGTTCCTTCATCAACACGTTCTGGAACACCTACGGATTTTTCGTTCTCTATGCGCGTATCGACAATATTGATTTGAGCCAGCCGATAGCGGTCGAAGATCGGCCGGAGATTGACCGCTGGGCCCTGGCACTCGCCCACCGGACTATCGAAACGGTGACCACGGCGCTTGACAACTTCGATGCGAAAACCGCAGGTGAGGCGATCGAAGCTTTCGTAGATCAATTGAGTAACTGGTACGTGCGGCGCAATCGCCGCCGTTTCTGGAAATCGACCGACGCCGCCGACAAGCGTGCTGCTTACCTGACCCTGTATGAATGCCTGATCACGGCACACAAGCTGATGGCGCCCTTTCTGCCGTTCCTGGCTGAGAGCGTGTACCAGAACCTGGTGCGTGGTGTGGACCGGAACGCGGCGGAAAGTGTGCACATGACCGACTGGCCATTGGCGAATCCGGCCTGGAAGAACGACGCGTTGTTATACGCGATCGGCGTTGTGCAAAAAGTCGTCGGTCTTGGCCGCGAGGCGCGCAACGAATCGGCCGTGCGGACGCGGCAGCCGCTCGCAAAATTGCTCGTTCGCGCGCCCGACGATGAGGCTGCCGCCGCTTTGCGCGCACACCAGGATCAGTTGCTTGAAGAGTTGAACATCAAGTCGGTTGAATTCATTGCTCGCGATGCCGACATTGTCAGCTATCGGATCAAGCCGAACTTGCCGAAACTGGGCAAAACTCATGGCAAGGAAATTCCGGCGATTCGCAGCGCGCTGGACGCTGCCGACGGTGCTGCGATTGCTGCTGCAGTTGCGCGCGGCGAGTCTTACCTGATAACGATTCCGAGTGGCGAACTGGCGCTCAACGCCAGTAACGTGTTGATCGAGACGAGTTCGGCCGAAGGCTATGCCTGCGCCGAGGACCTTGGTTATCTCGCCGCACTCGACACGACGCTGACTGATGCCTTGCGCGACGAAGGCGTGGCACGCGAGATCGTGCGCTCGGTGCAGGATGCGCGCAAACAGGCAGGCCTGGAAGTATCTGACCGTATTGTACTGGGCGTGTCAGGATCCAAGGCAGTCGAGAAATCACTGGCAACCCACCGCGACTACGTTATGCATGAGACGCTGGCGATCGATTGGCGGGTCGGGCAGGCGAAGCCACTGTTCACGATCGAGCGGCAGGTCGATGACTCGACGTGGACGATCGAAATTGCCATGTCCTGAACCGGAGCAATATGTCGGGCGTCATGCAGAGCCACGGAGTCCGATGGTCAATTTTTGAGCACCTTGACGCAGTTCTCGTTGCAAAAATTGGTAGTTGCGCGGCCTTAATGTTGTCTGCTATAAGAAACGCACGCAGGTATTTGAAAGACCAAGAGTAAAAAAGGACTTGCCGGCTGAGAGGACCGGGACTACAGGAGGTAGTCACTCAAAAGCGTAATGCAGTCGCTCCGCAAGGAAAAAAGCGGCTCAATAATAATTAAACGCTGGAGTGGACATGTCATACCACGTCGATCAATTTCACGCCGCAGTCTCGGTGCTGGCCGGCCATGGTCATATAAAACAAAGACTTATAAAAGCATACGGGCAGTACCTCGAGAGCATCGACGAGGATGAACTGCCGGATGCCGTACGCGAGACCTTCGTCGAGCTGCAGCGCAGCCTGCACCGGGTTGCGCCATTGAATGGCGAAGGCCCGGTCTGTGCCTCGGTGCGCAAGATGTCCGCGGAGGACGCCGGGGACTGCGCGGTGTCGATCGTGGCCATGTACCGGTCCATGATCGGGTATGCCGGCAGCGTCGAGCCGGGCCTGGCTCTCGGCCAGGAGAATCGCACCGCAGTACCGCCATTCCTGATCAAGTCCGTCTGACGCCCCGCCCCATTCAGAGAATCGGGTAGTACACATAGGTCAGCAAATCGGCCTCCGCCACTTTGGTCGGGTCGCTGACGTAGGATTCCCAGGCATTGCCATTACGTTCGATGCCGAGCGCCGCCAGGTATGCTGCGATCTTGCGGTGGGTAACGGCCAGTTCGCGATACGAACCCACATGCTTTACCCGGATGACCGTACCGGCGTGCGTGCTGCCGATACGGACGCCGCTGCCGTCGCTCGGCAGCTCGGTGCTGGAACCGCGCACCGGGATCGCCGCGTCAAAGCGTAGTTCTGTACCGCTGAACGAGCGCATGATCGACAGCGGAGCACCGGCCTCGCTAAGCCCGTGCGCATCGATAAAGCCGAGAATCTGAAAATATGCCTTGCCCATGGCGTCCGAGATCGACGCCGGGTCGGGCGCCGAGCTGGTTGCAAGGTAGGCGATCGGGACCGGCGCAACGACAAGCTGCTCGATTTCCAGGTCGCTGAAATCTGCACCGGGCAGCGTTGCGGCAATGGCGGCGAGACTCAGAAGCCCGCGCTCATAGTCCTTCCGGATGACACCGTTGAGCATCAGTGCCGCGTAGCGCCCAACCAGGTTGTAGCCATAGTCAGCCTCGAAGGACCATTGGACGGTCGTCGCTGTACCGGTGTCAACGAAGTCAAACCACGATCTGGCGGCGCCGGGCTCGCCAGGATTTATGCTCATGGCTATGTGTTCGTAGGGCCGGCTGTCGACGATCGTTTGCGTGCCCGAGCCGAGCACCGGTCCATCCCAGGTGATTGTGGCGCCGATCCCGCGCTCCGGACCGGCAAAAACAATGCGCGCGTTGGGGTCGGCTTCGAACGACGGTAACCACAGCCGGGCGCGATGAAAATCGTTCACCAGTGCGAACACGGTTACGGGCCGGGCAGCAATGTCAAGGCTGACGGTAACGCGGGCATGACGCGGCAACGACAATCCGATGACAACCAGCAGGATTATGAGCGCTGCAACAGCAGCAATGAGTTTTTGCACGGCCGGATTATTCCACACCGAGCCGCGCTTGGGCACAATGCCGGAATGAATAATGCCAACAACACAGAACTACCTATCGGCGTGTTCGATTCGGGGGTCGGCGGACTCACAGTGCTTAAAGCCCTGGCGGCGGAATTGCCCCACGAAGACCTGATCTATCTTGGCGACACGGCGCGCCTGCCCTACGGCACCAAGAGTCCGGCATCAATCTCGCGCTATGCCTGCCAGGCGGCGCGATTGCTGCAGCAACGCGAGATCAAGTTGCTGGTAGTTGCCTGTAATACTGCCACTGCGGTTGCGCTGGATCAGTTGCGCGCCCAGCTGCATCCCTTGCCGGTCATCGGCGTAGTCGGCCCAGGCGCAAACGCTGCCGTCGCCGCACGCCCGGGTGGCCGGCACCTGGTGCTGGCTACCGAGGCAACGGTCCGCCTGGGCGCCTATCGGCGCGCGATCCTGGAGCTCGATCCGTCGGCAAGCGTGCAGGAGCTCGCCTGCGAGTTGCTGGTGTCGCTGGCCGAGGAGGGTTGGAATGACGGACCAATTCCGGCAGCGATCATTGATCGCTACCTCGGCTCGCTTGGCGCGGCGGCCAGCGGCGTGAACAGCGTCATTCTGGGCTGCACGCATTTTCCACTGTTGCGCCAGGCAATCACGGCCGCATTTGCCAGCAATGTATCGGTCGTGGATTCAGCCAGCACGACGGCAGCGGTGGCGCGAAACCTGTTGCAGAACATGGGACTGGCGCGCGAGATCGGTCATGCAGGCTCAATGCTGTTGCTCGCAACTGACGGTACCAGCCGATTCGCTCGTGTCGGCGGCTGGTTCCTGGGCAAAAAACTGTCCGCCGGGGACGTGACACTGGTAGACCTGTGACATAATTTCACGCCTGCAAATTCGGGGGTACACCTAATTGAATACAAGACATTTGACGCACGCCGTACTGGCGTGCCTGGCGGCTGTTACGCTTAACGCTTGTGGCGCCGGCAGGCCGACGGAACCAACCGTGACAGCGGCAGTTACAGGTGAGCCGCGACCGGAAATTTACGCGGAGTTCACGCTAACGGCCGACCTTAGCTACTACACAGATGGGCAGCGCAAGATGATCGCGCTGCTCGTGGAAGCTGCACAGATTATGGACGACCTGTTCTGGCGACAGGCCTATAGCGATGACTACGAGGCCTGGCTGGCTTCGATCGGCGTCGCCGAAGCACGATTGTTTGCGGATCAGAACTACGGCCCCTGGGATCGGCTCGACGAAAACAGGCCGTTCATCGATGGCGTTGGACCCAAGCCGCTGGGTGCGAATTTTTACCCGCAGGACATGAGCAAGGAAGAATTTGAGACCGCCTACCTGCCCGGCAAAACCGGCCAGTATTCACTGATCCGGCGCAATCCGGCCGGTGAGCTCATTGTCGTTCCCTACCATATTGCCTACGCGACTCAACTGCATGCAGCAGCGGAGTTGTTGCGGCGCGCCGCCGGCTACGCGGAAAGTGCCGACTTTGCCAATTACCTCAAGCTGCGCGCGAACGCGTTGATCAGTGATGAGTACCAGCTCAGCGACCTTTACTGGATGGACGTCAAGGACAATGAAATCGACGTCGTCATCGGTGCCATTGAGACGTACGAAGATGCGTTGTATGGCTATCGCGCCAGTTACGAGGCGTATGTGCTTCTCAAGGACCTGGATTGGAGCGCGCGGCTGGCACGTTTCGCGACTTTCCTGCCGGAGTTGCAGGAAAACCTGCCGGTCGACGAACGGTACAAGCAGGAGTCCCCGGGCAGTGATTCGGACTTGAATGCCTACGACGTTATTTATTATGCCGGGCACAGTAATTCAGGCGGTAAGACCATCGCGATAAACCTGCCCAATGACGAACAGGTGCAATTACAAAAAGGTACGCGACGCCTGCAGCTGAAAAATTCGATGCAGGCGAAGTTCGAGAAAATTCTCGAGCCGATTGCCGATGAGTTGGTCGACGACTCACAGCGCCAACATGTCACTTTTGATGCTTTTTTTGCGAATACGATGTTTCACGAAGTCGCACATGGCCTGGGCATCAAGAATACGATTACCGGCAAAGGAACCGTGCGTGAGGCGCTGCTGGAGCTCGCTTCCAGCATGGAAGAGGGCAAGGCCGACGTGCTCGGACTGTATATGATCACCGAGTTGCACGATGACGGTGACATGGGCGAGCAGGAGTTGGAGGATTTCTATGTCACGTTCATGGCTGGCATATTCCGCTCGGTCCGTTTTGGCGCCAGCGAGGCGCATGGCAAGGCGAACATGGTGCGTTTCAATTACTTCCAGGAAGCAGGAGCGTTCGTGCGCGACTCCGAGTCAGGCAAGTACAAGGTCGACTTCGAGCGCATGCGGGCCGCGATCTACAGCCTGTCGCATGACCTGTTGGTGCTGCAGGGCGATGGCGATTACGCTGGTGCGCTGGAACTGACCAATACCAAGGGAATTATTGATCGCCAATTGCAGGCCGACCTCGATCGACTGACGACAGCGAACATACCGGTCGACATCACTTTTAACCAGGGACTGGCGGAACTCGGTCTGGATAGGGAATAAAACATGAAAAAATATCTCGGTATAGCGTTGCTGGTGCTGGCCGGTTGTGGCAGCGATGGACAGAGTGATAGCAAGGCTACGGACGAAAGACCAAGCTGGGAAGAGTTCGCAGCCGCGACCATCGCAGACTATTACAGGCACAATCCGGAAACGGCCGTCGATGCAGGCCTGCACCAGTACGACGGGCAGATGGGCGACATGAGCATGTCGGCGCTGCGAGCTTACGGTGTCTGGGCTGATGGTGTGATTGCAGACGCGTCCGCATACTCTGACCTCGAGGGAACCGAGGCTTTTGAGCGCGATTACCTGATCATGGCAATGAACAGCGGCCTGTTCGATCTGCGCGAGACGAATTACCTGACCAAGAATCCGCTGTATTACGCGCGCTTTGATGTCAGTGTCTATGTGGATCGCGAGTACGCAGCATTGGCAGATCGCCTGCGCGCCTACACGCAATACATCGCGCAAGTACCGGCGCGCCTTGCGACGATGAAAACAAATCTTGAGCCGCCGCTGCCGGCACCGTTTTTACGCATCAGCCAGGGTGTGCTGGCAGGGTTCGCCAGTTACCTTGAAACCACCGTGCCGCAATTATTTGCAGCAGTTGAAGATGAGCAATTGCAGCGCCAGTTTGCCGCGGCTAATGCCGATGCGATTGATGCCGTTCGTGAAGCGGTCGCCTGGCTGAACGGCCTGAACGCGACCGCGACTGAGGAGTATGCCCTGGGTGAGGAACGTTTCCTGAAGATGCTCAGGGCCAAGGAAGGCGTGGATGTGACGCTTGCCGAACTGAAGGCTGCCGGCGAGCTCGATTTGCAGCGCAATCTCAATATGCTGAATGATGCCTGCGCCGAGTTTGCTCCTGGCGAGAGCACCGTGGATTGCGTGGCGAAAGTACAAAATCGCAAACCGCCAGAGGGCCCCGTGGGCGGCGCGGCGCGGCAGTTGCCGGCACTGAAGCAATTCCTGATTGACAATGACATCGTCTCGATCCCCGGTGACGAGGATGCGCTGGTGGCCGAGGCGCCGCCGCATCGACGCTTCAACCTCGCTTACATCAATATTCCGGGCCCCTTTGAGACCGGGCTGCCATCCACGTATTTCATCGCGCCGCCGGACCCCGCCTGGAGTGAGGAAGATCAGCTCGCTTACATGTCAGGCGAGACAGACCTGCTCGCGGTATCAGTGCACGAAGTCTGGCCCGGGCACTTTTTGCAGTTCCTGCACAGTAATCGCACGGCGAATAATGTTGGCCGCCATTTCAGCACCTATACGTTTTCAGAGGGCTGGGGGCACTACACCGAACAGATGATGGTGGATGCGGGGCTTAGCGAGGGTGACCCCGAGGTGCGCATCGGTCAGTTGTTGAACGCATTGCTGCGCAACGTTCGTTACATGTCAGCAATCGGTTTGCATACCGAGGGCATGACAGTCGAACAGAGCGAACAAATGTTTCGCGACAAGGCATTCAAGGATTTTGGCAACGCGCAGCAGCAAGCCATTCGCGGTACTTACGACCCCGGTTATCTCAACTACACGCTCGGCAAGCTTATGATCAACAAGTTGCGTGACGACTGGACGCAAGGTCGCGGTGGCCGCGAAGCCTGGGGTCGATACCACGACCAGTTCCTGAGTTATGGGTCACCGCCGATCCCATTGGTGCGCCGGCAAATGCTGGGCGACGACTACGACGGTGACGCGGCTTTGCTGCCACACTAGCGATCAAAAAGGGGTCAGAGCCCTTTTCTTCCCACATATGTTTGCAGCCACATATGGAAAAAAAGGGCTCTGACCCCTTTTAGAGATCCTGCTTGCGGACATAGGGAAGCTGTTGGCCGAACAGGCTGCTCAGGTACAGGGTGTCAGCGGTTTCGAGCGCACCGGTTATCGCGGGAAAACGCGCGCTGGCGTCATGCAGGTTCATCAATACCTCGCCGTCAGCATTGATTGCGATGAGCTGCGAGTGCGGCACGGCTCGCGGTCGCAACTGTGCCGGAAAGCGTTGCAGCACCTTGCGCATTAACGGCTTGCCGGAATAGCGGTCGAGCAATGCATTGCGCGGTGCAATCAGGCCAATCCAGAAACGACCGTTACGGCCTGCATTGATGTTGTCCGGGAAAGCGGGCAGGTTGTCGAGTAGTACTTCGGTCGCGCCGGCGTCGGGACCGCTGAGCCAATGCTTTAGGATGCGATACGCGCCGGTTTCGGCGATCAGCAGAAATGACTGGTCGTCGCTGATGGCGACGCCGTTGGCGTAGTTCAGGCCGTGCAGCAGTATGCGCATGGTCTGTTGGTCGGGCCCGAAGGCGATCAGCCTGCCGTGACCGCCATGCTCCATGATATCGAGCAGGCTCGCCGCGTAGCTGCCACCGTGGGATGCGGCGCTGAACTTGCTGCTGGCCTCGGAAAAATAAATTGTACCGTCGCTGCCAATAGCCAGATCATTAGCATTCGGCAGCGGCTGGCCACTGTCGGCATCGAGCAGCGTTTCGACAGTGCCGTGCCGATCGATGCGCTGCAGCCCGAGGTAGGCGTTGGCCACCACCAGTGACCCATCGGCCATGGCTTCAATACCCAGTGGCCGGCCGCCGGTGCTCGCAAAAAGCTCAACTTTGCCACGGCCGTCGTAGCGCAGGATCGAGCCATCAGCGGAGGTGCTGTAAAGATGACCATCGATGCCGGCCGCGATGTCTTCGGGCCCGTCGTGCGGCGTGATATCGAAAGCGCGCGCGAAGTCGAGCGCATCGTTCGCATCGTACGGCACCACGAAGCCACGGTCGCTCGGCGCTGCCCAGGCCACCGGGTCGATTGGCACCGGCCACAGCAACAGGTAAAGGAGGGCGAGAGCCAGGGCAACGCCAATGGCCCCAAGTAGTCGCCTGACTTGCTGCACGGCTAGCGGCTACCGTCGATCATGCGCAGGAATTCAGCGCGCGTGCGGGCATCGGTGCGGAACAGGCCAACCATCTGGCTGGTTACCATCGAGACATTCGATTTATGTACACCGCGCGTGGTCATGCACTGGTGCACCGCCTCAACGACGACGGCAACCCCTTTGGGCTTGAGTACGTCGCCGATGCAATTGGCGATCTGCGCGGTCATTTTTTCCTGTACCTGGAAACGCCGGGCGAAGGCCTCGACAACCCGCGCCAGTTTGCTGATGCCGACGACCTTGTTATGCGGCAGGTAACCGATATGCGCCTTGCCGATGATCGGTGCCATGTGGTGTTCGCAGTGGGATTCGAAGCCGATATCACGCAACACGATCATTTCATCGTAACCTTCAACTTCCTCGAAGGTTCGTTTGAGATATTGGACCGGATCGTCCTTGTAGCCACTGAACCAGTCTTCGTAAGCGCGTGCAACACGTTTGGGAGTGTCGATGAGACCCTCACGATCCGGGTCTTCGCCAGCCCATCGCAGCAGCGTGCGGACCGCCTCTTCGGCGTGCTCACGCCCAGGCCTTTGCGGCTTGCTAGCCTTGCTGGTTTTTTTTCGCAATGTAGTTCCCCGGTATTATCGATTTAATTAAACGGATCGACTTAGACTGAACAGCTCACGCCCGTGCCGCCGAGGCCGCAATAGCCGCCAGGGTTTTTCGCCAGGTATTGCTGGTGGTAGTCCTCGGCATAATAAAAGGTATCGAGCGCACGAATTTCCGTGGTGATGGCACCGTAGCCGGCCGCAGCGAGCTGCCTTGCGTAGGCTTGCAGCGATCGTTCTGCCGCCTGCTGCTGCTGGCTGCTGTTGGTGTACACAGTAGACCGGTACTGGGTACCGACATCGTTGCCTTGTCGCATGCCCTGCGTCGGGTCATGGCTTTCCCAGAAGGTGCGCAACAGGTCGGTATAACTGATGACCGCGGGGTCGAATACCACCAGCACAACTTCCGCGTGCCCGGTGCTGCCGCTGCAGACCAGCTTGTAGCCAGGATCGGGGGTCGTTCCGCCCGCATAGCCGACCGCGGTCGAGTAGACACCGTCGAGTTGCCAGAACTTGCGTTCGGCCCCCCAGAAGCAGCCCAGGCCAAATACCGCCTGCTGCAGATGCTTCGGAAACGGTCCCTTGATCGGATTGCCGTTGACGAAATGGTTTGCGGAAACTTGCATGGCCATGGCAGCTCAGGTTTGTTCAGGATCTTGTTTGGCTGTGTCAATGTCCACTTCCACTTCTGCTTCGGTGGAAAGCTGCTGTGCGTCGAGGTCCGCCTGCGTATATGAGAATCGATGCACGAGCAGTTGCTCTTCGGTGGCTACCGGTTCGGCATCAACAAATCGTGGTCGATACAGTCGACTGCGCATTTCGCGGTGCACAGTGCGTTGCATGTTGTCGAAATTGACCGGTTGTGCATTGACGATGCGCAAATTGGTCGTATTGCCATTGGCCGAAATATCGAAGGCCAGCGTAATGCTGCCCTGTAACGACACGGCTGGCTGGTTCCCCGGCAACTCACTGCCGGGTGGAGTGACGGACTTGGGCAACGGCCGTTCCCGCAACAATACCGCCTGCTCCAATTGTTCGTGACGAGTATCCAGGCGCTCGTCGCTCTCCGAGAGGAAGTTCCACGCTTCCCGGTAGACGGTAAACGCGCGCGGCGTATTGCCCTCAAACATGTAGTAATCGCCCAGGGCGAGGCTTGCGCGGGCAACGACCAGCCAATCCGTGGAGGGGTGCTCGGTCGCAATTCGCATCGCCCGCCGGAAATGAATCTCGCCCGCCGTTAACCCGGTCTGCATTCCCGTCTGGGTTCCGGAGGTGTCGAAATAAAAATAGGTCCGGCCGAGGCGAATCAGTGGTTCGACCAATTGCAAGTCATCCTTGCCAAACTGCATCTCGATGATGCGAATGGCGCGGCGCAACGTTACCCGCTCATCGTTAATGAATCCGGCACGATGCTGCCAATCTGCGCGACGCAGAAGCGAAGGCACAAACTCTACTGATTCTTCATCATAGGCATGCGCATACAGGCCATAAATGATCTCCTGTATCTCTCTTGCACCTTCTACCGATCCGAGCCGGAGATTGGCCTCTGCTAAAGATTCGAGGATCTCAACCTGCTGCAGATTGTGCGGGCCTTCGTTGACATGCGTAACGTGCACGGCACGCGCGAATGTTTCGCTGGCCAGATCCGGCCGGCCACCGTCCAGCTGAGAAGCGCCGAGACCCTTGAGCGGGTTCACCAGCTGGCCGTTCAGTCGATCCTCGTTGGTCTCGATGATTTCAATCGACGTCATGAAATTTTGCTGCGCGGCATCGTATTGACCTGTGTAATGCTGCACGATCGCAAGGTTGATCAGGGCTTTTGAAAACTCGGTTGACTTCGGGCCTTTGACTTTCAGGGTCAGTTCCACAACGCGCTTGGCAACCGTGTCGGCCTCGTCATAGACGCGATCCTTGATCAGCTGCAGATAGCGCGAATACTGATACATCAGTTGCTCTTCGTCCGATGCGTCCGGCGGCAGTGTCGGGCCGACTTCATCCCCCGGATCCGCTGCCGGGCTATCGACAGTCTCCGGTTCTTCGGCAACCGGCACGACCTGCTCGTCGATGGGTGCGGCGGGCGACGCTTCCGGTGGTAATTCCTGCTCCGGCAGCGGCGTCATTTCCGGCGCCATTTCCGGCGCTATCTCGGGCGTAATCTCTTGCGTAATCTCAGACGTGATCTCCGCTGGCGGCACCAGGTCGTCGGCAAATACCTCGGCCGCGATCGGGTCCAGCGCCGCATCGCTGGCCTGGTCTGACCCAGCCGCTTGCTCGCCAGCTTCCTGGGCATGCAGATTGGCGGCTATCAGTAGCAGGGTAATGCGTGGCAAATATCTCATTTGTTGTCTTAGGACTTGAGTTGGCGGGAGAAGTTCGCGATTCATTGACGCTGTAGCTCGCCGCTACTATACCGGATTTGCTACAGATTCAGTCCGAGTTGTTGCACTCCAGGCCGGGCAAATCGCGTGCAATCGAGTGTCCGCTGGTAGCGATCGCCGGCAAGGCCGAAACGCTTGCAGGCATTCTGAAAGCGCTTGCTGAGTACATCCGCATAAGGCCCGCGGCCTCGCTGTCGAACACCAAATCGATTGTCATAATCCTTGCCGCCACTTGCCTGCCGAACCAGGCTCATGACATGCGCGGCGCGATCGGGAAAATGCGCCTGCAGCCACTCGATAAACAATTCCCTGACTTCGTGCGGCAAGCGCAGAAAAATATAACTCGCATGTGTCGCCCCGGCTTCAGCGACAGCTTCGAGGATGCGCTCGATCTCGGCGTCGTTAATGGCCGGGATTATCGGCGCTACCAGCACACTGGTTGGAATTCCGTTGCTGCTCAGGACCTTAATTGCTTTCAGCCGGGCTTCCGCCGAGGGCACCCTTGGTTCCATGATGCGTTTCAGCTTGACATCGAGTGTCGGCACGCTGACAGCCACGGAGCAAAGATTGCGCTCGGCGAGCCAGGAAAGCAGGTCGATGTCGCGCGTAATGAGGGCGCTCTTGGTGATCAGGTTGACCGGATGCTGATGGCGCTTGAAGACCTCGAGCAATGAGCGTGTGACCAGGGTCGATTTCTCAGCAGGCTGGTACGGATCGGTATTCGCACCAATGGTAATTGGTTCGCATTCGTAATCGCGCTGCTCCCAGGCAGCCAGCAGACGCTCGGCGGCGTTCGGTTTGTAAAAAATGCGCGTTTCGAAATCGAGCCCGGGCGACAGGTCGAGGTAGCTATGGCTGGGGCGCGCGTAGCAGTATATGCAGCCGTGTTCGCACCCCTGGTAGGGGTTGATCGAGCGATTGAAGGGTACGTCAGGTGATTCGTTACTGCTGATAATTCGCCCGGCCTGCATGGCGGTCAGCACTGTGCGCGGCGCAATCTCGCTGCTCCGCTGGGCCTCTTCCGCAGAAAACTCAAGTTGCTGACGGGCGAAACGTCCTGCCGGTGCCGACACGGCACCTCGGCTCTTATGTACTGGCATGAGCGCGCTCAATAGCTGTATGGACGTACAGTATACGCTAATTCAATACCCGGTAGCCTCGACCACGCATGCAACGCTTGAACACTTCCTGGCGCTCGCGGTCGGCTTCGAGCCCGGAATCCGTACCGCCGTACACCGCGCCATAGGCTGCATCCTCGCCGGCGTCGCCACGACCCCCGATAGAGCCGACCACGGCGCCAATCGCGGCCCCAAGTCCCGCGCCCTTGGCGGTCCCTTTCGCGATCGAAATTTCCTCGGTATAGGCCTCGCACTCCTGCCAGTCTATGGCCATGGCGTCGGCATCGACGCCCTTGGTATCAATGATCGGGTCGGGGTGTGCGGCGCAGCCTGCGAGCTGCCCGGCCAGGGTCATGGCGGCAAGCATAAAGAATGTACGCATAGTTTCACCGAGGCTTGTTAATCTCTGCTAGCAATAACGTGTCAATTAGCCCAACGTTGACAGCATACGGACTATTCGATGGCTTCAAGCTCACATAATTCCACTGCGAGAGCAATTCTTTACGCTTTTATCGCGAATTTCGGTATTGCACTGGCGAAGAGCTGGGCAGCGTGGCTGACAGGTTCGGGCAGCATGCTCGCCGAAGCGATTCATTCTTACGCAGATACCGGCAACCAGGTGCTGTTGTACCTGGGCCTGAAGCAGGCGCAGCGGCCGCCCGACAGCGAACACCCTCTTGGCTACGGCAAGCTCAGCTATTTCTGGAGTTTTCTGGTGGCCCTGATGTTGTTTTCTCTCGGCGGCGTATTTTCAATCTACGAGGGCCTGCACAAGCTCAGTGAGCCCGAAGGCCTGTCGTATCTCTGGATTGCAATTGCAGTACTGGTCGCGGCGATCGCGTTGGAGAGTGGCTCGCTGCTCGGCTGTCTCAGGGAGATCAAACTGATTCGCGGCAACCGGCCGTTCCGCGCCTGGCTTAAGGGCACGCGCAACGCCGAACTCGTGGTCGTACTGGGTGAGGACATTGGCGCACTGGTAGGACTGCTGCTGGCGCTTGGCTTCCTGTTGCTGGCCGCAGTCACCGGCAATCCTGTTTATGACGCGATCGGTTCGATCTGTATCGGTGTCGTACTGCTCGTGATCTCGGTGTTTATCGCGATGCGCGTCCGATCTCTGCTCGTCGGTCGCTCCGCCGACCCGGAGATCGTGGCCGCGATCAACACGATTATTGCCACGCAGCCCGGCATCGAGAAAGCATTCAAGGTGATCACGATCCAGTTCGGCCCGGATACCATGCTGGCGGCTAAGGTGCGCATCAGCGCGGGTGTGGACATCGAAACCGCCATTGCGCATATCAATGCGCTGGAGTGCACGCTCAAGCAGCATGTCCCACATCTTGCCTGGTGCTTTATTGAGCCCGACGTTGAGGACTAGTTTGCCGAGGCCTGGTACACATGCACATCGCGTTGCGGGAACGGAATCGAAATTCCCTCCTCGTCAAATCGCTTCTTGATCGACTCGGTCAGGGCAAACAATACGCTCCAGTAGTCTTCGGTTCTGGCCCAGGGGCGGACCACGAAATTAACGCTGCTGTCGGCGAGCTCCGAGACGGCGACCGTGTACGCCGGGTCCTTGAGTACGCGGGGCTCGGCATCGAGAATTGCGGTGAGCGTTGCGCGCACCTTGTCCAGGTCGTCGCTGTAACTTACTCCGATCAGCATGTCTATGCGGCGCGTGTCGTTAGCGGAGTGGTTGGTAATTATACTGTTCATGACCTGCCCATTCGGCACGATGATGCGCTTGTTGTCGCCGCTCCTGAATATTGTGGTCAGAATCTGTACCTCGACGACGGTACCGGAAATACCAGCGGCTTCGACAAAATCGCCGACCCGGTATGGCCGGAACAGCACGATCAATACGCCGGACGCAAAATTTGCCAGTGAGCCCTGCAAGGCCAGGCCCACGGCCAGTCCCGCGGCACCGAGTACGGCGATAAACGACGTCGTCTGGATGCCGAGAGCGCTGATCGACGCGATCAGCACAAACGTCAACAGCACCATGCGAACGAGATTGCAGGCAAAGGTTTCGAGCGTCGCATCGATCTCCTGCGCCTGCATGAGTTTGCGCAGTCCGCGCACCAGCAGGCCGATAGCCAGCCTGCCGAAATAGAAAATCGCGATTGCAGTCACGACGTTGATGCCGAATTCGACACCCGTGGTTTGCAGGGTTGCGAGCAAATCGTTCCAGCTCGTTCCCAGCTCAGGAAGTTGTGTTAAATCCATCAGAATAACTCTCTGTTTTATAAACTATTTGTAGAATTGGCTGGTAAGCAGGCTATTGTCCGGGCGTGCCTTCGATGCCGGCCTGGAGGCGGTAGATCCGGTAAGGCCCGTTCGCCTTGATGTGCTCGCGCGACTGCAATACAACATTGAAAAGTGCGCTGTCCGCAACGTACAACCAGCCGTCCGGGCCGAACGACAAACTGTCGGCCCAGCGAATCCGCTGCGAGCGCACCAGGGTTTTTGGTTCGCGATCCCCGGCAATGCGGAAAACAGCGCCATGCTCTACGTCGGTGACATATACGTTGCCCGCAACATCAATGCTGAACCCGTCGCTGAGCGGTTTGTCCGCGTAGCGCTCAACACGTGCGGCCAGTTGTGAATCCGGGGCGCTGCGGTCCGTGAGATCAGCAAGCTGTATGCGATACAAAGCCGCAGCATTGATCGCTCCGAAATACAGCCACTCCTGGTCCAGTGCAATGCCGTCAACGCCGCCCTTGAGAGTCACCAGTCCGGCGCCGAATGTCATTTTATTACCGTGGTTGTGAATCACATAATTTTCGGCAGACACGGACACATGCCCCTGCAGAACACGGCGCGCAGTCGCGGTGCCAATGTCGTAGACGATCAGCGCCGGGCGCTTACGCCAGAAACTGGCATCCGCGATGATAACGGTGCGTCCGTCACGGCTTACCTGCAGGTCCTGCAGGTAAGACCCGGCTGGTGCGATCGACGCGTCGAAGCGCTGGTCGTGGATCAGCTCACCCGTTGCGACGTCAAATGCGAGCAGCCGCGCTGAACGCATGCCATGGTTACCGTGGTCGATGGTCCAGAGGCGGTTTTGCCGGTCGATCACGATACCCAGCACCGTGTCGAATAATCGGCGCTGCGAGCCGACGTCCGGAAACGGCACCGATGCACCGTTGACGAAATGCATCAGCTTGTTGCCCTGCGGCCGGGACTCCGGGTGGATGGTGAAGAAGACTTCGCCGGCGGCACTCACTGCCACATTGCCAATTGGTTCGTCGTACGCGAGGACTTCCTGCAATTCGCTCTCGGCAATAAGCGGCGTGCCGGCGATACTGGTGAACGGCTCACCGCCTCCATGTCGCAGCCAAACGACGATGGCAAGAACAATGCTTAACAGGAACAACAACAGCAGGATTTTTTTCATGCCAGCCGCGACGCTCGCCCGGGTTGCTACTCGACGCAGAATTCTACACGATTCGGCCGCAAATCAGCTGTGCAGGGCTGCGATCCAGGCAGCGGCGACCAGCACGATGGCCGTCAGACCGCAAGCGATCTGCAAACGAAAACTGAGCAAACGATTGCGTGCGGCAGCGAGCAAGATACCGCCGCCAAGCCCGCAGAGAAAACCCATCAGGTGGGCACCCACATCGGTGGTCTCGGTGCCAGTGCCCGTATACATGAGCAAGGCGAAGCCACCCACGATCGGGCCGACGCGATACGGCCATCGATCCTGTCGCATCAGCTTGCCGCGCCAGACATAGCCAGCGATCAGGCCGAGCGCTGCGAACACAGCGGTCGACGCGCCGACGGCCCGGTGCGTGGACTCGAGCAACAGCGTATTCAGGACATTGCCGCTGGCGGCAGCCACCACGATTGCCAGCCAGGCAACGCCGGAACCCAGCAGGCGGCCGGCAAAAAGACCGAAAAAAAGGCCGAAGCCGAGATTACCAAGCAGGTGCTGCAGGCCGGAGTGCAGTGTCAGCGCGGTCACCGTGCGCCACCATTCGCCAGCACGAATCAGGGCACCATCGACTCTGCCTGCGACATACCAGTCCTGCGCGAGTGGCGCCGAGCTCACGATCGCGGCGATGCCGCAGATCAGCAACGCATAGCCAAGCAAACCGGGTATTGCGTTCTGGTAAACAATTGCAGGTGGTTTCTGCTCGACGAGCGGCGGATTTTCATTGTCATATTGGGTGAGCTCATGCATCGCCCGGGCTGAGAATTCCGCCGGTACCAGCAAGGCGCAGGAGATTGTGTCGGTGACGCTCTGGAACGGTATCTGCGCGGCAGCAAGCACCAGTGCCCGGTCCGCACAGTCGGCTCGATGATTGCTTTGAAATACTACGCGTAGGTCGTCGCTCACACTCGGCCGCACCTGATTATTGGGTTAAGCTTGCTGCTGGCAAACAGGGTAACTCATATGCGAATTTTTCTTGCAGCTGCGACGCTTGTACTTGGGGTGATTGCAGATAAAGCAATGGCCGAGGTGCTGGATGCGAATGAACACGGCTTTACCTTGCAACAGGAGGTGACGGTGGCCGGCACGCGCGCAGCGGCGTGGACCGCTGCGGTGCAGAATGTTGACAAGTGGTGGAATGCCGACCACACGATTTCCGGCAAGGCGAGCTTGCTCAGTATCGATGCCCGGCCGCTCGGATGCTTTTGCGAGGCGTCCGGTGACGGTGTCGTTCACCTGATGGTCACCACCGTGAGTCGCGACGTCAATCTGCGAATGACCGGGGGGCTTGGGCCGCTTGGATTGATGGGCGTGAATGGCAACATGACCTGGGAATTTTTCGATGTTGAGGGTGGTACCCGGATTCGCTTCTCCTACGCCGTCGGCGGTTATTCACCCGACGGACTCGACAGTCTTGCGCCTGCCGTCGATTACGTCCTCGGTGATGCACTACAGCGTCTCAAGCATTTCATCGATGCAGGCTGAAGAAGCAGCGCCGCGACCCTCGTCGACAGTCGTGCTGGTGCGCGCCGGCGACCCCCGACCCGAAGTGTTCATGGTAAAGCGCCACGCCGGTTCGTCGTTCGGATCGAGGTTCGCGTTTCCTGGCGGAGTACTGGAGGCAAGTGATGCGCTAGTGCACGACGCTGGCAGCGGTCTTTCCGTGCAGCAGGCAGGTCGCTTGTTACAGCTGGATCGCGGCGCGCTGGATTATTACAGCGCAGCGATTCGCGAGCTGTTTGAAGAATCGGGTGTGCTGCTCGCTGCACATGGCCTTTCGGCAACAGAACTGCAGGAGTCGCGTGCGGCGCTGAATGAGGGATCGCTGCGCTGGGACCGGTTCGTGCGCGCGCGGCGTCTGCAGTTGCATTACGATCGCCTGCATTACTTCAGTTTCTGGATTACGCCGCCCGGCATTGCGAAACGGTATTCGACCCGCTTCTTTCTCGCCGAATTGCCGGCGGCCCAGGACGCGAGCCACGATGGCTGCGAGCTGGTCGAGTCTTGCTGGATGCCTGCCGCCGACATTCTCGCGGCGCGCAAGTTGCGGCAAATGCAGCTACCGTATCCAACCCGCAAAACCCTCAAACGGGTGGCGGTGTTCGATGGCACGACGGATCTGCTGAATTGGGCCAGGGCCTGCGGTGACAAAGGCGTAGTCTGCAACCGGCCCGCTTTCAAGCCAGAGATGCTGCGGTGAGCCCGTTCGCGCCGACAGTCGCCGCGTTTAGCGAGTTGGCCGACGGCGTGCGCCGACTGCTGGCGCCGAATCCATCCATGATGACGGGGCCGGGCACGAATACTTATTTAATAGGCAACGAAGCGATTGCGGTCATCGATCCGGGCCCTGCGATCTCCCGGCATATTGATAAAATAAGAGAAAAATCAACAGGTTCCATACGCTGGATCCTGGTCACGCATACGCATCCGGATCATTCACCCGCGGTGCGCGCGCTCGCGGCCGCGACCGGTGCCGAGGTGCTCGGCATGCCTGCGCCCGCAGCCGGGCACCAGGACCGGACATTTATGCCGGATCGCGTGCTGGCCGATGGCGATGTACTGGAGAGCGATGAGTTCTGCTTGCGCGCCGTGCATACGCCGGGCCATGCGTCGAATCACCTCTGTTACCTGCACACGCGGCTGAACTGGCTATTTACGGGTGACCACATCATTGACGGATCGACGGTGGTGATCGATCCGCCCGACGGCAACATGCGCGACTACCTGCAGTCGCTCAGCCGCTGCAAGGCCCTGCGCGTCAAGGCGCTGGCACCGGGGCATGGCGGGCTCCTGCATGAGCCGGAACGCGTGATTGACTGGATCATCGAGCACCGCTTGCAGCGTGAGGCCAAAGTGCTGGCTGCAATGCAGGCCAATCCGGAGTTGACAACGCATGAGCTGGTGCCGCATGTCTACCCGGAGATCGAGCCGAAACTGCGTGCACTGGCGGAGCGCTCGCTGCTGGCGCATGTCCTGAAGCTCAAGGAACACGGGCAAGGTTCTTGATATACCCTGCAACTTCGCATAGCGTACGCGTCCGGATTTAAAGGTAATCAGCCATGACTTTTGTCGTCACCGAAGCCTGCATCAAATGCAAACTGACGGATTGTGTAGAGGTGTGCCCCGTGGATTGCTTTCACGAGGGGCCGAATTTCCTCGTCATCGATCCGGACGAGTGCATTGACTGCACCCTGTGCGAGCCGGAGTGCCCGGTCGAGGCAATCTTTTCGGAGGATGAATTGCCGGCCGGCCAGGAACAGTTTCTCAAGCTCAACGCGGAACTGTCCCGGGTCTGGCCCGTGATCACCGAAATGCAGGATCCGCCGGCCGACGCCGACAAATGGCGCGAGGTCAAGGACAAACTCAAGTACCTGGAACGTTAAAGCGCTGACGATTTCTGTGCGTCGTCATACATTCGCGTCAGGAATGAGCGAATCGCCGGTTCGGCTTCTGCACGCGACATTAATTTTCGCTGTTCCAGCACCTCGGCCATATCCGGAATTGTGCGTCTGCCGTCGATCAGCGACATGATGAACGCGTAGATCTGCGTCGACATTGCCTGGCTGCGAAACGAGGCGGACAAGGGCACCGGTTCCTTGCCGGTGACAATCCAGTCGGGCAGGGCGCGATGGCGCTCCCGAGCCGCCACTTTGCGTTGCTTCTGTGCCGAGAACGTGAATACAGTCTCCTGGCGACCGTGGCGGCTCGCCGGCGAACACATGTAGGGAATGGTGGCTTCAGCGACCAGGGCTGTGGAAAAGCCACAGTCGCTGACGATTTCGAGTGTCTCTTCTGCGCTGTAGTGTCGCGCCCGCAGCGGCCCGCCGAAGGCCAGTGAACCGAAATTGAGCCAGCGGCCACGGTCCCGCAGCAGGTTGTTGATGCGTGCGCCAAGTGATCCCAGGTCCTGGTTGATGATATCGATTAGCCAGGGTGTCACGACGGTATCGAACGTGGCACTCGCGAACGGTGGCCGTAGCGCATCGCCGAGTACGAGGTGGAAATTTTCACCGACCGGTTCGGGAGCTGACAGCGTGCGTAGCACAACATCATCTTCAAGTGTTCTTGGCGCAATCGGGAATTCGTGCAACTGCAGCTCGCCACCGCGCGTCACAGTGCTGGCTACCTTCAGCAGCAAGGGATTGAAGTCAAGTGCCACGGTCAGGCTGCAATCCAGTTGCCGGTGCAGGTCATAGGCCAGTCGGCCGGCGCCGGCACCCAGCACCAGTACCTTGCCAAGCGTTGTGTTGTCGCCGAGCACGCTGCGCAGCTGCCTGATTGACGCCTGGTTCTCGTCGTCGCCCCAACACCAGTCGCGGTGTACATTGGCGTAGTAGGTGTTCAGGCCCTGGTCGACCGGCAGGCGGGTTCGCAGCGCGAGATAGGTATGATATTCGCCGCCTGGGTTTTGTATGTCGAGCGCCTGCATGAGGTCCTGCAATGCCCTGCTGTGTTGTTCAAGTGCGCTCTTGTAACGCTCGAGCCGGCCTCGCGTGAGAGGCCGTAACGCCGGGTCTCTAAGTTCAGCATCGAGCCGCGAGACCTCGTGTCCCAGCGACAGCAGCGCAAAACGCATGCGGCCGCGCCACTCACCGAGGCTGGCTTCGGGTTCAGCGAAAAGCCACGGCATGCCATCGAGCAATGGAAAGTCTGCCTGGCACGCCGTACAACGCAGCGCATTGTCGTGTGGCAGCAATGGTGTTTTGTCGCAACGCGGACAGGCAAGCAATGCGTTCAGGGTTTCATGCATGGGCTGATTATAGGGCCGCAAAGAAAAACGGCCAGTCGTATTGCGCGACTGGCCGCTAATGGTGCAACAGGGTCTGTTTACGTTGGATTCGCGATCGTGCCATTGCAGATCGGCGTAAATGCTGTCAGTGCATCCTGCAGGGTCGAATTACCCAGGCCATGGTTCTGGAACACGTTGCCGAACTGTGCCTGCTCGCCATGCAGGGCCATGTAATTCAGCAGCACGGTGTTGACCAGCAGGTTGACGTTGTTCGCAGCCGGAGACGATGCACGTTGCACCGAGCCGTCGGAACTCATGTAGCCGATTTGCTGATGCATCGCCTGCTCTTCCGGTGTCGCGCCTATCAGCGTCGCACGCCGGCTAGGGTTGTAGACGAGGAAGAATGCGCCGGCGGTCGATGAGTTGTCGCTGACCCACTCACCCTTGCCACGGCCTTCAATCGTGTTATCGATTGCGCCATTCGACGACAGCGAACCGTCACTGAAAACGTACAGCATCAGTGGCACGCCGCGACGCGCCGCATATTCGAGGCAGGCGCCCATGCAGCGACCGGCACGCTCGTCCTTGACCTCGCCCTCGGCACGGCGCCCACCGTGGTAGTCGTAGCCGCCCATTTCGATGGTGCCGGCACCGGCGTAGCCGTTGATCACCAGTTTCATGATGGCTGCGGTCTTGCGGAACTCCTGTGCATCGCGGTCACCCGCATTCCACTCGGCCTGCGTAAAGATGCCCGTGCCCGGAGCACCCGGCTGGTCCACGATCTCCGGGTCCAGCGACGGGTCAATCGGCACGCCGCCGAATCGATCGGCAATATCGGCCGACTTCAGGTAGCCGCAATTGACCATTTCCTTGATGACCGCATCGCGCGTGATTTGCGTGTCAACCTGCGCGGTCTTGCGCTCACTGATACGGTAAATAGACTCCATGACCGCGGTCGCGTCATCTTTCGACAGGATGCCGACCAGGTCACCGGTATCGACGAGATTGGTGACGTCTGAGGGGCGGTCCACCTTGGTGGGACGAAGTTCAGGATCGTACAGTGCCTGCGGCAACATCGAGTTGCCGCCCGAGTCGGTATTCTCCGAGCCGATCAGGGTCAGGATATTGCCGTCGGCGCCAAGCCCGCCGGCACCCGCGCGCGCAATACCGTACATCGGGTTGTGCGGGTTATTACCCGTGTCATTGTCCGAGCGCGCCGGGATGACAGCGCCATTGATGTTCAATTCGCGGCCCGCTGCCAGGCTGGTCATGATGCCACGACGGAAAGCGCTGTCGAGGTGAAAGCCGAGTCCGAGATCAAAGTTTGCGTACGGCGCATTGCCCAGGTTTGGATCCGTCAGGCCAGGGATCATATTGCCCGGCAATCCCTGCCGCTCATAACCCGCAGTCGAAAGGAAGTCGGACTGGCCGCCTTCCTGGCCGATCAGCACGTTCGAGCCGGCGATGTTGGCGCCTCCGGCGAGATCAAAACAGATGAATGGAATCTTGCCGGCGCCGTTGGTCGCGATCTGACACGGGTTCACCAGCAGGTTTTGCAGGTCCTGCGACAGGTTCGACTGCGCCAGCGCCTCACGCGGGTTCGCGAACAGGCTCAGGATGCCGCCGCTGGTCGCGTAGGCTGCGCCGCTGATGAAACCGCGTGCGACAAAATCGCGCCGCGTGACAGGACGTGGATGGTCTCCATGAAGCTGCGGCGCATCCAGTTGCCGTGCATTTCGTCTCTTAGCCATAGTGGTATTCCTTATCCTTGTCCTGTCGCTTACTGAATCAGCGTGGTTGCGCTGCCGAGCATGGCGGCGCAAACACCCTTGGAAATCGCACGTGTATCACTGCCACCGGCAACCAGTCGTGTGATCAGGTTGTTTGGTCGATCGCCTGCGGCCGTGAACGACGCAAGCTCGGCATAAACGTCGGCGTATGCCGGCTGACTGGCGAGCCCCGTGCCCATGATGTCGTTGATCAGCGGCACGACAAATTTGTCGCGCTCGGCGCCCGCAGCAAATGCGACGCCGGGTGCTGCGCCGAACTGGAAGCCGGGGAATTTCGCCGCGGCAGCCGGGTTCGGGCTGGCGTTCGAACCAATCATCGCGTCGCAGTAGGCAATCGCGAGCTGCGCGATGGCGACCTGGTGCGACGACAGGAACGTGTTGATGTCCTCCACTGCCGGCAAGGATTGCCGCAACTCCTGGAAGGTCATGTCCACGTTCGCGAAGCTGGTGCGATTAACACCGGTGACCGTCGAGTAGGTGGCATCGATCTCATCAAAGGTCTTCAAGCCGATGCGTGCAGCCGGAGCCAGGTCGCTGGGAATGATATTCAGCGTCGGATCCGCCTGCCGCAAATAACTCGACAGGTGCAGACGGTCGAAAGTCAGGAAGAACTCGTCATCAGCCGGGCCCTTCTCGAGCGGCAATACCGCACCGAGTGAAGACAGCGGCTGGCCGAGCTCGACGAACTCGGATGCGCTCAGCACATCGACCAGGGTCGCGTAGCTCTGTCCGACCGGCGTCTCGACGCCGTTCATCGCGATGCGCACGCCTTCAATCGGGATGCCTTCCGGCGTCGAACCATCCAGCGTGATGAAGTGCGGCTTGTCGAACAGGTAGGCGTAAGAATCGTACTGCGCCACCTCGTAGAGGATGTAGGAGGACTGCGGCGCTGCCTGGATGATTTCCGAAATATCGAACAGCAGGAAGAATTTCTCGCCCACGCCGACATCAAAATTCTGCGTGACCTGCTCTGGCGTCAGCGCGCGGCGGTGAATGGCCGCAAGCCGAATCGTGCCGTCGAAGGAGCGCTGGCCGCCGACCTCGCTGCCAAGAATCAACGCAAAGGTGTCCTGCCAGTCGATAAACGTACCGCCCGGTACCGGGTCGGCGTTCGAGACCAGCGCGCCGTTTACGTAGATGCGGCGGCCGTCGGTCGGATGGTAGGTTGCGACAACATGCTGCAGGGTAGCCTGCAGTACCTCGTCGGCGTCCGGCGTTGACAGGGCCGGGTCACCATTCAGTGTCGTCAGCGGGTTGCCCTGGGCATCGGCTGCATTGGTGCGCAACAGGAAATCGTAGTTGTACATGTTCTGCTGCAAGGTGAAGTTGCGGTTGGTCGTGTTCGCCGAGTAGCTGACGATACGGGCCTCCTGTTGCGTAACGTTCGCTGGCACGACCCAGGCCTCGATCGAGAACTCACCGGATTCCAGCAATACGTCATAGAGTTTGCGGCTTGCTGTGGTAGTAGCCTGTGCACGACCGCCGTTGGTGGTAATGCCCCAGCCGCCGAACCAGGTCACTTCCTGTGACAGGTTAAGATCCAGCGCCGGGTCGACACCGCTGGTGTCGTAAGCCACCGTGCCGCTGCCGGTCTGGAATTCCCACAGCGCAATCTGTGCGGACTCATAGCGATTGCCGCCCGAAGCGAGCGTGCCGTCGGTCAGCTTCAGCGCCTTGCTGGTGACAAGATTCGGGTCAACCTGCGTAAGGTTAATACCATTTGAAAATGCCGTGATCGCATCTTCCATGGTCTGGCCGTCGTTGCCGCAGGAACTGGTCCAGCAGTTGTGGAACTCGTTGCGCAGCCGCAGTACAAAGCGCGAATTGGCCGGTACATCGAGGTTCATCTTCGGTTTCGCGGCATCGTAGGCGCTGACGATATTCGGGTCGGCAAAATAGGGCTGCTGCGGCGTACCGGCTTCTGAGCTATGGCAGTTCGCGCAGTAGGTTGTGAGCAGGGGATAAACCGTGTTGGCAAATGATGTGCCATTGGTACCGACCGTATTCGGGTCGGCCGGGAAGTTCTTGCTCGCGCCCGGGTCCGTGGATGGCGGCGGCGTGAGGATGATGGATCGCCCACCACCCACGGCCTCACCCAGCCAATTCTCAATCCATGTGGTCATGATCGAGCGGCAAACGCCGGGATCGGCGACCCAACAGTTATGCCCGGCGCCGTCACTATAGACTTTTGCAACAATCGTCGAGGCGGAGGGCTGCTGCGTATCAACAACAGTTATCGCGGCATCGTAGGCCAGGTTGACATCGTCATTGCGCACGAACATCGGTACGCGTCCGACGGTCTCGTTGTGGCAGTTGCCGCAGCGGTCCGTGGTCTTCGCGTTCGACCAGAATTCCTGCTGGAATTTCAGCACATCGGCGTCGCGGGCTACCGGGCCGGTGTAGGTCGAATTATTGTTGTTGCCGGTGCCCGGGGCGGGCGGCAAAGCGGTTGTCGCCGCGCCACCGCCACAAGCACTCAATACGATGCTGGCAAAAACAGCCAGTAACACGCCTTGCAGCGATCGACCATCGTTGCGATCGATCGGGGCAGCAGGTTTGGCAAATCCAATTGCGTTTTTCATGTTCAGTCTCCCTACTGGCCCATGCAATGAACGGCCGAATCCGCAAATACCTGCTTCAGGTCGTAGCCGGTGCTGCGGAACGTGGCGGTTATCGCAGCGACTGCGTTGCGATCCGTCTGGTCTTCTGCCTCGCGCAGGCAGACCGTGCGAAATACCTTCTTCACCTGGCAGGACGCAAAGGCCTCGCTGTTGCCGAGTTCCTGGCCCAGCGACTGCGCGCCGTTGCCGCTGCCGGGCAAGGCGTTGTCAAAACCGAGGTAGGCGTTCTGCCCCTCGCGCCAGCGGTTCTCCCAGGAATCGTCTACCGTGACGTAGCCCTGCGGAAAATTCAGGTTGTTGTTGAAGTGCTTCGGGTGCGGTGCGGAGGCGTCATACACGAGCCGGCCGCTGGTTTCGTCGTAGTTGTAGTAGGCAAACGCTCCGGCCAGCGGATCCATGCCGGAGTGGCAGCCGATACAGTTATTCAGGAACAGTCGACTGTCACCGCCCGGACTGCGGCTGACGTCCTGGCGAATGCGGTCGGGCGGCAGGCGCGTGTCATGCATCTGTTCCATGTCGTTACACATGTGATTCAACAGGGTGAAGCGGAACATGGCGCGGTTCGTGCCGGCAATGAAAAATGCCTCTGACGCGGCACGCGAGGTCATGACGCCGGCTGTGGCGCTCGACGGAATGCCCATGATGGATGACTGGCTGCGAAACTCGAGCTCATCGCGGAGATTGACATTGTTTGCTTCCAGCTCGATGTAATGCTGGTTGTTTGCCGCAGACGGACCGGTCGGTACCACGCCGTTCCTGCCGACATAGGTGCGATCTGCGGACAGCAAGGTGCTGAAATCGGCGCGGTCACGCACCATACCGATGACCGTCGCGATGTAGTCATTCAAAGGCACGAATACTGACTGGTCGCGGTTGGTCCAGGGGGCCGCGAAGTTTTTCAGCGTGACGTTGTAAAAATTTACATTGTCCATTGCGAGGTTCGCGGCGCCGGTCGCATTGTTGGCGTTGATCATCGCTTCCATCGAAGTCAGATCGGCGGACGACGGCGGAACACCGGCGAGACGCTCATGAATTCGTTGGGCCTGTTCACGCGGTCCGGCGTGAGCCGACGCGATCGTCGCAATGGCAATCAAGGCAACAAAGAACTGCATCCATGTCTTGTTATTCATAGTCAACCTACTCGCGTAATGATTCACGACGTGTGCTGCATTAACGGGTTTGAACTATCGATCGATCCGTCGATGCAAAAAAGTCTGCCAGACTGTGACTTATTTCTCCGTGAATACACTCACAGTCCCCGCATATGCGTCTCTTTGAGCCCGCATTTCGAAGCGTTCCACCAGGAATAAAGCAAGTGCTGTGCCAGCTTTTGATTTCGCCCCGAAGTCGAGCAATAAATACAATAAAAACAAACGGTTATAGAGATGCCTCGAAGACCCCCGCAGGTCGCCATATGTCAAGCCACTGTCTGTCATTACGCACATTTGATGGGCCCGGGTGAGCTAAGTTACTGATTGATAGGGCATGCGCAACTGTCGCAGAAGGCAGACAGCTGCCGTACCGACGTCACATCCAGACCACAGGTCAAGACAGTCAATGGCTATTGCGGTGTCGGCGTGTTGCAGAAACGCAAACCGAAAAACATTGCTGAAAAATTTTTCGGAACCAAAGGACGCTTGCATTCGTGTTGTAAGTGCAAGATTTGACTTTGCGTACTGTCGCGCTTTTTCGACATTACATCGAGATAAACGCGTCTCTTATACTGCGACGCAAATATGCCTTGCAACCGCGATTACGATGAGGATTGTGATCGCGTTAACGGTACGGATGCAGGTCCGCGTCCACTATTACACATTGCCCGGATGGTGGGGTGGTGTGCACTTTGCAGGCCACGCGCGTAAGCGCCGACCTGCCATTTTGATAAGAGGTATGGGTCATGAACAGCTTATCGCAGCAACCGACGGAAGGATCCGGAAAGCGCACAGCGTTGCTGGCGGCGTTTTTGTCTGTGCTGCTCGCTGCCTGCGGTGGCGGGGACGGCGTGAGTATTGGCGACGGCCAGGATGCAGACCCGGTGGTGGTCGACTTTCCGATTGCCTACATCAAGGCACCTGTGCCATTCGATGACAATGGCGCCTTCGTACAGAACGATCTGCGCGAACAGATTACCTTCGACTTTGGTGCCGACGTGTATTTTCGCGATCGTGCCTCACCAAGCGCCGAGGCTGTGAATATTACCGGCGATCTCACCCAGGGACTGGCGGCGATTCGCGATCTCGAAATCGCTTACGACGGCAGTTCAATTATCTTCTCGATGCGCTGGCCGTTCGATCCAAACCTGGACGAAGAAGACCTGCCGACCTGGAATATCTGGAAATACACCTTCGACACCAACGTGCTGGAGCGCGTGATAGCGTCGGACAATACGGCGGAGATCGGACATGACATCATGCCCAAGTACCTGCCGGACGGTCGCATTATCTTTTCGTCAACCCGGCAGACACAATCGCAAGCCGTGCTGATCGATGAGAACAAGGAAGCCTTCGTCGCCATTGACGAAGACCTTAACGAGTTTGCATTCAATCTGCACGTGATGAACGACGACGGCACCGGCATCGTGCAGGTGTCCTTCAACCAGAGCCACGACCTCGATCCCTCGGTACTTGGCAACGGGCAAATCGTGTTCAGCCGCTGGGACAACGCGGCCAGTAACAACACGGTCAACTTGTACCGCATGAATCCGGACGGCTCGAACCTGGAATTGCTTTATGGTCGCCAAAGCCACGATACGGGCAGCAACGGCGACACCATTCAGTTCATGCAGCCGCGTGAACTGGAAGACGGTCGCCTGATGGCGCTGATCCGGCCCTTCACCGATACCGAAGGCGGCGGTGAACTGGT